>Ga0209736_1000150_pt1 | contig 21821 bp, 13 predicted proteins | sample BlaSpr_A8_Ref_M3_FD_187992 | JGI IMG/M metagenome (GOLD analysis project Ga0209736, IMG submission 187992) | Forest soil microbial communities from Thunder Bay, Ontario, Canada - Black Spruce, Ontario site 2_A8_Ref_M3 (SPAdes) (version 2) | ecosystem: Environmental > Terrestrial > Soil > Boreal...
CCCGCAACGGTTCTCACGCCTTCGTCTACGTTCACCAGCAACCCACGCAACCCGGCGGAATTTTTCTTCTGCAAGACACCCGCAAAGACCGCTACCGCTCCGCCACCGCATCCGTCCGCCACGTCTTTTCCGAGGACATGGAAGTCTACGCCGCCTACACGCGCTCCATCGCCCACTCCAACGAAGTCCTCAACCCCGCTCTCGGCTCGATTTTTTACGCCGCCCAGCAATCCGCCCCCGTCGCCTGGGATGCCCCCAACCGCCTCCTCACCTGGGGCTGGGCACCCACGCACATCTGGGGCATCCAACTAAGCTATTTCTTCGAATACCGCACCGGCTTTCCCTTCAGCGTCATCAATCTTCAGCAGCAACTCGTCGGCCCGCCCAACTCCTCCCGCTTCCCCGGCTACGCCAGCCTCAACCTCGGCATCGAAAAGAAATTCGGCTTCCGCGGCTATCTCTGGGGAGTCCGCGTAGAAGCCGTGAACGCTCTCAACCGCCAAAATCCCGACACCGTAGTGAACAATTTCGACGCCCCCAATTTCGGCGCCTTTTCTGGCGGCCAAGGCCGAGCCGTTACCCTCCGAGTCCGCTTCATCGGCAGAAAATAGGCACGGAAGCCCACAAAAACCAAGCCTGCCTGCTTTTCGTTTAGCAAGCCTCTCGCGGGGATCCGATCTCGGCTTCAACAAATCTCTTGATGACTGAGGTCCGGTGCCCTCGGGACTCGCATGTCCGCAAAGGGAACAATGCGCGGGACCCCTACGCATGGAATGAACGAACTGTTTCCAGAGTTTCCGCTAAGCCGGAAGTAACGGCGTGATCTGGCCTCCTGGGATTACTTCCGCATAGCCCGTCACTTGAGAGAAGCGACCTCGGGTCCTATTCCGACGACGATGACCAGCGCATGCCGAACGCTGCGGTGGGCTTATAGAACTCACGCTGAATGGGGTAGATTCCGCTGCCTTGATAAAATCCAAAAGCCTCGTTACTGAGGTTCAGTCCGTATGCAAAGAAGCGGAGTCCCTTGTATATACGATAGCTACCCTGGATATCGAACTGCGTGTGAGCGTACAAATAGATATCGCCGGTCGGACCTTTCAAACCGAGGATCGGATCGTTGGGAGTGGAGTTTTGCTGAAAAGCATATTGGAAGATGCTGGTGTCGTTGTGGCTGACGGCAAAACGCATAGCGAAGCGAGATTTATCGTAGGTGAGGCCGACATTCCAGTTATTGGGGGCCTGGCGCTGTAGATTAGGGTGATCGTTTCGGCCTCCGGAGAAGTTTGCCGGGAAAGTGACCTGCGACGTGGTGTAGCTGTAATTGGCGGCGACGCCCAAGCCGCTGAGGTGGCTAGGAAGGAACGAAAAGCGCTGCTCCCAGGCGGCCTCAAAACCAGTGATGTGGGCACTCGGTCCGTTAATCGCCTGGTTTTGGAAGAACCCCGCATTCGGCTGTCCGGCAGGAATAATCAGCGTCGTTTGATAGATGGGGTCGGACAACTGTTTGTAGAAAAAGCCCGCTTGAAGAATTCCGAGGGGTTGGAAGAAGTGCTCGATGAGCAGGTCATAGTTGTTAGCCCTGGTCGGCAACAAGTTGGGATTTCCGAGCGTCACAGTGCCTCTGTTGCTGGTATTGGGATCCACGATGGTCGTCGGGACCAAGTCCTGCAAATTGGGGCGAGAGGTGCCGATGCTGTAATTCGCGCGAAGATTGGTGTTTTTCTCCAACAAGTATTGGACCTGCACGCTGGGCAAGACCTTTACGTAGCTGGAACTTTGGCTAAAGGGCGTGATAATCGGAGTACCGGTGACGGGGTCGACCCCGGTCGAATCCACATGATGAGTCGTAAAGTCCGTCTTCGTACCTTCAAAGCGAACACCAGCCTGGAGACGGAACTTGCCGATGGAGATCGCATTCTGCAAATAGCCGGCATAGACACGTTCGTTGGTGTCGAAGAATGCTCCTTCCGAACGTTGAATGCTCGACAAATTCTGCAGTTGGAATTGACTCAAATCAGCTTCCGTGGTCTGGATGATCTTGTTGTAGTCGGAAGCGGGCCCATAGGACTGCCCATTAAACCTGAAGTAGTTGTCATAGTAGGTCGGATTGGTAAAAGTACCGACCACGGAGGAGAGCCCAATGGGCGCGCCCGAATTGAAGTTGTAGAACTGATCGAACTCTCTTTGGGTGGATTGGGAGTTTCGGATCTTCATGCCAATCTCAAAAGTGCCAAAATGCGAGTGGGCGGAATAACGGCGGGACAGGGTAGCGGCGCCTTGAAAATTAAGCTGGGTGGCGTGATATTTAGTAAAGCTCGTTTTGGAGAGCGTGTACTGGGTCGCATCGTAAATGTTGCTGTTGTCCAAGGGAAACAGCTTAGGGCGATGAGGGTCACTTAGATTGAGCGCGAGATCGGCCCCTGAAGAGCCCGGCTGCAAATTCCCAGCGGCGTCGTAACTGGCAGTAGGCGCATTAAAGTTGGTGGTCGCAAAATCCTGACCGCCAATGTTATGGGAACGAGAACCAGCGAACTCGTACGTGATCAGGGTAGAAGAAAGGTCGTGTCTCGCCCCTGTCAGGATGCTAAAGATTTGCTGATCAGGACGCCGGACGTAGTGCCGATATTGATAGGAACCCGGCGAGCAGGGATTACTGTTAGGGGTCACAGCGTCAGCTGCCTGGTTAACGGCCACGCAATCCTGTGCATTGTCAAAGGTGATCTGTGATCCGTTGACAGATTTGATGGTGTTGCCTGCGTTGGGCGTGTAAACCCAGGTCTCGCCGAAATCGTGGAAATCGGAAAATAGTCCCTTCAGGTAAACGCTTGTTCCCGGCTTGATGTTGTAGTCGACTCCGGTGGCGAAGCCATAGCGCGTCCGATAGTAGGCATACGAACGAAGGTCTTCGCTCGATATGAATGCCACCGGATTACCGGTTGGGCCCGTTCCGACAGTCGGGGAGGGCTCCATGTCATTGATTCCGCGATTATTGCGGTCAAAGGTGCCGCCAAACAAGACACCGAGTTTCTTGCTGCCCCCAAAGCGCTGGCCAATAGAGCCGTCGAATCCGCCGAGAGTGCGGCCGTTCATGATGGGCGTGTACCCGCCCTGGCCGCCTAAGCTATAGGTCGGTTTTTCGGTTGCGGTCCTGGTCACGAGGTTAACGGTGCCCCCGATGCCATCCGCGTCTTGACTGGCGGAAAGCGTCTTGAACACTTCAATGCGCTCGACGAGATCCGCAGGAACGGAGTCCAGCTTGATGTTGCGGACGGTGACTTCGGGAGAGGGAACGTTCACACCGTTGATGGTGACGTTGCTGAGGCGCGGCTCGGTGCCGCGAATTTGCACATACTTGCCCTCGCCTTCATCGCGTTCGAGCGAAACGCTAGGCGCGCGTCCAACGGCGTCGGCGATGTTGGTGTTCGGCAAGCTGTTGATGACTCGCGATGGCAACACCTGCACGATGTCCTCTGACATGCGTTCGATGTTGATGGCTTCCGCCTCGCCTTGCACTCGTTCGGCGACCACCATGACTTGATCGCTCTGCGAAGCGACTTTCATCACCGCATCCGCAGTAACCGTTTGTCCGCCGTCGACCTTTACCGTGCCGGTGAAAGGCGCGAACCCAACGTAAGAAGCGCTAAGGGTATATTCACCAGCGGGCACGTCTGTGATTCGGAATTGCCCCTGATCATCGGAGGCAGTCCTTTTCCCCAGCGGCTGGAGCTCGATGAGCGCGCTGGTCAACACGGAATTACGCTCGTCTCTTACGGTCCCTACGATCGTGCCCTTGCCCGTTTGTGCAGCAGCCGGCGTCAACCAAAGCACGTTGCATAAAATGGCTGCAAAAAAAAGCGAATGCAGAGATCTGCGCATAACTCTCCCCCAATTCTCGTTTTGTTGTTGCGTCTTGTCGCAGAGAGCCGCACGAACCCGGCCTCTGCCCGGTCTTCGAGTTTTCACGAGGACCGCGCCTAACACTTCTCTGTGCGGCACCGTATCTTGCAAAGGTGAACTTCAGATGACACCAGTGTGAAGGGAGGGTGAACTCAGCTTGAACAAACTGTAATGAAGTGGAGGCGGGCCGTGTAACGCGCTACACCCACGCAGCCAGAGTGATGTTCCCCCCGCGCATTCCGGACGTATCGTCGGCAATCCGACAGCCGTGAAGTTGTCCTCGGCGCCCGGTCGATGAGCCAGAGGTTCTTATGTTGAATCTCTCCTCGCAGGAGCACGAGTGCCCGTCCTCCAGAAAGGAAGGCCAGGTGTCGAGCACCCCGAGTCAGGGTCAGGGCTGGCAGGGGATGCGCTGCGGCCTCGACCGTGACGGCTTTCACTGAAAACGTGGTGCCGATGTCGGGTCCGGAGTAGACAACGGTGTCCTGAGTTTGCGCCGGACGGATCCGCCACGCTCGGTGGCTCCGCTGTCTGACGACCGCTCCTTTGACAAAGGGACGGCGAACTAGTGACTGAAGGACGTTCAGTTCGCCGATCCTCCCGCACTGACCGGCGCGATATCAGACTTCATCCCGAGCGCTCTTAAATATCCCTCATTCACGCGGCACTTTTGCACGCGGATGCTCTCCAGCAACTCGGCGAAAGCACGGGTGATCGTCTCCTGTTCAGGCCGGGCCTTCAGCCGTTCTTCCGCGTGCGCGGTGCCGCGCGGAAGCTTTGCAAACTCCACGATCTTTACCCAATCGGCCGGTGGGATAACGCTGACGACCGCCGACGGCTTCTCCATCTTCTTATACGGCCAGAAAGCCCATCCGATGTTGTTTTTTTCCAGTGCTTTCACAAATTGCGCGATCCACTCATCGGTATTCTCCCCGGACTCGCCCATCCAGATCGGGATATCATAACGCTCGCGAAAATCAATGTATTGCTGGAGCACGCTTTCATCCGGCGTCGTCCAATATTTGTGGAACGTGTATGCGGTGTTCGCATCGAAAGGTTTGCCGAAGACCGAAAAGTTTCCGTCCCACTGCGCGCCACCGAGAAAGAGAATATGGTGCGCATCGATTTTTCGTATCTCGTCCGACAACTTCTTGTAGAGCGGTTCAAGCGAAGAATTCAAAGGTGCCAGCCTGGGAAAATGCGGGATCGGCTCATTCAGCAGGTCATAGCCGAGCACGGCCGGCTCATCGCGATAGTGCGTCGCCAGCCGCCGCCAGATGGCAATCAGGTGCTCTTGCTCTTGGGGGCTCTGGTAGAGCCAGGGATATCCGGCGCTGTCATCGATGTTCGTGCCCGTCTGTCCGCCCGGTGCGGCATGCAGATCAAGCATCACATATAGATCTTCGGCGCGGCTCCAGGCGATCAACCTGTCCAGCAGCTTGAAACCTTCCGCGTCGTCGCTCTCGAACAGGCTGTAATGCAAAGGAACTCGAATGGCGTTGAACCCGGCCCGATGCAGGAGCGCGATGTCCTGACGCGTGATGTAGTTCTCGCGGTATGTCTGCCAGAATGCGGCCGACCCTTCAGGTCCAAGGAGCTCTAACACCAACGCGCGAATCTCACTGGGAGATTGCGGCCCACCTTGGAACAGCCACATATAACCCTCTGGCACCAGCCAATTGCCCAGATTTGTTGCGCGAAGAAGGAGCGGTTTACCAGCGGCATCGACGATCTGTTTGTGGTTGGTATGTACGAACTGCGCGCTCGCTGCAGAAGTCAACGCCAGAAAAAGAAGTGGCAACCGCAGAAGTCTGAACTTGAACATGATTTTCTCCGGTGGAAAGCCTATACCACAAGAAGCTTTCTGCTGTTGCCAATTTAAAGAGTTCTGACGGCAATGACCGTCACATTTGGACCGGGGGTTTGCTGTGGCAGGTCGATCTGCAGCCGACGTTCTGTCTGTCGAAATTTCAACGATTGCCCTCCTGCGAGCAAGTGCGCCGACATCACCTTGGTGTCCAGCCCAGATATCTCCAGTGGCGACAACGGCCAATCGAAAATGTGGAGGAAGAGTCTTCCGCGCTTTGCCGTGGTTCGAAAAGATTTCATGTTTTGCACGGGTCCGTACGTTGTCCCGTATATGGATTCGCCATTCATCGCGAGCCAATCGCCGATGGCGCGGAGACGCTGCTGAAATTCCGGCTGGATCGTGCCGTCGGATTGTGGTCCGACGTTCAGCAGGAAGTTGCCGCCACGGCTCGCGACTTCCACCAGGCTCCGAATGAGAACCTCCGAGGACTTATATTCGCGATCGTTCGCGTTATACGCCCACGTGTTGTTTATGGTCATGCAGGTTTCCCACAACTGAAAATCCTCTGGCGATGGCCTCGCATTCTTCAATTCTTGCCCAACGCTTGTATCGGTCGCCGCAAAACGCACTCCCTTGGTCGGGATCGCCTTAGGGATGAACTGTTCCGGAGTCTGATAGTCGCCCGGCACGCCAAGTCGATCGTTCACCAAAGTGGCAGGCTGCAGTTTCTGGATCAGCTCAAGGAAGCGATTGCCGTCATATTTCTCCTGGTGATTCAACCCGTCGAACCAGATCAAAGCAACCGGGCCGTATTTCGTCAGCAGCTCGGTCAACTGGAGCTGCATATATTCGAGGTACATGGGCCACTCGGGGCGTGCGGGCTCCCCGTTCCAGTTTTCTTTCGCTAATTTCGAGGTGTCGCGAAAAGCTGTGTGGTGCATATCGGGCGGAGAGTAGTAAAACCCCAGCGGCATATCTCTTTGTTGGCAAGCGTCCGCCAGTTGCCTGACCACGTCCTTCCCATAGGGAGTGTTCGTGATCTTGTAGTCCGTGTACGAAGAGTCGAACATGCAAAAACCATCGTGGTGTTTCGTCGTGAACACCATGTATTCCTGTCCTGCGGCCCGAGCCAAATCAATGAAAGTATTCGGGTCGAACTTAGATGGATTAAACCGCTTGGGCAACTCCCGATATTCCGCCTCGCTGATGCCCGCTGGTGTGGGTGTCATTATGGGCCAGGAGGCCTCCACGCTGGCCAGCGAGTAGGGTCCCCAGTGGATGAACATGCCAAATTTGGCATCGCGGTACCAGCGTGTCCGGTCGATGGCCAAGCTAGAGCCCAATCCCAGACTACGCATAAATGGAAGTGACGACCCTGCGAGCGCAAGTCCAATGAAGTCGCGTCGAGAAGGCGAACAAGGATTCACGAGGGCTGAGATGCTATCACGACGCCTGCTCGCGCAAAAACGGTCGGGATCGGTATGCGGAACAGGCCAGAAGCGCTGATCCGACGCATCACGGGATTTGCGCTCGGGAGAATGTTGCAAACAGATCTCACTCCCAACCTCATCAATAAGTGCAATGGCGATGTTTCGCCAACCACGAGCAGGTCGTCCAGTTTCCGAGTGGTCGGCAACCCGCAAATGATCCGGGATTGGCCTCGCAAACTGGCCCAGCACCCCTTATTTGAATTGCTCTGGAGGTACAGAACCCGGAATAAGCGCCACATGCCATAAATCTGGTTCTTGTCTTTTTTCTTGACAAAAATTTACACATCGTGTATTATAATCTATAGGTAATACTGTCGATTGATTCAGTGGCGCTGGCATCCTTGCTGGCGTTTGCTTTCTGGAGACTCCCTTTACGGCCTAAGTCTTTTGTTCGCAACACTTATGAAGCACACCCCATTTTCACAATTTTGGTATGACATGTGGGCATCGCCTGCCAATTCTTCCATCACGGCCAGCAAGAAACGGCGTTTGTCACGCACCAGCCAGAATTTGCCCTCTTTTTCCACACGGGGATCTTACCACCGCCCTTCAGTCAGATTTTGCTCCGAAGGCCCCGCTCGCCACTCACTACCCACTACTCACTGTCCTCCCCCAACATTCCTTTTACCAGCCGCCGCGACGGTGGTAGGCTTCACAACTGGAACCGTGGAGGCAAGTAGTGAGCCTAGCCGCTCCCCCAGAGCATCTTCATTCTCTTTCCGGCTTGGAAGGCCGCCGCAGCACGCGCATCGACCGCACCGTTCCTCTCGTCGTGCTCGGCCAAACCAGAACCGGCCTCTCCTTCCAGGAAAAAACATCCACGGTCAGTTTCAATCTTCACGGCTGCCGCTATCCATCGCGCCATGAATATCCCATTGGCTCTTCCGTAGGCCTTCGCGTTCTTCAACCCGATGGCGAGACTATCTCTCCTGTCATTCGCGCCTTTGTAAAGTCCGTCCATCCTCCCGCGAGCTCTCGCGAACTCTTCCAGGTTGGCGTCGAGCTGGAATCCCCCGCGAATATCTGGAATATTTCTCCGCCGCCGTCGGATTGGATTCGCTTACTGGGAGGCAGTACATCGTCGGCTGGGATGGCGACGGCCGCAGCTCCCGCGCTGGAACCATCGGAGCCGCCAGCCGCCGCGGACACTTTTCCACTCACTCCCGCGTCCAGCAGCAGCGAGCCAAGAACGAGCCAAGTAACGGAATTCCCCTCCCCGTTTCCTGGCGCAGCCGGCGCCCAACCGGCCAAAGAAACCACTCCGTCAAAACCGGAGCGCGTCGCGATTACCATCGATCAGCTCGTCGCCGCCATGCAAGGCAAACTGCAGGCCGCCGCCGAAAAAGTCGTTCAAAACGCGCTGGCCGAGCATCTCGATGAAGCCATCAACGATGCCCTCGCGCGGGTGGAAGGAGTTCGCGAACGAAATCTTCAACAATTGGGTGAATTCTCCGAGCAGCGCATGGAATCGCTGATGCGTTCTTCCCGCGAGGAAATTCTCGGCCACCTCGAGTCGCGCCTCGGCGAAGTCCAAAGCCGCTGGGAAGAGCAGCACAACGCCTACCGCGCGCAGGCCGAAGAAATTGCGCAACGCCTCGAAAAACTTGCCGCCGACACACAGCGCCATCTGTCCGAAACGCAGAATTTCATAGAAAAAGTCGATCGCGAAATCGAACCGCAGAGGCGTGGCCGCCTGGACGAATCTCTAGGCCAAGCTACCGAACAATTTGAAGCTTCCGCCGACCGCATTTCCGATCGCCAACTCGTTCGCGTAATGGAAGCCACGCGCATGGTCACCCGCGAAGCCGCCGCGCAACTTGACGCCCGCGTAGCAGAGTCCCGCGCGCTATTGCAGAGCGCGGCCGGCAGCACTCTCGAAGAATTCCGCCGTCAGGCGGAAGTCCAAGTCGATCTGGCCATATCCGAAACCACCGAGCGCGTCAGGTCTGCCCTAACTGCGCTCGATGCGGAAAACCGCCTCGCTTGCGAAAATCGCCGCCGCATCATGATCGACGACGTCACCCGTACCACGGAGCAATCCACCGAGCAATTCCGCTCCGGCATCAAAGCCTTCCTCTATTCCTGCTTGGTAGCCGCCGTAGGCGCTGTCGATGAACACGCAAAAACCACTCTCGAGGGCCTAGTCAAAGATCCCAACAGCTCCCCTCGCGCTATCGACGATATCAAAATCATTCCACCCGACGACGAAAAACCGAATTAGAAGACAGTCAGCTGGGTAGTCAGCTCAACTGCATGTCTAGGTCTCTCGATTGAGTCTCGTGTTTGGGTAAATTTTGGAAGTATTGAAAATTACTTAGTTTGTCGGCGCGCCCAAACCAAATTCGCGATGCACGGTGATCAGCGCGGTCTTCGCGGCTTTTTCTTCCACCACAAACGAAATATTCGACTCCGAAGATCCCTGCGCAATGGCAATCAGGTTCACGTTTTCGCGGCCGAGCGCATTGAACGTTCTTCCAGCAACTCCCGGCGTCCCGCGCATGTTCTCGCCCACCACTGCTACGATCGCGATGTTCGTATCGATGGTGATGTGCTCGACCTTCTCATGCGCCAGGTCTTGCGCAAACTCCTTTCGCAGCGCCTCGACGGTCCGCTGCGCGTCCGCTGCCGACACAATGAAACAAATGTCGTTCTGCGAAGACGACTGCGAAATCAGCAGCACGTTCGCACGCACTTCCGCCGTCGTCGAAAAGGTCCGTCCCACCACATCCGGCAATCCCACAATCCCCGGCCCGCCTACGCTGATCAGCGCAACATCTTGAATCGCCGTCAGCGCTTTCACTCCGCCGCCGATGCTTCGCCCTTCCGGCGTTATCTTCGTGCCCGCTCGTTCCGGCGCAAAGCTGTTTCGGATCCACACCGGAATCGCCGCTTGCATTACCGGCTTCAGCGTTTTCGGATGCAGCACCTTCGCTCCAAAAAAGGCCAGCTCTGCCGCTTCGCGGTAAGAGATCACCGGAATCGTTCGCGCCTCCGGCACCAGCCGCGGGTCCGCCGTCAGCACGCCGTCGACGTCCGTCCAGATGATCACTTCATCCGCATTCAGCGCCGCGCCCAGAATTGTCGCCGAATAATCAGACCCGCCGCGCCCCAGCGTCGTCAATTTTCCTTCCGTCGTCGCTCCGAGAAATCCCGTTACGACCGGCACGACTCCCTTCTCAAGCATCGGCCGCAGCCGCACTTCGCATTCTTCCCGCGTCCGGTCCATCAGCGGTTCCGCGCCTCCGTGGAACTCATCCGTAATAATTACTTCCGTCGCATCCACCGCCTCGCTCTGCAAGCCAAGCTCCCGCACCGCACCCGCCACCAGCGGTGCGGACAGCCGTTCCCCTAAACTCGAAATCGCATCCAATGTTCGCGGCGTCAACTCGCGCAGCAGCGCCGTCCCTTCAAACAACCGGCTCCCCTCTGAAAAAACTTCCTCCATCTCTTCTTCGATCGATCTGCGCGCATGCTCTTCGCGAACCAAACTCTTGAGCGCATCTGTATGCTGCGTTCGCAATGCCGCCAGGACGGACGCTCCCTGTCCGCTCTCGCCGGCTCCTGCTCGCTTGGCTGCTTCGATCAACCGGTTCGTCACGCCACTCATCGCGGAAACGACCGCAACGCAAGTTCCTCCACGCGCTCCCTCTGCGATAATCTGCGCTGTCCTCGCCATGCACGCTGCATCCCCCACCGACGTCCCGCCAAATTTCATCACCTGCAATCGCGCTGTCATGTCTGCCTTTCGCGTTGAGCTGCATTTGCTCTTGTGAGTTTACCTTGAGAAGCAACTGCCGGCCCTGGGCGGAATGCCGTTCATTGTCTGTGGCGGACAAATAAGGTAAGATTGTCTTACCATGCAGACCAAAGTCTCCACGAAAGGTCAAGTTGTTCTCCCCAGCCGCATCCGCAACAAATTGGGACTTCGCCCCGGCGATCCGCTTGATGCCAGTATCGAGGGCGGCCGCATCGTTCTAACGCCCCGCAAGAGGCGCTCAAAAAAAGTGCGCATCATCAAGGATCCCGTTACTGGCTTTCCTGTACTCACCGCAGGTCCAAATGCTCCGACTCTGACCCACAAACAAGTCAAAGAAATTTTGGCCGACTTTCCATGAGGTATCTTCTCGACGTCAGCGCCCTGGTCGCGTTCGGATTCTATGAGCACGAATTTCACCCGCGAATGGCGAGTTGGGCAAGGAACCTGGCAAGAGCGCCCGAGACAGAATTCCTCACCTGTTCCATCACGGAGCTAGGCTTCGTGCGAGTTCTGTCGCAAACTACACAATATGGGACCACAGTCGCCGATGCTCGAGGGCTTCTGTTGCAACTGAAGGCCAATGAGCTAATCAAATTGGTATTTATCCCCGACCAGCATGACGTCGCGCAGCTTCCTCTATGGGTAAAAACTCCAAAACAGATCACGGATGGGCATCTGGAGAGATTGGCGAATGCGCACAGCGGTCTTCTTGCCACTCTGGATACGAAAATTCCCCGTGCTTTCCTGATCCCTGCCGCGAAATGAGATTGGCAACTAGCTGGCCCTCGTTTTAACACAACGCTTAAAGTGGCAATTGCGCAGTTGAGGTTGGAATGACGGCGCGATGAGCTTCATCTGCACGCACAAGTCAAAGACAACCTGGGAGAGTATGCTCATGTTGGGTGACCTACGGGCGCTCCCAATCGAGGGCGTAGATTTCTTGGATGCTGGCGTCGCGCACCACCAGCGGGGATTCGTCCGGAGCGAGCCCGCTCCAGTTTCCGAAGGCGCCTCCGGCGGCCTGAAAACTTTTCAGGCTGAAGATGCGCTCCAGTTTTCCGCTGCTGATTTGCGCGCGGAAGTAGCTCTCTTGGTTGTCGAGAATGCCGTCAAAATACAAATATCGTCCGTCGCGCGACCACGTCGGATAAGCCACGAACAAGTTGGCGAGCTCCGTCCATTTCTGCGTGGTGAAATCAAAAAGCATGAGCTTGAGCGAATCCAGCGGAATCGCCGCCAGGTAGCGTCCGTCCGGAGACCAGCGCGGAGAATACAAGCCATCGGAACCGGGAAGCTTTGAAGCCTTGCGCGTCTTCAGGTCGAGAACGTAGACCGCCGACCCCTGATTGTTCAGTGAATTTTCACCGAAGGCGAGCGATTTGCCGTCTGGCGACCAGTTGGGATCGGCTGAGTTTGTTGCACTTCGATAGATCAGTTCCGGAGTGCCTCCCTCGGCGGGAATCAAATAGATCTGCCAAGGCTCGCCGGGTGGGTGACCAAAGAAAGCGATTTGCTTTCCGTCCGGAGACCATCGAGGCAAGTACGCTTGCATAGGCGGGAAAACAAGCTGGAGCTTTTGCGTTCCGTCTACCTTGCTTCGCCACATGGTGCCGTCGGATGCGTCATTGTAAGCGACCCATTCGCCATTGTGAGAGAAGTCCAGCCCCATTGCCGAAATTCCCGAGAGGTAGGGCGCAAGTTGTTTTGATTTGGCATCGTAGCGCAACAATTCTCCGCGGGGCTGCCAGCCCTGGACAAATAGTTTCTTGCCATCGCGGCTCGGGACGGGATTGCCGACATTCATCGGGCCAGTCGTCAACTGCACCGGCTCCTGATGTGTTGCGCGGAAAAGGCCGCCGTGTTCGTTCAAAGCCCAGAGGTCGGCTGTCGCATCGCGTCGCGCCTGGAAAACGAAATACTTTCCGTCTGGTGTCCACTTGCCACAGCACTCGTTGGGCGCATCACTCCAACCGGGAAGCAGCGGATGAAGATTGCCGCCGTCCGCGGAGGCTTGCCAGATCGAGCGGTTATTGGTCTTGGGATCGTTCACCGTAAAACGCAAAATCGATCCGTCGGGCGACCAGCGGATATCGCCAGCTGTTCCACCCGTTGCCAAGAGTTGGTGTGGATCGCCGCCGTCGCTCTTCGCCAGGAAAATCTCGTTGCCTTTGCAGTAAGCGATCCGCTTCCCATCCGGCGACCACGCTCCAGCGTGGCCCTCAAGGTTTCCCAATCGTCGAGGCGAACCGCCCATGACCGGCATGCTCCACAGCGGGCCGTCGAGAGAAGTCCCTCGCGCTGTATTCATCAAAAGCGTGGAACCGTCTGGCGAAATATCGAAAACGTTGGAAAAGCCGGTGTCCTCCAACGAATTTGGTATTGGAAATGTCTCGCCGCCAGTCACGGAAGTTTGGGAAAGCGTCGATTGCCCCTCGATGAAGTAGAGCCGCGAACCGTCCGTGACCACTCCCGATTTCGGCCGATTTGTGCTCGTGAGTTGCACAGTTCGCAGTACCCGTGGCGCAGCCATTGGCCGCAACGGCACGTATCCAAGAATCACCGCGAGGGTGATGAGCGCGCCGCCCGCCAGTATCCAGGTCTGCCATCGAGAGGATGGATGCCTTTCACGAACCACTTCAAGCGCAGCCGATACTGCGGCGCTAGTCCCCGAATGGCCCAAATCCAGATCCCGCTTCAACCGCTTCAAGTCCGCCCGAAGCTCGGCGGCCGTCTGGTAACGGAGACTGAGATCTTTCTCGAGCGCCTTGGCCAAAATATTTTCCAAGCCCAAAGGCAAATTCGAATTCAATTTCCTTGCAGGAAGAGCCGACGAATTCAGGATGCCATCAAAGACCAAGGCAATAGCAGAGCCGCCAAATGGAACCACGCCCGTGGCCATCTCATAAAGCACAACGCCTAGCGAAAACAAATCCGTGCGCGCATCCAATTCCTGGCCCCGCGCCTGCTCCGGCGACATGTAAGCGACCGTGCCAATGGAACTGCCAGGACTGGTGATAAGACCATCGTCCAGCACGTGTCTGTGTGTCGGTATGGACGACTCGCCCGCGGACTCCGCCGCCGGCTGCCGGTAGGCTGCAAACTTGGCCAGGCCGAAGTCCAGTATCTTTACCGGCCCGCGTTCCACCAGAAAAATGTTCGCCGGCTTGATGTCGCGGTGCACGATGCCCTTGGCGTGCGCAGCTTCCAGCCCGTCGGCGATCTGCATTCCGATGTCGAGAAGCTCCGCTACCTCAACGGACTTCTTCGCGATGCGGCGCTTCAGCGTCTGGCCCTCAAGCAACTCCATGGCGATAAAGGGGCGTCCTTCCAATTCCTCGATATCGTAAACCGTGCAGATGTTCGGATGATTCAGCGAAGAGGCAGTGCGCGCTTCGCGCCTGAAACGCTCGATGGCCTGCGGGTCCTGGGAAATGTCTTCGGGAAGAAATTTCAGCGCAACATTGCGCCCGAGCCGCGTGTCCTCGGCTCTATAAACGACGCCCATACCTCCGCCGCCAAGTTTTTCCAGGACGGTGTAATGGGAAATCGTGCGGCCGACAATAGAAGAAGTATCCGCCACTGGCCCCGGAGTTTACTCCAGCCCTTGCACACGGGCAATCGCGCGCGGGTTGGCTGCTAGACAAGCAGGCTAACTCTCTATAGGCCGCGTCGCCGGATTGTGCTCGGTGGCGACACCGGTTGTCGGGTTTACGCCTTAGTTGAGAGAGAATCGGTTGGGGCGAGTCAACAAAATTGCGAGTTCGAGTCAGCGGGTTGCATTCGCTCGCGGTTTCCGTTTTTCCATGCTTCTTTCTTTGCGTACAACTGAAACACGGCATAGGATGTGGCTCACCGTATTCCCGCCGTTCAATAAGGAGCTCTTGCGTGCATATCCACAATCTCAACTTGCTCGCTGTTCTTGTCGCCGCGATTTCCACGATGGTTGTCGGTTTTTTGTGGTATTCACCAATACTGTTCGCGAAGCCCTGGATGCGGGAAATGGGCTATGACCCTGATGATAAAGCCAAGGTCCAAGAGATGCAGAAGAGTGCCGGCCCCGCCTACTTTGGTTCCTTCATCGCCAGTCTGGTGTCCGCCTTCATCCTAGCGTTGTTTTTTCACTGGCTTCACGTGCAAAGCTTGGAATTGGGCTTGATGGTTGCTCTTCACGTGTGGCTCGGCTTCGTCGCAACGGTGCAACTGACCGGCGTCCTGTTCATGAAACAGAGCATGAAGCTCTTCGCGATAAACACGGGATACCAACTGGCCTGCTACCTCGCCATGGGGGCCATCCTCACTGTTTGGAGGTGAGACGGGTTACGGGAGATCTGCCGAACCCTCGTTCACGGGAATTTCATTTGTCTGTTAAGTTTATCAGGCAGTCGGAGGCCTGGCGGTCCCGCGCAAGCGCCCATTCCCGAATTGCCGAAAATCGTTCAGAGTTGTTCTAACAAAGCGCACCGATGCACCGCAACATCCAGGATGTGCCGTTATTCGAGTCGGGCCCCCTTGACTTGAACTGACATGCACCCTAGGATCTTGGACCTCTGATGCTTCCTCCCTGGGCATCGATCTATGAGCCACCGCATGCGCATTTTCGTCTTACTGGCGGTCGCAGTGGCACTTCTGGTACCGGACACAGAGGCGCAGAAGCCCCCGGCTCCAGCGCCTCCGCCTTCCACACCCCCAAGCCGTCCGGCGACTCCCCTTCCCCCGAGTTCGCAGCCAAGTCAACCGAGAGAGAATCTTGTGATGTTTCTCCTAGGGCGCGTTGCAACCGACGACGGCACATCTCTTCCAAACGATGTGCTGGTTGAGCGCGTTTGCAACAACACAGTGCGTCAAGATGTGTATGCATCTCCTCACGGCGATTTCAGCATGCAATTGGGATCGAGGGCCGATTCTTTTCCTGAAGCTAGCGCCGACCCGACTTCGCCATCTGTCGTGGATGGCAAGGATTCGGTTATGGGAATTCCTCGACGCGAGTTGACGAATTGTGAACTACGGGCGTCAGCTTCTGGTTTTCACTATGGTGTCATCAACCTTGTGGAGCTTGATACCTTCAGCAGCAGCGTTGACGTGGGCGCTATTGTAATGCAGAGAGCTACCAAGACCGAAGGCATGACGCTGAGCGCCACCCCGTACAAAGCACCGAAAGATGCCAGAAGAGCTTACGTGAAAGGACTCGACGCCGAAAGGAACGGCAAACTTGCCGATGCACGCAAATATTTTGAAACGGCGCTGCAGATCTACCCCCGTTACGTGAACGCCTGGTTCCAGTTGGGCACCGTTTTACAGAAGGAAAACCAGAAGGATGCGGCTCGCACAGCGTATACCCACGCCACGACTATCGATACCAAGTTCCTGCCGCCTTATCTGTCGCTCGCGTCAATGGCATACGAGGCAGAAAATTGGACCGAGGTCCTTAATTTTACTGGTCATATCTTGGATCTCGATCCGTTGAGTTGCGCCGACGTCACTGGCTACATCTTGGATCTCGATCCGTTGAATTACGCCGAAGCCTATTTCTATGACGCGATCGCAAATTACAAGCTCAACAAGATCGAAGCCGCCGAAAAGAGCGCTCTCAAGGCGGAACGCGCAGGCCTGCGCACTCATTTTCCGCAGGTGCATCTCTTACTGGCTGAAATCTTTGCCCGAAAAAACAACTTCGCCACCGCGATCTCAGAGATGCAAACTTACTTGGAGTTAGCTCCGCACGCGAAAAACGCGGATCAGGCGCGGGAACAGTTGGCAAAATGGGAGAAGGTGAACGCCTCCAATGTCAACCAGTGAAAAACCCGATCAGACGTGAGTATCGCCTCTTTAGACCTGTGCGTTACCGCTAGCACCAGGCTCGTGACGAGGCTCGCTAGAGGACCCTCCAGAAACTGGAAGAAGATCAGGTCGCTGATTCCATTGCACGAGACGACCGACCAAAGAAGTGACCGAGAAAAGCGCTCCCCAAAAAGGAGTGTCCATCTGTGCCGCATTAGAATACGAACATGCACTTGGGCAAGATTCTATCTCATTGTGTCGTTAACTCCCCATAGTCGCATAATCGGAAACTGAGTCACCACCTATCCAGCCCCGTGGTTGAGCCTCTGGCAAGCCCGGTGCTATTCTGGTTTCTATGGCGGATCCCGCTATTTCCCCGCCCGAAGTAACGCCTCCAGCGCCGCTCGAACACTCCCGGCGTCAGCTCGAAGCTCTGCTCGAAGTGGCGGAATCCATCGCGCAGCATCGCGACCTCGCTGCGCTTTTTCACGATCTCGCTGAGAGACTCCATTGCGTCGTGGACTTTGATTTCCTCACGCTCGTTCTTCATGACCCCGTGCGCAATGTCATGCGCCTCCACATTCTAGAAACGCGGCTCCCCACTCCGGCCAAGACCGGCAGTGAAACCCCGATGGACGGTCATCCTTCCGGTTGGGTCTGGCAATCGCAGCAACCGTTTGTCGTCACCGATACGGAAGAGGATCACCGTTTCCCGGACTTCCTCCAGCGGCTTCGCGAAGTCGGCGTTCGCTCTTTGGCAATGGTTCCGCTCACCACCGCGCAGCGCCGGCTCGGCGCCATGGGTTTCGGCCGCCTTGTCCCTCAGGGCATCACGGACACCGAGGTTCTATTCATGCAGCGCGCGGCCAGTCAGGTTGCTGTGGCCGTCGACAACGCGCTGAATTTTCAAACCTCCCAGGCTTACCAAAGTCAGCTTGCCCGGGAGCGTGATCGCCTGCAGGTGCTTCTGGATGTCAACAACGTGCTTGTGTCGACTCGCGAGCTTCCCGAACTTTTCCGCGGCATCGTCAGCTCTCTCGAAAAAGTCATTCATCATGATTACACCAGTCTCGCTCTTCGCGATTCCACCTCCGGCCTCTTGAAAATCCACGCTCTCGACTTTTCTGCTCGCCCGGGTCTGTTCGAACAGGAAATCACCGTCCCTCTCGATACCACTCCTTCCGGCGTGTGCTTCACTACCGGTCAGCCCCTTCTTGCCCGCGGCGCCGAGATCGATCGCTTTGCCAATGAAATCATTCGCACGCTTCGCGCCGAAGGAGTGCAGACCATCTGCTGCATTCCCTTGATCACTCAGGGCCGCACTCTCGGTACACTCAACCTGGCGAGCCGCCGCGAGGACGCTTTCCCTCACCAGGACGTGGAACTACTGCAACAAGTTGCAGCGCAAATCGCCCTCGCCGTGGAAAACGCCCTGGCCTTCAAACAAATTGATGCGCTAAAGGACAAGCTCGCCGAAGAGAAGCTCTATCTCGAGGAAGAAATTCGCAGTGAATTCAATTTTGAAGAAATCGTCGGTGACAGCCCCGCGCTCAAGCGCGCACTCACGCAGGTCGAGGTCGTGGCTCCTGCGGGGACCGCCGTTCTCATCACCGGCGAAACCGGTACGGGGAAGGAACTCATCGCCCGCGCGATTCACAATCTCAGCCCGAGACGCGAGCGCACTTTCGTCAAGATCAATTGCGCTGCCATCCCCGGCGGCCTTCTGGAATCCGAGCTTTTCGGCCATGAGCGGGGGGCCTTCACCGGCGCGCTCACGCAAAAAATTGGGCGCTTTGAGCTTGCCGATCACGGCACTCTCTTTCTCGATGAAGTCGCGGACTTGCCGCTCGACCTTCAGCCCAAACTTCTTCGCGTGCTGCAGGAGCAGGAGTTCGAGCGCCTCGGGAGTAACCGAACACAGCGCGTCGACGTCCGCATCGTCGCCGCCACGAATGGCGATCTCTCCAAGCTCGTCGCCGAGCGCGCCTTCCGCAGCGATCTCTATTACCGCCTAAACGTTTTTCCCATTCACATCCCTGCTCTCCGCGAGCGTCCCGAAGACGTGCCCCTTCTCGTCCGGTATTTTGTTCAGAAATTCAGCCGCCGCCTCAACAAATCTGTCGCTTACGTTCCCGCCGATGCGATGGAGGCTCTGGCCGGCTACTCCTGGCCCGGCAATATTCGCGAGCTCGAAAATTTCATCGAGCGCGCCGTGCTACTTTCTCCCGCCAAAGAACTTCGCGTCCCCATTTCCGAACTGAAACCTGTCGCTCCGGCGGCCGACTCTGGGGCAGACTCCTCTTCATCCTCTATCTCCTTAACCTCCTTGACATCCTCTACTTCCTCGATTTCAACGCTCGAAGACGCCGAGCGCCAACACATTCTCCGCGCGCTCCGGCAAACCGAATGGCGCATCGCTGGAGCCAAAGGCGCAGCCGTTGTGCTCGGCATGAAGCGCACTACGCTCCAGGCGCGCATGCGCAAACTCGGCATCCGCCGCCCGGTCTAGCGTCCACAGGGCGCGAAGTTTTCGCTTCTCCTTATCCATTTTTGACACCCGCCGAAAAGAAAACCCTGCTTACTTTTTTGCAATCTCTCTGACGTTCATGACGGCGGCAGGTACGCGCCTCCTCCCTTGCAGGTGCACAGGGCGGCTCTGCAGGCGGGGCGGCGCGTGGGCAAGAGCGGTTGAGCCATGGAGAATTGACGTTCGACGGATCTACTTCGGGAATGGTTGAGCGGAAACGGTTCTGCGGGCTATTTTCGTTTATTACTTCGGAGCTGTGTGGAGCTTTTTGGGGGATGCGGCGGAACGCTCGGAGCGTCTTTCATGCTCTACGTGCTGGGTGCAATCGGCGATTTCGTCATCGATCTTCTTGATTTCAAGGGCGAGGTGAAATTCATCGGGATGCTTTGCGTATTTTTCGAAAAGCGAGTTACGTTTGGCTTTCAAGTCGTCGCGTTTTTTCTTCCAGACACCTGCAATTGCGAGCATGTGGTTACCCTCACAAGTAGTGTGCGCTCTTTTTTGGTTTGTCGATATAGCTGCCCGACGAATTGTGCAGAGCCTGGATAGCCCGGCTGGGGTGAGACGAAAAGATTGCCGGGTAACCGACGGGCACGGCGTGCCATACCCCTACCGCGGACAAGATTGGCTGAAGGAGCGGGCGCGAAGAAAGGCGCTGTCAGTTGCAAGGATGAAGAGAGTGGCTAATGCACCAGAAATGTTGTATTTCCATTGTGATCGAAGGCGAGTGGAGGCTCAATGCACGGACTTTTGAGGCGAGGACTTCTGGTGAAAAGTTGTGGGCTGCTGCTTTGCGTGGCGGCGTTGGCGGCGGACACGTCATCGTCGCCGGCCGATGAGAGCGCAAAGGTGGATGCCTATGTGCGCGGAGAGATGCAGAGGGAGCGAATTCCCGGGCTGGCTTTGGGAGTGTACCGAGACGGGAAGACCGTCAAGGCGGAAGGGTACGGCTTGGCGAATCTGGAGTGGGACGTACCGGTAAAGGCGGATACGATTTTTCAATCCGGGTCGGTGGGGAAACAGTTTACAGCGACGGCCGTAATGATGCTGGTAGAGGAAGGAAAAGTCGGACTTGACGACCCCGTTCAGAAATATTTTCCGGACGCTCCCGATTCGTGGAAAAACATTAGGATTCGCAATCTGCTCAGCCATACTTCCGGGCTTGGGGAATATGAAAGCGGGCCGCGCACCAAGCCGGAGGGGCCATTTTACCTGCGGCTGGATATGACGGAAGATGAGCTCTACAAGAGAATAGCGGCGATGCCGATGGACTTTAAGACCGGGGAAGATTGGAGCTACCGCAATACCAATTATGTTTTGCTGGGGATCATGATTCACAAAGTGACTGGAAAATTCTATGGCGACTACCTGCAGGAGCGGATATTCAAACCGCTGGGAATGACCACGACGCGGATCATCAGCGATAGAGACATCATTCCGCACCGCGCGGCGGGCTACGAACTGGTCGACGGGCAACCGAAGAATCAGGAATGGGTTTCTCCGACATTTAATTCCACCGCGGACGGAGCGCTCTACTTTACGGTCTTGGATCTGGAGAAATGGGACGCGGCTCTCTACACAGAAAAATTGCTGAAGGGATCGAGTTTCGATCAGATGTGGACCGTGATGAAACTTAATAACGGGCAGCCTAATAAAGCGAACTACGGATTTGCCTGGGACATCAAGGAGACCAACGGGCACAAGGTGATTGAACATAGCGGCGCGTGGCAGGGATTTACCACTCATATTGCGAGATACGTGGACGACAAGCTGACGGTTGTGGTTCTGACCAATCTCGACGCGAGCCATGCGCAGCCGGGCAAGATTGCGCACGCCGTGGCCGGTTTGTATGTTCCGGCGCTTACGCCGGCAGTGGTCAAGCCAATCGAAGACAAAGAGCCGCAGACAACGGCGCTGGCGCGAAGTGTGCTCCAGGAAATTGCCGCTGGGAAAGCTGATCCGGATCGCTTTACACCCGAGTTGCGAGCGAAGCTCTTCCCGGAACGGATTCAAAACGTCGGCGACTACTTGAAGGAACAGGGTGATCTGAAATCATTGGAGCTGATCAAGCGCGGAGAAGAGGGAGATCGGCCCAGTTATCAATACAGGGCGAACTATGAGCGTACGGAGGTTTTCCTGTCGTTGCAGCTAACCAAAGATAATAAGATTGCCGCGTTGGATTTTTCGACGGAATGAACCTTGCGCGGGAAACCATCGGACTTTGAGCATGCCGGGGATTCTCCAGCTGCAGATGGCCGTAAGAGTACGCGAGTGAGGAATAGTCAAGGCGGGGCAGGCCCCGTCCCAACAGGGAGAAGGCGGCGCTGCGGGTTTTTGTCGAGCAGTAGAAGGAGAAAGGAGGCGGCGATGCGTCGAGTGATTGGCTTGGCGGCGTGCCTCGTTGCGGGAATGATTGCAGTTTGTTGGCAAACGGAGACGGGGGCGGCAAGTTCGGAGGAGCTGAGGGATACCGCCGCTTCCCCACATCTGCCTGCGGTGGCGGGTGCGAGTGAATGGGATCAGGAGGCTGCTGCGGCATACCTGGACCAGAGGGCGGGG
>Ga0209736_1000151_pt1 | contig 21773 bp, 19 predicted proteins | sample BlaSpr_A8_Ref_M3_FD_187992 | JGI IMG/M metagenome (GOLD analysis project Ga0209736, IMG submission 187992) | Forest soil microbial communities from Thunder Bay, Ontario, Canada - Black Spruce, Ontario site 2_A8_Ref_M3 (SPAdes) (version 2) | ecosystem: Environmental > Terrestrial > Soil > Boreal...
CACTCGCCGAGAACTTTCCGCAGTTCGAGTTTTGGATGGAGCCGGGCCGGTTCTTGGTGGCCAAGGCGGGCGTGCTGGTGGCCGTCGTCACCCAATTGAAGGGTAAGGGCGATGTTCAGTATGTGGGCATCGCGACCGGCATGAATTCCTTGATCAGGCCCGCGCTGTACGGGGCGCATCACGACATTCGAAATCTGACGCGCCTCGAGGAGCCGCTGAGCCATCCGGTCAATGTGGTCGGCCCGATCTGCGAGAGCGCGGACCAGCTAGGGGTGGATCGCTGGCTGCCGCGGACGCAGGAAGGAGACGTGCTTCTCATCGCGACCTGCGGCGCCTACGGCTTTGCGATGGCATCGAACTATAATCTGCGTCCTCCCGCGGCTGAGTTTATTATCGAGACATGAAACGAGTCGGCATCATCGGTTGGCGCGGCATGGTGGGGTCGGTGCTTCTCGACAGAATGCGCGAGGAGCGGGACTTCGACCTCGCTGCGCCGACATTTTTCAGCACCTCGCAGGCCGGCGGGGACGCTCCCGACATCGCGGGTGCCGGCGCGGCGTCCCGCGGCGCCTCATCGCACGGCGCGGCGCCGGGCGCCATAGTGCAGGACGCCCATGACATTGCGGCGCTCGCAAAATTGCCCATACTCATCAGCACCCAGGGCGGCGATTACACGGAGGTCGTGCATCCTCGCCTGCGCGCGGCGGGCTGGCAGGGCTATTGGATCGACGCCGCCTCCACCCTCCGCATGCAGAAGAACGCCGTCATCGTGCTGGATCCGGTGAACCTGCCCGTGATGCAGAGTGCGCGCGAGCGGGGCATCAAGGATTTCATCGGCGGCAATTGCACGGTGTCACTGATGCTGATGGCCGTGGGCGGACTGCTGCGGTCGGGCATGGTCGAATGGATCACCGCCATGACCTACCAGTCGGCATCGGGTGCCGGTGTCAAGCACATGCGCGAATTATTGGAACAGATGGGCGCGTTGCACGCTTCAGCCGCTTCTCTGCTGCAGAACCCCGCTTCCGGCATTCTCGATATCGATCGCGCCGTAAGCGTTGCACTCGCGAGCCCCGAGTTTCCCCGGGCGCAATTCGGCGTGCCGCTCGCGGCGAGCCTGATTCCTTGGATCGACAAGGATTTGGGCACCGGCCAGAGCCGCGAGGAATGGAAGGCGGGCGCCGAAGCGAACAAGATACTCGGATCGGAGTCGCACCCCGTGCCGGTGGAAGGCATCTGCGTGCGGGTGAGCGCGATGCGCTGCCACTCGCAGGCTCTGACGATCAAGCTCAAGCGGGATTTGCCGCTCGCCGAGATCGAACAATTGCTCGCCGGCGCCAACCCCTGGGTGCGCGTGGTGCCGAATGATCGCGAGTCCTCGATCCGCGACCTCTCGCCGGCCGCGGTCAGCGGAGGTTTGAACATACCCATTGGCCGCCTGCGTAAACTTGCGATGGGAGGGGAATATCTCTCGGCGTTTACCGTCGGCGATCAGTTGCTGTGGGGCGCCGCGGAGCCGCTGCGCAGGACTATGCGATTCCTGCTTCCGCATGTGTGAGGAGCTGAATCGGTACCGCCTTGACCTGCCAAATGTCCGCGCAGTATTCGCGAATGGTGCGGTCCGAGGAGAATTTTCCGCTGCGCGCGGTATTCAAGATCGACATGCGCGTCCAGCGCTCGGGTTGGCCATAGGCCTCGGACACCGTGGCCTGACACTCGATATAGGACTGAAAGTCCGCCAGCAACAGGTAGGGGTCGGTATTCAGCAATCCGTCGATCAGGGGGCGAAACAGCTCGGTGTCGCCGCGTGAAAAAAAGCCGCTGCGGATGAGGTCGATGACGTCGCGCAATCCCTGATTGGCGCTGTAGTAATCCATCGGATTGTAGCCCTGCGTCTTCAGGGCATGGACTTCCGCCGCGCTCAATCCGAACAAGAAGAAATTCTCGGCGCCCACTTCCTCACGGATCTCGATGTTGGCGCCGTCCAAGGTGCCGATCGTGAGCGCGCCGTTCATCGCGAATTTCATATTGCCGGTTCCGGACGCCTCCTTGCCGGCGGTGGAGATCTGTTCCGACAAATCCGCCGCCGGGTACACGCATTGTCCATAGGTCACGTTGAAGTTGGGCAGAAATACCACCTTCAAACGGTCCCGCATGTCCGGGTCGCGATTGACGACTTCGCCGACCGCGTTGATCAGCTTGATCACGAGCTTCGCGAGATGATATCCGGGCGCCGCCTTGCCGCCGAAAATGAACGTGCGCGGCGGCATCTCGAGCGTGCGATTCGATTTGATCCTGTTATAGAGGGAAACGATGTGCAGCACTTGCAGATGCTGCCTCTTGTATTCGTGAATGCGCTTCACCAAAACGTCGAAAACCGAATTGGGATCGATGACCGTGCCCGTACGCTGCAGGGCGAGGGCGGCAAATGCCTGTTTGTTGTGCTGCTTGATCTCGCGCCAACGGGCGCGAAATTCGGGGTTCTCGGCCAACGGCTCCAGGTTCTTGAGCTGCGCCAGATCCTTGATCCAGCCCGTGCCGATGTGCAGGGATATGAGATCCGAGAGCCGGGGATTCGACAGCACCATCCAGCGCCGCGGCGTCACGCCGTTGGTCTTATTGCTGAATTTTTGCGGCCACATTTCGTAGAAGTCCTTCAAGACATCGCGCTTCAGCAGTTCCGTATGCAGTCCGGCGACGCCGTTTATCGCATGGCTGCCCACACAGGCGAGGTGCGCCATCCGTACGAAACGCTCGCCGCTTTCGTCGATCAGCGACAGTCGGGCGATGCGCGCTTCGTCGCCGGGAAAGCGGATCCGGACCTCCTCGAGGAATTGCGCGTTGATTTGCTGGATGATCTGCAGATGGCGCGGCAGCACGCGGCCGAAAACTTCCAGCGTCCAGCGCTCCAGAGCTTCCGGCAACAAGGTGTGGTTGGTATAGCCAAAGGTCCGGCAGGTGACGCTCCACGCCTCGGCCCACGGCAACAAAGACTCGTCGACCAGCAAGCGCATCAATTCCGCGATGGCGATCGCAGGGTGCGTATCGTTGAGCTGCACGGCAAATTTCACGTGAAATTGGTTCACCGGCAACTTCTGAATGCGCAGGATGCGCATCATGTCCTGCAAGGAACACGACACGAAGAAATATTGCTGTTCGAGCCGCAGTTCCTTGCCGCGCAGCTGCTCATCGTTCGGGTAGAGAACCTTGCTCAGGTTCTCGGACGCCACTCTCTGATTGACGGCGCCATAGTAGTCGCCGCTGTTGAAAATCGCGAAATCGAAGGAATCAGGAGCTTCCGAGCGCCAAAGCCGCAGCGTGTTCGCGGTGTTGGTGTGGTAGCCCAGGATGGGGGTGTCGTAGGGCACGCCGATGACCGTCTTGTGCGGCAGCCAGCGCACCCGCGATCGATTCTTTTCGTCGACGTAGGGTTCAGCCGTGCCGCCGAGTTTTACCTCGACGGCCCACTCGGGCCGCACCAGTTCCCAGGGGTTGCCGAAGCGCAGCCATTTGTCGGCCTTCTCGACCTGCCAACCGTCGACGATTTCCTGATGGAAAATGCCGAATTCGTAGCGTATCCCATAGCCCACGGCCGGCACTTCGAGAGTCGCCAAGGAATCGATGAAGCATGCCGCCAAGCGTCCGAGGCCGCCGTTGCCGAGTCCGGGTTCTTCTTCTTGTTGCAGCAATTCCTCGAAATTGAGTCCCAGTTCGGTCATGCACTGCTTGACCCGGTCGAAGATCCCGAGATTGATGAGATTGTTGCCCAAGTGCGGCCCCATCAGGAATTCGGCCGACAGATACGCCACCGTCCGCGAGGCTTGCTTGGTGTAGGTGGCCGCCGTACTGATCCAGCGCTGCAGCATGCGGTCGCGCACCGCATAGGCGAGCGCCATGTAGTAGTCATTCTTGGTGGCAAGCGCCGGAAATTTGCCCTGCACATAGAATAGATCATCGAGGAAGGCGTTCTTCAAGGCCTCCTTGCTGAGGGCAGTGCGGTCATCATCTTCGAGCTGCAGCGGCACGGCTTACGGCGACCACATCACGTCGACCGGTGTGCGTGTTTGACGCAGCACGGCGCGCACAGGCATGTCTTCCACCGGGCCCGGCGCGTATGCGGCGGCCAGGGTTCGCAATTTCGATTCGCCGGTGATGAGCACCACGATCCGCCGCGAATCGAGCAACGCCGTCAAATTCAGGCTGAGCCGCGGGTGTGGAGGGACGGGGGAGCGCATGCCGACGCATCCTGCGGCGGCTGAAGCGTTCAATGCGCTCGGCAAATTCGGCGAGCCGGGGAACAGGGAAGCCGTATGTCCATCATCGCCCATGCCCAGTATCACGGCATCGAACGGACGCGGCACCCGCGCAAATGTCTCCCATGCGGATACGGCGCCGAGATCCGGCGTGGGTGCGCCGTTCTTGAGGCCATGGAAGCGGGCGGAAGCGGCACGATCTTTCAGCAGCCCGTCGCGCACCAAGCGTTCGTTGCTCGCGGCATCCTCCGGGCGAACCCAGCGCTCATCGGCCAGGGCGAGGCAGACGCGGCCCCAATCGAGCGGCTGGGTGCGCAGGATCTCGAACAATCTCACGGGCGATCGGCCGCCCGAAACGACCAGGCTCGCGAGCCCTCGTGCGCCGAGGGCCTCGCCAAGGTTCGCGGCGATTTGCATCGCGAGCTCACGCGACAGAGTGTCGATGTCCGCGTAGCGTTGCACCGGCGGTTCAAAGTTCATCATGCCACGCATATCCGTCGCGCCCGATCATCGCGCTCGAGGCCGCGGGTCCCCAGCTGCCGGCGACATAGCTCTTCGGCCGTTCGTCGTATTGCTCCCAGCCGGCGCGTATCGGATCGATCCACGCCCAAGCCGCATCGAGTTCGTCCCGGCGCATGAACAGGGTGAGGTTTCCCTTCACCGTGTCCATCAGCAGCCGTTCATAGGCGTCGAGGCTCCTGGTCTTGAAGGTTTCGCCCAAGTCGAGCGCCAGGCTCACGGGCTTCAAACGCATTCCTTCACCGGGGTTCTTCGCCAGTATGGTCATGTTGATGCTTTCGTCCGGTTGCAGCCGAATCACCAGCTCGTTGGCGGTACGCGTGGTGGGCGGCATTTCGAAGATCGGATGCGGCACCTCGTCGAAGGTGACGACGAGTTCGGTCAGACGATCCTGCAGCCGTTTGCCGGTACGCAAATAAAAGGGTACCCCCGCCCAGCGCCAGGTATCGATTTCAATCTTGAGCGCCGCGAATGTCTCGGTGGTGCTGTCGGGCGCGATGTCTGCCTCCTCGAGGTAGCCCGGCACCGGCACGCCTCGAACGGCGCCCGCCTTGTACTGTCCGCGCACCGTTTTGGTGAGCACATCGCGATCGCGCAAGGGGCGCAGCGCCCGCAGCACTTTGAGCTTTTCGTCGCGAACGGCGTCCGGATCGCTGCTGGCCGGCGGCTCCATGGCCATGATGCAAAGCAGCTGCAATAAGTGGTTCTGCACCATGTCGCGCAGCGCGCCGGTCTTATCGTAGAAATGCCCGCGCCGCTCGACGCCGAGTTCCTCCGCCACCGTGATCTGAACGTGTTTCACCAAGCCGCGGCGCCACAGGGGTTCGAACAGCGCATTGCCGAAACGCAGTGCCATCAGGTTCTGCACCGCTTCCTTGCCAAGGTAGTGATCGATGCGATAAATCTGCTTCTCGGCGAATACCGCCCCGACCTCGGTATTGATGAGGTCGGCGGACAGGGTGTCGTGTCCCAGCGGCTTCTCCAGCACCACCCTGGACAAAGGAGTCACGACGCCGGCTTTGGCCAAATTCGCGCAAATCACGGAAAACAGATTCGATGCGGTGGAAAAAAAGAATACCCGCACGATATTCTCGCGGTCCTGCAACAATGTCTTGAGCGCCGCATAGGCCGCTTCGGCCGCCGCATCCAACCTCACGTAGCTGAGCAAGCCGCTGAACGCTTCCCAGTGCGGCGCGTCGAATTCCTTGCCGAGGAACTCGCGGCAAGCGGATTCCGCTTGCGTCAAATATTCCGTGCGCGACAGCGCGGTGCGCGCGACGCCAAAGATGCGCGACTCGGCGGACACCTGTCCGGCCGCATAGCGGCGATACAGCGCCGGCAACAGTTTACGTGTCACCAGGTCCCCTGTGCCGCCAAAAAGCAGCATGTCGAAAGTCGGTAGTACTGCCACCGTTTAAGATTCCGTTGATTGCCCGATGGGAGCGTAGCATTTGCGCGCGCGTACTTGTAAGGCGCTTCGCGCCGAATCTACGGGGTCGAGGCGACCCCGTCTAGTAGGCTTTCGAGATGTGGCACAATGAAGCATGTCTCAAGAATCGGCGAAGGTTCATGTCCGCATACGCGAAGTCACCGAGCGAATCCGCGAGCGCAGCCGCGGGGGCCGCGCGGACTACCTGGCGCGCATGGATGCCGCTCGCCGGCGCGGTTCGGCGCGCGCGGGGCTGTCGTGCACCAATCTTGCTCACGGATTTGCCGCCGCGGATGCCGGCGACAAGGAGGCGCTCAAGCTCATGCGCTGGCCCAATGTCGCCATCGTGTCGGCCTACAACGACATGCTATCCGCGCACCAGCCCCTGGAACGCTATCCGGCCGTCATCAAGCGCGCGGCGCGCGAAGCCGGCGCAATCGCGCAATTCGCCGGCGGTGTGCCCGCCATGTGCGACGGGGTGACGCAGGGTCAGCCCGGAATGGAGCTGTCGCTGTTCAGCCGCGACGTGATCGCGATGGCGACCGGGATCGCGCTCGCGCACAACATGTTCGACTCGGCGCTGTGTCTCGGCATCTGCGACAAGATCGTTCCCGGCATGCTGATGGGTGCGCTGGCGTTCGGTCACTTGCCGGTGATCTTCGTCCCCGGAGGACCCATGCCCTCCGGCGTTCCGAACAAGGAGAAGGCGCGCATACGGGAGCGTTACGCCGAGGGCAAGGCCGGTCGCGACGAGCTGCTCGAATCGGAGGCGGGCAGTTATCACACGGCGGGAACCTGCACTTTTTATGGCACCGCCAACAGCAATCAAATGTTGATGGAGGTCATGGGTCTGCACATGCCGGGATCCGCGTTCGTGCCGCCCAACACGCCGCTGCGCGACGCCTTGACGGCCGCCGCCGCGCAGCGTGCGGCGCGAATCACCGCATTGGCGGATGAGTATTTGCCGCTTGCGAGCGTCATCGATGAAGCGGCCATAGTGAACGGCATCGTCGGCTTGCTCGCAACCGGCGGCTCGACCAACCACACTCTGCACATGGTGGCGATTGCGCGCTGCGCCGGAATCAGCATCACGTGGGACGATTTCAGCGATCTCTCGACGGTGGTTCCGCTGTTGACCCGCATTTATCCGAACGGCAGCGCCGACGTCAACCGCTTCCATGTGATGGGCGGCATGGCGTTCTTGATTCGTGAACTGCTCGACGGCGGATTTCTGCATGGCGACACCATGACCGTCACTGGCCGGGGATTGGCCGCCTACGCGACGGAGCCCTGGCTCGACGGCGGCCGATTGGCATGGCGCGCGGCGCCTGCCTCGAGCGGCGATCTCGACGTATTGCGGCCGGTCGCCGATCCGTTCAGCAGTCACGGCGGCTTGCAGCTGCTGACCGGCAATCTGGGTCGAGCCGTGATCAAGACCTCGGCGATGAAGCACGAGCACCATGTCGTCGAAGCGCCGGCGTTGGTGTTCGACGATCAAGAGGAAGTCATCGCTGCATTCAAAGCCGGTAAACTGGCCCGGGATTTCGTGGCTGTCGTGCGCTTTCAAGGGCCGCGCGCCAATGGGATGCCCGAGCTTCACCAATTGACGCCGTCCCTCGGGTCTCTGCAGAGCAAGGGATTCAAGGTGGCCTTGGTCACCGACGGCCGGATGTCGGGCGCATCGGGCAGCGTGCCCGCCGCCATTCACGTCACGCCCGAGTGCTTGAACGGCGGCGCCTTGGGCAAGGTTCGCGACGGCGACATGATCCGCGTGGATTGCCACGCCGGCGTCCTTGAGGCGAAAGTGGCCGAGGAGGTCTGGCGGCAGCGGGAGTTGCCCGGGCTTAGCGATGCGCGCAACGAGCATGGTTGCGGCCGCGAGTTGTTTGCCAGCCTGCGGCGCAGCGCAGGCGACGCGGAGACCGGCGCCGTGTCTTTGATGTAAGCGGCATCGGCACGCCTTAACTCCCCACTTCGAGGATCATTGGTGAATATCCGTGAAATCGTAGCGATGGCCCCGGTAATACCGGTGCTCACCATCACCGAACTCGCAACCGCCGTGCCGCTGGCGCGCGCCCTGGCCGCGGGCGGATTGTGCGTCCTGGAGATCACCCTGCGCACGCCGGTGGCGCTTGCGGCCATCGAGGCGATGCGCAAAGCCGTCCCTGACGCCATCGTCGGCGTGGGGACGCTCACACGCGCGGTGGACTTTGCCGCCGCCGATCGCGCCGGTGCGCAGTTCGGCGTGACCCCGGGCCTGACGCCGGAGCTTAGCTCAGCCTCGCGCGGCGCACGATTTCCGCTGCTGCCGGGCGTCATGACGCCGACCGAATTGATCACGGCGCGCGCCGCGGGTTTCAACGTGCTGAAGCTGTTTCCCGCGCAACAGGCCGGCGGTGTAGGCATGTTGCAGGCGCTGGGCGCGCCGTTCCCCGACGTCTTGTTTTGTCCGACCGGGGGCATCACCCGGGCGACCGCGGTGGAGTACTTGGCGCTTCCCAACGTCGTATGCGTGGGCGGCTCGTGGGTGGCGCCCAAGGCGATGGTGGCTGCCGCCGATTGGAGCGGCATCGAAGCGCTCGCGCGCGATGCGGCGTCGCTGAAGAAAATCTGATCGCGCGGAGGACGCGGCGATGAAGGATTTAACGGACGGCTCGATCGCCAAGAACATTCTGCAAATGGCGGTGCCGATCGCGGCGGGAATGTTCTTTCAAACACTGTACTTTCTCATCGACCTGTACTTCGTCGCGGGCCTCGGCGATGCGGCGATCGCGGGCGTCGGCGCCGCCGGCAATGTCATGTTCATCGTGTTTTCGCTCACCCAGGTGCTGGGTGTCGGTACGGTGGCGCTGATTTCGCAGGCTGTAGGGCGCAAGAATCGGCCGGACGCGACCTTGATCTTCAATCAAAGTTTGGTTTTGTCGGCCACCTGCGCGCTGGTCACCGTAGGTGTGGGGTACGGCGCCGGCCATTCCTATATGCGGACATTGGGTTCGGACGCCGCCACCGTGCAGGCCGGCGTGACTTACTTGTATTGGTTTCTGCCGAGTCTGGCGCTGCAATTCGCGCTCGTCGTGATGGGGTCGGCGCTGCGCGGCACCGGCATCGTGCAGCCCACGATGATCGTGCAAGTCGCGACGGTGCTGCTCAATGCCGTGCTGGCTCCGGTGTTGATCGCGGGTTGGGGCACCGGCCACCCGTTGGGCGTCGCCGGCGCAGGGCTCGCGAGTTCGCTGTCCGTCGGTGTCGGGGTGGTGCTGCTCGCCCTGTATTTCCACCGCCTGGAAAAATACGTTGCATTCGATGCGTCCGCCTGGCGTCCGCGGCTCGGTGTGTGGGGCCGGCTGCTGCGCGTCGGACTTCCCGCCGGCGGAGAATTTGCGCTGATGTTCATTTATATGGCGGTGATCTATTGGATCATCCGCCGCTTCGGCGCGGATGCCCAGGCGGGATTCGGAATCGGTATGCGGCTCATGCAAAGCATGTTTCTGCCGGCGATGGCGGTGGCGTTTGCAACGGCGCCCATCGTCGGACAGAATTTCGGCGCCGGCCGCTACTCTCGCGTGCGCGAGACTTTTGGACTAGCCGTGCTGATAGGGACCTGCATCATGGTGGGCCTGACGCTATTTTGTCAGTGGTGCGGGGCGTGGGCCATTCACGCATTCACGTCTCAACCGGCTGCGGTGGCCGTCGGCACGCAGTTCCTGCAGATCATTTCCTGGAATTTCGCCGCCAGCGGAGTGGTGTTCACCTGTTCGGCGGTATTTCAAGGCTTGGCCAACACGGTCCCGGCGGTGTTGAGTTCGGCGAGCCGCATCGTGAGCTTCGTCGTGCCGGCGTTGTGGCTCGCGTCGCAGCCGCAGTTTCAGCTGATCCAGCTGTGGTATGTGTCGGTCGCGAGCGTCACGCTGCAGGCGTGCATCAGTCTTTGGCTGGTGCGGGTCGAGTTTCGCGGGCGCTTGAGCGCGGGGGCCCGGCATGCCGCCGTTCGAGTTCAAGGATGACCTGTGATAACGACAGACCCTTGACCTTGAGCAGCAACAGCGTGTGGTACAGGAGATCCGCCGCCTCGCCTATGATCTCCGGGCCCGATTGGGCGACGCCGGCGAGCGCCAGTTCCAGTCCTTCCTCGCCGACTTTCTGTGCGATCCGGCGCGTGCCTTGGTCCAGCAGCTTGACGGTATAGCTGCCCGGGGGACGCGTGGCGATTCGCTGCGTGATCACCTGTTCGAGAGCTCCCAAGAACGCGAGCTGCTGCGCGGCCGATTGGGGCGGACTCTCGCCCCAACAGGTGGGCGTGCCTTTGTGACAGGCGGGACCGCCGGGTTCGGCCATGATCAACAATGTGTCGCCGTCGCAATCGGCGGCGATCTCCTTGAGCTTGAGGAAGTGACCGGAGGTCTCGCCCTTGGTCCATAGGCGGCCCTTGCTGCGGCTCCAAAAGGTGACGCAGCCGCTCGCCCGCGTGGCGGCGAGCGCCTCGCGATTCATGTATCCCAGCATGAGCACCGCGCCGCTGCCCGCGTCTTGAACGATGGCCGGCAACAAGCCGTCGCCCTTGTTCCAGTCGAGTGTCAGCAATGGGTCCGGTATTTGTTCCGCCGTCAAGGCCGCACCTCGATGCCGGCGCTGCGCAGCCGGCGCTTCAGTTTTGGAATCGCAATTTCGCCCGAGTGGAACACGCTGGCCGCGAGCGCCGCATCGACGTGGGCCGATTGGAATACTTCGGCGAAATGTTCCGCCGCGCCGGCGCCGCCCGAGGCGACCAGCGGCACGCCGCACACCTCGCGAACCGCACGCAGCTGGGCGATATCGTAGCCCTGGCGCACGCCGTCGCTCGACATGCAATTGAGCACGATCTCGCCCGCGCCGCGCCGCTGCGCCTCGATCACCCAGTCAATGGTGCTGCGCGAAGTATCGCGGGTGCGCAGGGTGTCGCCGGTGAATTGCTGCACGCGATAGCCATGCTCGAAGGTCTGGCTGTCGACGCCCACCACCACGCATTGCGCGCCGAACCGTTCACTCAAGGCGTCGATCAAATCCGGACGCTCCAGCGCGGGCGAATTGACGGAGATCTTTTCGGCGCCGGATGCCAATATCTCTTCGGCCTGCGCCACGGAACGAATTCCTCCGGCCACGCAAAATGGAATATCGAGCGTGCGCGCCACGCGCGTCACCCAGGAGCGATCCACCGAGCGATCCTCGGGACTCGCTGAGATATCGTAGAACACCAGCTCATCGGCGCCTTCATCCCGGTAGCGCGCCGCGAGTTCCAAAATGTCCCCGACGACGCGATGATCGCGAAAGCGCACGCCCTTGACGACCTGTCCATCGCGAACGTCCAGGCACGGGATTATGCGTTTGGCAAGAATGGCTGCAACTCCTCGAGCGGAATGAGTTCTTCGAGCAGAGCCTTGCCGCTGATGGCGGCCGCCGCTCCGGCCGCGGTCAGAGCGTGCAGATCGCAGGCATCGCGAATGCCGCCGGACGCCTGCCACTGAATTCGCGGATGGCGCCGCGCGGCTTCGCGATAGAGCTCGATATTCGGGCCCGACAAGGCCCCGTCGCGCCCCACATCCGTGCACAACACGTGCATGAGCTCAGAACCGGCGAAATTGTCCAGGGCGCTCCACAGCGAGAGATCGGACTGCCGCTGCCATCCATGGGTTGCGACCCGCGGCATGCCGCCATCGTCCAGCCGCACGTCGAAGGCCACGGTCATGCGTTCGGGGCCGACGTGTTCGAGCCAGGTGCGGACATCCTCGACTTGCGTGACTGCCGCGCTGCCGATCACGACGCGAGCGGCGCCGAGATCCAGCATCTGCGTAACCGCGGCAATATCGCGCAATCCGCCGCCCACCTGCAACTTGACCGCTTTCTGCGCCGCCAGCTGCGCGATGATCGCGCGATTGCCGAGGCTGCCATCCTTGGCGCCGTCAAGATCCACCACGTGCAGCCAATCGGCTCCCAAGCCGCGGTATTTTGCGAGCAGGGACTTAGGGTCGGCGCCGTAGCGCGTCTCGTTGGCGAAGTCGCCGTGCAGCAGGCGCACGCAGTGCCCGGCTTTCAAATCGATGGCGGGTATGAGACGCATGCGGCGGTCAGCCTTAGGGGTTTCAATCGATCGCCAAAAAATTCTGCAGCAGGCGCGCGCCGACGGCGGCGGAACGCTCGGGGTGGAATTGCGCGCCGTAGAAATTGCGCCACTGCACGCAGGCGCTGAACGGCGCGCCGTAGCCGGTGCTCGCGACCGTGGCGGCGCTCAAATGAAGCGCATAACTGTGCACGAAGTACGCGTAGTCGCCATCGTTAATTCCCGCGAGCAGCGGGCACGGCCGCCGGATGTCAAGAGTATTCCAGCCCATGTGCGGCACCGGAAGTGCCGCAGCGGGCGGGAAGCGCGTCGCGCGGCCGGGAATGATTCCGAGGCAGCGGGCATCGCCTTCCTCGGAGGCCTCGAACATGAGCTGCATTCCAAGACAAATACCGAGCACCGGCTGCTCAAGTGTGGGGATCAGGGTATCCAGGCGGTTCCGCCGCAGCCGCGACATGGCGTCCGCGGCGGCGCCGACGCCGGGAAGGATGACGTGGCTCGCGGCGCGAATCTCGGCGGCATCCGCGGAGACGGCCGAGGCGACTTTAAGCCGCTCCAGGGCGAACTGCAGCGAGGCGATGTTCGCGCCGCCGTTGGCGACGATCACGATTTGCCGCGCCCTCACAAGGCGCCCTTCGTGGTCGGCAAGTCGCGGCCTTCGAGCCGAATGGCCTGGCGCAGGCTCCGCCCGACGCCCTTGAAGCAGGACTCGACCATGTGGTGCGAATTCTCGCCGTGCACGCTGATGTGCAGCGCGGCGCCCAAGGATTCCGCGAGCGAGCGGAAGAAATGCGGGACCAGCTCGGTCGGCAGCTCGCCGACCTTTTCGCGATTGAAGCGTCCTTCCCAGACGAAGTAAGGCCGGCCCGAGAGGTCGAGCGCAACTTGAGCTTCCGCCTCGTCCATGGCCAGCAAGAATCCGTAGCGGGCAATGCCCCGTTTGTCGCCGAGCGCCGCGCGCAGAGCGGCTCCCAGCGCCAAGGCGCAATCTTCGACCGTATGGTGCTCATCGATGTGCAGATCGCCGCTGCATTTGAGAGCGAGGGCGAAACCGCCGTGTTTCGCGATCTGTTCGAGCATGTGATCGAAGAACCCCAGGCCGGTGGCGATGGCGCTCGGGCCGTCACGCGACAAATCCAAGTCCACATGGACGTCGGTTTCCTTGGTCTTGCGATGCACCTCCGCGCGCCGCGCCTGCTCGAGAATGCGCCGGGAGATGGCGGGCCAGGTTTCGTGCGGGTCGCCGTGCAAGCGAATCCGCAGGCCTTGCACCCCCAGATTCGCCGCGAATTCCATATCCGTGTCGCGATCGCCGATCATGAAGCTGCGCGCCTTGTCGATGTTGAGCGACGCGAGGTATTCCTGCAGCATGCCGAGCTTGGGTTTGCGGCACGCACAGTCTTCGCGCTTGAAATGCGGGCAGATGCACACGGCGTCGAACTCGATTCCCTGGGAAGCGAACAGGTCGAGAATGAACCGGTGAGCGAGCTCGAATCGTTCCTTGGGAAAGGCCGCGGTGCCCAACCCGTCCTGATTCGTGACCATGACGAAGGCGAAGCCCGCGGCTTTGAGGTCGAGCAATGCCGGGACGACGCCGGGCATGAGGCGGACCTTCTCCAGGCTGTCTATTTGTTCGTCCGCGGTCTCCTCGTTCAGGGTGCCGTCGCGGTCGAGGAACAGTACTCGCCGGCCGCTCATGCCGCCCCGACACTGCGCAGCAGCGCATCGTTCTGCTCGCGGGTCCCGACCGAGACCCGCAGCGAGCGGGGCAATGCCGGATTCGCGCGCAAGTCGCGGACGATCAGACCGCCGGCCAGGGCGCTGCTCATGAAGCGGTCGGCATCGCGGCAATCGATGAGCAGGAAATTGGCGTCACTCGGCCAGACCTTGTCCACCCAGGGTGAAGCCGCGAGGCCCTGCCCCAAGTATTCGCGCTCGGCCAACAACCCTTCGCGCCGCGTTTGCGCGGCTGCAAGCTCGGCGGGCTCCAAGGCCCGCAAGGCCGCCTCCACCGCCGATTGCGCGAGGGAGTAGGGTGGCACGACACGCCTTGCCAACTCGATGAGCGCGGGGTTGGCCAGCAGCGCGCCGATCCTGGCACCGGCCAAGGCGTGCGCCTTGGAGAGGGTGCGCAAAATCGCCAGCGTCGAAAAGCGGTTGAGCCAGGGCGAGTGGCTCGGGGAACGCGACCACTCGATGTAGGCCTCATCGATCACGACGATGGCCTTGCCCTCGAGCGCCGTGCAGATTTGTTCGAGGGCCGTCTCCTCGAGCAGATTCGCCGTCGGGTTATTCGGCGAGCATAGATACACGAGCTTGATGGCCGGCCGCCAAGCGGCAAGCAGCCGCTGCGGATCGAGGGCCCAGCCGCGCCCGCGGTCGAGTGCGGTCTCGATGACGCCGGCGCCTTGAATCCGCGCGGCGACTTGGTACATGCCGAAGGTCGGAGTGCATTGCAGAATGGCATCCGCGCCGGCGCGCAAATAGATTCGCGACAAGACATCGATGGCTTCATCGGCGCCGCGCGTCGCGAGCACGCTCGAGGCAGGGACGGCGTAGAGCCCGCCCAACCGCTCGATCAACGCCTGCGGCTGCGGCTCGGGATAGCGATTGAGACCCGCCGCCGTGGTATCGCCCGGCGGGCGCCAAGGCGCTTCGTTGGCGTGCAGGCGCGTGAGCTTGGGCAGCCACGCCGCATGCGCATAGGCTTTGAGCGTGACGATCTCGGGGCGCGCCAGCGACACGACGGCGGTCACTTAGGTCGCTCCTCGCACTTCGGCATTCGCGGAAGGTGCAGCGCAGGGAAGTGCTGCCGCGTCGGGGCGCGCAGCCGTGTCGAGCGCGGCGAGCCGGATGGCCACCGACGCCGCATGCGCGTCCAAGCCCTCGAGATCGGCGAGAATCTGCGCCGTCGGCCCCAACCCTGCAAGGCCGGCGGGCGTCAGTTCCTGCACGGTGATGCGCTTTTGAAAATCCTCCAGCGAGAGGCCGCTGTAGGCCTTGGCGTAGCCGTAGGTGGGCAAGGTGTGGTTGGGCCCGCTGCAGTAGTCGCCCATGGATTCCGGCGACCAGTGTCCCAGGAACACGGCGCCCGCGGCGCTGACCTGCTTAAGCCAACGGCGCGGTTCGCGTATCTCGAGCAGCAGGTGCTCGGGAGCATAGGTATTGGCGATCGCGAATGCGGTCTCGAGCGTGTCCGCGACCAACGCCCGCATGTGCAGGGTGGACTTCGCCAGTATTCCCGCTCGCGATAGGGACCCCAACTGGCGCCGCACTTGCCGCGCCACTTCCTCCGCCAGCCGCAGCGAGGGGGTGACGAGCAGCGCCTGCGCGTCAGGACTATGCTCGGCCTGCGCGAGCAGATCGGCCGCGACGAAGTCCGCGCGGGCGGTGTCGTCCGCGATCACCATCACTTCGGTCACGCCGGCCGGAAGGTCTGCCGCCGCACCGGCGGGATCCTGCGCGACCAGCATTTTCGCGGCCGTGACGAATGCATTGCCTGGCCCGAACAGCTTGTCGCACTTGGGGATGGTTGCCGTGCCGTAAGCCATGGCGGCGATGGCTTGAGCGCCGCCGACCTTGTATACCTCGTCGATGCCCGACCTGCGCGCGGCCGCCAATACCGCAAAGTTCACCGCGCCATTGCGCGCCGGCGGCGTGCACATCAGGCGCACGGGGCACGCCGCGATGGCGGCGGGAACTCCGAGCATGATGGCGGTGGAGGGCAGCGGGGCCGATCCCGCGGGCACGTATAGGCCGACCGCGCGGATCGGAACACTGATGCGTTCGCATACCACGCCCGGTGCGGTCTCGACGCGCAGAGGTTTGGGGACTTGCGCGGAATGGAATTGCCGCACGTTGGAAATCGCGCGTTCTATTGCGGCGGATTGCACGGCATTCAAGGCGCGCTCGGCCGCCTCAAACTCCTCCGCCGTGACCCGCAGCGAGGCCGGCCGGGCCTGATCGAACTTTTCGGTCAGGGCCACAAGCGCGGCGTCGCCGTCGCGGCGCACGGCGTCGATGATGCCCTGCGCCGCCGCCGTAACATTCGCGGCATCGCTTTGGGCCGGCCGCCGCAAGGCGTCGTGTCGCTCCGATGCGGTCAGTGATTTCCAGTCCAAAATGCGCATGAAAATGATTCCGGCTAGGCCAGCATTTTCTCGACCGGAAGCACCAGCACCGAGGTGGCGCCCACGCCCTTCAGTTCCTCGAGCGTTTCCCAGAATACATTTTCACGGCAGACGGCGTGCACCGCCACCCGATCCCCCCGGCCTTCGAGCGGAATCACCGTAGGTGCCTCACTGCCCGGTAGGAGTTTCGCGATCGCCGGCAATGCGGAGCGCGGCGCATGCAGCATGATGTACTTGCTCCCCTTGACTTGCTCCACGCCGTCGATGCGCATCAGCAGGCGCCGGGTCCACTCCTGTTTTTCCGGGGCGATCGGCACCGGCGTGCGAATCAGCACCGCTTGGCTCTCGAGCACGATCTCGGCCTGGCGCAAGTGATTCGCCGCCAGCGTCGAGCCGGTCGACACCAGGTCGCAGATCAAATCCGCCCGCCCAAGGCGCGGCGCGATTTCCACGGAGCCGGAGAGAACCACGACCTCCGCGGCAATGCCGTGGTCCGCCAGGAAGCGTCCCAAGATGTGCGGATACGTCGTCGCGATGCGTTTGCCTTGCAGCGACTGCGCACCGCGATAGTCGAACCCGTCCGGCACCGCGATACACAATTTGCAGCGTCCGAAATCGAGGAGCTGCACCGACTCGAACAGCGGAGCGATGGCGCGCGCGGCGAACGCCAGGCGCTTTTCCTGGACCACGTTCAGCCCGACCAATCCTAAGTCGCACACATCCTCCTGCACCAGGTCCGGAATGTCGTCGTCGCGCACGAACAGCACGTCGAGCGGCATGTTCTCGCCATAGCACATCAGCTGGTCCTTGCCCCGGCTGAACTTGAGGCCGCAGCGCGACAGCAGGTCGAGCGAGCTGTCGGTGAGCCGGCCGCTCTTTTGGATGGCTATCTTCAGGCGCATGGGGTCGGGAGAATTCAAGTGTCACCCATTGAGCTTCAGCCGCTCGGTCACGGCCCGGTAGCCGCCGTTTCCGGAAGTCAGGTAGCGCGCGACGCGGCCGATTGTGGTGACGCTGACGCCGGTCTGCCGGTGGATTTCGCGGTAGGGCAGGCCGCGCTCCAGCAGTTCGACCACGGCCCAACGATCCGCCATCGCCTGCAACTCCGCCGGCGTGCACAGATCGCGGAAAAAGCTCCGGCATTCCTCGACGTTGCGCAACGCCAGGATCGCCGTGCACAGCGCGCGCTCGTGCTGCTGCTCCTGGCGCAAGGTGACCGGGCGGTTGGTTTTCATGGACGGCGACTCACAGATGCCAATGTATTAATGCATTAGTACATTAATGCATTACCTAAGGCAGCGCAAGTAACCCGCCGCAAAATGCCTTGACGCACACTTGGGGAGTGCCTAAAATTCTCGATGCTTATCTAGACCGGCTGAGGGAAAGGCCCTTAGAAGCCGGGGCAACCACCCAGCGTCCCTTTTGGAGCCTTGGAACGGTGCCAACTCCTGCGGAGCCGGGCCGACGCTCGATTCCGGTAGATAGGCGGCGATTGCACGGGTTTCAATCCGCTGCAATGGCACCGGCGCCGGCGCTACAGGGGTTATGTCAACCTCCATTGAAAGCGAGCGCTACGTGGCCGGTAAATCTGCAATTCAAGTCGACCAAACCTTGAGGCTCCCGCAGCCCTTCTCCTTGCACCACGGCGATGTGCTGCCCGATGCAAAAGTGGCGTTCCGGCTCGTCGGTCCCGACGATGCGCCCGTGATTGCCGTCCTCGGCGGCATTTCTGCGCACCGCATCGTCTTGGGTAGGGATGGGTGGTGGCCTGAACTCGTCGGTCCCGGGCAGGGTGTGGACAGCGGGGTCTACCGGGTTCTCGGCATCGACTATCTCGGCGGCCACGGCGAGAGTTCCACGCCGCAAAGCGGCGGGAAGTTTCCGCCGTTGAGTTCCTACGACCAAGCCGACGTCTTGTGCGCCGTCGTCCGGCATCTCAAATTGGAGCCGCTGCACGCCATCGTCGGCGCCTCCTACGGGGGGATGGCGGCGCTGTGTTTTGCGGAGCGCTACCCCGAGTTCGTGAAGCACATCGTGATCTTGAGCGCCGCCGACAAGGCCCAGGTGCTGTCGACCGCCTGGCGCAGCGTGCAGCGGCAGATCGTTCGCGAGGCGATCGCGCGCGGCGACGGACCGGCGGGACTCAAGCTCGCGCGCGCGCTGGCGATGGCTACCTACCGCAGCGCCGTGGAATTTCAGCTCCGCTTCGGCGGGGCGCCCACGCGCAACGCGGATCGCTTTCGATTTCCGATCGAGGATTATCTGTTCGCCCGCGGCGATGACTACGTTCAAAAATACCGCGCCGAATGCTTTCTCGTTCTGAGCGAATCGATCGACCTGCACCAGATGGACGCGACGCGGGTGCATACTCCCGCGACGTTGATCGCGGTGCGCGAAGATCAATTGGTGCCGTTCTCCGATATGCAGGCCCTGTCGGCGCGCCTCAACGGGCCGCGGCAGCTCATCGAAATCAATTCCATCTACGGGCATGACGCCTTCTTGAAGGAAGGTGCGGCCCTGACACCCATTATCAAACTAGCCCTCGCGGAGCAATGGACATGAGCAACAAACCCCCCAAGAAAAACATAGCCACGCGATCGGTTCGCGCGGGCCTCGAGTCGGATGCGCAATACGGCTCCGTGGTGCCGCCGATTTATCTGTCGACGAATTTTGCCTTCGAGAAGTACGGCAAGCCGCGCATGTACGACTACACACGCTCCGGCAATCCGACTCGCGATCAGTTGTGCAAGGCCTTGGCCGATCTGGAAGGCGGCGCCGGCGCCATCGTGACGTGCACGGGGCTCGCGGCCATTACGCTGATTCTGGCGACTTTGCCCCACGGCGCGCGCATCGTTGCACCCTACGATTGCTACGGCGGCACCTATCGACTGCTCGCGGCGCTGCACGCGCAGGGCAAGATCGTTGCCGACTTCGTCGATCAGGCCGATGCCGCCGCATTGCACGCGGCACTCGAGCCGGGGGCGAGCCTGGTTTGGATCGAGACGCCGAGCAATCCCTTGCTCCGGGTGGTCGATATCCGCGCGATTGCCGACGCGGCGCACGCGGCCGGCGCATTGGCGGTGGCCGACAACACCTTTCTCTCGCCGGTCTGGCAGCAGCCGCTGTCGCTCGGCGCTGACCTCGTCATGCACTCGACCACCAAGTACCTGAACGGGCACAGCGACGTGGTCGGCGGCGCCGTCATCGCGGCCACTCCGGAATTAAAGGACAGTCTTGCCTGGTGGGCGAACGCCATCGGCGTCACCGGCGCGCCGTTCGACAGCTTCATGACTCTGCGCGGCGTGCGCACGCTGCATTCGCGCATGCGCGTTCATGCCGAGAACACGGCCGCGGTCGTGAACTATTTGGCCAAGCATCCCGGCGTCGAGCGGGTGTACTACCCGGGTCTGGCCGATCATCCGGGCCATGAGATTGCGCGGCGCCAGCAAAGCGGCTTTGGTGCGATGTTGAGTTTCGAGCTGAAGGGAGGCGAGGCGGCGGTCGAAGCCTTCCTGACGGGGCTTGAATGCTTCACGCTCGCCGAGTCCCTCGGCGGAGTGGAGAGTCTCATCTCGCATCCTGTGAGCATGACTCATGCCGGCATGGAAGAATCGGCGCGAGCGCGGGCGGGCATCGGTGCCGGGCTCTTGCGGGTTTCCGTCGGCATCGAGGATGCGGCGGACCTGGTGGCGGATCTGTCTGCCGCGCTCGATCGGGCGGTCAGAGTCCAGCCAGCACCGCATCTCCGGCGGCACGCGTCGTAACCCTCTCGCCGCCGGCTCGCGCGGCGGCCAAATCGGCGGGCAGCGCGCCGGACTCGATGGCTCGCGAGACAGCCGTTTCGACGGCGCGCGCCTCGTTCTCCAATTGCAGGGAATACCGCAGCAGCATCGCTGCGCTCAAAATCGCGCCATACGGATTGGCGATCCCGCGGCCGGCGATGTCCGGAGCGGATCCGTGGATGGGCTCGAACAGGCCGCCGCGCGCGCTCTTCCCCAAGGACGCCGACGGCAGCAAGCCAAGCGAGCCTGCCAGCATGGAGGCTTCGTCGGTGAGAATATCGCCGAACATGTTTTCGGTGACGATCACATCGAAGTCGCGCGGCCGCTTCAAGAGATGCATGGCGGCGGCGTCGACCAGCATGTGTTCGAAGCTCACCTCGGGAAATTCACCGGGCATGATGCGCTCGACAACCGAACGCCACAGGCGCGACGTCTCGAGCACATTGGCCTTGTCGATTGAAGTCAGTCGGCGGCGGCGCCCGCGCGCGAGTCCGGCCGCGAGGCGCACGACGCGTTCGATCTCCTCCAGCGAGTAGCGGCAGACATCGACGGCCTCGGTCGGGGTGCGGGTCTTTTCGCCGAAATAGATGCCGCCCGTCAGCTCGCGCACCACCATGATATTCACGCCGGTCAGGATTTCGGCCTTGATCGGCGAGGCGTGAAGCACCGCCGGGTGCGGGACCACCGGCCGCAGATTGGCGAACAGGCCGAGCGCCTTGCGCAGCTGCAGCAGGCCCTGCTCGGGGCGAACTAAGGCATCGGCCGGCCATTTCGGGCCGCCGACGGCTCCCAGCAAAATCGCGTCCGCGCGCTGCGTCAACGCGAGGGTCGCCGCAGGCAGGGCCTCACCCGTCGCGTCGATGGCGGCGCCGCCCAGCAGCGCCGATTGGAATTCAAAGGCATGTCCAAAACGCGCTGCCACTGTGGTGAGCACGCGCACCGCCTCGGCGGTAACCTCGCCGCCGATGCCGTCGCCGGCAAGAACTGCGATCAGCGCCTTCACCGAGCCACGCGGAATACTCAGACAGGCTCCTGGGAACCAAGCTCCTGAGAGCGCGCAGCTTCGTAGCGCTCGATGTCGGCAGCCTTGCTGCGCAGGTAGCCGAGTTCATCGATGCCGTTCATTAGACAGTGTCGCGCAAAGGCTTCCATGGGGAATGACACCGACACCCCCGTCGGCAGCGTCAAGCGGGTTGCCTTAAGATCGATGTCGACTTCGGCGCCGGGATTGTCCAGCAGCCAGCGCGCCGTCGCCTCGTCCACCACGATCGGCAACAGGCCGTTCTTCAAGGAATTGCCGCGGAAGATGTCGGCGATTTCCGTGCTGATCACGGCGCGAAAGCCATAGTCGAGCAGAGCCCAGGGCGCATGTTCGCGCGATGAGCCGCAACCGAAATTCCGGCCCGCGACCAACACCTTGGCGCCGCGCGCGCAGACATGGTTCAAGGCGAAATCCGGATTGGGTGAGCCGTCGGCTCGATAGCGCCAATCGGCGAACAGCTGCAGACCCAGACCCTCCTTGGTCGTCGTGGTCAAAAACCTTGCCGGGATGATTTGATCCGTGTC
>Ga0209736_1000152_pt1 | contig 21719 bp, 23 predicted proteins | sample BlaSpr_A8_Ref_M3_FD_187992 | JGI IMG/M metagenome (GOLD analysis project Ga0209736, IMG submission 187992) | Forest soil microbial communities from Thunder Bay, Ontario, Canada - Black Spruce, Ontario site 2_A8_Ref_M3 (SPAdes) (version 2) | ecosystem: Environmental > Terrestrial > Soil > Boreal...
TGCCCTGGTGAGACTTTCCTCACTGAATACGCCAGCCTTCCTTGGACACACCAACATGCCGGTTTAACCCGGCGCTCCCTGATTAACGCCGTGTACCCAGGGGAAAGAAACGGAAAGCTTCCATGGGGACGCGGGTGAGTGGTTAGGAGGATTTGGATTTTTCTAGGGCTTCGGTTAGGGCGGGCATGATTTCGAAGATGTCGGCGACTACGCCGTAGTCGGCGATTTCGAAGATGGGGGCGTTGGAGTCTTTGTTGATGGCGACGATGGTGCGGGCGCCTTTCATGCCGACGACGTGCTGGATGGCGCCGCTGATGCCAAGGGCGAGATAGAGTTTGGGGGCGACGGTTTGGCCGGAGCTGCCGATTTGGCGTTCCATGGGGAGCCAGCCTTCGTCGCAGATGGGGCGAGAGGCGGCGATTTCTCCGCCGAGGGCTTTGGCGAGGGCTTCGGCTTGCGGGATGTTTTCGGGGGCTTTGATGCCGCGGCCGATGGCTACGATTAGCGGGGCTTGTGTTAGGTCCACGGCGGATTTGGCTTCTTTGAAAAGATCGAGGGGCTTGGTGCGAATTTGATCGGGGCTAAGAGTGACGGCGATTGCGTTCACTGGAGCTTTACCGGAGGGATGAATGGCTAGAAGATCGGCGCGGAAGGCTCCGGATTGGAAGGAGGCGAACCACGGGGAGGCGCCTTGGAAGGTGACGTCGGCGGCGGTTTTGCCCTGGAACATTTGGCGGACGAAGACAAGTTTGCCGGATTCGTTGCGGTAGCCGATGCAGTCTCCGATCATGCCTTTGCCTAGAGAGGCGGCGAGTTTGGGAGCGAAGTCGCGGACCTGGTAGGTGTGGGGGGAGAGGACGAGGTCGGGCTTGGCGGAGGCGATGACTTGCTTGAGAGCGACGCAATAGCCGTCGGGGGTGTAGGCTTCGAGCAAATCGTGTTCGACTAGGAGGACTTCGGCGACGTTTTTTGTGGCTAGCTCGGCGGCGAAAGGGGCGACGCCTTTGCCGATGACTGCGGCGCTGATCGGGCTGGAAGTGGCCGCGGCGATTTGCTGGGCGGCGGCTAGGGTTTCGAAGCTGGCGTTGTTCCACTTGCCTTGGCGGAGTTCGGTGATGACCAGGATTTTCATGGTCAGATCACCCGCGCTTCGAACTTCAGTTTTTCGACGAGCTTGGTGGCGACTTCTTTCGGAGTGCCTGTTAGGAATTCCGTTTTTTTGGTTTTCGTGGGGATGTATATTTTTTCAATTTTTTGCGTGGATTCGTGCGCGATGCCTAGAGATTCGCGAGTGATGGTGGCGAGGTCTTTTTTCTTGGCGGCCATGATGCCTTTCAGCGTGGCGTAGCGGACTTTGTTGATGCCGGACTGGATGGAAAGAACGGCGGGTAACGGGCACTCGATGTGCTGAAACCAGCCGGCTTCCAGTTCGCGCTTGAGCTTCATTTTGTCACCGGCGACTTCGATCTGCATGATGATGGTGGCATGGGGAAGATTGGAGAGCGCAGCTATTAGGACGCCGGTTTGGCCGAAGCCGTGGTCGTCGCTTTGAAGGCCGGTGAGAACCAGGTCGACCTTCTCTTTTTTGATGGCGGCGGCTAGGGCTTTTGCGGAGCCTAGCGGATCAAGCTGGGCGAAATTGTCGTCGGAGATGTGGATGCCGCGGTCGGCGCCTTTTGCGAGGGCTTCTTTGATGGTTTGCTTTACGCGCTCCGGCCCCATGGAGAGGGCTATGACTTCGCCGCCGTGTTTTTCCTTCAGGCGGAGAGCTTCTTCTAGGGCGTAGCTGTCGGGCTCGTTCATTTCGAAGCCGATGTCGGATTCTTTGATCCAGTTACCGGCGATGACCAGAGGCGCGTCTTTTGCCGGAACTTGCTTGACGCAAACGATGATGTTCACGCGATTTTTCCTTGCCGGTCCTACGTTGATTTTTGTTGGATCATTATATCAACTTACGATTGTTAGTTACTAACGATTTCGATCGGCTCGACCTTGCGCTCACCCTTGGCGGTCTGAAGACCGCCGCTACGACGGATTTCGCAAGTTGCACATTTTGATGGCTCCGCGATTCGCGTTCAGCGGTGCTACAGCTGGCACAGACTGAAGTCTGTGCTACTCGGACCAGCGTTTGAAAATCAGGGCGGCGTTTGTGCCGCCGAAGCCGAAGGAATTCGAGAGCGCGTATTCGACCGAGGCTTTGCGGGCCGTGTTGGGCACGTAATCCAGGTCGCACTCGGGATCTGGGGTTTCCAGATTGATTGTCGGTGGCAGAATCTGATCGCGTAACGCCAGAACGCTGATGCCGGCTTCGAGGCCGCCGGCGCCGCCGAGGAGATGGCCGGTCATGGATTTTGTCGAGCTGACGGGGACATTTTTTGCGTTGTCGCCAAAAACCCTTTTTAGGGCGCGCGTTTCGATTACATCGCCGATGGGGGTGGAGGTGCCGTGGGCGTTGACGTAGCTGATGTCTTCGGGCTTGAGCTTGGCGTCCTTGATGGCGGCGCGCATTACGCGGTAGGCGCCGTCGCCGTCGGCGGCAGGCTGCGTGATGTGATAGGCGTCTCCGGACATGCCGTAGCCGACAATTTCGGCGAGGATGGGGGCGTTGCGTTTCTGGGCGTGCTCTAGGGATTCGAGGATGAGGATGCCGGTGCCTTCGCCGACTACGAAACCATCGCGACCGGAGTCGAATGGGCGGCTGGCGTGCGCGGGATCTTCATTGCGAGTGGAAAGCGCTTTCATGGCAGCAAAACCGCCGATGCCCATCGGAGTGACGGTGGCTTCGGTGCCGCCGCAGATCATCATTTCGGCGGCGCCGCGCTCGATGATTTTGAAGGAATCGCCGATGGCGTGGGCGGAGGCGGAGCAGGCAGTGGCGGTGGCGGAATTGGGGCCTTTGGCACCGTAACGAATGGAAATGTGCCCGGAAGCTAGATTGACAATGGCGGAAGGAATGAAAAAGGGAGAGACTCTGCCTGGCCCGCCCTCGATTAGTTTCCGGTGCTCGCGCTCGATGATGTCGAATCCGCCGATGCCGGAGGAAACGTAGACGCCGACTTCGTCGAGGTCGGAATCCTCGGGTTTCCAATTGGCGGATTTTACGGCGAAGTCCGCACCAGCCAGAGCGACCTGGATAAAGCGGCCCATTTTTTTCAGTTCTTTTTTCTCGATCCACAGAAAGGGATCGAAGTTTTTGATTTCACCGGCGATCGTGCAGTCAAAGTCGGTGGTATCAAACTGCGTAATGGTGCCAACGCCGCTTTGGCCGGCCAGGAGGTTTTTCCAAGATTCCTCCGTGCCAATGCCCAGCGCGCAGACCAGTCCAACACCCGTAACGACTACCCGGCGAGTCAAAGCTTTAATGCTCCCTGTTGTGGTGATAATTTCGTGGCTTACTTTCCCTTGGCGTGCTTGTCGATGTACTCGACGGCGTCTTTCACCGTGGTCATCTTTTCGGCGTCTTCGTCGGGAACTTCGATTCCGAAGGCTTCCTCGAACGCCATGACTAACTCGACCTGGTCGAGAGAATCCGCTCCGAGGTCGTCCACGAAGGACGCTGTCGGCGTCACTTCGGCTTCATCGACGCCGAGCTGCTCGACGATAATTTGCTTTACGCGCTCTTCCACACTGGCCATTCCGGTGTCCTCCGCGATTTGCTATCGCTTATTGTGCCTCGACGTACACTAACATTTCATGGGGCCAAATGCCGCCCTATGGACTTAAATTCCCTCTATCAGGCAACCTGCCCATTCTAGTTAGGCTGCCCGGTAAGGTCAACTTCACCGCGCGCTCAGGAACCATAGAGCTCGGCTTTTAAGCGGATCTTTTCCTTCTCAATTAATTCGCGATAGTCAGGAGAAAATATTTCCGGAAACGTTCGTTCAATCGCACCTTCCAGCCGCCAAAGGGCGATCCGTTCACCAGCATCCGGCTTGCACAGTGCGAACGTTTCGTCGCTAACTTCATCCCCATGGGCTCCGCCGATGTTTCGCCACCCTTCGTAACTCCGCGTCAGAAACTCAAAGATAACAAGAAGCGTTTCTTTCCTCATCGTGAGACTAACGTCGCTTGTGTTCTCCATGTCGGTCCTCGTGCATGGCTTACTGCAGTTCGGCCTATGCCAGATATAGTCCCCCGTTGACGTCGAGGACGTGGCCGGTGATGTAGGCGGCTTCGTCGCTTGCTAGAAAGACGATGGCAGAGGCAACGTCGCGCGCGGTGCCCATTCGCCCAAGCGGGATGCGATTCTTCAGCTCGTCCTTCACCTTGTCTCCGAGGACGTCGGTCATGGGCGTGGCGATGAAGCCGGGGGCGACAGCGTTGACCGTGATGTTGCGCGAGGCGATTTCTATGGCGATGGCTTTGGTTAGGCCGACCAAGCCTGCTTTGGCGGCGACGTAGTTCGCTTGGCCTGCGTTGCCCATTTGGGCAACGACACTGGCGATGTTGATGATGCGGCCTGCGCGGGCTCGCATCATCGTGGAGAGGGCTTGCTGGATGCAGAGGTGAGCGCCGGTCAGGTTGGTACGGATGACGGCGTCCCAGTCTTCTTGCTTCATGCGGAGGGCCAGGCCATCGCGGGTGATGGCGGCGTTGTTTACGAGAATGTCCAGGCGGGCGAATTTTTCAAGAGTTTGTTTGAAGCCGGATTTGATTTGGTCGGGGTCGGCTACGTCCATTTTTATGGCGATGGCTTCGCCACCAGCGGCGACGATTTCGTTCACAAGTGCGGCAAGCTTTTCTTCGTTGCGCGCGGCTGCGACGACCTTTGCTCCGGCTTCGGCCAGAGCGAGGGCGGTTTCGCGGCCGATGCCTTGAGAGGCGCCGGTTAGAAGAGCGACTTTGTCTTTTAGACTGAACATCTATTATTCCTGGCTTACCCTTCGTGGAAGCGAGTGTTCGCCGATAGAGACTTATTTGCCTGCGCTTCGGGAAAGCCTCAGGGCTGCCCCGAGCTACATCTGATCACGTCGTGCAAACTCGTACAGTGGGCACAGACTGAAGTCTGTGCTACTTAAGCCGCGTCGGAACGGGCACCGGCGATTTTTTCTACCGTGGCGGCTAAGCTTTTTTCGTCTTCTACGTTGAGCGTGGCTACGGAGCGCTCGATTTGGCGCAGGAGGCCGGTTAGGACACGGCCTGGGCCCACTTCTACGAAGGTGTTTACGCCTTCATCGATCAGGAGACGGACGGATTCTTCCCAGCGGACGGGCATGGTGACTTGGCGGATTAGGGCTTCGCGGGCTTCGTCGCCGGTCGAGATGGTGTCGGCATCGACGTTGGTTACCAGTGGAACGGACAAATTTGCAAAGTTCGTGTGCTTCAAATCCTGGGCCAGGCGCTCTTGCGCGGGCATCATTAGCGCGGAATGGAATGGAGCGGAGACCGGCAGGATTACCGCGCGTTTTGCGCCGAGTTGGGAGGCGATTTCGACGGCGCGTTTTACGGCACCGGCATGGCCGGAGATTACGGTTTGATCCGGCGAATTAAGGTTGGCGGCGGAGCAGATTTCGCCATTGGTGGCGCGCTTGCAGGCATCGGCCACTACCGCGGGCGACAGGCCCATGACGGCGGCCATTGCTCCTACGCCTGCGGGGACGGCTTCCTGCATGTAGGTGCCGCGCTTCCTGACCAGCTGCACGGCATCGGAGAACTTCAGTGCGCCGGCAGCTACGAGGGCGGAGTATTCGCCGAGGCTGTGGCCGGCTACAAAATCGGGAGTGAGGCCTCGTTCCGCGAGGACGCGATAGACGGCCACGGAACAGGTGAGGATGGCGGGCTGCGTGTTGGCGGTGAGCTTCAGATCGTCTTCGGTGCCTTCAAAGCAGATTTTGGAGATGGAGAAACCGAGGGCTTTGTCGGCCTCGTCGAAAATCGCGCGGGCTACCGGATATTTATCCGCCAGTTCCTTGCCCATGCCCGGGTACTGTGACGCTTGACCCGGGAATACGAATGCCACTTTGCCCATTGTCAATTCCTCTCCTGAGGCGTCATGCGAGAACGCTAGCGGCCGAGAGCTCCTGTTCGATTTTCTCGTTGATGCGGGCACGGGCTAGACCCGCGGCCACGCGGATGGCATTTTTCACGGCTTTGGCGTTCGAACGGCCATGGCCGATGACGCAAACGCCACGGACACCCAAAAGAGGAGCGCCGCCGTACTCCGTGTAATCAATGGTCTTGCGCAATCCCTTCAGAGCGCCGCGCGAAAAAAGAAATCCGACCTGAGATGCGAGCGAGCTTTGGATCGACTTTTTCAGCAGCCCGAAAATCTGCACGGCAAGGCCTTCGCAGATTTTCAGGGCGATATTGCCGACGAAGCCGTCGCTGACAATTACGTCCACGTTTCCGGAGAAAAGATCTCCACCTTCGACGTTGCCGACAAAATGGACCGGGCTCTTTTTCAGACGCGTGTAAACCTCGCGCGTGAGTTCGTTGCCCTTCATTTCTTCCTCACCGACAGACAAGAGGCCGACGCGAGGCCGGCGGTTGCCAAAGGTCGCGCGGTAATAGATTTCGCCCATCACAGCAAATTGCACCAAGTGCTCCGGCTTGGAATCCACATTGGCGCCGACGTCGAGAAGCACAGAAACGCCGCCTTTGGCATTCGGGAAAGGGGCAGCAAGCGCGACACGATCCACCGATTCCAGTGTGCCAAGCAAAAATCTTGCAACCGTCATTACGGCGCCGGTGTTACCAGCGCTGACCAGCCCATCGGCCTTGGCCTCACGCACCAGGCGGGCAGCGACATGAACAGAGCTGTCTTTCTTTCGCCGAAAGGCTTGCGCCGGGTGATCTTGCATGGTGATTACTTCGCTTGCCGGCACGATGTCGATCGGCAAGTTCGGCGCGGCGTGTTTGGCCAGCTCCGAGCGCACGACATGGGGTTGCCCAACGAGCACCACGCGTACGCCCAGTTCACGAGCAGCCAGAACACTGCCTTCAACCTCGGGGCGGGGCGCGTTGTCTCCGCCCATGGCGTCAACAGCGATTGTGATCATCGGATTTATCTGACCGCTTTATCGGGCCGCCAGTTCTTGGACGGGACCCGGCAGAAAAAGGCAGCGTCAGGCCGACTTGTCTTGCACGGCACGGCCTTTATAGAAGCCGCAGTGGGGACAAGCCTGGTGCGGCTGCTTGGTTTCGTGGCAATTCGGGCATTCGCCGAGCGGCGGCTTCTCGAGAAAATCATGGGCTCGCCTGGTGCTCGTCCGTCGCTTCGAATGCCGTCTTTTTGGGTTAGGCATAGCAATACTCCTCGTTCCCGCCGCAGTGGGCGGATTCTATGGGCTTTCGGCCCTGGAAACTATTGTTTTTTCAGCCAGTCCTGCTTCAGGCGCGCGAGCGGGGCCAGCCGCGGGTCCGTCGCGTGGGTCTCACAGCGGCACTCCTCGTGGTTCAGGTTAGCGCCGCAGTTTGGGCACAATCCCCGGCAGTCACTCTGGCAAATGACTTTCAGGGGCAGAGCCAATAATACCTGTTCTCGGAGCACATCCGCCAGGAAGAGGCCGTCACCTTCAAAAAAGCCAATCTCGGTATCGTCATCCTTGAGCCGGTCTTCTTTCGGTTTGGCGCCCTTGGGCAAGGGAGCGTAGAACAAATCGAAAGAGCGGTTCACGTCTTCGATAACCGGCTCGAGGCAGCGCGCGCAGACCATTTCGATTTTTGTTTCGAGCTGGCCTTCGATGCGAATCTGGCCTTCGAGAAGCTCGGCCGTGGCGGTGACTTCGACAGGGGCGACCTGCTTGATCTCCGACGAATGGTAATCGATGCTGCCCGGGGCGTAGCTCTTCCGGATGCGCAGCTTGCGAACAGCGAGATCTTTAACGTCGAGGAACAAGTCTTGAACGCCTCCCGCGCTAACGCTCATGCTGTATCATTATTCCGTCGCGCGAGCGGCAAGTCAAGGAATGGGGACGCTTTCTGGTACTTTTGCTGCATGATTGGCAAGGGGTGGCTCTAGTACCAGTCGGCGGAATACCGGGAACAGAAGCTCCTTCTTGGACGCAGACAGAGCTGATTCCGCTTGCGTTGGGTATAAGAGGGGGCTGAGCTGGGGAACGGTTTAACCCGCGGCAGAACGGGATTGCGGTTGAAGACCGGTGGCTTGAACCCGGGCGATGATCCACCCTTCTGACTTCTGGGTCAGAATCACAGTCATGCGAACACAGCCGGGATTTGCTTTCTCGAGTTTTTCGGCGGCTTCCCACACGAGGGTCGCCATCACGGCTTTACTTCCCACGAATTGAACATCTTCGATTTTCCCCTGAGTCTTGGCCCATCCCGGCGCGGTAAAGACGAGTTTTGAAGCTTCATTTATGTGCGATGGACCAATCCACAAGTTGCCCTGCGGATCCACAAACTGGCCATCTGCAGCAAACATCCTGGCAAACTCAGATGCTTGACCACTGCCCCATGCTGCTGCGAACCGCATAACGGAAACAATCTCCTCCGAAGTTTTCTTCTGCGGATCGTCTGAACGACGGGCCAACTCGTCGCGCAGGCACGCAAGGGTCAAACCGCGATCGGTCAAAAGCCGGGCAGCGAAGCAGTCGTCTTCGCGGAGAATTCCGAGGAGCAGGTGCTCGGTGCCAACGTGCTTCTGGGCAAGCCGTTCCGATTCTTCCGCAGCCATCATCAGAACGCGCTTGCATTCGGCGCTGAGGGGCACTTCCACGGATGTGGAAATCCGTTCGCCTCGCGTGATGTGGGCTTCGATTTCATCGCGAAGAGATTGCGCGCCGCCTTTTTCGCCAAGAAACTTGCGGGCGAGCGCGTGATCCTCACGAAGTATTCCGAGCAACAAGTGTTCGGTCTCGATGATCTTGCTCCCGTATTGGCTGGCTTCGTAGCGAGCGAAGAAAATCGCGCGGCGGGCTTTTTCTGTGAAGCGTTCAAACATACATCCTCTCACTCGTGCGGGCCTGGCTGGCGGGACGCCTCGGATCTGATTCTTCGGATCAGCATAAACCTGTACAAATGAGGATACCACCGCGGAAATCGCGAGGGTAAGGTAGGGGGAATTGATTGCTCGCACGGCAGGCTATCCTCGGAATTTGCCGGCCGCGCTGGCGAGAAAAGAGAAGCAAGAGGAACGACAAGCGAGCAAGAATTGCATGGAACTAGTACCAGGACTCGTTTGTTTTGTGGCTAGGGATCGCACCGCATATCTTACTGACAGAACGCGACTTACTGGACACGGGTAAATTTTGGATGAGTTTGGCTCATTTCGTGCCCTTCTTGAGGTCCCAGCCGAAATCAAATTGGAGAAAACTTCATGAGATTCCGCACCATTCTCTCGTTGACTACCTTTTTTCTAACTTGCTTCACCATAGCCGTCTTCGCGCAAACCAGGCCTGCGAATGCGGCAGGATACAGCACGAGCCGCGCGCCGGAGAATCAGTCCGTATCGGGACAGATCGCTTCGGTGGGGGATGCTGTATTCGCATTAAGCATAGCCAAAGACAAGCAGGGCTCACAAACTGTGGAGTTCCTGGTGGATGACAAGACGAAAGTGGAGGGCAAACTGACCATCGGAGCGCAAGCGCTGGTGGAGTACCGCTCGGACAGCGGAAAAAACATCGCCGTTCATGTCGTTGTAACGCCGGCCTCTGGCATTGGTCCGTACTGACCTACGGGCTTTTCTCTTTTCAAACTAGTGCAATCCTGTATAGCGCCCGGTCCAGTCCTGGGGCAATCTGGAGTGCTCGACGCAAACTGAGGAGTCCTGATGCGCACGACTCTGAAGATTATCCTGCCCTTAATCGTCAGCGTGGCGGTGGTGTCGCTGCTGTTCGCGGGGTACCAGGTGCGCACGGAGAGGCGCAACCTGCGCGGGGATCTTTCGCGGCGGGCGGAAATTCTCGCCGATAGTCTGCAAGAAACGGTCGAGCCCCTGCTGGATCACGGGCCAAACAAAAACCTGCAACGGCTGGTGGCGCGTTTTGGACAAAGAGAACATTTGAAGGGTGTGGCTGTCTACGACGCCGACGGCACGGCTATTGCGATTACTTCGGGCCTCCCTTCGGAGTTCCAAAAACGGCCGCCGACGGCGACGCGGGCCGCCCAACAAGACGCGGGCTATGGTGAATTTCTGACCATGGACAGTTCCGCCGCTGGGGACGAAAAGTACCTGGGGCCGATGCACATCTTTGCGTTGCCAGTGCATCGCGACGGGCAGGCGGCGGGCACGCTAGTTTTGTTTCACGATACAAGTTACATCGACACGCAGGTGCAGCGCACGCTGAGGGATGCATTTCTTAACGCGGCGATCCAGACGCTTCTCATCAGCGGGTTGGCAATCGTTCTAGTGAGATGGACGTTCACCGCGCCGCTGGCGCGCACGGCGAAATGGCTGCGAACTCTTCGAACCGGACAGACGCATGCCCCACCTATGACACCGCAGGGAGAAATTTTTGACCAGCTGCATCAGGAGGTGACGCATCTTGCGAAGGACTTGAACGCGGCGCGGGCCACGGCGGAAGAAGAAGCACGATTGCGCAATTCCAATGTGTCCATTTGGACGGCGGAACGATTGCGCGTAAGCCTGCGGAATAAGTTGCAAGAAAAACCGCTGTTTGTGGTTTCCAACCGCGAGCCGTACCTGAACGTTTACAACGAAAAAGATAATTCCATCGGGATCATCGTTCCGGCCAGTGGTGTCGTCACGGCGATCGAGCCAGTGCTGGTGGCGTGCGATGGAACGTGGATTGCGCATGGATCGGGTAGCGCCGATCGAGAAGTCTCCGATGCGTATGACCACCAGCGAGTTCCACCGGAGCGTCCGAGCTATACGCTTCGGCGCGTGTGGCTGAGCAACGAAGAAGAAAAAGGCTATTACCAAGGATTTGCGAACGAAGGGCTCTGGCCGCTGTGCCACATTGCGCATACTCGGCCGGTGTTCCGTCCTGAAGATTGGGTGCATTACCAGCGTGTGAACAGGCGCTTTGCGGATGCGGTGTTGCAGGAGATGGAAGGTACGGAGTCACCGATACTTCTGGCGCAGGACTACCACTTTGCGCTGTTGCCGCGGATGGTGAAGGAAGCGAGGCCGGATGCTCGGGTAGCGATTTTCTGGCACATACCGTGGCCGAATCCCGAAGTGTTTGGAATTTGTCCGTGGCAGCGGGAATTGGTCGACGGGCTTCTCGGGGCTGATCTGATCGGGTTTCACATTCAAACGCATTGCAACAATTTTCTGGAAACCGTGGACCGTGCGGTGGAAGCGTTGACGGAGTGGGACCGTTTTGCCGTGAATCGGCAGGGCCACGTGACGCGGGTGAGGCCGTATCCAATCAGCGTGGCGTTTCCGGAAAATGGCCACGCTGTAAACGAAACACGAAATGCGGGCGAGGAGCGCGCAGCTCTCTGCGGCGAGCTGGGCGTCGAGGGTAGCCTACTGGGCGTGGGCGTTGACCGCGTCGATTACACGAAGGGGATCATCGAGCGGTTCCGGGGGATTGAGCACTTCCTGGATCTCTATCCGGCTTACCAACATCGCTTCACTTTTGTGCAGATTGGAGCGCCTAGCCGCACGGACATAGACCGCTACAAACATTTTCTGGACGAAGTGAGCGCGGAAGCGGACCGGATCAACGCGCGGTTCCAAGCGGGGCGGTGGAAGCCCATCGTGCTGCTGAAGAAACATCATTCGCATGAGGAAATCGCCCGGTATTACCGGGCTGCGTCCGTGTGCCTGGTCACTTCGCTGCATGACGGCATGAATTTGGTGGCGAAAGAATTCGTTGCAGCGCGCGAGGACGAGCGGGGAGTTCTGATGCTGAGCACGTTCGCGGGGGCGGCGCACGAACTGCCGGACGCACTGCTCGTGAATCCTTACGATGTGCAACAAGTGGCCGAAGGCATACATCGCGCGCTGGAGATGCCGGAGGAAGAGCAAGTCCGGCGAATGCAGCAGATGCGCACGATCGTGCGCGAGCACAACGTTTACAGATGGGCCGCTCATCTGCTTTCGGACCTGACGGAGATCCGCATCGACGCTCCAGAGCGGATCGAGGTGCCTCAGATATCCTGATCAAGCAGCCTAGCGCCCGATCTTTCGATTTTTCAGATTTGGATCACGCATCCACGGAATTTGTGGAACAGGAGAGAGCATCCGCATGAACATTTCGGAAACACCGTTCGAGTTTTTCACCGTCTCGTACTTGACGCGTATTGGAAATCAGTCCGCAGGCACGATGACCGAGTTCCACAAGGGGCTTCAAGAATGCAGCGACGCCTCCATCTTTCATCACACTTTTCAGACGCTGGGCATCCATCACTTCCTTACGGAAGGATTTTCGAATGACTTCGCGCAGTGGGCTCACGCGGACGCCGGCCGCGAAGATCTGGCCGAGCAGCTGGCCGCGCTCGACGTCCGCGATTATCTTTCGATTGCGGCGCTGCGCAGCGACCTGTGCCGCGTGGTCGGCGAATATTGCACCGAACATCCAGCTTTTTCGGAGCAAACCGCGTTGGACCGTTTTTACTTCTGCGAGAGCGTAGAGGTCACGCTTCCGTTTGGGCTGACGGCGCGAACGCTGGAGGAATTTCGCGACGGCATCGTGCATCTAAGCCACGCATCTTTCTACTTTCATTTCCTTTCCTCGCGCCTGCGGCTGCAGCTGCAAACGAATGACTTTTCGCACTGGCTGGCGAATGGGCTCGGGCTGGAAACGCTGGCAGACAGCGTGAACCACATCGACTTTTATACGAACACGCTCGACGGCGCCCGCGCCAAAGTGCTCCGGCTGATCGACCGCGAGGGGAGAAAAGGATGAGTGAAGTAGCGATCGCCACTCGAATTCCACTGGATGAATACACGTCGCTGCTCGGCCAGGGTGAGATCGATGAGCTGAGGGTGCTCGCGAAGCCGTTGCGAGGACGCAGCATTGAGATGATTAACTCGACCGCGGTGGGTGGCGGAGTCGCGGAGATTCTTAACCGCCTCTTGCCGCTCGCGGAGGAACTCGAGTTGAACATGCGCTGGGACGTGATGACGGGCGGCGATGACTTTTACGGGGTCACGAAAGCTTTCCACAACGCGCTTCATGGGGCTCCCTATCACGCGGACCCGAAAGATTTTGAAATCTTTCTCGCCTGTAACGAACAGAACCGCGCGCGGCTTCCGCTCGACGCCGAATTCATGATCATCCATGATCCGCAGCCCGCTGCGCTGATCGATGGACGCAAGAAAAACGGGAATCACTGGGCCTGGCGCTGCCACATCGACCTGTCGCATCCCAATCGCGCGGTTTGGGATTTTCTCGATAAATTCGTGGCGCGTTACGACGCAGCGATGTTCTCTTCGCCGGAGTTTTCGCGCTCGCTGCCCATCCCGCAGTATCTTTTTTATCCGGCGATCGATCCCCTTTCGGAGAAGAATCGCGAGTTGGAGGGCGGGTTTGTGGCACGGACGCTCGCGCAGTATCAGATCGATCCGCTAAGGCCCATCCTTACGCAAATCTCCCGGTTCGACCGGTTAAAGGACCCCGTCGGTGTGATTCGCGCGTACCGCATCGTGAAGCGGTATTTCGATTGCCAACTGGTGCTTGCGGGCGGGGGCGCTTCGGACGACCCGGAAGGCGCGGTGGTTCTGAAAGAGGTCCAGCAGGAAGCCAACGGCGAAGCGGACATTCATATTATCGAACTGCCAGCCTGGGCGCCACTGGAGGTGAACGCACTGCAGCGCGCTTCGACGATTGTGATTCAGAAGAGCCTTAGGGAGGGATTCGGGTTAACGGTTTCCGAGGCGCTGTGGAAGAAGAAGCCGGTGGTGGCTTCGGCGGTTGGCGGAATTCCTGTACAGATCATCCATAAGCATACGGGACTTTTGGCGCACTCGGTCGAGGGTGCGGCCTATCAGATCCGGTTCTTGTTGTCGCATCCGGAGATTGCGGCGAAGCTCGGAGAGAATGGGTATCAGCACGTGAAGGAAAATTTTCTTATCACGCAAAAACTCAAACGGTATATGACGTTATTCCTTGCGATGGCGCGCGCAAAGTAGCTCGCGGGGACAGCCGGGCGGAGCAAGCCCCCATATGAGGCATAGGAGCTCAGTTGGTCAAGGACCATCCGACAACTGTCATCGTTAGAACGACCAATAACATTCCGGTGCTGACAACGCTTAGAATTCTTCCGTGACCGAGGAGATAGTCGCGGGATTCCGCGTCGATGCAGAGAAGTATGGAAACAACGAGGACTACTCCCCAGGCAAGAATCGCAGGTAAGCCGGGATACCTTCCAATCATTGAGAGAAATTGGCCAGGTGGCTGGCCTGCGGGAATCCACCAAGGAATCATGGGAGCAACGCCGGCGGCGAGCGAAAGAGTTAGAAGCTTGCGCGTAAACCAGCCCTTGATCTTGGGCCGAGCCTCTTTCCAAACGAAGTAGTCCCAGGCTAACAAGGCGACGGCGAAAATGACCCAGCCGTAGAGAGCCGCTTTTTGGTCAAGCCACCACCAGGCGCGAAATACGAAACGCGCGTTGTGCCCCATAGCGTAGCGCGGGAGCAGGAACATCGCTACGAGACCATTGGCTGCCACGGCCACGAGCAGCGTGACCAGGCTCATTAGCTGGAACCAGTAGCGTGTGGGAACACGCCGACACCTGGTGCAAACGGATTGTTTCGGCAGGAAGTTTAGTCCGCAGCGGTCGCAGAACACGGCTGGTCTCCCATTCGCGGGAATCGAATCCTGTGATCGCTGCCAGAGTATCTTATTGGAATCGAAAAAAACTACTGGTCTGAGGGTCAGTTGAAAGGGCAGGCAGTATTGGTAGTATGGAGGCATCCAGCCAGATACCCTTCCAGGGCGAAGTGACGAAATAAGCATAAGCGCCTAGACTTGAACGAATTGCGCGGTCAGGCGGGGGTGCAATATGTCCGAGGCCTCGAAACAATGGGAAGGTCAAAACGTCGAAGGGATTTTTTCCTTGCGGCAATATCTTGGTGGATCCGATCACAGCGCGGTCTTCCTTACGGAGTATGGTGAAGTTGAGCCGCAAAAAGCTGCCATAAAACTTTTCCCTTCGGATCCGGCAACTGCGGATTTGCAGCTCACGAGTTGGGAATTTGCGGCGCAACTGTCTCACCTGAATCTCTTGCGATTGTTCCGGTCGGGGCGGTGCAGAATCGATGGCAATGACCTGCTGTATTTGGTGATGGAGTACGCCGAAGAAGACCTTTCGCAGATTCTGCCGCAACGGGCGCTTACGCCGGAAGAAACACGCGACATGCTGGGCCCGGTTCTGGATGCACTGGAATACCTCCATGGCAAGGGTTTTGTGCATGGCGACTTGAAGCCCGCGAATATTTTAGCCACCGGGGATCATCTGAAACTTTCGAGCGACGCAATTTCACGGATTGGAGAATCGCAGGGTGTCTCAAGAAGGGCGGGTTCTTATGATCCGCCCGAAGCGATCAGCGGAATGTTGACGCCGGCTGCCGACGCCTGGTCCCTAGGGATGACTTTGGTCGAGGTTCTGACGCAGCATTTGCCGGAATGGCAGCCTGGGCCAAATCGCGAGCCGGTGGTGCCCGCCCATCTTCCGGCGCCTTTCCTGGAAATCGCGCGCCAGTGTTTGCGCTTGGAGCCTCATCGGCGCATAAGCATTGCTGACATTGCGGCACGGATGAATCCACGCGCGGTGGCGGCTACTGCTTCGGCGTCAGCTTCTGTGCCGGGTTCGAGCCCGAGCGTGGGTCCCATCGCTGCAGTTGATCAGGGATCGCCAGTAATAACCCAGCCTATGGCCTCGCTGCCGGTGCCTCCGAGGGGCGCGGGAAGAATGCAGAATAATCCCCATAGGCCGCCGCCGTATCGAGAGTCGGGATCGCGGTCGCGCTTTCTTGTTCCGCTTGTTGTAGGCGCGCTGTTGTTTGCGGCGATTCTGACGGTGCCGCGACTGCTTACGCATCGTCCGGAAGTTCAGTCTGCTCCGACCGTGGCCCCGGAAAAACCGGCTAGCGAGACGGCTATTCGGAAGCCAGCCGAGTCGTCCAAGGCCAAGGCAAAGCCCGATCGCGAATCCGCAGTTTCCCAAACGGCAAAGTCCGCGGCACCAGCAGTCCCACAGGCGGAGCGGCGGACGGCGCCGCCAGCCGCGCCGGACTCTTTGAAGACGACTAGCGAAAAAGAGCAGCCTTCCGCCTCGGCTCCGTCGGCTAAAAGGCCGGTTACTGAGGAAACTGCAAAACCGGGCGCGGGTGGGATCGGTTCGTCCAAAGGTGAAGTCCTGGATCAGGTTTTGCCGGAGGTCTCGCAGAAAGCGCGTGCCACCATCCATGGAAAAGTGCGCGTCAGCGTCAAAGTGCAGGTGGATCCGGCGGGCAGTGTGTCGGGGGCGGAGCTGGATTCTGCCGGACCCAGCCAGTTTTTCGCGGACCTCGCCTTGCAGGCAGCCAGAAAGTGGGCCTTCACGCCACCCGAAGTAAATGGAAAGAGCGTAGCCAGTGAATGGCGACTGCGGTTCGAGTTCACGCAGAAGGACACGAAAGCCATTCCAGCGCAGACGGTTCCCTAGAAGCCAGCCCTAAATAGACAGCGGAGCTGAGTGCTGCCGGAACAACCGCGCACAGAGCAGCCTTCGATTCGATGGAGACGCTGCAAGACACCTGTACTTAGGGACGGAGCTACAGAATCCTTCGCCTATCAGTAACTCCCCGAAGTCGCTGAAAGCAATCAGGTTAGATTGTGAATGGCGGCAATCTGGCCTGGCGTACCATACCCACATGCAAAGTCACCTCGTAATTTCGCTTGGAACAGGCGGTGCTCTTAGTGCGTCCACGCCTGGCGGAGCCACAGCGAATGAACGAGCAGCAAAATCAAGTTTGTTCAAGAAATGAGCTGGGCCGGCAAGTCAAGACCTACCGGCTGCGCCGGGCCGTCCGCTTCACGACATTCCTTGTGCTCCTCGGCGGAGTCTCTCTCGTAGCAGGCTTCGAGACCGCGCGCACAACATTGCCTACCCCAAAATTGGATAGGGACAATCAAGCGCAGGGTTCCTCTCATTCCGTCTCGGCTGTTCGGATGCCTACAACAGAGAACAAGAGTGATGCGGAATTGAAACGCCTCCCGCCGCAACAGCAAGCGGAGCGCTTGCTGGAACGGGCGATGCATGACGATGAGGCCTCCTTGGACATGCTTCGTGAAAATGTGGATAGATGGCGAGGCCACATTAAAAATACCGACCGGCTTTTTGACCTGGTACTGGCGGCGCTGAATTCGCGCGATCTACGTGTGAGGACGGCGGCGATTGACGTCGATCTTGCGGCGAACAATTTGAGCAAATCACCCGAAAGCGTGGCGCGATTGATCCGGCAATTACAGGGCGATCCAGAGGGCCGCGGGATGGCTTTGTGGCGGCTCGGCTCGCTGGGTAATCGCGGCGTTGAACCGGAGCGAGTGCTGCACAGCCTGCTGAATTACGCGCACAACCGGAGCGAGCATACGCGGTATTGGGCGGTGGAAGGATTGGCGATGCTGGGCAACGACGCTGCGGTCGCCCCGCTACTCGAACTCTTGACCCACGATCCTTCTGCCCGGGTACGCGAACGAGCGGCAAGCAGTCTGGGGGAATCCGGCATGCTGACGCGGGAAGAGCGTCTGGCCGCCGTACCCCATTTGCTGAACTTTGCGGACGACGATTCGCTGAACACGACGACGCGGGAGCTGGTGTATGGAACGCTGCGCGTGATTACGGGCGCCCCGCTTGGCAACGATGCTAACGCTTGGCGCGAGTGGTGGGTACATCACGATCCGGCCCGGGAACGTCCTCACCAGCGCACGGGAGTTCTCCGCGCGTAGGCCGAGGATTGGACACGTATTCTTTTGTATACAGAGTTTTGCGCCTCTCGCTGAATTCCCGCACGAAGCTTGTAGAAACTGGGAAAATATGATTTCCAGAAATTGCTAGTGAGGAACGTCGACTACTCTTGGGAGGATACGTTGACACAATCGTTTCGCAAGATCACCGCGCCAATCTTCGCGTCTTTCGTTGCCTTGTTGATGGGAATGGCAGGATTCTCCGGAGCTTCGGCACAGGAAAAGAAAGTGCCACAAACTGCCGGCGTGGATAACACCAAAATGGGAGCTTATCGCGCCCTTGCCCAGCACGCCTTTTGGGAATTTCAGAAAGGCGACGCCGCGGCTGCGGCTCAGCTTGCGCACAGCCTCGAGCGAGTGTGGGATAAAGCCGAAGACTATGGCGGCGACACCGCGCTGAAGAAGACACATCCCGATCTGTTCGAAGAGATCGATAAAGCGATGGATGACTTCGTACTGCCGTTGACGGAGTACAAGACCAAACCGCCTGACCCAGCCAGAGTCAAAGCTGCTTTCAACGCCTACTTGGAAAAACTAAAACTCGCCGATTGAAAGGCGAACGATTCTTCGCACTTTTGGACTCCTACACAGGGGGGGCGGAATTGGCGTTTCTTCAAGGACTTCTGCAATCCCGGTTTTGAGGCCAGGATCAAAGACTTCCATGGGATGCGCCGGGCGGGTGAAATAGCCAGCGCAGCAGCACGTGTGTGGGCCAATAAATCAACGCCACGAGCGGAATGAAGATCATCGCAAGGTGCGCGGGGGCAGGCCCCCAAGCGCGATGGAAGACCGGGTCGCCGTAGGCGTAGTTCATGTTGAGTTCCGCGGGCAAGAAGCGAGAGATGATCAGAAGCACCGCTGCTATCGCGGCTTCCACCCCCAGCGCGCGCCGGTCGTAGCCGACTTTGCGCAGGGTCCAAAGAAGGACCAGTGGCAATCCGATGTGAAAAGTGGAGAGGAGGCGCACCCACAGGGGGTATCGGGCGTCCCACATGTAGTCGGTGCCGCCAACGAGAAAACCCCCCGTCGTCAATCGCCAGCCGACATCCAGGATCCAAAAAAAGCCAGCGGCCACCGAGCCGACTGCCTGACTTGAAAGCAATAGAGGATTCGCCAACCAGATGCCGACAAACGTGAGAATCACCGCGACGTCGCAAAGATGCAGCAGATTCGCCCAACCCCACACACGAAAATAAGCGGGAAGCCAGACGACCATCCAAAGCAAGCTAAACCATCGGAGCACTGGAAAAGTATGTGGGTCCGGTGACATTCGTATTTGCCTTTTCGTTGCCTGAGGACGGCTAAGGCTATCACACCCGATTGTGGTAGTTCGCGGGAACGCAGCCGCTCTTACGCGCGATGACGCGGGGCGATCAGCGGTAACCCAATTCGGGGCCGAGTTGCATGGAACTGGGCATGAAGGTTCCGCTGCCGCGAGCGACTTCTTTGCCGCGGCTGTCGAAGAGGACGCCTTCGGCGATGTAGAGCCGTTTCGAACGGCTGACGACCTGGCCGCGGCCGAGAAGATGGCCTTCGGAGACGGGCCGCAAAAAGTAGAGCTGGAAAGAAGAGGTCACGACGAAGAAATCCGTGACGACAGACTGGACCGCGAAAAAGGTCGCGTCGTCCAGTGCTTTGAAGTACACCGCTCCGTGAATCGCGTGAGCCGCATGATGGAAGTCCTCACGCACAGGCAGCTCAATCTCCGCGCGTCCCTCCTCCGGGATGCGAAGCAGCGGCCGGAACCAATTATTAATCGGGGCACGATCGTACATCGCGACGAGCGCTTCAGAATGTTTGCGTTCCATGGTGTAGGTTGTGTTTTCGCTCCGGGATTTATCAGGATTCGGAAGTTTGGCCAGCGGCAGAAGAAGCAGAAGAACCGAAATGCTCTTGGTGTTTGCGAAGCAAGAATTGGTCGGTCATCCCCGCGATGTAATCGCAAACGACGACGTGCCGGGCTTCTGTGCGAGCAGACTCTTCATGCGACGAGGGCATGGAGCCTGGCGAATCCAGGTAGTACAGAAAAAGCTCTTCGAGGCAGCGGATCGAGCGGTCACGGTCTTCGGTAATCGCGGGATGATTGTAGATGTACTTGAAGAGAAAACGCTTCAGCTCTACGTTACGCTCGGCGAAGGCATCGCTGAAACCGGCAAGTCTACGCGGCGCGTGGCGAATATCACCTACCGTTGCGGCTCCCGAGACGGCTACGCGCTGCTGCGTGTTTTTGATGAGATCGGAGGCCAGCTGATCGAGTACGAGCCTGAGAGCGGCGTTGAATTTCAACTTGTCCCGCCCGTCGGGATAAGACGCATCTATTTGAGCGTAAGCCTCGGCAAAAATCGGAGATTCCTTTCGCAAGGCATCGAGATCGAGAAGCTCTGCTTCGCGGGCGTCGTCGATGTCCGCAGTGTTGTAAGCGATTTCGTCCACCCAATCGATAAGCTGGCCTTCGAGCGGCGTGCGAAGATCGAGAAGATATTCAGCAAGAAAAGGAAATTCGGCAGCGGTGTAATCGTGGGAGTGCTTGATGATGCCTTCGCGAACTTCGAAGGTGAGATTCAAGCCGGGAAAATCGAGATAGGGACTTTCGAATTGTTCGACGATGCGCAGCGCCTGGAGATTGTGATTAAAGCGCGAGCCGTGGGCGCGCATGAGTTCGTCGAGTTTCTTCTCGCCGGCGTGGCCGAAGGGCGGATGCCCGATGTCATGGACGAGAGCGAGAGTTTCGGCAAGATCCGCGTTGAGGCCGAGCGCGGCGGCAACCGTGCGAGCGATTTGCGAAACTTCCAGAGTATGCGTGAGCCGATTGCGAAAATGATCGGAGTAGCGGATGGTGAAGACCTGCGTCTTGGCTTCGAGGCGGCGGAAGGCGCGCGAATGAATGATGCGGTCGCGGTCCCGCGTGTATTCGTTGCGGTAAGGATGCGGTGGTTCCGGATAGCGGCGGCCGCGTGAGAGTTCCACACGCATCGCCCACGACGCGCTTCTGGGGAGTGGTTCGATGAGCGGCTCCGGCAACGGACAGAGACATCACTGTCCGTTTGCGTTCCTAAGAATCCTCAAACTTTTTCGAATGACCTGAATTTCCGCTCAAATCGCTGTGCAGAGAACCCAGGGCTCAGGACTTCGGCGCGAGCGTTTCCAAGCCGCGGTCTGCTTCCTCCGAGACCGCGGTGTTGGGAAATTCTTTTTTGAGCTTCTCATAGACGCTCGCGGCTTCCTTGGGATCGCTCTGGCGCAAGGTCTCGGCAAGCTCAAGCAGAACGAGAGGGCGCGGCACGAAGACGGAGGAATGTTCCGCCAGGTCGCGGAAAACCTTGGCGGCATCGGCTGGCTTTCCGGTGCGCTCATAAATCACTCCCGTTTGATATTGCGCCATGGCTACGAGTTCTTTGTCTTTGCCAGAGCTGATTTTTTTCAATTGTTCGAGAGCCTGGTTGTGACGTTCGAGGTCTTCGTAGCAAAGAGCTGCATAGTAGGTAGCGAGCCTGCCGGGATTCGTGCTTGGGTATTTTTCGGCCACAGCGGAAAATTTCTGAACGGCGTCTTCGGCGCGCGCGGTTTCCGTGGGATAGAACGGTTCTCCGGGATCGTTTGGATCGGGAGTTGCGCCGATCCGCGCGGAATAGGCCTTCGTGGCCACGTCGAGCGCCGCGGTCGCCTGCACGGTTTTACGGTCGTTGTAAAAGCGCCAACCTGCGTAGCCGACACCGACGATCACGACGGCCAGGACAGCCGCTGCGAGAACTGTGGTGTGCGAGAAAACTGCCTCTGCACCATGCTCGATGGCATCGTGGATCTTGTCTTGCTTCAATTCCTTACGCGAAATATGTTCAGGCACAACGCTCTCCTGCTTGGTTTGGAATCTTCAATCGTAGCACAAGAAGCGTGCAAACT
>Ga0209736_1000153_pt1 | contig 21703 bp, 21 predicted proteins | sample BlaSpr_A8_Ref_M3_FD_187992 | JGI IMG/M metagenome (GOLD analysis project Ga0209736, IMG submission 187992) | Forest soil microbial communities from Thunder Bay, Ontario, Canada - Black Spruce, Ontario site 2_A8_Ref_M3 (SPAdes) (version 2) | ecosystem: Environmental > Terrestrial > Soil > Boreal...
TAGCGGGCGGAGTCGCCCACGACTTCAACAACCTGCTCATGATTATCAGCGGGTACGCACAGCTTCTGGACGAGTCCTCTGCTGACCCCAAGAAGGTAGTTGAATACGCCAGCCGCATCCAAGATGCTAGCTCCAAAGCCGCCACGGTGACTCGCCAACTGTTGGCTTACAGTCGGAAACAAGTGCTCGAACCAACTGTCCTCGATCTTAGCTACGTAGTGAAGGACCTGGCGAAAATGTTGCCACGTTTGCTGGGGGACGATGTCGAAACAGTGCTGGAGCTCGATCCTCAGGTCGCTACAGTGCGGGCTGATCGAGGTCAGATTGAGCAGGTCATCGTGAACTTGGGGGTGAACGCAAGGGATGCCATGCCACAAGGTGGGCGTCTCACCATCGCGACAAGTAACGTGGCACTGGACGCTTCTTACTACCAAGGGGTCGAGGTCCCGCCGGGGCAGTACGTCTTGTTGGCGCTCAGCGATACAGGCATTGGCATGGACGCCACGACTCAAGTTCATATTTTCGAACCGTTCTATACGACCAAAGAAGCCGGAAAAGGAACGGGGTTGGGTTTGGCGACGGTCTACGGAATTGTGAAGCAAAGCAACGGATTCATCTGGGTTTACAGTGAACCGGACAAAGGCAGCATTTTTGAGATTTATCTCCCCCGTGTCGACGCTGCTGCGGATTCCGACGAGAGCCTCCAACCAGTCCAGGTGCCATCCGCGGGGACTGAGACAATTCTCTTGGTGGAGGATGAAGCCGTCCTTCGCAACGTATGCCGAGTGTACTTGGAATCCAAGGGTTACACCGTGTTGGAGGCCGGCAATGCGAAAGAAGCGATGAAGATTTGCCAGAGCCATGATCGCCCGATTCACGTGCTAATCACAGACATCGTGATGCCTGGCCTGGGAGGATTGGAACTGGCAAAATCCGCATTGGAAATGCGGCCAGCGCTTTCCGTTGTTCTTGTGTCTGGATACACAGACCGCGCGTTAGACCGCGAAGCGATAAGCTTCGCAAAATTCCTGCAAAAACCATTTAGTTTCGACGCCTTGGCTCGTACCGTCAGATCTCTATTAGATAAGAATCGAGAAATACTTCTTATCGAGGACAGCAAATTCATGCGAGTCGCAGTTCAGAGAGCACTTACCGGAGCGGGATACACCGTCCACACCACGGACCGCGGAGAGGCAGGTCTACGTGCAGCGCGCGAGACACTACCTGATTTGATTGTCTTGGACCTCGTGTTACCAACAATCTCAGGCCTCGACGTACTTAAAGCGCTGAAGAGGGATGCCATCACAAAGAGCATTCCCGTGATCGTCCTCGCGGCACTTTCAGAACCAACCAAGGAAGAGCTATTAAATGAGGGTGCCGCAGCCTCCGTGGAAAAGTCGGACAAACTACTCGAAAGCGATTCTGTAGCTTTGATTCACACCGTCACGCAGGTTCTGGGCAAAGCGAAAGCATCGAGGGGATAAAAAACGGGTCTCATGCTGCTCCACCAGAGAAGTTCGCGTGGCGTAGCAGGATGACAAGAGAGACATGCTGGAGGCGATGCAGGCTGGAGCAGATGAATCTGGGTAAACCGTTCGACCAACTGGAATTGAAGGCCCGCCTGCCGGTGGGTAAGACTAAGCCGACCGGGGCCTATATCCGGCGGAGCAAAATGGCCGGAATCGTGTGGAGCACGTCGACGAATGCGGCCTGATGTGCGAGGAGGATTGTTGTAAGCGATGTCGTCTAACTCCGTGCCACAACCCAACTCTAGTTTTGAAATTGATGATCACAAGCTTCTCAAGATGGTGGACCTCATGGTCCACCATCGGAACCTTCCAGAACTCTTCGTTGCAATTGCAGGACAACTAAGTGACGTGGCTGAAGATGAAATCATCAATTTCGCGCTGCACGATCCCAGTAGAAATGTTATGCAACTGCATGTTCTGGAGGGCAACGACCTTGCCCGCCCCCCGATCGAGGTTCCGGTTGCTGACTCGCCCAGCGGCATCGCTTGGCAAACCCAGCGGCCACCGGTGGTGCCTGATGTAAACGCCGAACCCCGTTTCCCCTCTGTAGTGAATCTTCTTAGGAACAAGGGAATAAGCTCGTACTGCGCCCTGCCTCTGACAACTGCGGGAAAACGGTTGGGAGCCTTAGGTCTGGGTAGTCCCCGGGTGAGTGCCTATAGCGAAGAGAGTCTACGGTCGCTGCGAAAAGTGACGGAACTTGTCGCCTTGGCCGTGGAGAACGCGCTCACGCGCGAAGCTCTGCAGCAGGAGACCGAACGGCTGCAAGTGCTGCTGGAAGTCAACGCCACGTTAATGATCAATCGGGACTTGGAGAAGCTATTTCCAGAAATTTCCAGGTTCCTGCGGAGGGTGATCGGACACGACTATGCCAGTGTGGCGGTTTATGACGAGGCCGCTCAAGCGCTATCCCTGTATCCGCTCGATTCTCCTTTGACGCAGGGACTTCTCGTGACGGATGCGACGCTCCCCGTCAAAGAGACTCCCGCTGGTCAGGCTTTGTTGGAAGGGGAGATCAGGATCGTCAGCCGCGAGGATCTGGTGGCGTTTCGATCCAGCTTTGTTAGCCAGATGCTCGAACCGGGGATCCAATCACTTTGCTGCATTCCGTTGGTCACGCGCAAAGGTGCTCTGGGCACTTTAAATCTGGCTAGCAAGGAACACAACGCCTTCATAGGCCAGGATCTCGACTTCTTGAAGCAGGTGGTGGGGCAAGTAGCCGTCGCGCTGGACAACGCCCACGCCTACCGTGAAATTGCGGAACTCAAAGACAAACTGGCGAAGGAAAAACTTTATCTGGAGGAGGAAATCCGCTCTGAAATGAACTTCGAAGAAATCGTGGGTGAGAGCGCCGCTCTCAAACAAGTGCTAAACCAAGCCAAGACCGTGGCTCCCAGCGATGCCACTGTGCTGATCCTGGGCGAGACCGGCACGGGCAAGGAACTGATCGCCCGTGCCATCCACCGAATGAGCTCCCGCAAGAACTCCAGCTTCATCAAACTCAATTGTGCGGCGATTCCTGACGGACTGGTGGAAAGCGAACTGTTCGGGCACGAGAAGGGCGCCTTTACGGGTGCTGTCAGCCAGAAGATGGGGCGTCTGGAATTGGCCGACAAGGGAACGCTCTTCCTTGATGAGCTCGGGGAGCTTCCCTTGGAAGTGCAGCCAAAGTTATTGCGAGTGCTGCAGGACCAGGAGTTCGAGCGCTTGGGCAGCACCCGTACCATCCGGGTCAATATACGCCTAATCGCAGCCACGAACCGAAATCTCGCAAAGAGTGTGACCGAACGGCAGTTCCGAAGTGATCTGTACTACCGCGTAAATGTGTTTCCCATCCGCATGCCAGAGCTACGGGAGCGGAAGGAGGACATTCCGCTGCTGGTGCGCTACCTGGCGCAGAAGTTTGCGCGTCGAATGAACAAGCACATCGATACCATCCCCACGGAAGCCATGAATGCGCTGGTGAGTTGGGCGTGGCCAGGGAATGTGCGGGAACTGGAAAACTTCATCGAGCGATCGGTGATCCTTTCACAGGGTCCAATTCTAAGTGTTCCCCTGGTCGAATTAAGCCTAGCCGCTCAAGACTCTCATAAGGACAGCACGCTGGAAAGCGTGTTACGCGAGAATATTGTTCGCGTGCTGCGTGAGACTGGCGGAGTATTGGGTGGGCCGCGGGGAGCGGCGGCGCGGCTGGGTCTGAAGAGAACAACGTTGCAGTCCAAAATGGGGAAGATGGGAATTTTCCGCGAAGAGTATGAAAACCAACAACGCGATAAAGAGCAGGGAAACTAATCGTCCCTTCGGGGAGGAAGCTTTTCAAGTGGAGGTGTGCGCGTGCACAAAATCCTGATCGTGGACGATGATAAAGCGATGTGCGATCTGCTGCGAACCTGCTTGTCCGAAGGCTACGAGGTCATCGACACGGTAGACCCGGAACAGGCTCTGGGGCTGGCTCTGGAACACAAGCCGGATGCGATTCTTTTGGACCTCATGATGCCGAAGTTCTCCGGATTCGAACTATGCCAGAGCTTTCGCTCCCTGAGCTACACGTCTACGATTCCGATCCTTGTTATCACGGGAGAGACAGAGGCGAAATATAAGGATCACTGCGCAAACCTTGGCGCCGTTGCGTATTTTGAGAAGCCTCTCAAACTCGATGAACTCAGGCGCAGGCTCACCATGGAGCTGCATAGCAAGCGGTCGGAGCAGCGCGCCCACGTGCGTGTCCGCATGCGACTTGCCCTCAGATTGCGGGGCACTGACGCTAGTGGAAAAGCATTCGAGGAAATCACTACTACCGAAAACGTGAGCGCAGAAGGGTTTATGTGCAACTGCATGTCTTCGCTGGTCAAGGATGCGATTGTTGAGGTTATTCTGAGCAGCCGAGGCGAACATTATGTTGGACAGGCTCGGGTGGTGCGCAAGGAATCCTCCGGCACTCCTTGGCGGCGGTATGGCTTCCAGTTCGTCGAGAAGACGTCCGCATGGCCCTTGCAGGAGAAGAGCGCCATTTCGCTCTCGTGAAACCGATTTCGCGACTCCCGAATAGCTTCCAACGAAACCCTATTTGAACAATCCCTAACTCCCCTATTGTCCGCAACTCTGAAGTTATGGGCGAGGACGGGGCCCACGACTCGGCATCGAAGTCGGCTTCTGACAGGCAGCAGGTTCCAATCGGTCTTGGAGCGATGTTCACGAGGGATGCCATTTCGCCAATTGAAGTAGCCGGTTGCGTGACTTTTCCGCAAGAGCTTCTGCAATCTGATTCCACGAATAGAGCGTTTGCTGAAAGGAGAGGTGTGGTTCGATAGCTTGCTGGACCTGGTGAAGCGCGAAACTGAACTCATGCGACGGACTACATGGTCCTACGCGGCGAGAAGTGGGTAGCCCGAGGGGGAAATATCGCGCCCGATGCGAATCAATTTTTGTGCCAGGAGCGTAACACCTCGGCGATCGCCAAGAGTTACCCACTTGTGCTCGGTTAGAGTTACCCACACCAAGAACAGAGTTGCGACTGAGAGTCTATTGGTTTCGTCCTAGGCAGTGACGCCATCAATATCATCCACGCCGAAGGCGTTGCCGCTGGGCAAAATGATTGTCTTCATCACGCGCTCAGACGCCCAACCTAGGCGGGGAACAATGTCGGCTCATCAAATGATCTGTCATCTGGGCGACGCCTTGCATTCTGCACTGAGCGAAAAGTACATCAGTCCGTCCAACAGTCTCCTCAAGCGCACGATCCTGAAACCTCTGGCGCTTTGGGTTAAGACTGGTGCCCATCTGACGATCGGCAAGGCCCTACATCCCAGGATATTTCCCCAGGAAGAACAGCACCATGTCGATGCTGTCCCCAATTCCATGCGCGATGATAGGCACGGCCAGGTTGCGCCCCGTCCGCAAATAGATCACTCCCAGCAAAAGTCCCATCAGCCCTTCGTCGATGATGCCCGTCCAGCCCTGATAGGCGTGGGCCAGCGCAAATCCAATGTGAACCACAATCAGGCTGATGATCCAGGCGCGCCGTGTGCGATTGAACAGGTCGGCAACCCGGTTCATCAGGTATCCGCGGTAGACCATCTCTTCGCCAAAGGCCGCAAGCACCCAAGCCAACGCAATGAAGATCAGGGTAAGCTTCAGGTTCCCGATCAACGGCCGAAAATCCTCAAGGTCCGGTTGCTTCCTCAGCAATCTCACCAATATGGGTTGGCTGACGAACAATTCAAACCCTTCCAGCCCCAGCCCAGCCGCAATGCCCCATCCAAGCGTAGTCTTCCAGTTGCGAAACCGACTCATCCCGACGTCGCGCCAGCGCAATTTCCGCACCCAGAGCGAGATCCACCCAAACAGCACCAGATAAGGAGTCTTACTAAAGAAGATGAGATGCCGGAAATCCGCCCAGAAAATCAGCCCCACGACAACCAACTCTCCAACCGCCAGCCATTTGCTCTGTCGCCAGTTCGCCGCGCCGTTTCCCGGCTCTGAACGAGCACTTTCCTGAACTGCTATTCTCGAGACCCCGCTGTCGGTAGATCGACTCATGACCATCTTCTTCTCGTCCGCGTTGTTCCGGCTAAATCAGCTTCGAGGTAACAGGTGCGATCTGCGATATTGCCGCGCACACCAAAGCGCAACGCGTGTGGTCAGCATCACGACCGCGCAACCCGCCAGCAGCCCTATCGGTACGATCCACCAACCGAGTACGTCCCTGCCCGCGCCCGGCACACTGCCGAATCCAAGCCGAAGAGAAATCTCCGGGTCGCCGGTGCTGTCCCGCAAAAGCCATAATCCTGCGGTCTGTGGATGAAACGGTTTCAACGCAGCAACTAAGATGAAAACAGTTCCGAGAAAATAACCCATCATGGAGCCGACCAGGACAAAAAAGCCGGCAGCGCTGAGGCTTGCCCAACGGAACAGACTCTCCAAGATCCGCACCGGCGACCGGCTAGCCTCCGCTCGCGCCAGCAGGTTCTGGGTCATGTACTCTTTGGCCAGCTCTTCCGGACTGCCCAGCGCGGCCAGTGCCGCGTCAACTCCGGCGTTCGTCGCTTCTCCGCTCGCCGCGACCCTATCCAAAAGGTGGCTGCGCAGCTCTTCGACGATCTCGCAGGCATCTTCGGCGTTCATGCCGCGCAAAAGTTGGCGCAACGTGCCCAGATAAGCTTCGACCCTCTGCTGCGCATCGCCTGCCATGGTCATCTATTTCTCCTTCGCGAGTGGAGCAAGCAACCGGCTCATGCCCGAGGAGAAGCGCGACCATATCCCAGCCATCTCGCGGCTCCGCTGTTTTCCGGCCGGCGTGAGCGCGTAGTATTTCCGCGGATGTCCGGCATCGGACTCCACCCACTCGCTTCGAACCAGCCCCAGCGCCTTCAATCGGCTGAGCAGCGGATAGATCGTTCCCTCCGATACGATCAAATCGGAGTCGCTCTTCAGCCGCCGCAGAATCTCAAGCCCATAGAGTTTTCCGTCCCACAACGCAGCCAGGATGGCCAGCTCAAGACATCCTTTGCGGAGTTGAACTTCCCACTTGTCTGCGGTCTCTTGATCGCTCGCGTCGCGTCCCTTCATCCCGCCATATAGTGTATTACAAAGTATCATGTTGTCAACGGACAAACCCTCTCTTTCGAGTCGCGGCATACCTACCTCCATTTTGATCACCACCTGCGACAGGTCGGAGTTTAGATACCCAAGCGGGTTCTGACTGAGCGTTTCCGCATCCTGCTAGCATTCGGCGCGGGTTAAGGAGACCCGCCGCATGCTAGAGACCCTTCTGGAACATCCCTTCTTTCTGAACCGCCACCGAGATGCTCCCCTGCTGAATGAACGCGAGGTATTCCTCAGGCACCTGCAGTAGCAAGGAACTGGTCGTGTTGCCCTGTGGAACCTGTCCGGAGAATTAATCCATGTAGTTCGCCTCCTGCAAATGGAAAAACTGCGTGACGTAAGCCAGGCGGAGATCCACAGAGCTGCCCAATGCTGGGCGCGCCAGCAACGGTCAAATCCGAATGCGCATTCATACGGCAACTCTGCTTCCTTCTTTATCTATGCAGCGAAGAAGTGGCTTTGCTTCCACGGTCGCCTGAAACCGTCGAGTGCGCCGCGCACGCGGTTCGCTGATCAACTCGGCGACTTCGCCCTCTATATGACCGAAAAACAAGGGCTGTCTCCGCAGTCCGTCCGATCACACTGCTGGAAGACGTCGAAGTTCCTGAGCTGGGTTGGGGAGCGGCATCGATTGTTGGCGCGGGTGAGCGTCGAAGACGTGGACGAGTTTCTTGCGATGAAAGGCGCGGCCGGATGGAATCGCAAGTCCGTTTCTGTGGCCGCGCAGGCGCTGCGGGCTTTCTTCCGGTAGGCGCGAGACGCGCGGCTGGTGCGCTGCAGGCTTCGCCAAGGGCATCCAAGCACCATCTATCAATACGAGGACCTGCCCGAAGGTCACGAGAAAGAGGTGCGACAGCTCGTGCAATCGGTGAAAGGCTCCGGTCAGGCAGCGCTGCGGACACGAGCCCTATGCAGCGACAGATGGTATCTTGGACTCAATTAAGCTATTGCACATAAACATGCAATATGTCTAATATTGCACTTTAACGTGCAACCGCACTTTAGCGATGAAGACCAAGGCCAAAACTTATGCGGTGATCACATGCGACATCGTCGGGTCTCGGCATATTGAGGAGTTCCGTCGTAAACGGGACCAAAAGCTACACCACATCGCTAAACTGCATATGGCTAGGAAGTGGATTTTGTCCGACTATGCCGTCACAGCCTGGGATGAGTTCGAGGGAATTTTGTCACGGCCGACAAACATACCGGCTGTGATTTTGGACCTTCGGAGGCACTTTCATCCCTTTGAGGTTTGGATTGGTATTGGAATCGGGCAGGTCAGCGAGCCGCACCGGAAGCCCGTCAATGTATTTGCCGGGGGTGAAGCGTTTGAGCGGGCTCGGGAGGCAATCAATCAGCTTAAGGCCAAACGGAGTAAGACCGGCATTCTGACGTCATTGGTCACCGGCAACGAAACCTTTAATTTGATCGCGAATACCGTTTACCACCTGCACGATACTCTGCTGCAAAGCATCTCGACTAAGCAGTGGCAGACGATCAACGTTCATATGGAGACGAACCGGCAGGATCTCACGGCGAGGAAGTTGCGGTTGAACGAATCGACCGTGTCGAGGAATTTGCGGCGTGGTTTCTGGTGGCAAATTCAGGAAACACGGCAAGCAATGGAGCGAGTGATTGAGGCCTATTTCCCGTGATGCACAAAAATGTGCAAGGGGCGAGTATTGCACAGTAATATGCAACCATTCATCAAATTGTTCCTTGCGGTGTTGTTGGCGCATCTTCTAGGCGATTTCCCGCTTCAATCGTCGAGTATGGTGCGAGGTAAGCAGCAGGGAATTCGAGCGTACCTTGCGCACGGTGCTATTCACCTTCTTATTCTCGTGTTGTGTGTGGCGGCGTTTATTAGCCTTGAGTTGCTTACCTCATTTTGGTTTTGGATGGCGGTGTGCCTCTATATAGCCATACATCTGGGGATTGACCGCGCAAAGCAAGGACTGGTGAGCACTGTAAGGCTGGCAGATTCCGCTACGGTTTTTCTTCTTGATCAAGTACTGCACGTCTGCACCATTATCGCGCTCGCATGGTTCCTGATACGGCCCACCTGGGCAACCTTGAGATCCCAGTTCAGTTGGTCTACAGCGACAGGAGATAAAGTTCTCGAAGCGGGAATTGTCTACGTGGCGGTTATTTTCGCGGGAGGATATCTCATCCGTTATTTGACTCGCAATCTTACGGCTGGAATCAAAAAGCCAGGCGAGACCGCAGAACAGGTTGAGAACGCCGGGATGTACATCGGCTGGTTGGAACGGTTTCTGGTGGTGACCGCGATTTTGGTTCAGTCTCCGTCAATGGTAGGACTGATTCTTACGGGAAAGTCGATTGCAAGATTTCCGGAGTTGAAAGAACGATTTGCGGAATATTTCCTCATCGGCACTCTCCTCAGTATTGGGATGGCTGTTCTTGGCGGGCTGCTCCTTGCGAAGCTTTGGTACGGAACAATGTCTTTAAAGTGATCGCGATCTTCTATACCATTCGCGTGTTGGGAAAACCACGACAGAAGTCGCCTTCGAATTTCCCAGACATCCGGACAGAATGGCCCACTTCTCGCCCGCTGCCCAGCAGCGACATAGGAAAGTTCGTGACGTAAGGAATAGACTAAGCCGCCACCCCTTTGCTAGCGGGCTAGCAGTTGCCAAAGTTTTGGCATCTCAGTGGCATTGCCTCCCGTAAGGTTTCGAAAGTCTGGCACAAGCCGCTAACGAGCAAAACCTCCATTGGAAGCCGCAGCATAGAGTGAGCCGAACTCCGGGCGTTGGACTTCACGTTCGACGGATTCCGAGCGAATTGTCGGCAACCCTTCCCTTACAAGATTGTGGAAGAGTTGCCCGTGATCCGCCCCGGGGCAGTAGACACATGCCATCCGATGATGGTCAGATACGCCCTGACGTATCGGAGTCGCCCGATGACCGCAGCAGATTTTCGGAGGATTGCACTGACCCTGGAGGGCGTAGAAGAGTACTCTCACGCAGGATTGCCGGCTTTTCGTGTGGGAGGCAGGAAATTTGCTTCGCTGGCCTCGCAAGCAGGGGGCTACGGAAATCTGATGCTTACGCTGGAGCAGCAGGCGGCGTTTGTGGAGGAGGCGCCGGAGATTTTCTTGCCGATTCCTGGCGGCTGGGGAAAGATGGGACACACCCATATTCGCCTGGCGGCGGCGAGCGAGGACGTACTGACGGGCGCAGTCCGAACGGCGTGGAAACTGCGAATTGAGAAGAACGCAAAGACAGGTCGGAAAAGGCCCCATGTGGCGCCGCGGAGCGGAGTAGCACATAAGAAACGCGGAAGAGATGACCTGTGAGGGCAACCAGAGCGCGCGTATCGCGAGATGCTCTTGTGACCAAAACACTAAACCAACTTGGTGAGTTGTCCGTAACCTTCCCTAAACGCTAAGGAAGGGTTGCCTGTGATCCGACCGCACCTGGGCGCGAACTTTTCCGAAGCCACTTATGGACATTCACTTGGTCGTGCACAACCCAGAGTCGTATTTGTGGCGGGACAACCGAAACTAGACTACAAGTTCACGCCGAAGGCTAACAGACGGCCATCGCAATCCTTCACTACAAACTCACGCGAGTGCCACGGCATGTTGGCAAGTCCGCGCGCGAATTCTACGCCTCGAGCTGCATACTCAGCGTAAAGCGCGTCCGCATCTTCGATGAATACGTACGCGTCGAGCAGTTCGTCCGAATATTTGTTGGGGTTGGCTGTGGGAGGTTCGGCACAGCGGAAGTGAATCGGTTGATGGTCGCGCGCAACGATGGCATAAACCGGCGGGTCCTGCCACGTGCCCAAACACGTGAAGCCAAGCTTAGCTTTGTAATAGGCAAGGGTGCCGGAAATGTCCATGGTGAAGAACAGAGGCGCGATCTGGCGAATCATGGGGCAAGTCTACCGTAGAAAGATGCTGGGTGCCGACCGCGGGTCAGCGGCTGTTTTAGCGATGCCCCACACTTACCGACAACCAAATCGCTGACCTGCGTGTCCTGAAAAACCATTGTGTGACGCTCGGAGCGGAACTTGTAATCATCGGGGCCATCGCCTACCAGGTGCATTTTTCAGCGGAGTCCCGGCACACGGGAGACATTGATTTCGCGGCTGGACCCAAGCTTCGGGAAGCCAAGCAGGTCACTTGGCCCATCAGTCAGTTCACGATGAGTCTGGTGGGATTCGACCATGTTTTCACGACGGCTCAGCCAGTTCCATTTGCCCCAGATCTCACCCTGAAGGTGATCTCATCTACTGCGCTGATGCTCCTGAAAATCGTCGCGTTCATAGACCATCAGCAGCGGCGCGTCAAGGACCTCGATGACATACGCGGTCTGCTGGTGCAATCTGAAGCCGATCGCGAGCGACTTTTTTCGGATGTGGTGATAGATGCCGCGCTCTAGGACTATGGGTTGGCGCCTGCCTTTCTCAGGGGCCTCGACTTGCGTGGGCTATGCGCGGAGGATGAGGTCGTAGTTGTCCACGCGTTTCTGGAGGCAATGGATGAAGCCAATCCGGCATGAATGTCCTTCGTCCAGGCCAGAGGCGTTGGGGACCACGTCGAGGAAGATGCTCGCGCCCAGCTTGGTGCCTTCAGACAAGGTTTTGACCATGATCGATAGGCGGCAGCGTGCCACTCCGGTGGGGCGCAAGCGGCTGGCTCCTGTGCCCGCGAATCAGGCGACGACGAGCATGCCTTCCCATTCCCGACCCCCAGACAAAGCTGTCGCGCCGTGAAAATACTGGCGATTCCCGTGGGAAACGGCGTTGACACGGTATTGGTCAAGAGCTCGTCCCCGAAAGTGAGGATCATCCCCGTAGTCCCTGGCCGCCATACTTGATGACGCTGGAACCTGGCCGGCACCGACTGACTCGCAATCAGTCGAAAATCGCGGGTTTGGGCTCCCGGGTGATCTGGGGTGGCAGATGTGGAGATTCACTCGCCCTGCGAGCGCGCCTGTTGCACCATCTCGACCAAGACCTTTCGAGTTTCCGCCGGATTGCTTACCACTCGCAAGAATGCTACGCGGGCACCACGCATGCCATCCTGGGTTTTCACACGCACATGAAACCCGAGGCGATCGACTGCTGTCATGGTTGCTTCCTGCGACTCGATGTGAGCAAATTTCCGGGTAATCAGAACGAGCGCATCCTTGTGGTCGGCGTTCATGTGCTGAATGATCTCGGCCATTGAGTCAGCCAGAGGGTCGGGTTGGCTGCGGTCATATTCGGAGGCAGTCACCCAGCCCATCACTCCGAAGCCGCCGACGTAGTAAACGTCCACCACGTCCATCCGGTAGAAAGAAAAGTCTTCAAAATCTACCCAATACCTGCTGTTGGCATAACGTGCCAAGTAGAGCTGGCGAGCCTCGGCCACCTCCGACGGCGGTATCGGCAGAACATTTCCTACGAGCGTGACTCTTGATGCTCCGAGAGGATCACCGTCGGTGTCATCCCGGGTGACAAGCAAGCTGGCGCGAGGGTCAGCCTGCAAGTTCTGGGTGTGCATGGCCATGGTGCTGATCAGGAAGATGGGACGCCCGTGGTCGTCCAAACCGTAGGGCATTACTGATCCGAACGGGAACCCCGACTGTCTCCGCGAAAGGGTCGAGAGGCTGCCTATGCGGCCCACATACATTAGGGTACGCGCACGCTCACCGAATGCAGGCTCCAGGACCGCAGGCTGGTCACTCGCTGGCCCTGAGCCCGCATGTTTGCCGACCGATGAGGAAGTCATGAATGGTGTTCTCCCCGATTATGCGCCGTCTTGCAGTGTATCGCTGATTATCGCCGCGGCACAGATCTGAGAATCGGCGCGCTCCTGAAACGGCGTGCCATCGGTCGCCGAGTTTCGGTAAGTGAAACCGTGCTGGAGTTCCTAATGACCCGCTTGCGGATCGAAGTGCGCGACGAATCCCTCCATATCAGCAACCCCATTCAGCTTCACCCGGCTTTGCGAAATAGCGTCTTGACTCTTCCCGTTCTCGAGCCGTGGAGTCCAATTCCAGTAGTGCCAGACGGACAGCAGCCACCAGACGACTTTTTTCCTGGTGTGGTATTTGCTCCCATGCTTCAGCGTCTGGCTTGCTCGTGCAGCCAAAATCCGGGCCGAGCGCTTGGTGGTAGTGGTGGAAGAGTTCTGCCAATTGTTCTGCGGGTACTTCTTGGATCGACATCGGACATCCTTTCTCGATGAATCAGTGTCGCGTTTAACGCTTGCTCCGATTCGAGAGCAGGCGATGATCAAACCGTTCTCACGCCGCGCGATTAAATAGGTTTTTCCGCTCCTGCAGTTCACCTATCGCATCTTCGTCTGAAGCAAGTCGCATACGCACCCAAAAACCAGTCCGCTGAGGTTTGCACTCCCTGCAAAGCGCAACTAGGAATCGTACGTAAAATGCGATACCTGCCGTGCACAGTAGCGTCATTGCCGCCGTCACGAACATTTCAACCTCCCGGCCGGCTCCCAGCCCCTGAAACCTCGCCTGGAATCAATCAACCTAGATCATTGGATACCCAAACCCGTAAATCTCGAATAAAGGGTTCATAAAGTGTTCGTAAAGGTGCAGTTGCAGCGCGTTTTTGCAGTCGCTTGTCGTGGCTTCCAGCGTCAAAAGGGTCGAAAGATGAAGAGGTAGTGAAAAAACAATAAAGAGTTCATAAAACCCGCATGAAAACGGCTGCTCAGATGCTAGGCTCTGGGCAGCATTCTCGGGGCGGGTTCCCCAACGCCAAACCATGCATGGCAGGGACCAAACAAATTCGAAGAAGCAGCGCACGGGTCCAGGCAGAATCTTGCGATCCTTGCTGCAAAGCGTCCCTGCCTGCGTTGTTGTGGGGCTGATCACTCTCATCTGCTACGGACTACGGCTCAACTTCTCAACGGTAAGCTTCTGCTGCTTGATCGTTGTTGTACTACAGTCGCTCATCGGTGATTTTTTTTCCTCGGCGGTTGTCTCGCTGATTTCTTTCTTGTGCCTCAACTATTTTTTCGTTCCACCGATCTTTTCTTTTCGGGTGAGCGATTCGTCGGACACCGTAGCCTTAATTGCCTTCTTGCTCGCGGGATTGGTCATCACTCGCCTGACTTCGCAAACCCGCGAAGCCGCGGCCTCTGAGGAATTGCAGCGCAGAGAAATGACGCGGCTGTACGAACTTGCTCAGCAATTGCTGCAACTAAAGCCGGAAGTAACGATTGGTACACAGCTGCTGGAGCCGTTTAGGTCTCAGTTTGAACTGCGAGCGGTTTGCCTGTTTGATGCAGCTACCGCGGAGCATCACATCACAGGCGAATCACTGGAGCTCGCAGAAACGACTCGGGCGGCATACGTCGGCGGGCGTGATTTCCAGGATGGGGGTTCTGGCGTGGCGGTTCGACTCCTTCAGGCCCGAGGTCGCACGACCGGCGCGATCGGCTTCGAAGGTCTACGAGACCTTGAGCTGGTTGGACCCTTGACAGCGCTGGCAACGATTATGGTAGAACGCTTGCTTGCATTTCAGCAGGCTAGCCATGCTGCGGCCGCGGCCGACGCAGAAGCATTTCGCGGCGCTGTTCTTGATGCATTAGCGCACGAGTTCAAGACCCCGCTCGCCACCATCCTTACGGCTGCCGGTGGCCTTAGAGAAGCCGGGCGGCTGGGAACCGAACAATTGGCGCTAGCGGAAGCTGTAGAATCAGAGGCATACCGTCTGGAACAGCTAACCACGCGGCTACTGCGATTAGCCCGGCTGGATCGAGAAGAAGTCAAGCCGCAGATGGAACTCATCGATCTCGGCGAGGTGACAAGGTCCGTCGTCGACCAGCATGCCCGACGATGGCTGGACCGCCATCTCGTGTTCAATGGCGCCCAGGCCCACGTCCTAGGCGATCGGGAGTTGTTGTGGCTCGGCCTCGCACAACTGTTGGACAACGCTTGCAAGTACTCGCGACCGGGGTCCGACATAGCCGTTTCCGTTGAATCAGCCGACGAAACGACTACAGTGCGCGTGCGGAACAGCGGGAGTTCTATTCCATCGAGCGAACAGGCGAAGATTTTTGGGCGTTTCTACCGCGGCGTCGAAGCGCAGAGACTAGCTCCCGGTTCAGGGTTGGGCTTGTATGTTGCCCGAAAAATTGCGGTCGCACATGGTGGCACCGTCGCTCTTGATCGCAACGACAGCGAAGAAGGCATTGCATTTCAATTTTCGATTGCAAATGTACAAGGTGAGTCGGATCATGACGCGAAGATTCAACGTATTGGTGGTTGATGACGAGCCAGCTCTACGCCGGGTGCTGCAAACGTCTTTAACGGCTCGCGGGTTCACTGTCGAAGAGGCGAGCAGTGCAGAACAAGCCATCGACATCGTGACGCAGCGAGGGTTCGACTTGGTCTTGCTCGATATCAACATGCCCGGCATGGGAGGGATCGGAGCATGTCGCCGAATTCGCTCACTTATGCCTGATATCGGAATCGTCATGGTGACGGTGCGGGATGCCGAGCACGACATGGTCCAGGCTCTGGAAGCTGGAGCGGATGACTACATCACTAAACCCATCCGCTTCGGTGAGCTGGTTGCCCGGCTTCACGCCGTACTTCGGCGCACCGCTGGCGAAGATACGGGAGCCACGATACTCCAAGCCGGAAATCTCGAAATCGACTTCGACCGGCGAATATTCCGTAGAGCGGGCGAATCGGTCCATCTTACCCCTACGGAATTTGATCTGCTGGCGCTGCTGATGAGGAATCAGGGAATGCCAATAACGCATGCCAAACTGTTACGGACAGTTTGGGGTCCTGAGTATGGGAAGGAACTCGAATATTTGAGGTCGTACGTGAAGAACCTCAGAAAGAAAATCGAAGACGACCCCGCCCAGCCAAAATTCCTTCTGACCGAACCGTGGGTGGGTTACCGCTTCCACAATCCCTCTGACGGAGAACACTCCAGCCTCGAACCAGACAAGTGATATTTGCAGGAGACAGTCGAGAGCCGACAAACTACTTCTGTGCCGCTTTGCCCTGGTCGCCCTGGGTGAGTTGCTCGTGCTGCGCCGCCAGCATCTCGGAGTCCTTAGCCTCCCTAGCATACAGTTTCGAGAAATAGCGATAGTGACTCGCGCAATTGCAGGAAATGCCTTGTTTCGACTCAATGGTTGCGGGTTGAGTGGCAAGCTGGTCTGCCTGTGCCGAGAATTTCTGCGCCTTCTCCGTCAGACGTTGCGCCTTGTCCCGATAGTACGCCGCGAGCCGTTGATGGTCCGCGGGCGTGTTGGCTGACGCCAGCAACGTTTTCAGTTCCTTCTTGCTGAGGCCCGGTGAAGTCTCTGCGCCCGCTCCGACGACAAGAGCGCAGGACAACAAAACCAAAGAGACAACAGCGAAGGTGACGAGCCGTCCGACGTTGTGACGGTTGTTATTCTTCATGTTTCTTCTCCCCTGGAGCTTCCGCCCCACGACTTACTTCAATCCCAACCTACTCGGAAGAAGATGAAGAAGTCATGAAGAGCAACTGCCTCGTCAGAAGGAAATCGGATACGCCATGGTGTGCGCAGTTAGTGGGTAGTTTGATCACTGAAACAGAAACATTTATGAGGTGCAATCAAACATTTGATAGGCCTCTTCACGGTTTTTTCATGCGTCGCATTCTATCTTCCGTCATCCAGTTCCGGAGCACAAGGCGAACGCGATTGAGCATCGTGCACCAACGGCGCCGAGGTTAATTTATGAACCTTTTATGGTTTCTTTATTCCATCTTTACGGAGCTTCCGGTGCAATCGAATCGAAAGACAAGGAGCGTCATGGACGTCAACATCAAAACAGCAACAGATTGGGTTGTGAGAATCAAAGCAATCCTCGTGCGTAAAGCACCGCCAGTCGCGGCGATTCCTCTGGTCCTTGTATTGGCGCAGGGTCCGTTTTGTTATGCTCAGGCTCCGACGAAACCTCAAGCTCAGACTCAGACCAAGGTGGCGGAATTGCACGAACCTGCGCAGCCAGAGTCCACGGTGCCGGTGGCCGATGTGGGCCCGACCGCGAGCACTGCACCTAGCCCATCGACGCCGGTGGCGGATCCGGGAGTGGCGCTTGTCCTCGAGAAGGAGCTTGCCACTATGAAAGCGCGCATGGAGCAGATCAGTGCGCAACTTGCGGAAATGAAGGGCCGTGCGGTCGCGACCGGGGCATCTCCGGTCGCAGAAAGTCCCGCAAGACTAGCTGAAGCCTTGCCTGTGGCAGCGCCGGCTGAGGCAGCCGTGTTGGAAACGTCGAGCGACTCTTCGGCGGCAAAGCCCGAGAAGCCAGAGCCCTCAGTGCCATTTGCGTTTGCGGACTGGACATGGCTCAACGGCAATCCACGCAACAAAGACGCGGTCTGGGACTCGAAGTTCTTTACGCCGGAAATCAGATTTGACACTCACTTCGTGAGCAGCCTCAACCATCCGAAGGACGACTCGCTGGGCGGATCAACCGAGATTTTCCGGTCGAATGAAATACAGCTGGAGCAGATCAGCGTTGGCGGCGACTTCCACTGGCAGAACGTTCGCGGCAGGATCTTGACCATGGGGGGAATGTTTGCTGTCACGACGCCGCGGAACGACGCGAGCGTCGGGCGCGGTCAATGGGATCTCCGTGGCGCATATAAATATTTTTCTGAAGCCTATGGCGGGTACCATTTCAATGTGAACCACGGACTCAACGTGGACGCGGGAATCTTCGTCTCCTACATCGGGTTATTTAGTTATTACAACTTCGATAACTGGGCTTATCAGCCATCGTATGTGTCGTCCAACACACCCTGGTTTTTCAATGGGCTGCGTATCCAGTGGTTCCCGACCGACAAGTTGAAGATTGAGCCCTGGATCATCAACGGATGGCAATCCTATGGCAGATTCGGCAACCGACCCGGACTTGGGGGACAGATTTTGTACCGTCCGAAGCCATGGATTTCGCTGGTCTTCAACAATTACGGAATGGGTGAAGATACGCTGGGCCTTAACGGCGCCCGCTCACGCATACACACAGATGACAGTGTCGAGATTAAGTACTACGACAAACCAAATAACGCCCTCGACAAGATGGCGTTCTCTCTAACTGGCGATCTGGGATGTGAATACGGTGGGGGAGCGGCTTGTTTTGGAAACAAGAAGTCGGCGGGCCAAATCACTGCCTTCAAGCAAGCCTTCCTGGGCTGGATGCTCTACAACCGCTTCTGGTTCAAAAAGGACACATTCGGATTGACGCTTGGTGGTGGCGTGTTGAACAATCCCGGGCGCTATCTGGTGTTGCTGCCCCCAATCAATGGAGCGGACGCGGTCTCCGGATCGCCATATTTCCCGGAAAGTCCCGGCCTCCCTTTCAAAGCCTGGGATACTTCGGCGACCTTTGATTGGATGCCCAAACAGTACATTACTTTCCGCTGGGAGTATGGCTATCGCCACGCGAATCAGAATTACTTTACGGGCCGGGGCGGGATTACTCCTCCAGGCGGCAACAATGGTGTTCCTGCCCAATTCGTCTGTATGGACAATACGCCCGACCCGACGGGCGCAGGCTGCGGTTCCCACGGCGGTCTTTGGAGCCCGGATCTTCGAAAGGATGAACCCAGTATCAGGATGGCCATTATGGTGAAGTTTTAGTTACGAGGCTATGGGTTCTCCTACTACGGAGACAACAGCGATGTGCGTGAAGCAAGCAAGGGGCAGCATCTCGGATCTGGTTCTAACTCCGGCGCTGCTCCGCTTGCCCTCCCCTTGTCCTGCCCGACGAAGGCGTGGCATTCATTCCTTTGGGACGCCGTACCAGCAGGTTCCTTAGGCACCCAAAAGAAGCCTACAGTCGATCAACTTAGGATGTGTTACAGCGCGCCTCTTGCCCGACAAAGTGGGGACGTGCCCTCGGCATTTCTAGGGAAGGCGTAAATGCTTTGTCGTGGCGGATGGGGGTCCTGATGAAAAGTCGAAGTCTGAAAACCGGTCTTCTTCTCGTCTCCATGCTCTTGCCGCTGACGTTTGCCGGTTGCAACGGGCAGGTAGACGCCGCGGCGGAAGCTCCGCCTCCGGCTAACGTCGTTCCCGACGTAGACGTCAACCTGTTCTCGGTAGACCACCCGGAGCAGTTTCCCCTTACTGCCGCCATTGCTTACGCGACCGCCCCGAAACTCGTCGTGACGGGCACGGTGACCCCCGACATTTCCCGGAACGTCCCTGTCATCTCGCTGGCTACGGGACGTGTGGCGGCGATTCACGCGCGACTGGGTGACACCGTCAAAAAAGGACAGTTGTTGCTCACCATTCGCAGCGACTACGTCGCCAGCGGATTCTCCGACTATCGGAAGGCCGTCGCCGACGAGACCTTGGCACGCGCCCAACAGGAGCGCGCCAAGGATCTATACGACCACGGTGCTATGTCGATGAACGATCTTCAAGTAGCCCAGGACGCAGAAGATAAGGCCAAGGTCGATGTCGAGACCACCGAAGAGCATCTCCACCTGCTTGGCAACGATCCACAGAAGCCGAGGGGCGTAGTGGATATCTATGCGCCTGTGTCGGGAGTGATTACCGACCAACAAGTTACCAACGCCGCCGGGGTGCAGGCGCTAGGCTCAAACCCATTCACGATTTCCGACCTTTCCTACGTTTGGGTCATGTGCGACGTGTACGAAAACGATCTGCCCAACGTCAGCGTCGGCGAAGCAGCTGAGATCCGGCTGAACGCGTATCCGGACAAGGTGATGACCGGGCGCATCAGCAATATTGGAGCCATTCTCGATCCCAGTATTCGGACGGCGAAGGTGCGGATCGAGGTCCCTAACCCGGGAATGATCCGCATGGGCATGTTTGCAACGGCGACCTTCCACCGCCAGAAGAAAGAGACTTACACCGCTCTTCCGGCCAGCGCGATTTTGCATATGCACGACCGCGACTGGGTATATGTACCCGCAGCGGACCGCAAATTCCGTCGACTGGAAGTGGTCGGGGGAGACGCCCTCGGCAACAACATGCAAGAGATCAAGTCGGGGCTAGCGCCAGGCCAGCAAGTGGTCGCGAGCGCATTGGTATTGGAACATGCGATCGAACAGTAAACGAACGCTGTAATGGCTGTGTCCGCAGGGAAGAACTATAGAGAATGATTCGCGCCCTCGTCGACTTTGCGCTTAACAATCGGTTCGTGGTGCTAGCGCTCGCGATCTTAGCGCTCGGCTGGGGAGCGATCTCGTTTCACAATCTGCCGGTTGAGGCGTATCCCGATATTGCAGACAACTACGCAACCATCATCACGCAGTGGCCAGGCAGGGCAGCGGAGGAGGTTGAACAACAGGTCACGATCCCGATCGAAATCCAGATGAATGGAATTCCCCATCTCTCACATCTTCGGTCCGAATCGATTTTCGGTTTGTCCTTCGTACTACTGGTCTTCGACGACAGCTCGGACAATGATTGGAACCGGCAGAAAGTCCTGGAGCGGATGGCTCAGGCTGATTTGCCTCAGGGCCTTCAGCCCTCGATGGGCACCGACTGGAGCACGACGGGACAGATCTATTGGTATGTGCTGAGAAGTACAAACCCTCAGATAGACGTCATGGATCTGAGGTCAGTCCAGGATTGGACCGTGGTGAAGGAGCTCAAATCCGTCCCAGACATTGTTGACGTCAGCACATTCGGGGGCACGACGCGGGAATATCAGGTGCGCGTGGACCCCAACAAGTTGGTCTCGTACGGCCTGAGCATTGGCCAGGTGGAACAGCAACTGGCGAATAACAATATCAACGCCGGCGGCAACTTTGTGGAAACCGGTTTACAGCAGATGAACGTCCGCACGCTCGGACTCTTCAGCAAGGTGAGCGACATCGAGCAGACCGTCTTAACCACCAAGTCCGGGACGCCTCTTCGAGTCAAAGACATCGCGGAAGTGAGTCAGGGGGCGAAGGTCCGTCTGGGCCACGAAGGAAGGGCCATTCGCCGGCAAGATGGCAAGGTCATGGACAACGACGATGTCATCTTCGCGCAGGTCATGATGCGCAAGGGCGCCGACTCGGGGCCTACTCTGGAAAAACTTCACGCCAAAGTGGAGCAGCTAAACCATGGCATCCTGCCTCCGGGCGTGAAGCTGGAGCAGATGATCGACCGCAGCGATCTGCTGGCCTTCACCTTGGACACGGTACTGCACAATCTGGGAGAGGGGATGATTCTGGTGACCATTATCCTTTTCCTGTTTCTCCTTGATACTCGCGCCGCCCTCATCGTTTCGTTGACGATACCGTTCGCTCTCTTCTTTGCTTCGATCCTGCTCGACTTGACCAAAGTTCCCGTCAACCTCCTCTCGCTGGGCGCGCTGGATTTCGGGATGGTGGTGGACGGCGCGGTGGTGATGGTGGAAAACATCGTGCGGCGCATGAGCCACCACAAGAACGGTTCCTCCACTTCTTGGCGCACCACGATGATCGCGCACACACCCGAACAGACTATTCGCGAGGCCGCTCACGAAGTACAGCGCCCGGTGTTCTACGCCATCCTTATCATCATCACCGCCTACATGCCCATCTTCACGCTGCAGCGGGTGGAGGGCCGGCTGTTCCGGCCCATGGCC
>Ga0209736_1000154_pt1 | contig 21693 bp, 23 predicted proteins | sample BlaSpr_A8_Ref_M3_FD_187992 | JGI IMG/M metagenome (GOLD analysis project Ga0209736, IMG submission 187992) | Forest soil microbial communities from Thunder Bay, Ontario, Canada - Black Spruce, Ontario site 2_A8_Ref_M3 (SPAdes) (version 2) | ecosystem: Environmental > Terrestrial > Soil > Boreal...
ACGTTCGAGCGGCGGCGATAATCCGGATCTCGCAATCTCTCGGTATGTCGCTCAAGGAGATCGCGGCCTTCAACGAGGAGCGCCGCGAGGGCCATCTCACATGCGAGCGCAGGGTCGAGATCATGAGCGCGCAGCTTGTCCGCCTAGAGGCGAAAGCGACGGAGCTGGAAACGATGATCAGCTATGTGCGCGCCAAAATCGATTGGCTGACAGGCAGTCAGCGGGGGCCGGAGCCGGATTTCGGGAGTTATGCGAGAGGAGGATCGCGGGGTCACCGTGGATGAGACCGACAAACCGGCGACGAGCGCGCCGGACTTCAGGCGCTCCCTGGCGTATCGAGATGACGTTCGGCGTGAGCAGGCGTCGGAATCGTAGTCCTTGTCGGCGATAAGATAGGCGGGCCTCATGCCTGACAAAATTTAGCAGCATGGACTTGCCGGAGCCGCACGGCCCGTGGATACCCATGACCAAGCCTTCAGGGCTTGGCGTCTCCGAGACTGCGCGGGCGATGCGCCGCGCAAAAGGGCATACCCGAATGCGTCGCGGCCGGGATCAATTTTCGGACGGATGCGTGGAAATCGAAGATGAACTTGATGACCTCGTCCGGGCTGTCCGTGAGCTTGAGGGCATCCGCAAAACTGTTGTCCTTGGCTTGCGATGCGAGCGCTAAGAGCAATTGTCAGACTGGCTTGGGGTTGTCGTCACCCGGCGCCGGGGAGGCGTCCCGCGGCGCGGGATTCCAAAAAGAAGCGCCCAATAGAGCCATCGGGGTCGGGCGAGTTCCCTTCTTGCGGAGAAGTTTGAGTGGTACGTTGCCTGCCGATCGACGACCTATCGTCATCGCCTTCAATCCGTGGTGGCTTGAGGATCAACTTGATGGAAGCTGCGAACTTCGGAGCCTTTATGGCACCGAAAATCTCCCCGACTTTCGAAGGGCAGATGGGTTCAGGGAGAACGAGCGGTACCTTCACCTCTCTGCAGAGGGGCCGCCCGGGGACATGCTCCTCAGTGACACCCCAGCGGTACCCCGAGCGGGAATTGGATGGCACCCCAGATCAAAGTGCGCAAATTTTCTTCAGTTAAATCAGTGGTCGGGGTGACAGGATTTGAACCTGCGACTCCTACGTCCCGAACGTAGTGCTCTACCAGGCTGAGCTACACCCCGAATCGACTGCGGATCAGTTCTTGCGTGCCACGGCGAACTTCGCCAGTTCGCTTAAGCCCTCTTTGAAAGCCGTCTCAGGAAGGGGTGCCAGCGCATCAAGCGCCTGATCTGCCTCGCATTGAGCGAGGCGCGCAGTGTACGCAAGCCCTCCCAGGCTTGCAACGGCACGGGTGATTTCGGCCAATTGCCCGACGCCGCCATTCACGATGGCGTGCCGGATCATGCGGCGCTGCTCCTCGCTACCGTGCTGCATTGCATAAATCACCGGGAGGGTGGGTTTACCCTCCGCCAGGTCGTCCCCCAGGTGTTTACCGAGGCTGGCTTCGTCGGCTTGGTAGTCTAGCGCGTCGTCGACCAGTTGAAAGGCCGTCCCGATGTGTCGCCCGTAGCGCGCCAGCGATTCCTCGATCACGGGCGACGCGTCGCTCAAGACCGCGGCAATTTGCGCGCCGGCCTCGAACAACCGCGCCGTCTTGCGCCGAATTACGTCGATGTACCGCGCTTCAGTCGTGTTCGGATCGCGTGCGTTCATGAGCTGTAAAACCTCGCCCTCGGCGATCGCATTGGTGGCGTCCGCGAGAATCTGCATGACGCGCATGCGGTCGAGCGCGACCATCATTTGAAAGGCCCGCGAATACAGAAAATCCCCGACCAAAACGCTGGTGGCATTGCCGAAGACTTCGTTGGCCGTATCGCGCCCGCGGCGCAGGGATGAACTGTCGACCACGTCATCGTGCAGCAGGGTGGCGGTATGGATAAACTCGATGATCGCGGCGGCATCGATATGCCGACCGCCGGTATGGCCACAGGCGCGCGCCGCCAAAAGCACCAAAAGGGGGCGCAGGCGCTTGCCGCCGGCGTATATAAGGTAAGTGGCTACCTGGTCAACCAGCGCTACTTGGCTGTGCAAGCGCTGTTTGACGACCTTGTCGACAGCATCAAAATCAGCAGTTACCAACGCACGAATCTGTTCTAGGGTCATGAGGCACTCAAGCGAATGCGCCATGGTACCTAAGAATACCCAGACTAGGGCGGCGCCCGGGGATTCCCCGCCCACGGGTTGGAGGCTTGAAGCAGCGACACCCTGAAAGTGCCGGTTTGACCTCAAGTCGGTCAACCCGTACAATTCCCGGCTCTTTTGCGGCCCCATTAAGCCGTTCTCGGAGTTCCAAAAATGTATGCCGTGATTGCCACGGGCGGTAAACAGTACCGCGTTCAAGAAGGTGCCGTGGTGCGTATCGAGAAGCTCGACGCAGACCAAGGCGCCAGCGTCGAATTCAATCAGGTGCTGCTGGTCGGCGCTGGATCTTCGGTGACCATTGGCGCTCCCTACGTGGGTTCGGCCAAAGTGGTCGCTATGGTGGAGAGTCATGGCAAGGGCGACAAGGTTCGCATTGTCAAATTCCGCCGCCGCAAGCATTACAAGCGCGAGAAAACTCATCGGCAGCCCTACACCGATGTGAAAATCACGCAGATCGTCGCTTAAGTTTTAGGAGATACCTCATGGCACACAAAAAAGCCGGCGGCAGTACTCGTAACGGTCGCGATTCGCATTCGAAGCGCCTCGGCGTCAAGAAATTCGGCGGCGAGAATGTGCTTGCCGGCAACATCTTGATTCGTCAGCGCGGGACGGTGTATCGCCCCGGCGTCAACGTCGGTATCGGCACCGATCACACCCTGTTCGCAAAGGCTCATGGCGTGGTCGAGTTTCGGGTCAAGGGTGCCGAGCGGCACACCTTCGTCAACGTCGTTACGAAGTAGCGATGCGTGCGAGCCTTCGGCTCGCCGACATACACCTTAAGGGGTAGGGCGACCTGCCCCTTTTCATTTGTGCGCCCGGCAGCTCATGTGGGTTAATGCGCGATGAAATTCGTCGACGAGGCCAAGCTCAAGGTTCAAGCCGGTAACGGCGGCCGTGGCTGTGTGAGTTTTCGTCGCGAGAAATCCGTTCCCTTCGGCGGTCCCGACGGCGGCGACGGCGGGCTCGGCGGCAGCGTGTACCTGCGGGCCGTCGAAGGAATGAACACGCTGGCGGACTTTCGCATCTCGCGGACCTATCGGGGACAGAATGGCGAAAGTGGCAGCGGCAACGACTGCACCGGCCATGGCGGCGACGATATGTATGTGCCCGTTCCTGTCGGGACCGTCGTCACCGATCAGGATACCGGTGAACAGTTGGGCGATCTCGCTGCCGAGGGCCAGACATTGTTGGTCGCCAAAGGCGGCAAGGGTGGCTGGGGCAACACGCGCTTCAAATCCAGCACCAATCGCACTCCGCGCAAATCGGGCCTAGGGTTACCGGGCGAAAAGCGCGAACTCGCGCTCGAGTTGAAACTGATCGCCGATGTGGGGTTGCTCGGGTTGCCCAATGCCGGCAAATCCACATTGATTCGCGCGGTTTCGTCGGCACGTCCTAAAGTTGCGGATTATCCCTTCACCACCTTATATCCCAACCTTGGGGTCGTCACCGCGGGCCCCGGGCGCAGCTTCGTGATGGCGGACATCCCCGGCTTGATCGAGGGTGCGGCCGATGGCGCGGGCCTCGGCATTCGCTTCTTGAAACATCTGCAGCGCACCCGCGTGTTGCTGCACCTCGTCGACATCGCGCCGCCGGACCCCGGCGCGGATCCGGTCAAGGATGCGCGCACGATCGTTGCCGAGCTCAAAAAGTTTGCAGCCGATCTGGGTGCCAAGGAACGCTGGCTGCTCATCAACAAGACCGATCTTCTGGAGCCTGCGGAGGTGGAGCGCCGCGCCAAAGACATCGTCAGGCGCTTACGCTGGAAGGGTCCCGTGCTGCGAATTTCAGGGGCCACCGGCGCCGGTACTGATGACCTCAAGCAGGCGGTGATGCGCTATCTTGAAAAGCATCCTCGCGCCGCCGCGTCCCAGACCGGCGCTCGAGGCACTGACTAAGGCTTCGCGAGCGCGCGAACCTGCTTCGTGAGGCGGCTCTTATGGCGCGCGGCCTTGTTGCGGTGAATAATGCCTTTGTTCACCATGCTGTCGATCACGGGAGTCGCAGCGGCGAGAGCGGAGGCCGCCTCGTCCTGCTTGCCGGCCTTCAGCGCCAGGGTCGCCTTGCGGATGGCGCTGCGCAGCTGCGAGGTGAGCGCGTCGTTACGGGCTCGATGCACGGTCGACTGCCGGGCAGCTTTTTCAGCAGATTTCGTATTCGCCAAGCGCAGACTCCTTGAAAGGCAAGGATCCAAATAGGACCCCAAAACAGCCGCGTAGCTTGCCGACTGCCTCTGCGCTTGTCAATCGAAAACCCGGGCAGCGGCCCTGCGCTTGCTATAGTCAAAGACCCTGAATCGCTGGAAACCTGAGTATAATCACGGCCTTTCGCCATGGAACTAGTTCGCGGTCTACATAACATCTCGCAGCGCCACCGAGGCTGTGTTCTGACCGTGGGTAACTACGACGGCGTGCATCTAGGTCACCAGCAAATGATCGGCGCACTCAAGGCGCGCGCCTCCCAATTGCGCTCCGCGGCAACGGTGTTGGCATTTGAGCCGAGTTCGAAGGAGTTCATCGATCCCGATGGCGCTCCGCCGCGCTTGACCCGGTGGCGGGAGAAATTTCTTGCGCTGGCGGCGCTCGGAGTGGAGCGCTTGGTGACCCTGCGTTTCGATGAATGCATGCGCGGCATGACGCCGCGGTCCTTTGTCGATGAATTGATTGTCGAGAAATTGGGTGCGCGGCATATGGTCGTCGGTGACGATTTTCGCTATGGCAGCAACGCCGGCGGCACGATCGATAGTCTGCGGGCCGCGGGTCAGGCGCATGGGTTTGGCGTCGAGCAGATCGCGCCGTTCGTTGTCGACGGGGTGCGCGTGAGCAGCACGGCGGTGCGCGAACGGCTGGAACTCGCGGATTACACCGGCGCTGCGCGCTTGCTCGGCCGCCCGTATCGGATGCTGGGCCGCGTGGTGGAGGGTCGGCGGTTGGGACGCACGCTCGGATTTCCGACGGCGAACATGCGATTGATGCGTCGCAAGCCGCCCCTTTGGGGCATATTGGCGGTATGGGTCCATGGGATCGACGCGCGTCCGCTGCCGGGCGTCGCCAGTCTCGGCACGCGGCCCACGGTCAACGGAATTGAGCCGTTGCTCGAAGCGCATGTGTTCGATTTTTCCGGCGACCTCTATGGCCGGCAGCTCGAGATCGAGTTTGTCGCCAAGCTGCGTGATGAGGTCAAGTTCGATTCCTTGGATGCGATGATGGTGCAAATGAAGATCGATGCCGCGCGCGCGCGCGATCTCTTGTCGAAGGTGCTGAGTGGCTGATTACAAAAACACGGTTAACCTGCCGAACACGGATTTTCCGATGAAAGCGGATCTTGCGCACCGCGAGGCGGGAATGCTGGCGGCGTGGGAGCGCGGCGGCTTGTACGCAAAGATTCGCAACATCGCCAAGGGCCGGCCCTCGTTCGTGCTCACCGACGGTCCGCCGTATGCGAACGGTGCAATTCACTTGGGTCATGCGGTCAATAAAATCCTCAAGGACATCATCGTCAAGTCGCGCACCTTGGACGGCTACGACGCGCCCTACGTCCCCGGCTGGGACTGCCACGGGCTGCCCATCGAGATGCAGGTCGAGAAGACCCACGGCCGCGTCGGCCAGAAAATCGACGCGAAGTCCTTTCGTGCGGCGTGCCGGGAATATGCGGCCAAGCAGGTCGACGCGCAGCGCACCGATTTCAAACGCCTCGGGGTGCTCGGCGATTGGGATCACCCCTACCTCACGATGACGCCGCGCTTCGAGGCCGAACAGCTGCGCGCCTTTGCCCTCATCATCAAGAACGGCCATCTGTACAAGGGATACAAACCCGTGCACTGGTGCTTGAACTGCCGCTCGGCGCTGGCGGAGGCGGAAGTCGAGTACGAGGACAAAACTTCGCCGAGCATTTATGTGCGCTTCCCCGTGGTCGACTCCGCGGATTTGGCGCAGCGTTTCGCGATCGAGGCGCCCGAGCCGAATGCCGCCGACGCGGACGACGAGGACGTGCCCACGTCGCTCGCCATTTGGACCACGACTCCGTGGACCTTGCCCGCGAATCGCGCGGTGGCGGTGCATCCGCAATTCGATTACTCGCTGGTCGAATTCGATCTGGGGGGTGCCTACCAGCGCTTGGTGGTAGCGAGCGAGCTGGTCGACCCCGTCATGAAGGCCCTGGGCATTGCCGATTGGACCTTGATCTCCGCCGTCAAGGGCGCGGCTCTCGAGCACTTGCTGCTGCGCCATCCCTTCTACGATCGGCAAGTGCCCGTGGTCCTCGGCGAGCACGTCACCCTCGATGCCGGTACCGGCGCCGTGCATACCGCCCCGGGGCACGGGTTGGATGACTATATCGTGGGACGGCGCTACGGACTCGAAATTGAGAATCCGGTGGGCGGCGACGGTCGGTTCCTTCCGTCGACACCGCTGTTTGCGGGCGAACAGGTATTTGACGCCAATGCGCACATTATCAAGGTTCTTCACGACAACGGGCGCTTGTTGAAGGACGAGCCGTACCATCACTCCTATCCGCACTGCTGGCGCCACAAGACGCCGGTGATTTTCCGCGCGACGCCGCAATGGTTCATCAGCATGGAACAGGCGGGCTTGCGTAAGGGGGCGCTCGAAGCCATCTCGCACGTCGATTGGATGCCTGCGTGGGGCGAGCAGCGCATCAGCAGCATGATCGCAGTCCGTCCCGATTGGTGCGTGTCGCGGCAACGCACCTGGGGGGTGCCGATCCCGTTGTTCGTCGACAAGGTATCCGGCGAACTGCACCCGCGCACCGACGCCTTGATCGAAGAAGTCGCCAAGCGCGTCGAGCAGGGCGGCATCGATGCCTGGTTCGACTTGGATGCGGCGGCGTTGCTGGGACCCGACGCGAGTCAGTACGACAAGGCAACCGACGTGATGGACGTCTGGTTCGATTCAGGGGTGGTGCATCACTGCGTCTCGCAGATGCGCCCGGAGATCACCTCACCATCGGATCTCTATTTGGAGGGCTCGGATCAGCACCGTGGATGGTTCCACAGTTCGCTGCTCACGTCGGTGGCCATGCACGGTCGCGCTCCGTATCGCGGCGTGCTGACGCACGGCTTCACCGTCGATGAGAAGGGCCGCAAGATGTCGAAATCGATCGGCAACACGCTGGTGCCGCAGAAATTGACGAACACTCTGGGCGCGGACGTGGTGCGCCTGTGGGTGGCGGCGACCGACTACGCCAACGAGATGAGCGTGTCGGATGAAATCTTGAAGCGCATGGCGGACTCCTATCGCCGCATGCGCAATACGCTGCGATTTCTCCTCGGCAATCTGCACGGCTTCGATCCTGCGCAGCATGCGGTGGCGTTCGATGACCTGGTGGCGATCGATCAATGGGCGATCGGTAAGGCATTTGCCCTGCAAAACGACGTGGTCACCGCCTACCGCAACTACGAATTTCACGACATCTACCAGAAAATTCACAATTTCTGCGTGGTCGAACTCGGCGGTTTCTATTTGGATATCATCAAGGATCGGCTCTACACCACGGGCACGATCAGCGCACCGCGCCGATCGGCGCAAACGGCCATGCATCACGTGGCGCAGGCGATGGTGCGCTGGCTGGCGCCGATCTTAAGTTTTACGGCCGAAGAGGTTTGGGGCTTCCTGCCGGGGGTTCGTAACGAATCGGTGTTCCTCAATACCTGGCATCAGTTCCCCGCAGGCGCCGAGCGCGTGCCCGCGATCGATTGGCCCGCGTTGATCGCGCTCAAAGCGGATGTCGCGCGTGATCTCGAGCGGTTGCGAGCGGCGGGTGCGATTGGTTCCTCGCTGGAGGCAGAGGTGCGGGTCTACGCGCCGGCGGCGATAGCGGCGCGATTGGAGGCCCTGCGCGACGAATTGCGATTTTTATTGATTACCAGCCAGGCGCGCGTCGTCGAGACCGACACGCCGGCTGCCTCAACGATTCCGGGCAGTGAACCCGGCGTGTGGATCGAGGTCAAACCCAGCACCCAGCCCAAGTGTGTGCGTTGCTATCATTTGCGCAGCGATGTCGGCAGTGACCCGCGGCACCCGGAAATTTGCGCGCGCTGTGTCATCAACGTCGAGGGACCCGGTGAGGAGCGCCTGTTCGCATGACCATTGGAGAAAATCGCCCCCGAGCTGCGTCGTGGCTGCTGTTATCGGCCTTGGTGGTTCTGGCGGACCAAGTGAGCAAGATGTATATCGCACGTCATTACCTGGAATTTGAATTCATGCGAATCCTGCCCGTGCTGGATATCACTTGCATGCACAATGTCGGCGCCGCGTTCAGCTTTCTCGCCTCGGCATCCGGCTGGCAGCGCTGGGTGTTCATCGGCCTCGCCGTGGTGGTCAGCATCGGCATCACGATCTGGCTCATCAAGCTGCCGCGCGATGTGCATGCTTTACTCGCGGCCGGCCTGGCGCTGGTGCTGGGCGGCGCGCTTGGCAACGTCATCGATCGTATCCGCTTGGGATACGTGATCGATTTCATACACTTTCACTGGGATCGGGCGTATTTTCCTGCATTCAACGTGGCGGATTCGGCGATTACGGTCGGAGCCGCGTGCCTGTTGTTGGATGCCTTACTTGACGCAAAGCGGAAAACCTAATGCAAATCTATTTGGCAAATCCACGCGGATTCTGCGCCGGCGTCGACCGCGCGATCGACATCGTCGAGCGAGCGGTTGTCCTGTTCGGCGCTCCCATCTATGTGCGGCACGAAGTAGTCCACAACAAGTATGTGGTGGACCGCCTGCGAACCATCGGCGCGGTGTTCGTCGATGAATTGCACGAGGTGCCCGACGGGGCCACCGTGATTTTCAGTGCCCATGGCGTGCCTCGGGTGGTTCAGCAAGAAGCGAAGCGCCGCTTGCTGAATGTGTTCGACGCCACCTGTCCGCTGGTGACCAAGGTGCATATGGAAATCACGCGCTATGCCCGTGAGGCGCGCGAGGTGTTCCTGATAGGGCACGCCGGACATCCGGAAGTGGAGGGCACCATAGGGCAATTCGACGCGACGCTGGGCGGGGCGATCTATCTTATTCAGACGGTCGACGATGTCGGGCGTGTGACGGTTCGCAACGCCGCGCATCTGGCGTTCGTCACACAGACCACGCTGTCCGTCGACGATACCGCGTCGATAGTGGCCGCTCTGAGGGCCCGCTTTCCGGGGCTCAAAGCGCCGGTAAAAGAAGACATTTGCTATGCCACGCAAAACCGCCAGGACGCGGTCAAGGATTTGATCGTACGGTGCGAGGTGCTGGTGGTGGTGGGTTCGAAATCCAGTTCCAATTCGAACCGGCTGCGTGAAATGGCCGGCAAGAACGCCAAACCGGGGTACCTGGTCGACGGGCCGGAGGATTTGCATCGCGAGTGGTTCGACGGCGTCAAGACCGTCGGGGTCACGGCCGGCGCCTCGGCGCCCGAGATTCTGGTCCAGGGGGTCATCGCGAAGCTTCGCGAGTGGGGCGGCGAAGTGGCGGAGGAGCTGCAGGGGCGGAAGGAACACGTGATTTTCGCCCTGCCCAAAACCTTGCGGGAGGTGGTAAAGGACGGCGGCAGCCTTTCGTCGGTGGGTCCCACGGGTTAGAATGCGCCCCCTTCTAAGGTTGCACGCCGCAATAGCTCAGTTGGTAGAGCAACGCATTCGTAATGCGTGGGTCAGGGGTTCGAATCCTCTTTGCGGCACCAGATCCACTTCCAAGAACGTCCAGAGACGTCCATAAGTCCCTATAAAACAAGCCACAACTGACAATGTAGCGTCTGGGGACATCCGGTCAGATCTGTTGACAGCGTACCCACAGTGTGGGTATATCTGTGGGTACAGGGCAAAATACGCGGAGGCGTACCCACATGCTCACCGACAAAGCGATTCAAGCGGCGAAGCCAAAGGCAAGGCCGTACAAACTAGCTGACGGAGAAGGGCTGACACTGCTGGTCAAACCTATCGGCAGTAAGCTGTGGCGGTTTAGGTATCGCTATGACGGGCGCGAAAAGATGCTCGGGTTTGGCAGCTATCCCGACACGAGCGCCAAACTAGCGCGCGAGAAGCGCGAGCAAGCGCGGAAACTGTTGGCCCAGGGCCTCGACCCAAGTGGGACACGCCAAGCAGAGAAGGCCGCGCGCAACAATACCTTTGAGGGGATTGCGCGCGAATGGTTGACGTTGCAACGGGAGAGGCTGGCCTCCGCGACATACGCCAAGGCTGTATGGACGCTTGAAACTCTCGTGTTCCCGCATCTGGGTACACGCCCCATCGATAAAATCTCAGCTGCCGACGTCCTCAGAGTGCTTAAGCGAATTGAAGGACGCGGACTTCGCGAAACGGCCCATCGAACCCGGCAGAGAATCAGTCAGGTTTGCCGCTATGCGGTTGTGACTGAACGTGCCCAGCACGATGTGACCTTGAACCTCCGCGGCGCACTGGCTGCGGTGGTGAGTACCAACCACGCTGCGATCACTGAGCCCGCCAAGATCGGCGAGTTGATGCGATCAATTGACAGCTACAAAGGGCAAGCCACGACGTGGTGCGCACTGCGCATTGCGCCGCTTGTATTTGTTCGACCAGGTGAACTGCGGCATGCCGAGTGGTCTGAGTTCGATCTTGATGGAGAAGATCCGCAGTGGCGTATCCCGGCAGAGAAAATGAAAATGCGGGGGCAGCATATTGTTCCGTTGTCGAAACAGGTCGTAAAAATACTGGAGGAGCTGAAATCGCTAACTGGAAGTCGAAGGTATCTTTTTCCAGCGTTGACCACGACAAGGCGGTGCATGAGCGAAAACACGATCAACCTGGCGTTGCGTCGTATGGGTTACACCAATGAAGAAATGACCGGCCATGGGTTTCGCAGCATGGCATCGACGAGCTTGAATGAGCAGGGTTGGCATCCCGATTTGATTGAGCTGCAACTTGCACATGCCGAGCGTAACTCGGTGCGCGCCGCGTATAACAAAGCACAGCGACTCCCGGAACGTCGTAAAATGATGCAGGCGTGGGCAGACTACGTGGACAATTTGCGCTCCGGCGCGAACGTAGTCCCAATTCGCCGCGCGAGCTAACGTATATAACGTAAGATTCACTCCAAGACGACCACCTGGCTACGAACCAGGAGGCCGGGAGTTCGAATCTCTCCGGGCGCACCATAGCCTTCTTTGCCTGAGAACCCTTCGTCGCCTTGGGCCAGCTCGGCGTTGTGATTCGAACTCCCGGCAGACAACAAGCCGAGTTCGACAACTTGGCCGTCCGGCCAAGTTGGACGCCGGAGCGCAGCGAAGGCGGTCCCGTAGGGACGAGGCGCGAAGCGCCGAGCAATCTCTCCGCGCACGACGCACGAGTCCGTGCGGCATGCTGCGTGAGGTGGCAATGCTTTCCAAATCCACGCGCTCCTCGCTGTCAGCTCAAGCGAGACGGTCGGTCGCGGCATCGGGGGCTCTCCAGAGTATGAAAGATACTCTGTGAAACCACGAAACGTGACTAAAGTTTCTTATGGGACAGAACACTAGGTTTGGGCCTTTTCCGCCGTCGATTGGTTTTGATATTGACGCGGAAAGATGACGCGAAATGTCGTGCCAGCACCTGGCGAAGTCTCAAGCTCCAAGCTGGCATCGAGCAACTCGCACAACCGCTTGACGATGGACAAACCAATACCTTCGCCCCCTAGATCACGGGTTGGCTGTTGGGCAGACCTTGCCATCAAAGTCGGAGCTGGATCGAGTGTCTCGGATTCGAGGCCGTCAATCGGTCGAGCCTGCTCCTCGACTTGTTGAGCCTCTTCGGTGGCACGTTTGAGTGCACGTTGAAGGGGCGGGGCGGTTCCTACGTCAAAGCCTGGTCCGGTATCCTGCACGCACAGAATCCACTGCTCACGCTCACCGACCGCACGTTCCCCCCAAGTCACTCGGACGCCGCCGCTCGAGGTGGCTTTGAGTGCGTTCGTGATAAGGTTTTGGGCAATGCGTTGCATCTTCACAGGATCGCCTTCGACGGGCAGCGGCGCGATGCCCTCCGTCTGAAAGAAAAGATTGCGCTCCGCTGCAACCGCCCGCAGTGGTTCGCAAAATGCATTCAGCATCTGGGCCGCGTCAAAAGACACTAGCTTTCGTTGGTCCTGGCCCGCTTCCAGACGCGCCAAGTCCATGAGATCGGCGAGCAACTCGTGCAGGGAGGTTGTGCCGCGGTGCAGCGCTTGCGACATACGCACCCGCGCGGGTTCCGCCACCCCTTCTCGGTTCAGGACGGCGGCTGCGGCGGTCACCACATGGACGGTACTTCGCAAATCATGTGCCGCCTCCCGCCACCTCTCCGCTCGCTCCCGGTCAATAGCTTGCAGATTCTGCACGGCCTGCTCTAAGTCGCGAAGACGACTGGCGGCCTCGACTTGCTGCAGTCGCGCGTATCGTGCCGTACTTTCACAAACGCCGTCACCGCACAGGCGCACTAAAGCGCGCCGGGCTCGGTGCATGACGGCGGCCGCGGTCGAAGGCTGTGCCGCCGCGTAGTGCTCTAGCTCATCGAGCAGGCAGATATGCAAATGCGCCCACTCGCGCATGGTCTGCGACTGGTTATAGCCTTGCTGCCAGCGATGTAAGCCATGTTCGCCGGCGCTTTCCTTCTGTTCAGCGCTTGCCTGCTTTTTCTCAAGAAAACCCTCGGCGCAGAGCAAGTCCGCGAAGGCATCGAGAAGCTGCGGGATATGATCATAAAATTGCGTGCGAGAAATCGACGACGCGGTCGTCAACTCCGGGTCCGCATCCACTAATTGATGCCACGCTCGCAGGATCAGCGGACGCCTGTGCGTCAGGTGGTCGGCAAGATGATGTAACTGCTCCCTATTCAATGAATTCATTACTTGAGCCGACTCCCCATCTGTAGTGTTCTCCACGTGTCACTGTACGAGCAAATTCACCAAAGGTCTGATCACCGGCCAAAGACAAAGAGCGCGCGACCGAAGCGGGCTTTGACGGCATTTCATATCCCGTCAAGTCGGGCATGCCGATATCCAGAATCACCGCATCGGGATGTTCCCGTGCTGCGAGCTGCAATGCCTCAGTTCCCGAATACCCCGTCGTGACCTCGTAGCCATCGAATTCGAGGATCGTGGCTCAGGCTCCGCTCACGATCGCCCCGAGACCAGGGCCCACCAGATCTCGAAAATTCATGTTCGTTACCTCCTTTCAAAATATACCCCGGACGAGTGCCATATAGAGCATCCCGGGCGCATTTCAAGGGGTGTTTTTTTGGCCGGTTGCGAGATCGTCGAGCCGGATAAGCGGTGGTGCGGTGCACAGTTCAACGCCTTTTAAGGTTCAGCCGCGCCGCTCCTGAGGCGTCGAAGAGCGAGAGTTCTTGAGATTTAGGTCGCGACATTCCCTCTTGCAAAATCTATTTTTTGCGCTAAATTTTGTGCTGGCGGTAGCGCGCCCACGAAGGACACACAAGCCGACCCTTACTCACGCAGGAGATTTGTTGGCACTTTAAAATTTGGGAGGTACTCACCATGTCCACTGCTGACACGATGACACCGTTAGTCTCGGCGCCTTGGGTTGACGCCGATGGCAACCCTCTTCCGGAGAGGTCACTACCCGGACTTCGTACCGAAGTCATCCACGGTCTCGAATGCTCATACCCCGGAATTGTCAGCCCGGCGCACAAGGCATTGCTCGAGATTTGCTGCGGCCTCGCCGAAACAGAACTCGGTCGCGTTGACTTTACGGGATGCCTTTTCCCCGAAGAGCCGTGCGCGGTTTTTCGGCCTTGCCTGACCCTCGCCATAGACGATGCCGGGCGGCGCTGGATTGCCGAGATTGGCGATCAAGCATTGCCGGGACCGATCTGGTGTGTGTTTCCGGACCCCAAAGTGGCGGTGTACGTGAGTGATGATCTTCCCGCCTTCCTGGCCACGTTGCGTGGCTGCGCCTGCCGAGGCGAGACCCTTAAGTGGCTGCAAAACCTCTCCTCCCAAGCGCGCGCTGTATGGACTCAGCGTCATGCCCTCGCGCAGCGTCCCTATCAACTGCACGATACGGATGAGAAGGTCAGCGGGTGGCTTGCCGGGTTACCCTTCGATGCATACGTGTATGACCTCCGTACGCCGAAGATCGCGCGCGGCTGGCCCTACGGCCTCGCCGGGCCATCCGCTCGACTGTATCGCTGTGCACGTCTGCCGGTGTTTGCAGTCGTCCGATCCGCCTCGGAAGGGTGGCGCCAAAAGTTCAGTGAGACGATTCCGCCAACCTATCCCAAGGCGACAGCGCGCGCCGAAATGGTTGAACTCGCCGCACGGCGTAAGCGTCGAACGCCGCGGTCGATACCGGCCAATCAGGGGCTGGCGAGTGGGACGAGCGGCAAGGACTTACTGTCGTGCGCATGAACGCAATGCGCGGAAAACGGCGGGGCGCAAGGATCTCGCCCTGGGCGTGGGGGGCCGTGGCGCTCTATGGCGTGGTGCCAGATGCGGTGGCGGGGGATCTCCTGCCCGCCCATCCCGGTGTCTGGGCGGCTGCCGCAGCGCTGAGCCTGACCCTGATTACGGCGGTGAGGGGATCCGAGAAATAGGTCCCTCGCAGCTGCTTATCAGTCCAACGAGCACGCGCTCGGGCGCGTACTCGTTCGACCCGGCGTTGCCACTGTCACGGTGCCGAATCACATTTCAGCCGCGCGATTTTTTCGGAACAATCCCCTTGATTTTTTCCTGGGCCTCCGCAAATTGCTTTTTGCGCGCTCTCGGAGGAAACCTCCCGGAGCAGTTTCGTGACATTTAGCTAACACTAAGGAGAATCCGCCATGAACAGTATGGTGCGACAAGAGCCGTGGAGCCTGATGCCGCGTCTGCAGGACGAAATCAACCGGCTCTTCGGCAATGTACAACAAAGCGACAGCAGCTCGGCCACGGCAACGTGGATCCCGCCGGTCGATATCCATGAGTACGCAGATCGCTTCGAATTCTATGTCGATGCGCCTGGGGTGAATCCGGACAAAATTGACCTCACACTCGAGGGCGGCGTGCTGACACTCTGCGGTGAGCGATCCGAGCAAGTGAGGAATGCCCAAGGCGAAGAGCCTCAATACCGCCGTATCGAGCGAAGTCAAGGTCACTTCTACCGGCGTTTTGTGTTACCCGACACGGTGGACAGCGACAAAGTCAATGCCATCGGCAAGAACGGCGTATTGACCGTCACGATTCCGAAGCAGGCGAAGGCAATGCCTCGCCGCATCCAGATCGGGGCGTAAGCTTGCACCTGCCGTGACGCGGAGATGACCCGCGTCACGGCCTCTTTACTTGAACTCGCCGATCACACCGGGTCACGGGTTCCCCTGTCCTTGACTTGCCTCTCCGCCTCGTCTTTCTTGACACCGTATTTTTCCTGGAGGCGACCCATCAGCTGCATATGGCGCGCCGCATCGTGACCGCGGCCTGCTACCGAAACGCGAGAGGTATTTTTTGCGTGACGTAATAGCGTTCGACGCAGTCTGTTGACGGCTATTTGGCGAGTGCATCAAAGACTTGAAAACGATGACGCTTACCCTATTTTCGGGCCGAAGCGCCGCATCGGGCGGCGTCTCACCCGAAAAAAGGAGGAAAGTATGTCACTCTCACGCAAAGCCATATCGGCTTTCATCTTGGGGTCGCTGGCATTGCTCCCGACCGCAGTTTTTGCAGATTCTAAAGCACCTGCCAGGGCCGACTCCCAGACCCAGAATCAGACCGAAGAGAAGCGCAAGGCGCTCCTGGCGGACGCCACCAGTGCGATCCAGGAGACCCAAACGGCTCTGAAAGATCTCGATGAGGGTAAGAAAAAAGAAGCACTTGCCGCGCTCGAGCGCGCCACCGGCAAGCTCGACATCATCGTGGCCCGCGACCCATCGCTCACGCTGGCGCCCGCGGGAGTGCATGTGCTGACGGTCGATCTACAAGGAGGCATCGAGGCGGCGAAGTCACTACGTAAGCAAATACAAGACCTGATGGATGCAGGGCGCCTTCAGGCGGCGCGCCGTCTGATGGGAAGCCTGGCGAGTGAAACCGTCGTGAGCGTCAGCAATATTCCGCTGGCGACATATCCCGGCGCGATCAAAGACGCCGTCAAGTTGATTGACGAGAACAAGACGGACGAGGCGAAGAGCGCCTTGCAAAACGCGCTCAATACCCAAGAGCTCTCGCACGCGCGGTAACCAGAGAAGGGGGAAATTGTCTGGAAAATGGGACGGAAAGCGGCGCCACGATTTGACCAGTTTCCGGCATCCAACATTGACCATCGGCGGGTGCAGCAGCCTTCGGATCCTTATCAAGTAATTCCGGCACGGGCCCGGTCAGCGTTCGGCGCCGAGGACCCGCCCCAGTTGTCGGGTCGGTCGCGTTTTATCGCGGACTTGTATGTCATCGATTGTCGGCAAAACACCCGCATCGTCCTCGTGGACCGCTGGCAATCCATCGTTCGTCGGGACGCGCACGCGAGGTTCGCAACGATCAACAGGCTGCGTGGACTTCTGCGATCTGTTTGGCGACGCCAAGGTTATCTGCGTGACCCTCGACACAGGCGCCCGTGTCACCTATTGCAATGATTACCTGCTGCATTTCGAGGCCGCGCTCAAGAATGCGAAGTCCACGGGTGAGCCATACCTGTTGTACACGCAGAAAATGAGCGCCGGCGTCGCCGGCAAGCTGACGCTTGAGAATAAGTTGCGCCGAGCGATCGACAACGAAGAATTCGTTCTCTATTACCAGCCCAAGGTGAATTTGCTCAGCGGCAAACTCACCGGCGCCGAGGCGCTGTTGCGGTGGAATGATCCGGAAACAGGCTTAGTCGCGCCGGGCCGGTTCATCCCAATACTGGAGGAGACGGGACTGATCCATGAGGTTGGACGCTGGGCGATGCGCAAGGCAATCGAAGACTACTTGCGTTGGCGCGACGCGGGCACGGCGAAGGTGCGCATCGCGGTGAATGTCTCACCGCTCCAGTTGCGCAATCGAAGTTTCCTCGCCGAGATCGAACGGGCAATTAATGTCGATGCCCAGTCGGCTGCCGGATTGGAACTGGAGATAACCGAAGGCGTCATCATGGGGGACGTCAAGCACAGTATCTCCACCCTGCAGGCCATCCGCAAGATGGGCATAATAGTGGCCATAGACGACTTCGGCACCGGGTTCTCCTCGCTCAGCTACTTGGCCAAACTGCCTGTGGACACGGTCAAGGTCGATCGCTCATTCGTTGTGGACATGACTAGCGGACCATCGGGCCTGTCCCTAATGTCGGCGATCATCAGCCTGGCGCATTCACTGAACCTCAAAGTCGTGGCGGAGGGCGTCGAAACCGATGAACAATCGCGGCTGCTGCGATTACTGGGCTGCAACGAAATGCAAGGTTTCTTGTTTAGCAAGCCAATCCCGAGCGAGATTTTCGAATCAAGATACCTCGCACTTGAATCGGCAGCTTTTTTGTCTTGATAGGTAGGACGTATAATTCGCAGGGCCGAATCCCGATAATAGTCAAATGAACCCATGCGTCCAAATGCGTTCACACGGGTCGGCACTTCACTCCGGCACAGATGAGCAAATATGCAGTACGGTCCAGCGAGCGCCGGAAGCCGTCGTGGAAGTGCTTCCTCGGGAGCTCCCCACCCCCAGCGCCACGGTTGTCCGCTGCCGTCTAGGCCATTGGCCAGAGATGCCGCCTGCAATCAAAACGACGATAATGCCGCTGAAAATCCATCGGGGCCACGCGCAAGAATGACATCTAATCTCTCACCTCTCGCGAGGCTCGCGAGTAGTGTAGACACGCGTCGAATATTGACCGGTTATTTGGGGTACATGACGTCATAAATCAAATGGTTGCGACGCCGACCGTATCGGCCCTTAGCCCCTCGACCATTTGACCTTCATTAAATTCGCACATGTGCAACCGAGAGTGAAGCCACGGTCTCTCCGTGTCGCTTCTGGCGCTAACCTAAGCTTCGGATCAAATGCTTCAATTGTTCTTCGGCGCGGCTTGTAGCCGACTTCCAACGACCTCCACGTCGACACGCCGATCCGGCTGCAGACAGGCGATCAGTTTTGGAGTTCGTTTCTCACCCGGACATTCACCGGGCTTGGTCACTGGGTCTTCGCCGTCGGCTCCCCGCGCAATTACTTTGTCTGCGGGGATCCCCGCGGTTTGCACCAGGTAAGACTTCACCGACTCGGCGCGCCGCTCCGACAGCTTCATGTTGTATGCATGCGAGCCGATCCGGTCCGTGTACCCCGTCACGTTGATGACCTCAAACTGGGCGCCTTTCAGCTCTGCGGCGAATGTATCGAGCGCGACCCGGCCCGCGGGCCGCACCGTGTCCTTGGCGAAATCAAATAGCGAGTCCGCCGAGAAACTCACGCGCTTCCGTGTGGGCGGAGGCGGTGGCGGTGGTGGCGGCGGTGGTGGCGGCGGTGGCTCGGCCACGACCGCGGCAACCGGCGCGGGCGCAGGAGGCGGCGGCGGTGGCGGCGGTTCCGTGCGGCCGAATCGAACCACGATTCCCGCCGAATAAAGATCGACGTCCCCCTTGTTCCCGACGGCATCGTTGATTCTGTAGCGCTCCGCCTCGATGCGCATGCCTACGGTGCGGGTGAAATCGTACTGGGCACCGAATCCGAATTTGTAATTAGCAGCCGATTTGTGGGGCGAGCTATCGATCACGGTCGCCGATCCCGATCCGGCGAAGGTATCTTTCGCATCGGCGTAGTTCAAGCCGGCGCGCGCAAACAGGGAGAATTTATCGCCGATGGGCACGCTGCCCACCGCATCGAAAAAGCCGCCCTTGATCTTGATATCGCCGCGCAGGCTGCCCGCGGGTGTCGTATCCGCCGTAAAGCCGAAACGCCCGAGATCGAAATAGCCGCTTTCCAGGGCAAAGTAGCGATTGAATTCGTAGCCGCCGAATGCCTTGAAGCCAAAGTGATGCTCGTCATTGCTGATCGAGGTCACCGTGAAACCATCGCCCAACAAGCCGCCGGTGATTCTTGCGTCGTCAATCCTCGTTCTGGCCTGGCCCGCGTTGGCGCCGATGTACCATCCGGCGTCGTCCGCAAACGCCGTGGGGCTTAAGGTGAGGGCGAGTCCAGCGAGTGCCGCCGTCAACCCAAATGCTCGCGCAATTTTCATGTTCTGCTCCACGACAAAATTAACCTTATGGGCCAGGCACATTGATGACCGTGTCCACCAGGGTGACCGAAGCGTTCAGGGATAGGACCCTGCCGTTCAAGGTCACAATCGTGGTATTTCCCACGGTCGAAAAGGCTGCTCCCGCCTGCGAAATAATCGTACCCACCATGGTTCCCCCGCCCGCGGCATTGATCGTCGCGGCACTGCCGACCTGCCAAAAGACGTTTTTCGCCTGTGCGCCGTTGACCAGGATGACGCTCTGCGGGAACGCCACACCCGGTCCTCCCACCGTGAGCGTGGTTGCCATCTGGAACACAAAGACCGCATTGGCATCGCCGCGCGCATCGAGCGTCAGATCCCCGCCCTGAATCATGAAACTGCCCGCCGCAGCGGTGTAAACGCCGGCAACCAGGACCAGGTTGGCCAAATTGCCGGCCCCGGGGTCGGGGCCGCCGGGCATGGCCACCAATGCGTTATAAGCCGTCAGCGCATCGGCGCGTGCTTGCTGGGCGATAGCGAAGGTAGCTGCGGTTCCTTCATTGGGGCAAGCCACCGTCGGCGGCGGCGGCGCGGTGTCAATCGAACCGGTGACGAGCCCGATGTTGGCGCCCGTCTCCGTGTAGATGCAACCCGCCCCGGCATCGTGAAATCCGGTGACCGCGGTGGAGACGGCGGTGGTGCCGATGTCACCGTTGACCACGGTTAATATTCCCGTATTGGTCATTCCGGCCGAACCACCGAAAGTTCCGAAAGGCGCGGCTGATCGCAGCGCGACGGTAACGTCCGCCGACGTCGTGAATTGCCAAGTGTAGGGAGCCGCCATCGGGACGCCGGCGGCGAGGCTCGTGGCGCCGGCTATCGTCGCGGTATAAACCGTGGAACTCGCCAAAACAGTGCCGGACGTCAGCGTGAAAGTTGCAATCGTATGCGTCGCGTCGAGAGTCACGACCCCCGTGGGATTAACGCATGGCGTTACACAAGTCACCGTCATACTGGCCGTACCCGTGATCGGAGCGACCGGCACATTGAGCGTGGCGGTAATATTAGGATTTGTGGTCGACACACCGGTTGCACCGGGCGCCGGCGTTACAACGGTCACTATTGGCACAAGAACGGCAATTCCATTGACGCCGAGGATGGGATCTTGTCCGTTGCAGCCTGCGGCCAGCGCACCCAGCGCCGCCGCTATTGCCCAAATTCGGCATCGGGGACGGCTCTCAATGATGTTCATGTGCATTCCCCATCCTGTGATTTAGCGAGAAAACGGCCCTGCAGGAGAGCCCCTGCGCCTGTCTATTAGGGCCACGGCATGTTGGGGCGAGAGGAGATTGGACGAGGCGAGCATCAAGTGTCTGTGCGGCACACAACATAGCGACATGCCCGTATCCAGTTGAACCCTTATCTCGTCGTCGATGTGGTAGGGCGGATCGTGAAGCGGGGCGACCGCCTTGCTCAATTGCGCCGAGTGGGAGGCCCGGAAACCGCGGCCGAGTTCATCAACGGGAGAGCTGATTCACTGCAGGGCGAATTTCGCATCATCGACGGTGGCATGCAGGACGAAGAGCACCGGTTTTTGCACGAACGCAATGCAACGGCGGAGCAACGGTATCGCGAGACCGAGGTTGCGTTGATCGTCGGAAGCGTGTTGGCACTCCTGGTCGTGGGCGCATCCTTTGTAAGGGCGCGGCGAGATGACAGAGATCGGCAGGGAGGTGTGCTGGTTTTGCCGAAGGTGACATGAGCCCCGAGAACGCCGATGGAAGTCGAGGTTCCGCGCTTCCCGAAGTTCAGGCGATGCCGGGGAGGATTTTGACGGCGCGGCTGAACCATAAGCCCATCACGCGATTGTCCGCGCATTTCTGGGGACATTGGGAAGCGACTGCACAGAATCAGGTCGATCCGTGGATTCCCGCCATTTCGCAGGTTCGTGGCTATCCGCGACGCCGGTCACAGGCAGAAGGAAGATTGCGGACCTACGGCAGGAATCCGAAGTGCAATCAGCGCACCATCGGTGAATCGTTAATGGAGTCGTGTATGTCGAGTCTGGCCAAAGCGGCAAGGCAAATTGTGCCAGCGCAAGTGAACGAAGCGCGCAGTTCGTGATCAATGAGAGCTTAGGAACAAGAATCCGCACACTGCGCGAAGCAGGGGGCTTCACACAAATGGACTTGGCCATGGCCATCGGCGTAACCCAGGCTGCGGTTTCTGCGTGGGAGACCGGCAATTCGTTGAATCTCAAACTGCAAACATTCTTGCGCATACTCGATGTCTTAGGAGTTGCCGAGCCGGAATACTTGATCCGGGGGACGGACTGGTAACACCGGAAGAACCCGCATTAAGGTGACCTTGTGCCGCTGCCATTCCCATCGAACTCATCGCCAAACCGATCGAAT
>Ga0209736_1000155_pt1 | contig 21611 bp, 17 predicted proteins | sample BlaSpr_A8_Ref_M3_FD_187992 | JGI IMG/M metagenome (GOLD analysis project Ga0209736, IMG submission 187992) | Forest soil microbial communities from Thunder Bay, Ontario, Canada - Black Spruce, Ontario site 2_A8_Ref_M3 (SPAdes) (version 2) | ecosystem: Environmental > Terrestrial > Soil > Boreal...
TACACGATTCGTATTGTAAGTGCCGCCGTGAAAAACTTTGTGCTGCGCGATCAGATCCATCACCGGCCGGCTCGCACCGAACGCGGCCAGCGGCAACCCGCCGCCGATAGATTTCGCCAGGCAAATCATGTCCGGCTTCACGCCGAAGTATTCGCTCGCTCCGCCCCAAGCAAGCTTCGCGCCGGTTTTCACTTCGTCGAAGATGAGCAGCGCGCCGTTTTTTGTGGCGATGTCGCGCAAGCCCTGAAGAAAACCGGGCTGCGGCATGCACAGCCCGACGTTCATCAAAATGGGCTCCAAAATTATTGCGGCAATCTGCCCTGGATTTTCCCGGAAGCGGCGCTCGACGCTTGGGAGATTGTTGAAAGCAGCGACGACTACATTCGCGACGGCCGCTTTGGGTACGCCGCCTCCACCGGGGACCGCAGTCGGCGCATCAGGATCGCCGTAGTCTTCGGCTTTGGGCTTGACGCTGACGAGCGCGGTGTCGTGCAGACCGTGGTAAGCGCCTTCGAACTTCAGAATTTTCTCCCGGTTCGTAGCGGCGCGTGCGATGCGGCAAGCATGCATCGTAGCTTCCGTACCGCTCGAACCGAAGCGCACCATCTCGACGGGATAGCGCTTGCAAATTTCTTCCGCAAGCTCCCATTCCATGTCGTGCGGCATTCCGAACGTCGTGCCCTCATGCAGCTTCTGCTCGACGGCCTTCACCACCGCGGGATGACAATGTCCGGCCATCAGCGCGCCGAAACAAAGGTTGTGATCGATGTATTCATTTCCATCGAGGTCGTGAATCTTGCTTCCTTTTCCGTCTTTCACAAACAGCGGATAGGGCTCGTAGTGGCGGTAATTGCTGGCAACGCCGAGCGGAATGCGTTGCAAAGCGCGCTTGTACGCTTCCGCGGATTTCGGCGTGCGCTTCTCGTAAGTGGCGATTTCTTTCTGTAGTGCGTCGTGCATTTCCTTATTCCATATCCTGGGTGGCCGCGCAGCGGCCAACGCGTGCAGGTCTGTTCCCTGCGGTCAGTTTGTACTAAAAGACTTTCGACGATGAACTGCTTCCTTCTGTCGTTTCGAACGTGCGAAGGCGCTCCGGTCAAGCCGGAGGGCCTCAGGAAGCACGGTGACTCAGCCAGTTTACGCTAGAAGCGAAACTTCAGCGCGAACTGCAAGAGGCGCGGATCGCGAATGTGCAGAGGCTGACCAAACGTGCCGCCTAGATTCGAAATGTTTCCGTCCACGCTATAAAACTGTGCATGGTTCCAAACATTGAAGACGTCGGCCCGGAACTCCATCTGCCATCTCTCTGAAAACCTGGTTTGCTTGGAGAAGCTCATGTCCGTGCCGTTGATCCCCGGACCGCAGCAGATCGACCGAGGTGCGTTGCCGATCGTACCTGCCGCAACGGTGTTATTCGTGAACAGACCGGGATCGAAGACGAATCCATCCTTGCGCGGATTGTGCGTCTTGAACGGCCCTGTAAGATTGGGCTGGCCCGGCGCCTCGAAGTCGAAAGTGGTATCCAGTTGCTCGATATCCGCCTGGGAGGTGATGCGAATCGGGAAGCCGCTCTGGAAAGTGAGAATGCCTGATGCTTCCCAGCCGTCCAGAAGCTTGCCTTTGAGCCCATCGTACTTGGGAACCGGCAGTTCCCAAACATAGTTGAACACGAAGCGTTGCCTCGCATCGTAGTTCGAGAGCCCGTAAGTGGAGTTGAAATTCAAGGGATTCAAAGCGCTCTCGAAGCTTGAGGCATTGTCCAAGGATTTGCTAAAGGTGTAAGAAGCCTGAAACTGAAGGCCGTGAGAAAAGCGCTTTTCGAACAAGGCTTGGAACGAGTTGTAATTCGAGTGTGCAATAGTATCCTCACTAAAAATGCCGGAGAACACAGCGGTGCCCCCAGTCGGGCAGCCCGCGCCAGTCAAAGGGTTGCAAAGCGGCGAGGAATAGCTACGGATTCCGACGAGCGTGATAGGAGTGCCTCCGGCGGCCCCCGTCACGACACAGGCAGCGGAAGGATTCACAATGGCGCAAGGAATATTCTGTCCATCTGGCCCGCCACCCACATAGGGAAGATGGAATACCTGGCCCGCTGGAAGCGTAAAGGTATACGCGTTGTCTTCCTTCAACGGCCCACAACCCTGTTCAAGCGCCGCCAGATCATTGCATGTCGTGGGATTACCGGGATTCAGTTCGTACGTGGCAAGCAACCGGTGGCCTTGCGAACCTACATAAGCAATCTGCGCGAGAATACTTCCGGGCAATTCTCTTTTGATCGTCAAATTGTATTGGTCGGAATACTGGGGCCGCATGTTTGCGGGAAACTGTCCGAAATAAATACTGCCAAGAAACCGCGACCAATCGATTGCCTGGCCACGCGGTGGATTCAGAATTCCGTTGAACGGGTTTGGAGCGACGGTGCCATTTTGCCCGACGTAAGGTGTTTGAAGAAACGGCGTTGGAACGAAGTTGCTGCCGCCAAAGGGCGGCTCGGCGCTGAATTGCTCGAGTACCAGCTGTTCGATCGGATTGTAGAACATTCCGTAGCCCATGCTGATGCTGGTCTTGCCAGGTCCGCCGGTCAACCTGGCTAGCCAGCCGTCATGCGCGCCAGGGCTCCAATTAAGGCCGATGCGCGGTGCGAACGCTTTGTAGTAAGTGTTTGTCAAACCATCCGGGACGGTCTTATCTCCGGGAAAAACGAGGCCAATGGGGGTGACTCCTGCGGCATCGCACCCGGCCTCGCCGGCCTGAGGGAATTGAAGCGCCAGCGCGCTGCCTGGTGTAAGCGCGCAGGGATAAATCGTCGACCGCTCTCCCGGCCTGAAAGTCTGCACCTTGTGGCCGCTATCAGCCATCGGTGTGTTCAGCTCCCAGCGCACACCATAGTTCATGGTCAGATTCGGCTTGATCTTCCAACTGTCCTGCGCGAATAGATAGACTGCCTTGCTCCGTACCAACTCATGCTGCGCGGAACCCTGGGCCAAACTGCTGGCCAACCCAAGGAGATAGTTGGGGAACGGGCTAGAGAAGCCCAAGTCGTCACCGGACACCGTCGAGCAATTCGGCGGAAGGTTGGAGTTTGCCGGGCCGCAAATATTGGAGTTGCTGTTGAAAATAATTTGCCCGTTAATGTCGAAGTACAGCAGTTGGTCGAATTTTTGATAGCGCGCGTCGCCCCCAAACTTAAAACTATGGCTCCCGATGATTTTGCTGTAGTTGTCGCTAAACTGAAGAGTACTGCCAGTCTGCGGCAACTGGCCGCCAAAATTGTTGCCGATCGAGAAGCCGCCATTTAGCTGAACGAATGGCACGCCTTCCTTACTGGCGCCGAGCCCGGAGTGAATGCCGCAATCTGCCTGGTTTGTGGCCCCTGCAGCGCACGCGGCGTTTATGGCGGCGGAATCACTCACACCGGTAAAGCAAAATGCGGAGGCCGGACCGCTCCCGCAGGAAGCCTGAATGGCGTTCGTCCTCGTGGGAGTGTCGAACTTGAGCTGGCCCTCACGGAAGTAACTGAACCGGAGTTCGTTTACGGACGTCGATCCGATCGTGGAGGTATGGGTTACGTTGAATTGCTGCGTGCGCGTAGCATAGTCTCCGGGGAAGTTCCCCAGGGGAGCACCCTGAGCCTGAAATTTAGCGAAGGGATCCAAAGTATTGTCGTCATCGAAGTAGTAATAAAAAGAAGTTTTCTGATTGCTGTTGAACGAGTGATCGACCTTGATCTGAAATTGATCGCCACGGTCTCTCCTATTTGGAACAGTAGTCACTTGGCTGGCGCTTCCGCCTGAGCCAGGAACATACTGCAGGAGGCTCACCGCCACAGGATCAAAACACTGCGTGGGAATCTTGTTCGTCGGAAAAAGGCTGAATTGCGGCGCTTTTGTTGGGTCGTTATAGGGGACCGAGGTTCCGGCAATCACGCTGTTCAAGAGAGCCTGCTGGTTGGCATTCAGAGCCGGATTGGCGTTGCCACTCCCGCAGCGTCCCTGCAAGACACCCGCGACCGTCGGATCGATAAGCGAGCCCGTGAATGGCGAACCTCCCGAAAAGTCGCCGGCCAGGTCTATTGCAGTCGGCACCGTAACTTGTTGAGAGACAATCCCCTGCACGATTCGCCGGCCCTCGTAAGAAGCGAAAAAAAAGGTTTTGTCCTTTTTGATTGGCCCGCCGATTGTGCCGCCAAACTGGTTTTGTTTGAAAGCCGGCTTTGGTGATGCAACAAACGTGAACGGGTGCGTATTCAGAACATCGTTGCGAAAGAACTCATAGAAACTGCCGTGTAAATCGTTAGTGCCCGATTTCGTTACTACGTTCACCACGGCGCCCGAATTGCGGCCGTATTCCGCGTCAAAGGTATTGGAGATGACCCGAAACTCCTCAATGCTGTCCGGGGAAGGTTCGATAGCAGGCAGATTAACGAAAAGGTCGTTCCCATCTCCACCATTCACGGTGTAGTTGTTGGAGCGCCCGCGGCCCCCGTTCACAGTCACGACGCCGGCCTTATCCGATCCGTAGAACAGGTCGTTGCCCAGCTGTGATTGCACCCCGGGTTGCAACTGCAGCAATTGATAGACATCGCGTTGGTTCAGAGGCAGTTCCGTGGAAGAGCGCTCATTCACGACCGCTCCGAGCTGCGTCGAGCTTGTATCCACGACGGGGGGCGCGCCTGTTACCTCTACGCTCTCTGTTGCTGCGCCGAGCTGCAGCGTAATATCGACGCTTACTACCTGGTTCAAATCGAGGGCGACTCCCTTTCGGACATACTTCTTGAAACCCGCCTGCGTGGCGTCGATTTCATAGGTGCCAACCGGCACTTCGAGGAAAATGTATTCTCCGCTCGCGCCGCTTTGCACGTCGCGGGTCGCATGTGTCGCTTCATTGACGAGCGTAACCGTTGCCGCGGCGACAGAAGCGCTGCTGGGGTCGCTGACCGTCCCGCGAATCCGCCCACCCGTGCTCTGCGCCCCGGTAAACGGCGCGGCGAACATCATGGCCAGGGCGAGAAAGAACAGGGAAAGGATACTGCGGCGGCTGCGCACAATGCGCAGCCAAAGCCCCTCAGCCAATTTCATGAACTCACCCCTTGTCTCGAAGAATTCTGTTGGCAGCGGATTCTTCGAGGTTGCTGTGCCCCCGAAACCTTACTATAATCCAGCAAACTTAGAGAAAGCCGGGAGCCGTGTCAAGCGGAAAGAATTTCTCAAAGCCATCAGCAAATCGAGCGGCACATCGCCTGCTACGCATCAGCGAGGTGGCGCGCCGCGTGGGCATTTCCTCATCTGCGCTGCGCGCCTGGGAAGCGCTGGGCCTCGTTTCTCCGCATCGCACGAAGAGCCGTTACCGTTTGTACGCGCAGGCCGACGTGCGTCTGCTCCAGCGCGCTGTTTTTTTGCGCCGCGCCCGCGGACTGAATCCCACAGCCATCGTCCACGTCTTGAAGCGACAGGGCGTCGTCTCGGCGCCCGTAGAGAGCGCCCCCCTTCCCGGCCAACGCTTCCGGCGGCTCCGCACTCGCCGCGGACTGTCGCTCGCGCAAGTGGCGCGCGCCACGAAAGTCTCTGTCGGCTTTCTCAGCGCGCTCGAACGCGGTCAGATGCGCTCCTCCATTTCCACGCTGCGCCGCATCGCGCGTTTCTACCGCACCAATATCCTCTCCCTCTTCGAAACCGCGGCGGAAAATCCACGACTTGTGCGGTTGAATCAGCGAAAAATCCTGGAGACCACTCCCGGCGTGCGCATGGAGCTTCTAGCCTGGGGCCAAACGGTGATGGAGCCGCATCTTTTTCGCGTCAAACCCGGCGGCGGCAGTGGGGAGTCTTACTCGCATGAAGGCGAAGAGTTCCTGCATATTCTTCGCGGTGAGTTTGAAATTTGGCTGGACAACAAAGAACACTACCGGCTCAAGCCCGGCGACAGCCTTTATTTCGAGAGCTCGACACCGCATCGCTGGCGAAATCCCGGGCGTTCCGAGACCTCGCTGCTGTGGGTGAACACGCCGCCAACGTTTTAAACGGAAGTGACTCGTGACTAGTGACTCGTGGACGCCGAAAAAAACTCAGAGTTGGAGCGGAGAATGACCCCATCGCGCAAAGTCGTCATGGTATTGGCGTTTGCCGGTGTCCTCGCTTTTGGAGTGTCTGCTCAGAATGCGCAGGACGCGAAGCTCCGCGCCGCAGACACGATTCTCATCAACGGCAAGGTCTACACAGAAAATGCCACACAATCCTGGGCGCAAGCCGTGGCCGTTCGCGGCGAGAAAATCATTGCCGTGGGTGATGACGCCGAAATTGCAAAGCTGCGCGGACCCGCCACAAAGGTCATCGACGCCGGCGGAAAGCTCGTCTTGCCTGGTTTTGTGGATTGCCACATCCATTTCATGGAAGGCTCCATCAGCCTCGGTCAAGCAAATCTCCAAGGCGCCAAAAACCCCGCTGAAATCCAGCACATCTTGCGCGAGTACGCGAATAAACATCCAGGCAATGGCTGGATCCTGGGCGGCGGTTGGAACTACGCCATGTTCGGTGAAGAAAATCTTCCCAACAAAAAATATCTCGACGAGTTGTTCCCAAATCGCCCGGCTTTTCTGGTTGGGTACGACGGGCACACCTCCTGGGCAAATTCCAAGGCGCTCGCCCTCGCAGGCGTCAACAAGGACACGCCAAATCCCGCGAACGGCGCCATCGTGCGCGACCCGAAAACCGGCGAGGCCACCGGTGCTTTGAAAGAATCCGCAAGCAGTCTTGTCGGCAAGCTCGTCCCAAAGCTCACGCGCGCGGAGAAACTCGCCGCCCTTCGTGCCGGCTTGCATTGGGCCAATGAAAATGGCCTGACGCGTGTGCACAGCGCCGGCGGCGATTTCGAAGAGTTCGATCTCTACGATGAGCTGCGGCGCAACGGCGATCTGACCTTGCGCATGTACGTCGCTTATTTCCTGAACCCGCCGGAATTGCGGCCACAGGATCTCGGTGCGATCGAAGACGCGCGCAAGAAATATACCGGCGACTGGCTCTCCGCTGGCGTCGTTAAAATGATGATCGATGGCGTCGTGGAATCGCACACCGCCGCGATGCTCGAGCCCTACACCGACGATCCATCCACAAAAGGAAAATTGTTTTGGGATCCGGACAAATACACAGCGGCCGTTGCGGAACTCGATAAGCGCGGCTTGCAGCTTTTCACCCACGCCATCGGCGATTACGCCGTACGTACCGCCCTCGACGCGTATGAAAACGCCGAAACCGTGAATCACACAGAAGACCGCCGCCCGCGCATCGAGCATATTGAAACCATCACCGCCGCGGATATCCCGCGCTTCGGAAAACTCGGCGTAATTGCCAGCATGCAGCCACTGCACGCCTACCCGGATGAAGACACTCTGCGAGTCTGGGCCGGCAACAACGGACCGGACCGCGCCTCGCGGGCCTGGGTGTGGAACAGCATCGGGAAGGCCGGCGGGCATCTGGCGTTCGGCAGCGATTGGAATGTCGTGACGCTGAATCCCTGGGAAGGCCTGCAAATGGCCGTCACGCGCCAGACCACGGAGGGCACGCCCGCTGGCGGATGGCTTCCGCAAGAGCGCGTCACACTGCCGCAGGCCGTGGAAGCCTACACTCTAGGCGCGGCTTATGCGGGCCGCCGCGAAAAAACAGAAGGCTCGATCGAGCCCGGCAAGTTGGCCGATCTCATCATCGTTTCGCAAAATATTTTCGAGATTGATCCACACACAATCGCAAAAACGAAAGTCGTCAAGACCATCGTTGGTGGAAGAGTGGCCTATGAGGCTGACGCGAAATAAGCGGAGCTTTCGCGCGATTCAGACTCGACCGAGTAAATATCGAGGCGCAGGGAGCATGCAGATGCGGCGAAAGCAGGAGATAGTATGAACCGGCGCGCAATCGTCCTGAGAATTCTGACGCTCGCGATGTTTTGCGGCGCCTGCAAGCAAAGAGAAGCGACGCTCAGTCTGCTCGTCTGGGAAGGCTACGCCGATCCTTCGTTCGTGCGTCCCTTCGAAGAAGCGCACCATTGCAAGATCGTTGCGTCCTACATGGGCCAGAGCGACGAGTTGGTGGCCAAGCTGCGTGGCGGCAGCGCATCCAACTATGACGTGATCTCGCCTTCCAGCGACGTCGCAACTTCGATCGTTCGCGCAGGCCTTGCCGCCCCGCTCGAACTCTCCAAATTCCCTTCCTATAATCAGCTGTCAACCAAACTTCGTAATTCTCCGCTAGTCAAAATCAACGCACAAACATACGGCGTCCCATTTGTCTGGGGACCCAATCCCCTCCTCTATGACACGACCGCTTTCACCCAACCACCGGATTCCTGGAGCATGCTCTGGGACCCAAAATATAAAGGGAAAGTCTCTCTATGGGATGAGCTTTCGAGCGTCTACATGGCGGCGCAAGTCCTCGGCTACGACAAGCCCGATCCCTACCAAATCTATAATCTGACCGACGACCAGCTCGAGGCCGTAAAGAAAAAGCTCATCGAACTCAAACCAAATATTCGCAAGTACTGGACCAGCGGCGGTGAACTGACCAATCTCTTCCAGAACCACGAAATCACCGCGGCTATGGGCTGGCCACTGATGACCAACCAGCTCCGCAAACTTAATTTCCCGATCGGCGAAACCATCCCGAAAGAAAATACTACCGGCTGGATCGATCACCTGATGATCACCGCCGCCAGCCAGCAGAAAGAACTGGCCGCGCAGTTCCTGGAATACATGATCGAAGCGCAAACCCAGAAACTGGTGACGAATGTGACGGGCTACTCGCCCGCGAATCCCCAGTCCACTACTCTCATGTCCGGCACCGAAAAGAAAAATCTCCACATGGACGATCCCGATGCGTACATGCAGCGAATCTATTTCTGGCAAGATGTCCCCCGCCGCCCCAAGTACAACGAAATCTGGAACGAGGTGAAAGCCGCGCAGTGAGCTCCGCCGCCATTCCGCAGCCCGTCTCGGTGGACGAAAATGTTCCGCTGCTCGAAGTACGTGAGGTAGCCAAGCGTTTCGGCCCACGCGAAGTCCTTAAACATATTTCGCTGAACATCGCCTCTGGAGAATTTCTCACTCTGCTCGGCGAAAGCGGCTCGGGCAAGACCACGCTTCTCCGCCTCATCGCCGGTTTCGAACAGCCCACGGCCGGCGAAATCTGGATGACCGGCGAGCGCCTGGACACCCTCCCGCCCTACAAGCGTCGAGTGAACACGGTTTTTCAAAACTACGCGTTATTCCCGCACCTGAATGTACGAGAAAACGTTGCGTACGGCCTGCGTGTGCAAGGCGCCCCGAAAAACGAAATCCCCGTCCGCGTCGACGACGCCTTGAATATGGTGAAAATGTCAGAATTTGCGGGCACGCGCCCTTCACGGCTCAGTGGCGGTCAACAGCAGCGCGTAGCTCTTGCCCGCGCTTTGGTCAATCGCCCGCAACTCCTTCTTCTCGACGAACCCCTCTCCGCGCTTGATGCCAATCTACGCAAGCAGATGCAAAGCGAATTGAAGGCCCTCCAGCGCGAAATCGGCATCACATTCCTGTTCGTCACGCACGACCAGGAAGAAGCCATGGCTCTCTCCGACCGCATCGCCCTGCTCCGCGATGGCGTACTCGAGCAAGTCGCGTCGCCGCGAGAAATCTACGCGCATCCCGCCTCGGCCTACACCGCGCAGTTCATCGGGCAAACAAATCTTCTGCACGGCGAAATTCGCCGCAGCATCGCCACGTGCGGCGCCCTGCGCTGGCCATTGGAAGAAGCGGACGCTCCCGCACTTTTTTCGCTCCGCCCGGAAACGATCCGCCTCTGCCCGGACGGCAAACGCCAGACGAACGAAGTTAAATTTCGCGCCTCCGTTCGCCAGCAAATCTACGGCGGTGCCAGCGAACTGCTCGAAGTGGATTGCGGCACCGGCCAGCTCCTACGCGTACGCCTTCCTGCGTGCGGTCCGCTAACCGGCGAACACGATTTTGTTTTCTATATCGCGGACGCCATCCGCGTCGCGGACTGAGTTCTCTATGTACTCTCGCGCCTACAAAACGATCGTCTCCGCCCCGCCACTCCTCTGGGTCGGGCTCTTTCTCTTACTCCCTTATGCCCTGATGTTTGCGCACAGCTTTTGGACGGTGCAAGACGGCGTCCTAGTCCATCACTGGAATCTTTCCAATTACCAAAAACTCCTCACCAATCCTCTCTACGCAGAAGTTCTCTTCCGCACCATATGCATCGCAGGCTCGGTCATGCTCTGTTCTCTTCTCCTCGGCTACCCGCTCGCCTATTACCTCTCGTTTCATTCCGGCGCGCGCAAAGAGTTGCTCTACCAACTCGTCATCGTCCCGCTCTGGGTCAGCTACCTGGTCCGCGGCTACGCCTGGAAGACAATTCTCGGCAGCGAAGGCGTCCTCAATGGCTTTCTCCAATACTTCCATTTCACGCACGAGCCCGTCAGTTTTCTGCTCTACAGTCCTTTCGCTGTCGTCCTCATGCTCATGCATATCTACACCCCGTTCGTCTTCCTCCCCATTTACGCCTCGCTCGAACACATCCCTCGCCCGCTCGTCGAAGCCTCGCAAGACCTCGGCGCCTCACCCACATCCACGTTCTTCCGCGTGATTCTTCCGCTCTCGATGCCCGGCCTGCTCGCTGGAGCCACGTTCGCCTTCGTTCTCTCTCTTGGCGATTTCTTAGCTCCGCTACTCGTCGGCGGCTCCTCCGGCACCATGATTGCGAACATCGTGCAAACCCTTTTCGGGGCGGTCTACGACTGGCCCCTCGGCGCCGCCATCTCAGTGTGCATCCTGCTCATCACTCTTTCGCTCCTCTTCTTTACCCAACGCCTCGAAAAACGCTGGTCCTTCAAATGAGCCGCAACTCTCCAACTCGCCGCTCTCCCCTGCTCGCCATTTACGCCACTCTTGTTTTCGCGTTCATCTATCTGCCGATCGTTGTGCTCATTCTCTATTCCTTCAATCGCGACGGCGTCGGTGGATTTCCCCCGCAGCATCTCACGCTCGATTGGTACCGCCAGCTTTTCGCCGACGGCCCCATCTGGGATTCCGTGCTTAATAGCCTCCTCGTGGCCTGCGGCGCAGTTGCGCTTTCGCTGACGCTGGGCTTGTTCGCCGCGCTCGCTCTCGATCGTGCCAGCTTTCCCGGCAAAGCTCACTTCCGCCGACTCGTTCTTCTCCCGCTCATCCTTCCCGGCATCATCACGGGCCTCTCCCTACTGATGTTCGTCGTACTTTCCGGATTACACCTCAGCCTGCTGACAGTTTTTCTCGGTCACGGCACCGCCCTTATCTCCGTAGCCACCACCGAACTTTTCGCCGGCCTGCAAAAAAACGACCGCGCCCAGGAAGAAGCCTCGCTCGATCTCGGCGCCACTCCCTGGCAAACGTTTTGGCGTATCACGTTGCCGAATCTCAAGCTTTCTCTCGTCGCTGCCGGCCTCCTCATCTTCACCCTCTCGATGGATGAAATCGCCGTCACCTTCTTTCTCATTGGCCGCGACAACACCCTTCCCCTCGAAATCTGGGGCCGCTTGCGCCGCGGCATCACGCCGGAGATTAACGCCGTCTCCACACTGATTTTTGCCGTTTCCGTTGCGCTCATCATCGTCTGGTATCGCTTAAGGATGCGCAGCGTCGGTAAGGAAGCACAGCAGCCACTCGAAAGACCTTAGTAGTCATGGGAGAACAAATGTCGCACACGCGCCGTGAATTCATCAGATATGTCGTTGCAGGTTCGGTCGCTTCAGGCTGTCCGGTTGACGCCGCTCTCCTTCCCGCGACCGGTTCCAAGCCGTCGGCTTCCAAGCCTAGCGGTGCGCCGCAAGTCGAAGGCGAACATTTCGAAATCTGCCACCAGGTCCGCGATGGCCACCACTTCGATCTCCCCGCCGCCACCGCAAAAGCCGAAATCGTAATCGTTGGCGGTGGCGTCGCAGGCCTCTCCGCCGCTTATTTTTTGCGCGGCAAAGAGTGGCTCCTGCTCGAAAAAGAAGACCATTTCGGTGGCAACGCCTATCAGGAAGAATTCGACGGCCAGCCGTTCGCCACTGGCTCCGCCTACGCCTATCACGGAGATGAAGGCGATCTGCTCGCCTCCGAGATCGGCTTGAAACTCCCGCTCGTCAACCTGCCGGATCCCACGCTCGTCAACAAAACCTACGTCCCCGACACTTGGAAAACCGGCATCACGCAGCTTCCCTACCCAAAAGAAATCGTCGCCAGCTTTCTGAAATTCCGCGAAGACGTTTTGAAAATGAAAATCAAGGAGCGCATGGCCGAGCTCGACGCGCTCCCCTTCTCTAAATTCACCGCCGCCTATGCTCCAGAAGTCCAACAATGGTGGGATATTTACGGGCCTTCCAACTGGGGAGCCACCACGCCTGACACTTCCGCGTACGTCGGCCTTTACAACGCCAACGATCTTTTCACCGGTGGTGACGGCAAGCGCGCCATCTTGCCCGGCGGCCTCGGCTGCATCACGCACAAGCTCGTCGAAATCCTCCAGCCGAAATACCTAGAACGCATGCTCGGCGATACGGCCGTTGTCGCCGCTGTCCAGGAGAAAGACTCTGTAAACGTCACGTATCTGCGCGAAGGAAAGCTCACCACAGTTTCCGCGAAAGTGGTTCTTATGTGCACGCCCAAGCACATCACCTCGCGCATCGTTCAAGGCCTGCCCGCCGAACAAAGAACCGCCATGCGCCGCACGCGCTTCGCTCCCTATCCCGTCGTCAACCTCATCTTCGACAGGCCCGTCTACAATCGCGGCTACGACAACTGGTGCCCCGGCAATTCCTTCACCGACTTCATCGTCGCCGATTGGACCGTCCGCAACGATCCCGGCTACAAACAAAAAAACAACATCCTCTCCTTCTACACTCCGCTTCGCGAAGAATTTCGCTCCACACTCCTCGACGAAGCGGATTGCAAGACCCTCGCCGCGCGCGTTCTCACTGATTTCCAGAAAATTCTTCCTGAACTTAATGTTGACCCCGTCGAAGTCCGCATCTATCGCCGCGGGCATCCCATGTTCATCTCCGCGCCCGGACAATACACAAAAAATCGCGTTGCGGCCGCGCAGCCTATGGACCGCATTTATTTTGGCGGCAACGATTCCGGCGGACCGGAATCCTTAACCAGCGAATCCGTTCGCCTGTCGCAGGTCGGTGTGGAATGGGCAAATCTTATTTTGGCAGGTAAGCCCGGCGCAAAAGAACTAGCACAGAAAGCTCTCGCGCCAGTCGCGGACTAACGTCTTCGCGCGCGTCCCACATCCCTATTCGCTCGCCCAGGCCGCGTCCTGCCGAACTTAGCGGATTTAGTCCATAATCATCGTTCCACTTTCGGAGGAATCATGGCGGATCGCCTCGAAGATTTTCAGAAATTTCGCGCCGACTTGAACGAAGAAATTCTCAATAGCGGCCACCTCGGCATGAAGCGCTTCTTCGCTCTGGATCATCAAGCCTATGAGCCCGGCGCCCTCGGCACGAAAACGAAAGAGCTCTTAGGCCTGGTCGCCTCCGCCGTTCTCCGCTGCGACGACTGCATCACCTATCACCTAGTTCGCTGCGGCGAAGAAGGCTGGAACCGCGAAGAAGTAATCGACGCTCTCAACGTGGCCCTGATCGTCGGCGGCTCCATCACCATTCCTCACGTGCGCCGCGCCTTTGCCCGCATGCGCGAGATAGATTCATTGAAACCGTAAAGCCCGCCGCGTACTCTAAGTAAGTAGATAAGATAAGGAAGTCAGATGAGCACGGCCCCAGCCACTGCGGCATCGCAACGCGAAGGAACAGCCGCGCGTCTACGCAACTTGGTTATCGGCGCCTTGTTTGCCGCCGTTCTTCTGATCCCCAAGCTTCTCCACATCCGCCGCAACGCCCAATCCTGGATGGCCTTTCGTATCTTCTTGGGTTTCGCAGGCGCCGCACTTGTAATACTGCCGCTCAGTCTCTGGAATAGCTGGCTTGCCGCCATCGCCGGTCTTGGCATGTTTCTAGCCGCGATCCTTTTGCCTCCTGCCCAGCCGCATACCATTCCCGATGAAAAAGCCCGCGAACTAGGCGCTCTCGTCATCGTAAACGGCGGAAAATATCAGCCAGGCAATGCCGCTCCCGCGCCTGTGCAGCTTTTTGTTGGCACGGAGCGCATCTGGGCGCTCGATTCACACTTCCATCCGCTTCTGGTGATTCCCGCGGCCGAAATCACTTCCGCCAACGCAATCCAAACGCAAGCAAAGAACCACTGGATTTTGCAGGTTCGCTGGTCAGATAACGCCGCCGAATTCTCCTACCAAGGCATCTTCGCCGAGCATCTCGCTCGTGTCGCTCAAGGCACTCTCGACAGCGTGATGCACTCCCCACTCCCCATTTTGCCCAAAAGCCGCGCCGCCAGCGCCTAAACCCTGCTTCAAACTTTCTCCGCATAAACACCCCCACCTGCTGCAAAATGTGTCAAACTATCTGCATGGCGCGAGGATGGGAAAGCAAAGACGTGGAGTCGCAGGTCGAATCCGGCCAGGCGCCCAAGGGGCACTACGGCAACAACAGCAAAACCGCGGATGAGCTCCGCCGCGAACAAGAACGCAAAGACCTGCAGCTATCCCGAATCAGGATTGCCCACGACCTCGAAGCCGCGACTCACCCGGGTCATCGCAAGTCTCTCGAAGCCGCTCTAGCTCACCTCGACAAAAAAATCTCCGACCTGAATTAGCATAATTTCTCGTCTGCAATGATCGGGTACTAAGCCTCTAGCTTGCCGGATAGCCGCTTATGCGGACTTCGCAAGTAGGCGATTGAGAAACGAAAGAGAATGGATCGCCCGCCACAGAAGCGGAGTGGTCGCCGGGTTCGAGGCGGCACGTTTCAATTTGAGCCACGCAGCCTGCGGCACTAATGCCAGGAAAACACGCCGCAGCGTAATGTACGGGTGGAGCGGTCCTCTTAACACACCCGTATTCGCGGGCTCATTCGATGCCACACACAGCACGTGCATTTGAGACGAGTGTAGTCAAGTCGTCGAGTTTGGAAAAGACTGCTGTTATTCCACACGCGAGAGCTTCCTTCTCGGTGTCCGCACCGCAGTCTGCGGTGAGCAAGAAAATTGTCAATTTAGGCGCTATTGCTTTCAGCTCGCGAGCCAACTGCAATCCGTTCATTTCGGGAAGAGCGGAATCCAGAATAGCCAGTTGCGGCAAAACCTGCTTTGTCTTGTGTAAAGCTTCTGCGACATTGCCGGCTTCCACACAAGCGTCGAACCCGCTGCCGTGTTCGAAAAGGGTTCGAAGGGCTTCTCGGAAAGCATGATCGCCATCAACTATAAGCACGGCAGGCATGTTTCGCTCCGTTCTGGGACAATCGGTTGGGGAAAGTTCGGCGAGCGTAATTTTTTTTAGTGTGGTTGAATGCCAGCGTCATTGCCACCGAGTGCGGTTGTCCGCGTCCACATTAGGCTTTAGCGGTCTCCGGCAATGGGAACAGCAGGGAATTTCGCTTTGCCAAGTAACGTCAAGGGCCTGCGCACAGAATGGGCAGCGGCCTGACCATTCCTGATTGCACTCCGGACAGGCACTGAAGATAAGCTCCGCAGCAGGCAAGAGTTTGTTGCCTTCCCGAAGAGAAACCAGAAATCGACAATTCCTGTTTGTGCAGATCAAGAATTCTTCCAAGACGGAATCCCCTTTATGATCGGACGGTTGTAGAGCAGCGAGAGAAGCAGAGGGCAGCCCAGAATTTGGGGGCCGGCCTCGAACTCGTTGCTTGTTTCCAGAAATCAAGTTCAATCCAGTCAAGCGCATTCAGCCGGGCGAATTGGAGAATTAGCGTGCGCCCGCGAATCGCCGGATTCGCCCACACGTGAAGATTCCTGCCCCTGCAGTCCTGTTATGAAGCGTCGAGTTGGCTGCTTGCAATGCCGAGAAATACGTACCGCCAGCTACGTATCGGCTTGCAGCTCTCACTCGTTCCGAAACGCGCCACCGGCTCACGCCAATCCAGAGTCGGGGCTAACCTTGCATCCGAAGAACGCAGACCCAGCTCGGCTAGACGAGATTGCGAGCCATTTCCCCGGGATTGGAGTACCATCGGCGCAACGAAGCGGCGGTCCCGTAAGTGGCCACCTCCGATTGAAATACAAGACTTGCAGCCAGTCAGAGGAGCAAATGCCCTGACAAGTGCTGGGTCGGGTCTGGTGAAGGCACGATGAGCCAAACCGGGGCCAACACGCACGACAGTGATGCTGACGAAGCCTCGAATGTTATCGAAGTGCGCCTGCGGCTCATCATTGACACAATCCCCACAATAGTCTGGCGCAAGTTGCCTGATGGCTCGGCGGATTTCCTCAACCGAAATTTTCGGGAATATACGGGCTTTTCTTTGGAGGACGGTCTGGGCTGGGGATGGATGAATGCGTTCCATCCTGACGACCGCTTGATGGAGGAATGGCGCACGGCTTTGGCGGCCGGGAATCCCTTTGAGAAGGAGGCGCGCCTCCGCCGGTCCGACGGGCTGTATCGCTGGTTCTTAATTCGCGCCGTGCCTTTGCGCGACAAGCAGGGAAACATTGCCAATTGGTATGGAACTTCCACCGACATTGAAGATCTGAAAAAGGCCGAAGATCGCATTCGGCTTATCATCGACACATTTCCCACAATGGTCTGGACCGTCCGGCCTGATGGCGCTGTCGATTTCGTCAATCAGCGGTGGATGGACTATACGGGCCTCTCATTGGGGGAGGAAATTAAAGACCCGACGCGGGTAGTTCATCCCGAAGATCTTCCAGGAGTCATGCAAAAGTGGCTCGCGGACATGGCCGCGGGGAAACCCTCCGAGGATGAAATGCGTTTGCGTCGGGCCGACGGAGAATATCGCTGGTTCCTGGTTCGCACCGCACCTTTGCGCGACGAGCAGGGAAACGTCATTAAGTGGTACGGAGTATCCATCGATATTCAGGACCGCAAGCGGGCGGAAGAAGCCCTCAGGTCGAGCGAGAGGGAACAGCGCCACATAGCCGCGCAATTGGAAAGAGAGCGCGCTCGCTTGGTCGAGGCTCAGAAGGTGGCGAAAATGGGAAGTTGGGAAGCTGAGTTGCAGAGCTTGAACGTGATTTGGTCAGAGCAAACACACCGCATCTTTGAGACTGACCCCTCTCGTTTCCACCCCACGCGTCCAAAGTTCCGCGAATTCATTCATCCGGAGGACCGCGCGAAAGTGGATGCAGCCTTTGTAGCATCCCTCGACAAGCGCTCGCCTTGCACGGTCGAATATCGGATCGTTATGCCCGATGGCCGCGTCAAAATTCTCGAGGAGCGCTGGCAAGCTTTTCATGATCTAGAAGGAAAGCCGATTCGTGTTGCGGGCACTTGCCGTGACATCACCGAAGCTGTGCGAGCCGAGGAGGAGCTCCGTCGCCTGTCCGGTCAGCTCTTGCGTCTGCAGGACGAGGAGCGGCGCAGCATCGCCAGGGACTTGCACGATTCCACCGGCCAAGACCTCGTCGCTCTGGCAACTACCTTGAGTCAACTCCATGCTTCCATTCCTTCGTCCAGCAGAAAGTTGCGCAAGCTCGCTTCCCATTGTCAAGCTTTGGCGGACCAGTGCATCCGCGAAGTCCGCACACTTTCCTACCTTTTGCACCCACCGATGTTGGATGAAGCCGGACTTGAGGACGCGATTCGTCATTACGTGGAGGGCTTCGCCGCGCGAACCGGAATCGAAGTGAAATTTCAGATTTCGCCGCGCTTCGGCCGCATGCCGCCGGATGTCGAGCTGGCGCTGTTCCGGGTGGTTCAAGAAAGTCTCACGAACATCCAGCGGCATTCACAAAGTCTCCGGGCAGCGATACAATTGGGTCGAAGCGCGGACGAAGTTAAACTGGAAATCAGCGATAAGGGTCAAGGAGCCTCCCGTCGGGAGCTGACAGGTGTCATCGGTTCACCGTTTAGGTTGGGCGTCGGCATCCCCAGCATGCAAGAGCGAGTAAGACTTATTGGGGGATGGCTTGAGATTGAATCCAGCAGCAGTGGCACGACCGTCCGCGTGACGGTTCGCGTAGATGGCCAGAGGCATGAAGAAACTTCGCATCCTGGTGGCGGATGACCACGAACTCGTTCGGCACGGCATCCGGGGACTCCTTCGCGCTCGACGCGGCTGGAGAGTCATTGGGGAGGCGGCGAACGGCCGGGAAGCGGTAGAGAAAACAAATAAGCTGAAACCAGACGTAGCCATCCTGGATGTCAGCATGCCCGATTTAGATGGCCTTCAGGCCACGCGCCAGATTCGAGATGCAAGTCCAAATACAGAGGTTGTAGTCCTCACCATGCATGACTCCGACCAGATGGTTCGCCGGGTTCTGGACGCAGGAGCCCTCGGGTACGTCTTGAAATCCGATCTTGCAGCAAACCTCGTTAAGGCTGTGAAGAATGTCTCTGCGGGTAGGCTCTTCCTGACCCCCAGAGTATCCGACATCGTACTGAAGGGGTTTCTCAAGAATGGAAATCAAGCTGACCCTGCGGAGCAGACACGAGCCAGGCCAACTCCCCGCGAGGTTGAAATCATTCGACTTTTGGCAGAGGGGAAAGCGAATAAGGTGATTGCTGCCGATCTAGGAATTACTATAAGGACTGTGGAGACGCACCGGGCGAAAGTCATGGTCAAACTTGGACTGCATTCCCTTGCCGCACTCCTCCACTATGCGATCCGCCAAAAGATAGTCACCCTTCCAGGTCCCTCAGAATAACTGCGTCGGCCTTTGCCATCGCCAGATTTTGCAACTTTCAAGGGCCCTATCGCGGCCGCGAGTCCGGCGGCACCAGGTTGTTCGCGCGATAGTAGACCACTAGCTGGCCATAGTGCTCGCCGCTGTGCTCGATGGCGAACGTCCAGATGGAGGAGTTGTGGGCCAGCCGGTTCCCAAAAAATTTCGATGTATCGTCCAGCCCCGCGTCGCCCTGCTGTTGAATCACTCGCGCTCCGTCCGCGACGGCCTCCTATTCGCGGGACTCTGTGGATACATAGTCGATTACGACGTGCCGGATCAGCGGAAGGCTTACCCGTGCGATCAGCAATCCTAGCGCACCAGATATGACCGCCAGAAGGACACTTTCCGTGAGGAATTGGCCGGTGATTCGAATGCGGCTGCCACCCAGGGCCAGGCGAATGGCGACTTCGCGGCGTCGACCGCTAACGCGCGCTAAGAGAATGTTAGTCACGTTGGAGCAGGTGATGACGAGAAGGAAAGCGATGGCGGCGAGCAGGACGAGTATCGCGTCTTTCATGGAACTGGTCACGTACTTCATGACGTCCTCGGTCCAAAGACGTAGATTGGCGTATTCGGGAACTTGGCCCCCGTCTTTCTGTTCCCAGTGGTGCGCGACGACGGCGAGTCTCGCATCAGCCTGTTTCTGAGTGACGCCTTTCTTGAGCATCGCGGTCACCCAGTACGCGCGGTGCGAGCGGTTGCGCTCGTTGTAGTCGAGGCGAAGGGGGACCCAGAGCTCCGTGCCCCAGAACCGAAAGTAGGGCGGCATAACGCCGATGACGGAGTAGTTTTCATCATTCATGCGAATTCGATGGCCGAGAATATTTGGATCGCGCTGATAGCGGCGCTGCCAGAGACTGTCACCAATGAGGACAACATTTGGACCGCCCGGAGCGTCTTCACCGGGCAGGAATGAGCGGCCGAGAATCGGACTGACACCGGTGTTGCGGATAGTGTCCGCTGAAACGGCCGTGACGTCGAGCGATTCGGGATGCCCGTTGTCGGTGAGATTGAACATGATGTGCTGCATCACCGAGACGCTTTCGAAGATGTCGCCGAGCCGGCGGAGGTCGTTGTATTCGGGGACGGAGAGAAACCAGGAACGCGTTTGCTGACGATTGAAGCCAGCGAGCACGGCAACCCAGCGCCCATTGCCTTCGAAGTCGTATGGGAAAACGAGCGCGGATTTCCAGACGGTATAGAGAGCAGTGCTCGCGCCGATTCCGACGGCCAAAATGAGCACGCAGAGGGCAGCCACGCCGCGCTCTCGGAGCAAAGCGCGCAGGCCGAAACGCAAGTCTTGCCAGAAGTGGTCCCACCATAGCCAGCGGCCGGATTCGTAGAAGCGTTCTTCGGTGTGCATGAGGTTGCCGAATGAGCGGCGTGCGGTTGCTTGGGCCTCCACTTCACTCAGCCCCTGCTCCCGCAAGCGCTCTACCTCGAGCCGTAAGTGGGCCTCGATTTCGCAGGTAAAGGCGTCCAATTTGCGCTTGCGTCCGAACATGGCTTTAGCTTTTCGCCCCCTCCGGTCCTAGAATCCGTGCGATGGCCCCTGTCAATCGCTTCCATTTGTTGGTTTCTTTGACCAGTTGTTTGCGGCCGGCTGCCGTCAGCGCATAGAACCGGGCCTTACGGTTGTTTGAAGAAACTCCCCACTTCGCGGAGATCCAGCCTCGCTCTTCCAGCCGCTGTAGCGCCGGATAGAGAGCGCCGTGCTCGACAAGCAGCTCTTCTTGCGATGTTTCCTGGATGGCGCGTGCGATCCCTTGTCCGTGCTGCGATCCAAAGATGAGCGTGCGGAGGATCAGCAGATCCAGTGTGCCCTGCAGCAATTCCAATCGTTCTCTCGTATCTTGGGTAGACATGTAACCCGACTATGCTCGCCTCCGGGTAAGATGTCAACCCAAAACAGCAGGGATCGGCATCCGAAGGCTAGTCTGGTTATGGAAGGGTTGCCACCACCCGGAAGTTGGCCTGATCAGTCAACACGAGCGCTTTCGTCGATACCAATCCGACGGACGACCCGATAACTTCCGGCTTTCCGTTATGCGTGCGCCGCGACCGTGGCGGGCAGGGTGAACTGAAAAGTTGCACCGCTCCCGGAAGCACCGGTGGCCCACAAGCGACCGTCATGCGACTCAATAATCGACCGACTGATGGGCAGCCCCATACCAGTCCCCTTATCTTTGGTCGTAAAGAATGCCTTGAAGATCTGTTCCGCCTGCTCCGAGGGCAATCCCACACCTGTATCGCTGACCGAGATCAGCAGTTGAGCATCGCAGGCTTCCGACTTGATGGTAAGCTCACCTCCGCCGGTCGTTTCCTTCATCGCATCGATGCTGTTGAGCATGAGATTCATGAAAACTTGCTGTAGTTGCACACGGTCTGCCATGACCTGGGGAAGACCCTCAGCAAGCTCGGTGCGGATGGAGATCGAATAGCGGCTGGCCTCGCCGCGCAGCAGGACAATCATTTCTCGAATGAGTTCATTTACATCAACCAGCTCCCGCTGCAGAGCGCCCTTCTTGAACAGCAAGCTGATTCTGCCAATGATGTCAGCCGCGCGCGTTACGTCGTTAACGATTCTCGATGCGGCTTCGCGTGCCTCTGCCACGTCGGGTTCATCGCGACCAAGCCATCGCAAGCAGGTTTTGGCATTTGTTACTGCTGCGGAAATCGGCTGCCTGATCTCGTGCGCTAGCGATGCCGTCAACTCGCCCATCGTCGTCACCCGGCTTAAGTGCGCAAGGTCAGCCTGTACCTGGCGCAATCTCTCGCGCTCTTCACCCGCCCGCTTGCGTTCGGTCACGTCTATGGATGTCCCGACGTATTCCAG
>Ga0209736_1000156_pt1 | contig 21575 bp, 18 predicted proteins | sample BlaSpr_A8_Ref_M3_FD_187992 | JGI IMG/M metagenome (GOLD analysis project Ga0209736, IMG submission 187992) | Forest soil microbial communities from Thunder Bay, Ontario, Canada - Black Spruce, Ontario site 2_A8_Ref_M3 (SPAdes) (version 2) | ecosystem: Environmental > Terrestrial > Soil > Boreal...
GCCAGGCATATTGCCAGACCAGCCGCATCGCGCGCAGGCTTGAGCGGAACGAGCGTCCGAACTTGCGCAAATGCGGGATGTCGAGCCGGTTCACCATCATGCCGCCGAACAGAGTGAATTCCGGCAGCGGCGGACGCAGCCGTCGAAAATTCGCGCCTAGTCTGGCGCCCTCAAAACTGACGGGCTCGAGCACGCGGCCGCCGGCGGTGGCTCCGGGCATTTGCGGATAATAATCGGGATAGATTTTCACCGGCTGCAGGCGGATCTCGGTATTGGCTTCGAGATACTCGATCGCCTCCGGGCCACGCGCCAGAAATGTTTTACGCAGCTCGGCGTTTTCGGCTTCGGGCACGGTGCTTGCGAGATAATCGGCGGCATCCGACAGACTGTCATCGATGCCCGCCTGTTTCATCTTGCCGTTGACGGGGATCCAGACCATGCCGCCCGACCACGCCGTGGTGCCGCCGACGAATTCGGTTTTTTCGATCACGAACACGCTCAAGCCTTCCGCGGCGGCGACCGCGGCAGCCGTCATTCCACCGGCGCCCGCGCCGATGACGACGACATCGTAAGCATCGGAGGCCGACATGATATTTTGGACCGCGGTCAAGAGACCAAGTTCAAATAACCTTGCCGTCGTCCGACACCGGCGAGGTAATCACCAGAAACACCAGATCGACCAGGCCCGAATTGGAGATCGCGTGCTCGACGCCGGGCGGCAGAAAGATGAAATCGTGTTTGCGCACCACATGATTGTTGCCGGCAATCTCCATCAGCCCCTCGCCTTCGAGCACATGGTAGACCTGTTCCTGAACCTGATGCTTGTGCCGGGCGACATGCGCCATCGGCTGGTACATCGAAATCCGGTAGTCGAGATGGCGCGCGCCCGCGGTCTCCGGCATCACCAGCGGCTTTGACAATGCCCCGCCAAAGTGATTGGGAAACTCGCGCCAGGGTACCTCGGCGATGTTGCGGATGAAGGCGCCATTTTCTTCAAAAGCCATTTTAGGTCTCCCTGTTGTTATCCTTGCCGACACGCATTGCTTCGGCGCGCGCGAAAAATTCGACGGCCTCGCGTCCCGCGATCTTGCCAAACACCAGCGCCCGCAGCACCGCGACGGCATTCGGTGCGGTGCCGTAAAAATGTCCGGTCGTTTCTCCGGCCGCGTACAGGCCGGGCATCGGCCCTTGCTCGCCCAACACTTCCGCCTTTTCATTGGTCGCAAGACCGCCGAACGTATAAGCGATGGCTCCGACCAGCGGATAGGCGAGATACGGCGGCTTGGCGATCGCTCGCGCCCAGTTCGATTTCGGCGGCGTCAAGGTGCCGGCCGCCGCGAGGCCATCGCATCGGGTGGCGTCGAAGCGTGCGGGATCGCCGGTAGCTTCGGCATTGAAGGTCTCGACAGTCTCGATCAGGTTGCCGGCAGGAATCCCGATCTTCGTTGCAAGGCCCTCGAGGGTATCAGACCGATACGGCGGCACTTCCGACCTGATCGCGCGTTCAAAGCCTTCGATCTCGAACAAGCGGCTGTCCAGGATCGCGTAAGCCATGCCCTTCGGCCTCGAAAAATGAATGTCGCGCGCCAAAATTTCCCAGGTCTCGTGCATCAGGCCACAGCCTTCGTCAAAGAAGCGGTGCCCGTCCTGGTCGACCACGATGCCATAGGGATAGACCAGCACGACGGCTGCGGAATTTCGGCTGCGCGGATCGACCGGCTCGATATGCATGCCGTTCCAGTCGCCGGAAACGCTGGCGCCCTGCTCCGTCGCCATTCGAATGCCATCCCCGCTGTCGAAACGCGTTCCCGTCGAGATGAGTTTTATGGCCTCGGCCTTGGGCCCAAAATGCGTACGCATCATCGCGGGGTTGCCCTGGAATCCGCCGCAAGCGAGGACGACGGCATCGGCATCAAGCGTTGTCGCGATACCGTCGCTGGCCCGAACCTCGATGCCGCGCACGCGGCCTTCGGCCATCACGAGGCGGATCGCCTCGGATTGGTAGCGAAGCTTCACCCCTGCCCGTTTCGCCGCATCGCGAAGCTTTTCGATGATGGCGCCGCCGCCGCCGACCGGCTGGATCCGGGCCGGCCCGGCGCTGAGATAATAGACCGGGGTGGCGAATTCGACGCCATGGCTCTGCAGCCAGCCGATGGTCGCGACCGCGTTGTCGGCCAGGGCGCGGAAATAGCTGCGATCGGCTCTGCCGCCGGAAACCGCATGCATATCGTCCTCGAAACCGGGATCGATCCGGTCCGGCGCATCGAGCCGCATGTTGGAAGGACTCCAGCGTGTATTGCCGCCGGCTTCAGCTTCGCGGGATTTCTCCAGCACCGTGATATCGATGGGCAAGCCGCGGCTATGAGCCTGTTCTGCGGCCGAGAGCGCTGCCACGAGGCCGGCGGCGCCATGTCCGACGACAACCAGCTTTGGAGGAGTTTGCGCCATTCAGGACATCGCGGTTTTGACCTCAGGTAACCAGCCCGCCACCATCGAGATAAACGATAGACCCCGTCATAAAGCCGATGGTCATGAAGGCGAGGATCTGCTGCGCGATATCCTCGCCGACGCCGACGCGGCCGACGGGAAGAGCGGTGGCGGTCTTGGCGAGCATGTCGCGGCGGGCGGCCTCCGGCATCGCTGCGCGGATCGGGGTGTCGACGATTCCGGGCGAGACCGCGTTGACGCGAACCGGCGCGAGTTCCAGCGCGAGGGCGCGCGCCAGCGATTCGAGCGCGCCGTTGGCAACACTGACAATCGCCGAGTTGGGTCGGGGACGAATGCTTAAGTAACCGGAGACCAGTGTCAGCGACCCGCCGGGGCGGATTTCGGCCGATCGCGCGACGCGCCAGGCGCCCCAGAACTTGCCTTCCATGGTGGCGCGCACGTCTTCCATCGCGACCGTCTTGAACGGACCAGTCTTGAGCTGGGCCGCGGTGACCACGACGTGATCGACCGGGCCGCAGCGACGGAACAGATCTTCGACGCTCTTATCACTCGTGACGTCGGCGGGGATCGCGGTGACGCCCAGTTTGGTCGCGGCCGCACCGAGGCGCTCGGTGTTGCGGGATGCAATGATGACATCGGCGCCTTCGCGCCTGGCGAGTTCGGCGGTCGAAAAACCGATGCCGGAAGAACCTCCGACGACCACGACTTTCTTGCCAGCAAGGATCATGACGGTTCCCCAATTGTTGTTTTGGTCGCCTGCCGCGATGATAGCCCGCGGCTGTCGCACGGCAATGGCGATCAGGTCGGTTGGTATTGCGTGCCGATACCCGGCTTGCTTCGCCCGAGCCCGGGCAGCTCCCAGACGCCGGCGCCGCTCGGATTGATATCGGCGGCGATATCGACGTCGATCAGATAGGGTTTGTTGGCGGCAATGCCCTTGCGGATGGCTTCGCCGAGATCGCCGGCGCGATCGACGCGCACGCCTTCGACGCCGCAGGAGCGCGCCATCGCGGCGAAATCCGGATTGTAGCGCGCGCCGGTGGTCGGATCGTGGAAATCGGTGGCAAGTTCGCGCCCCTGCAGGTAACCGCGCTGCAGCCCGCGGATCGAGGCATAGGCATAGTTGTTCCAGACCACCCAGACCACCGGCAGATTATATTCGACCGCGGTGCCGAGCACGTTGGCATGCATGAAGAACGCGCCGTCGCCGCACACCGACACGCAAGGGCGGTCGGGCGCTGCGAATTTTGCGCCCATCACGCCGGCGACGCCAAACCCCATCGGGCCAAAACCCATCGAACCGATCAGCGAATCCGGCCGCTTCGGCTTGCAGAAGCTCAACAGCCAATTGTGGTGCACGCCGATGTCGCTGACCAGGATGGCATTTTCCGGCAGCGCCTTGTCGATTTCGAGGGCGGCGCGCTGCGGATTGATCGGCGTGGTGTCGTCGGAAAAGCCGGGGGCGACGAACTTGTCCCATTCCTGGCGGTAGGTATCGATCTGCGCCAGCCATTTCTTGCGGGCGTCGGCACGTTTGGTGAGGTCGGCATGGCGATCGAGCTCGGCATGAATCTGGCGCAGGAAGGTACGCACATCGGCCATCAGGCCGAGCGCGACCGGATAATTGCGGCCGATCTCTTCCGGATCGATGTCGACGTGAATGAGTTTCGTGGGCGGAATGGTGAAGGAATAGCCCGGGATCCAGGAACTGGAGGTGCGATCGTCGAAGCGCATGCCCATCGCCAGCAGCACGTCGGCCTGACGGGTGGCGTGATTGGCCTGATAATGTCCGGCGCGCGCGACGAGGCCGAGCGCCAGCGGATGATTGGTGTCGATGGCGCCAAGGCCGCTGGCGGACGCCGCCACCGGAATTTGCAAGCGCTCGGCGAGCTTGAGCAATTCCTCGGCAGCACCGCCATAGCGCGCGCCCTGGCCGACGATCATCACCGGCCGCTCGGCCGAAAGCAGCATGTCGACCGCCTTCACGATGCCTTCGGGATCGGCGCCGCAGCGGCTCGATATATTGCCGTTCCAGGCGTGCGCGTTCGGCGCTTCCTCGGCGGCCGATTCCAGAAACACGTCGAAGGGAACGTCCAGCACCACCGGCCCGGGGCGGCCGGTGGTCATGGTTTTCCAGGCCTGCCGGATCGCCAGCGGCACCATCTCGCCGCGCGTCGGCTGGAACACCTTCTTGCAATAGGAGCGCACGGTGGAGGGAAAGTCGGCCTGATAATGCCGATACAATTCCTGGAACGCGCCGCGGTTGAACTGGCTGGTCGGCACGTTGCCGGTCACCGCCAGAAACGGCACCGAGTCGAGAAACGCATTGCCGAGCGAGATCGGCAGGTTCGCCGAACCCGGCCCGCAGGAGGTGAAGGTCGCGGTCGGCCGCCCCGAGACGCGGTAATAGACGTCGGCCATGAAGCCGGCGACGCTCTCGTGATGCACCGAAATGGTCTTGAGTTCGTCGGAACGCTCGTACAGCGCGTCGATGAACTGGATATTGCCGTGGCCGCACAGGCCGAACACCTGCGGCACTTTTTCCTGGATCAGGTAGTCGACGATGACCTGGGCCCCATTGAGCGCATTGCGCGGCGACATCGCTTGTCTCCCTGACCGTTCGACTATTTAAGGAGATCGGCCTCGCCACCTTCGCGGCCGACACTGCCCAGGCGCGCGGCACCCTATTTCCCATGATACTGTACGTCAATTCATATTGTGGTATGCTCCAAAACCCAGCCAGCGACATCGTCGTGGCGCTGTTCAATGTTTCTGTCGCTCTTGTTCGCCAACCGCTCCGTGGAGACTTGACCCTGTGAGACCCCGCACCAAGCCAAAGACCAGCGAGAAGCCGGCCAGCCTGCGCAAGGCCGCGATCGCAAAACTGGTGCCGCCGCCGCAGCGCGATATCGATGACGACGCCGACGACCGGCAGCGCGTCGGCGTGCAGTCGCTCGGCCGCGCGTTTGGGATTCTCGAGGAGGTCGCGCGTCACCGCGAAGGCATTGGCCTTGCGGATCTCAGCAAGCTGGTGGGCCTGCATAATTCGACCACCTTCCATCTCGCCAAGACGCTGGTGTCGCTCGGCTATCTGCGCCAGGAAAAGGATTCCAAACGCTACCGCATCGGCCGGCCGCTGTTTGCGCTCGCCGCCAGCGCCCTCGACGAAATCGAAATGGTCAATGTCGCGACGCCGGTCCTGGAAGACCTGTCGCGGGAAACCGGCGAAAGCGGCCATTTTGCGGTGCGAATGGGTGACGCCGTGGTGGTGATCGCCCGCACCTCAGGCCCCGGCGCGTTTCAACTAACCGACCGCGTCGGCGTGGTGCGGCCGGCGCATTGCACGGCGCTCGGCAAGATCATCCTGGCCTCGCTCCGCCCCGATCAATTGAAGCGCTTCCTCGAGCGCGTCGAGATGAAACCGTCGACCAAGAAATCGATCACCGACGCGGCCTCGCTGCTGCGCGAAATCGCCGAGATCAAGCGCACCGGCATCGCCTTCGACGACGGCGAATTCAACCCGGAAGTGCGCTGCATCGCGGTGCCGGTGATGGATTTCACCGGCCAGATCATCGGCGCGCTCGGGATTTCCGGACCGGTTTGGCGGCTGTCCAACCAGACGCTGCAGGGCCAGGCGAAAGTTGTGCGGGCTGCGGCCAATCGGCTGTCTGCCGAATTTGGCGCCAAAAGCGTCGCGAAATCTACTTAAGGACGAAGCCGGACGACGCATTTGGCGTTGACAGCGGTCACCGCCTCCGGAAATATCATCCAACAATAGAAAAACGTCTCTCACATTCTAGCATAAGCCGGAATTGAAGGGGGACATCGCGATCCGTCCCTGGAGGAGACCCACGATGACCCGCTTCAACAGACGAACATTACTGAAAGCGAGCGCCGCTTTTGCCGGTGCGTCCACACTCGGATTTCCGGCGATCAGCTATGGCCAGGCCGAGAAGATCAAGATCGGCCACTTGACGCCGCTGACCGGCTTTCTCGGCGCGCTCGGCGCCTATGCCCAGCTCGGCATGAGATTGGCCGTGGAAGAAATCAACCAGGCCGGCGGCGTCATGGGACGCCAGCTGGACGTCATGTCGGAAGACTCGGTCAATCCGGCTACCGCTGCGACCAAGGCTCAGCGCATGCTCGAGCAGGATGGCGCTTTGGTGCTGATGGGCGAGACCAATTCGGCCTCGGCCCTTACCATCATGCAGGTGGCGGCGCGCAACAAAAAACTGTTCATACAAACCGGCGCGCGCTCCGATGCGCTGCGCGGCAAGAACTGCAACAGATATACCTTTCACACCGATATCCCGAACACGGTGATGGTGAATGCCGTCGGCAAGGCGCTGCTGCGCGACAATATGGTGAAGGACAAGAAGTTCTTCGGGCTGACCGCCGACTATATTTTCGGCCATGATCTGTTGGCCGCCGCCAAGCGTTTCTTTGCGGCCAATCAGGGCAATCTGATCGGCGACGAGCTGATCGCCACCGACGTCACCGACTTCAGCCCCTATCTGCTCAAGATACGTCAGGCCAAGCCGGACTTGGTCTGCTCCAACCTCGCCGGCAATCAGGTGACCACCCTGATCAAGCAATATGCCGAATTCGGCCTGCCCTATCCGATCGTCGGGTTCAACCTCAACACCGCCGACGCCTGGGCTGCGGGCGAAGGCAACCTCGCCGGAATTTGGCCGACGGTCTGGTATCACACGCTAGACCTCCCGGCCTCCAAGACCTTTGTCGACAACTTCACCAAGAAGAACGGCAAGCCGCCGGACAACCATGCCTGGATCGAATACATCGCGTTCAAGATCATGGCGCAGGCCATGAACGAGACCAAGTCGACCGACACCGACACGCTGATCGGCTATTTCGAAAAGGAAACCCAGTTCGACATCCTCAAGGCGCGCAAGGCCTATTTCCGGGCCTGGGATCATCAGCTGGTACAGGAAGCCTATACCTTCTCGCCGAAGCCAAAGGGCCAGGCCAAGGACAAATGGGACCTCATCACCCTCGGCGCGGCGGTCCCCAACGCGAACGAGCCGATGGAAGTCCTCAATCCGACCAAAGAGCAGAATCCCTGCTCCTTGTAACCGCGCTTTGGGCACCCGGCGCGCCATTGTCGAGGGCGCGCCGGGTGCCCGCGTATTAGGGCGCATCGGCTGACATAGAGTCTCCTGGAGCGAGAATGCAGTTCGGGTTCTTGCTGGAACAGGTGGTGAATGGCCTCGTGCTCGGCGGCTATTATTTGCTGATCGCACTTGGGCTGTCGCTGATCTTCAGCGTCGGCGGCGTGGTCAATCTCGCCCATGGCGCGTTTTATGCGCTTGGCGCCTATTTCTCGCTCGAAATCACCAACTATCTCGGCTTCGGCCCGGCCATGGTGATCTCGCCGATCGCGGTGGCCATGCTGGGCATCCTGTTCGAACGATACATATTGCGCCGTTTCTACACCGCCGATCCGATCCTGAGCCTCTTGGTCACCTTCGGCCTCGCCATGGTCGCCGAGCAGGCGATCCGCATCATCTGGGGCGCTTCGCCATTGCCGGCATCGATCCCGCCGATGTTTCGCGGCTCGATCATGATCGGCGACTTTCTGTTTTCGCGCTACCGCGTGATGCTGCTGGCGGTGGTCGCGGTCGTGCTGCTCGCCGTCTGGCTGTTGCTGAACAAGACCTCGTTCGGCCGCGTCGTGCGCGCCGGCATCCAGCGGCCGGACATGGTCGCCGCCCTTGGCATCCGGCTGCAGCCCTACATGACCGCGGTCGTCATGCTCGGCGTCGGTATGGCCGCGATGGGTGGCGCGTTCTTTGCCCCGATCACCATCGTGCATCCGGCGATGGGGGCCGAAATCATCACCGTCGCCTTCGTCGTGGTGGTGATCGGGGGGTTGGGAAGTTTCTGGGGCGTGGTGATCGCCGCCCTGCTGGTCGGCGTGGTGCGCGGCATCACCATTCATTTCCTCCCCGCAGCCGGCGAAGCCTCGATCTACGTGTTGATGTTCCTGGTGCTGCTGGTGCGCCCCCGCGGGCTGCTGGGCGAGCGGATCGAGAAATTCGAATGAAGACCGCCTCGTCAGTCCAAAAATATCGACCGCTGCTGTTGGCCAGCCTTGCGCTCATCGCGCTGCCGTTCGCCTTGAGGCTGCTCGGTCTGTCGCTGAACACCGGAATCGCGGTGGTGATCCTCGCGATCGCGGCGATGGCGCTAAATCTATGCATTGGCTACACCGGCCTGGTGTCATTCGGCCACGGGACCTGGTTCGGTATCGGCGCCTATGCCGCCGGCCTGATCCAGCTCAACTGGTTCGGCGGCGAGATCTGGCTGCCGCTGCTGTTGTCGATGGCGATGGTGGCAGTGCTGTCGACGATCGCGGGCGTCATCATCCTGCGGCGCCGCGGCGTCTACTTCTCGCTGCTGACGCTGGCGCTCGCGGCGTTGACCTACACCATCGCGTTCCGTTGGAGCGAGGTGACCGGCGGCGAAGACGGCCTGCCCGGCCTGAAGCGCGGCAGCGTCGGCCCGTTCAGCCTCGACAATGCGCTGGCCTATTACATCACCGTCGCGCTGATCGGATTGGGCGTGCTTTACATGCTGCTTCGCCTGACGCGATCGCCGTTCGGCCATGTCCTGGTGGCGATCCGCGAAAACCAGTTGCGGGCTACATTCCAGGGCTATCCGGTCGAGCGCTACAAGCTTGGGGTGTTCGTGATTTCGGCTGTGGTGACCGGGCTGGCCGGCGCGCTGCTCGCGTTCCAGACCTATCTGGTTTCGGCGGAAGCGGTGTCGGTGCCGTTCTCCGGCGAGCTGTTGGCGATGGTGGTGATCGGCGGCATGCGCAGCATGCTGGGACCGGCGCTCGGCGCGTTGTTCTTCATCCTGTTCCGCGAACTGTTTTCGATCTGGACCCAGAACTGGCTGCTGTGGTTCGGGCTGATCTTCGTCGGCTTCGTGATTTACTCGCCGGGCGGCCTGGTCGGCATCTGGGCTACACTCAGCCGGCGCAGGTGGCCGGCGCCGGAAGAATCGGCTGCCATGAGCAAGCGCAGGATTTACGAAGGCCTGCCGCTGCCGGGCTTTCTGATGCCCGAAGGCCTGAAGGGGACCGTGCTGGAGGTTCAAGGCATCTCCAAACATTTCGGCGGCATCCGCGCGGTCAGCAATGCCAGCCTTCAGATCGGCGCCGGCGAGATCCACGCGCTGATCGGTCCGAACGGCGCCGGAAAAACCACATTGTTCAACCTGATATCGGGCCTGCACCCGGCGGACAGCGGCACCATCCGCCTCAACGGCCGGGATATCGGGGGCGTGGCCTCCGAGATGATCTGCCACCGCGGCCTTGCGCGTTCGTTCCAGATCACCAACCTGTTCCGCGAGCTGTCGATCTACGAAAACTTGCGGCTCTCGCTGCAGGCGCAGCATGCGATGCGGTTCAATATCTGGCGCGACATCGACAGCTATCCGGATGTGCACGCCGAGGCGGCGGAACTGATAAAATTTCTCGGCCTCGAGGGCATCGAGGAAATCGAAGGCGGCGAATTGTCCTATGGCGGGCAGCGGCTGGTCGACCTGGGGATTGCGCTGGGTTCCAAGCCGCAGGTGTTGCTGCTCGATGAGCCGCTGGCAGGCCTCGCCGCCGCCGAGCGCGAACGGGTATCGAACCTGATCAAGAACGTCGCCACCAATATTCCGGTGTTGATCGTCGAGCACGACATCGACCGCGTGCTCGGCTTTTCGCAGAGCGTCACGGTGATGAACCAGGGCGAGGTACTGATGACCGGCTCGCCCGACGAAGTGCGGGCCGACCGCCGCGTGCAGCAGGTCTATACCGGCACCGGCATCCCTGAGGTCGCGCACAGCCGCAGCGAGGAGTCGCACGAGGCCGCCGCACAAATTCTATGGTTCGAAGGCGTCAATACCTTCTACGGCAAGAGCCATATCCTGCATGATGCGACGCTGGACGTGCACGAAGGCGAGATCGTCGCACTGTTGGGACGCAACGGCGCCGGCAAGTCGACGCTGTTGAAAACCGTGGCCGGGCTGGTGCCGCTGGCATCAGGCATCATCGAGTATGAGGGCCGCGACATCGCTCGCCTGCCGGCGCCGGATATTGCGCGCGCAGGCATCGGCTACGTGCCGCAGGGACGCGGCCTGTTTGCCGGCATGACGGTGCGGGAAAATCTTTCGCTCGGCCGGCTGGCGCGCAAGACCGACGGCAGCCACGGCGTGGTGTGGAGCGAGGAACAGATCCTCGACTATTTTCCGCGCCTGAAAGAGCGCCTCGATGTCGCGGCGGACTATCTGTCCGGCGGCGAGCAGCAGATGGTCGCCGTGGCGCGCGCGATGTCGGGAAATGTAAAGCTGTTGCTGCTGGACGAGCCGTTCGAGGGCCTGGCGCCGACCGTCATTCTCGAACTCTTCAAGGTGTTTGATCTGTTGCGCCGGCACACTTCCATCGTCATCGTCGAGCACAATCTCGATCTGGTGCTGGCGCTGGCCGACCGCGTGTTCGCGCTGGAGCGCGGCGCGGTGTTTCACCAGGGGCCGGCGGCGCCGCTGTTGACCGATCTGGAATATCGCAAGAAGATTTTGTGGCTGTGAACTTACTTGTCCTTCAGCATGTCCTTTCGACGCTTCTTTCTAGCCGACTTCGTCTTGTGAAGTCGCTCGCGGCGAGTCGTAGGATGGGCGCTCTCGTGCACATCAAACCCAAGCCGCACGAGGAAGGTCGGGAAGAAGGCAAAAAAGCAAAAGAGGGCCGTCAAAAAACAAACCCCGCCGAAGCGGGGTTGATTTTCAGGCCTGTTTCTTAAGTTCTTCAACTTCTTCGGGGTGTCTCTCTAAGACACGAAGAAGGTTGCTCATAGATTTGCTGACGGTCACTGTGTCTTGCTCGTATTTTTGGAATGCATTGGGACCCCCGCCCAAAATCGTTCCGGCCTCTCGCTGCGTTAGGCCTATCTTGTTTCTGATGCGCTTTACTTCTTGCGGCTTTAAAAGGTTTTCGACTTCAAGACGAAGTTCCTTCAGCGCCGCATCCGAGACCTTCAGATCGTCCGCTGTGTGAATGCTTTCGCTCGATTCGTCACAATACCACCCCGGCATATCGACCGTTGTTGATTGACCCTTGTATGAAATTTCCATTGGTCGCGTATCGCGGGCCATTGGTTTTCCGGTTTCCGGACAGACGGGGGCTTTAGACATTTTACTTCTCCTTGAAAGACAGGAGGGTGAACTCGGTTAGCAAGCCATTGTCAGTGAACTTAACGTAGAGAGTGCCGATGGCATGGGGAACGTGGTAAACATCTTGCCAAATCTTGGCGTCGTAGTTCGAGGTCATAGACTTGTAGAAGTGGCCTTTTTCCATTGTTTGGATAGCGGCCGCAATCTGCTCAGTTCCCAAACCTAAGCTCGCTGCATCTCGGGTGGCAACACCGGTGTAGTGCCCCTTACTTGTTGAAAACGCTAACTTTATCGCTTCCAAATCGTGGTGAGGTTTCCGTTTTTCTGTCATTTATAGATACACCATAAAGGTGGAATATCAATATTGTTCCGAAGGCCGTATCCGTTTTGTTCTCTAAATCATAGGTTGCGAAACCTTAACGGAACTTCTTGCGCCAACGCAAGAAGTCGGCCGGTACGTCAGGCGCTTGCCCTCAATGCTCCTGAGAGCATTTGCCGTCCGTTCTCCATCATTGATGCCGAGAGACCGTGCGCAATTGCGCACCAGGCGGGGAACGACGCTTGGCATGGCCTGCATAACCTCACTCTTCCACCACCGTGATGGTGCAGTCCTCGCCACCCTCTTGCCAGGTTCGCAAGCCGACTTCTTCGAGAAACGGCCACTCGCTCTGGTCGACGCGGGCGAACAGGTTGACGCGGGATTCGCCGCGCCAGTCGCGCACCGTCTCGGTGCCGTAGAACCAGCCGATCGCTTCGAAGCCGGTGACGTCGCGATCCGACCATTCGCAGGCATAGATCACGTCGCCGAACCCGGCGTTGAGAATCTGGTTCTCGCGCGGCGGCTTGTTCGGCAAATCGAGCTTGGTGTGGGTTTCGCGGCCGGTCCATCGCGCGTTATAGGCCTTGATGGTGAGCGGCAGCTGCGTTCGGATCGCCTCCCAGGTCTTCGGGGCCTTGTCCAACATCACCCTTGCCGTGAAGTGACCGCCGCGCGCGAAACTGAATTTTATTCTGGCCATCATTGTCTCCGTCACACAAAACCGTTTCCGCGCTACCGGTAATACCACTGCTCCGGATGGCCGCTCCAGGGCGTGCGGCAATGCTGCGAAACGCAGGTCCGTTCCGGCACGTTTTCGAGCCGCTCATTCACCACCCGGGTTCCCATATAGGCCGGCGACTGGCCGACGATACCGATCGACCACACCTGGTCGACCAGGAGCTTCCAGAGTTCCTGCGCGATTTCGGTGCGGCGGGCTTCTGGCTCGCTGACGGCGCTGCGCAGCAGCGCAAAACCCTTCAGCAGTTCCGGATCGGTCGGCTTGATGCCGGCAGCGCCATTGCTGGCGTACCATTGCGCATAGGCCGCACCCCCGAAGCTCGACTGCGGGTCGATCGGCAGCACCGGAATGGTGTAAAGATACAGGCTCTCCGAGCCGTTATTGCTCCACAACACGATCTGGTTCTGGTCGTTGCGCACGCGGGTATAGAACAGGCTGCGCTCGAACAGCCGCATGTCGGCCCATATGCCGATCGCGCGCCATTGCTGGATGATCATCTCGGCCTGCTGCGGCCAGGTCGGCGACAGCGTTTGCGCGACATCGATCTGCAACCGCAGCCGCTCGCCATTGTCGGTGCGCAGCCGAAAACCTTCGGCATCCTTCTTCTTCAGGCCGATCGCATCCAGCATCGCATTGGCCTTGGCGACATCGAGCGTGGCCCAGCGGTGACGCCAGTCCTTGCCCGGGCTTTCCGGAATGATATCGGCCGGGATCGGCGTACCCGTCACGCCCAGGCCGAGGAAGAAGGCCTCGTTGACCTGGTCGCGATCGATGCCGAGCGCCAGCGCGCGGCGGAAGTCGAGATTGGCGAACCATTTCTGGATTTCGGGATCGAGCCGATAGGCGAAATTGAACTTCAACTCGGAATCAGAGCCGTTGAAGCCGGGATCGAGACGCACCTTGTATTTGCTGCGCGCGGCGTTCTCCAGAAACACCGGCAGTTTCGCCAGATCGATGAACCGCTCCATGTAGTCATACTCGCCGGCGATCGCGCGCAGATTGATGACCTCGGGATTTTCCGCGAGCGTGAGCTGGACCTTGTCGAGATAGGGCAGTTGCTGGCCTTCGGTGTCGACCGCCCAGAAATAGGCATTGCGCTCGAATACCCAGGTCTGACTGTTGATCGGCTGCACCATGCGCCACGCCGATATGGTCGGGACGTCGGGATTCAGGCGCCAGTCGGACTTGATCTTGAACACCTGCGCCCAATTGTCGAAGCCCGCCGCCTTGGCCTTTTCATTGAGGCTCTCGACCGAACTGTATTTCGGCAGGAACTGTTTTAGATAATGCGCGGGCGCATAAAGCCCGAGCTCGCGCTCTTCCGACTGCAGCCGCGATTGCCCGCCGCCGACCTGGGTGTCGCCCGCGAGCTGACTGGCGAACAGGAAATGCGGATCGTTGAACTCGAACAGCACGGTGGTCTCGTCGATCTTGCTGATCCGCCCCTGCTTGCCGTTGGTCGCAAGTTCCGGCGCCGGCGATTTGATCAGATCCTTGTTCTGGTACATGTCTTCGTACCAGAAGATAAAATCGTCGGCGGTGAACGGCGCGCCATCGGACCATTTCATGCCCTTGCGCAGGAACAGCGTGGTGCGGCGGCCGTCGGCGCTGGTCTCCCAGCCTTTGGCGACGTTGGGCGCGATGTGGGTGCCGCTCACGTCCCAGAACAGCAACTTGTCCGAAGCCCGCACGCGGTTGCCGTTCTCGCTGTCGCCGGGCCCGAGAAAGCCGCGCCGCCAGGTGCCGCCATATTTTCCGACGCTGCGCAGCGGCTTTATCACCATCGGTTCCTGCGGCAGGCGCTGCTCCACCGGCGGCAACTTGCCGGCCTTGACGAGTTCGCTCAATGCCGGCGCCTCGCCGAATTTCTTCGGCCATTGCGCGGGATCGGTGACGATGGTCGGGTTTTCCAGTTTTCCGACCAGGCCGGATTGGGACAAATCCGGCTGCTGCGCGAGCGCTGCGCCCGAGAGCAGCACGGTCAGGGCCATCAAAATCGATCGCATGGCATTTCCTTTTATGTTCAGGCCACGCCGCGGAGCGACAGCTCCGCGCTGCGGTGGCATGCGCTCCAATGCGCGGGTGCAATTTCGCGTAAGACTGGAAGTTCGCTGCGGCAGCGGGCTTCGGCATAGGGACAACGCGGATGAAACGCGCAGCCGGGCGGCGGATTGGCCGGATCGGCAATCTCGCCCCTTGGCGCGCTGGTCTGGTCGCGCAGCGCCGGATCGGCTTTCGGAACCGCCGCCAGCAGCGCCTCGGTATAGGGATGACGCGGCGTCGCATAGAGATCAGCGGTCGGCGCGGTCTCGACGATGCGCCCGACATACATCACGGCCACGCGGTCGCTGACATGGCGCACCACGCCGAGATCGTGCGCGACGAACAGCATCGACAGCCTTAGCCGGTCCTGCAGATCGAGCATGAGATTGATGATCTGGGCCTGCACCGAGACGTCGAGCGCTGACACCGGCTCGTCGGCGACCACCAAGGTCGGATCGAGCGCCAGCGCGCGGGCGATGCCGATGCGCTGACGCTGGCCGCCGCTAAAGGCGTGCGGAAACCGCGTGCGCGCCGCAGCCGGCAGGCCGACGAGGTCGAGCAGTTCGCGCACCCGCAACTGGCGTTGCGCCGCAGGCACGCCGTTGACCAGCAGCGGCTCGGCGATGATATCGCCGACCATCATGCGCGGGTTCAGCGATGCGTAGGGATCCTGAAAAATCATCTGGATGTGGCGGCGTAACGGCCGCAATGCGCGCCGCGACAAAGGCGCCAGATCGACCGACCTGCCCGGCTCCGGCGAAAAGCGGATCGCGCCCTTGGTCGGCGGCAGCGCGCGCAGGATGCAGCGCGAGACGGTGGTCTTGCCGCAGCCGCTCTCGCCCACCAGCGCCAGCGTTTCGCCTCGGTCAATCGAAAAACTGACGTCCTGCACCGCGCGCACCCGGCCGGTCTCGCGCTGCAGCAGCCCGCTGCGGATCGGAAACTCCTTGGATAACCCTTCCACCTCGAGCACGGTCATGCGCCCGCCTCCGCATCCGCTCTGGCGGTCTCCGGCTGCGCGTGAAAGCAACTTGCGCCGGCCTGATCGGGTGCGACCGCCGCAGGGGCCTGTGTCGCGCACAGCCCTGCGATCACTTCCGGACATCTTGGATGAAACGGGCAGCCGACCGGCCTGGAGCCCGGATGCGGCACGGCGCCGCCGATCGTCGCCAGCCGTTCGCGCGGACCTGCGCGAAGATTCGGCACCGAGCGCAGCAGCGCGCGGGTATAGGGATGGCGCGGGCTTGCGAACAATTGCGCCACCGGCGCGAACTCGACGATGCGGCCGAGATACATCACCGCGACATCGTCCGCCATCTGCGCGATCACGCCCATGTCGTGGGTGATCAGCATCAGCGCCACCTCCTTGGTACGCTGCAGCCGGCGCAGCAAGGACAGGATCTGGGCCTGGGTGGTGACGTCGAGCGCGGTGGTCGGCTCGTCGGCAATCAGGATTTGCGGCTCGGCGGCCAGCGCCAGCGCAATCCCGACGCGCTGGCGCAAGCCGCCGGAGAGCTGGAACGGATAGGCGTCGATCCGCGTTTCGGGCCGTGGAATGCCGACCTCGTGCAGCAGCGCCACGACGCGCTCGCGCGCCGCCGATTTCGAGATGTCGCTGTGGGCACGGATCGCCTCGATGATCTGGTTGCCGACGGTATAGTGCACGCTGAGCGCGGTCATCGGTTCCTGAAAAATCAGCCCGATGCGGCCGCCGCGCACCGCCCGCATGGCGCGGCCCTCGGGATCGAGCGCCGACAAATCCTGCTGTTCGGGCGAGCCGGGATCGAGCAGCACGCGCCCCGAGGCAATGCGGCCGGGCCGGTCGATCAGCCGCAGGATGGCGCGCGCGGTGACGCTCTTGCCGCAGCCGCTTTCGCCGACCACGCCGAGCACCCTTCCGGCGTGAAGATCGAGGCTGACGCCGTCGAGCGCGCGAATGCTGCCGGTGTCCTGGACGAAATCCACCACCAGATCACGCACCGACAGCGCATGGCGCGAAGTGTTCACGGGTTCAGCCATAAGGATCGGCCGCATCGCGCACCCCGTCGCCGAGAAAGTTGAATGCCAGGATCACCAGGATGACCGGCACGGCCGCACTCAACAGCCATGGCGCGCCGGCCAGCACCTGCACGTTCTGGGCATCCTGCAGCAGGATGCCCCAGCTGATCGCGGGCGGCCGCAGGCCGAGGCCGAGGAAGCTGAGCGAGGTCTCGCTGACGATCATCACCGGCAGCGCCAGGCTGGTCGCCGCGATGATATGGCTCGCGAATGAAGGAAGCATGTGACGCAGGATGATGCGCATCTGGCCGGCGCCGGCGAGTTCGGCGGCGATCACAAAATCTTCCTCGCGCAGCGCCAGAAAACGTCCGCGGGTGACACGCGCAAGCTCCGTCCAGCTCACCAGCGAGATGATCAGCGTGATGGCGAAATAGACCTGCACCACGCTCCAGGTGTTGGGCAGCGCCGCCGCCAACCCCATCCATAGCGGAATGGTCGGGATCGAGCGCACCACCTCGATGACGCGCTGGATCAGGGTGTCGATGGCGCCGCCATAGAGGCCCGAAATACCGCCGAGCAGGATGCCGAGCATCAGGCTGAACGCCACCCCGGCGAGGCCAATCGACAGCGAGATGCGTGTCGCGACCACCAGACGGGAAAACAGATCGCGCCCAAGCTGGTCGGTGCCGAGCAGGAAAATGCCGTCGACGCCCTGTCCGGCCTCGATGCCCACAAGATGCCGGTCGGTCGGGATCAGGCCGAACAAATTGTAGGGATAGCCGTGGACGAACAATGCGACCGGCAGTTTTCGCATTGGGTCCGGGGTGTAGACCAGCTTGAAAGTTTTGGGGTCGCGCACGCCCTTGAGCCCGCTGACATGGGGCCGCAAGGCGCCGTCGTCGAACAGCGAAATCCCTTGCGGCGGAATGAAGCTGCGGCGCGCGTCGGTGGCGTGCGGGTCGGCCACCGCCAGGAAGTCGGCGAACACGGCGCCGAGATAGAACAGCGCCACCACGGCAAGGCTGACGACGGCGAGCTTGTGCCGCCGGAACCGCCACCACGTCAATTGCAGTTGGGTCGCCTGCGACAGCCGGTCATCGCTGGTGAGCGTCATGGCCGTCATGCACGCCCCTGCAGGCGGATACGCGGCTCGATCCACATCAGCAACAGATCGGAGATCAGCGTGCCGATCACGGTGAGCACGCCGAGCAGCAGCACGATGGTGCCGGCCAGAAACATGTCCTGCGCCACCAGCGCCTGCAGCAGCAGCGGACCGACGGTCGGAAGGCCGAGCACCAGCGAGACCACGATGCTGCCGGACACCAGATAGGGAAACAGATAGGCGCTCGAGCTGGCGAAGGGATTCAAGGCGGCGCGCACCGGATATTTCAGCACCGCGCGGAATTCGCTGATGCCCTTGGCCCGCGCCGTCACCACATAGGGTTTTCGCAATTCATCGAGCAGATTGGCGCGCATGATACGAATCAATTGCGCGGTGCCGGCCAGCGCCAGCACCGACGCCGGCAACGGCAGGTGCACCATCAGATCCCAAAACTTTCCCCAGCTCCAGGGGGCTTGCGCGTATTCCGGCGTGAACAATCCGCCGACGCTCAGGCCGAGATAACGGAACCCGAGATACATCAGGATCAAAGCGAGCAGGAAATTGGGGATCGCAAGTCCGATGAAGCCGAGCGTGGTCGCGACATAATCGCCAACAGAATATTGCCGTGCCGCCGAATAGATTCCGATCGGCAGCGCGATGATCCAGGTCAAGAGCAAGGCCGCGAAGGAGACCGCCATGGTGAGCCAGAGCCGGTCGCCGATCACTTCGGTGACCGGGCGCCGCCACATCATCGACACGCCAAAATCGCCACGCAGGACTTTGCCCATCCAGAGCCCGTATTGCACCACCACCGGGCGGTCCAGACCGTATTCGCGGCGCATCGCGGCTGCCTGCTCGGCCGACACCGTACTGCCGCCGACGGCGAGGTTCGCAATATAGGCATCGACGAAATCGCCGGGCGGAAGCCGGATGATGACAAAGGTAAGGACCGAGATCGCGGCACAGGTGACCAGCGCCAGCGCGAGACGGCGCGCCAGATAGATCAGCATCGCGGCCTCATCGCCAACATCGTTTCCCCCGGCATCTTTTTCCGACCGCGTGTCGATCCCGTCTCCGGGGCCGCGGTCTTTTGGTTGACGCCGGTCAGCCTAGCACAGGCTTCGCTCCAGGCTACCAGAGTTTGGCTGGTGTACACTGATGTTGTCGGTCCCGCGTTCCATTTGCGGGAATTCTCGACTGCGGCGCTCAGTCGCGCCCTGCAGCGGCGCGATTCATCCCGCATCGCACACGCCGCTATTGATTCTGCGGATAACAACGCCCGTGTTTCAATCAGCCGGTAGATATGTCAGTTTTCCGTGGTGCGGAAGCTATCGGTCGGGGTTTTAGGGACAACCGACTTACGAGAGCCGAGGCTTGGCACGGAGGGCAGATGATGCGCGTTCGCCGGCTGGATCACATTCTACTCGCCATGCCCGCCGGCCGGGAGAGCGAGGCGAGGAAATTCTATCAGGGCATCCTGGGAATTCCGGAGGCCACAAAACCTTTCGAACTCGCGGCACGCGGCGGCTGCTGGTTCGAGGATGGCGAACTGAAAGTTCACCTCGGGGTGGAAAAGAATTTTGCGCCGGCACGAAAGGCCCATCCGGCCTTTATCGTCGACGACCTCGCCGCCTTGACCTCAGCGCTGGTGCAGGCTGGATTTCCGATCGCGCATGATGAGCCGCTGGAGGGTTACGACCGGATCTTCGTCCATGATCCCTTTGGCAATCGGATCGAGCTGATGGAGATCAAGACTTCCTGAGCGTCTGACTCAAAATGCAGTCAATCGAATGAGGTTTTTGAGCGGTTCGTCACGCCCGGCCTTGTGCCCGGCGTCCACGTTCCGATATCCTCGCGGGCGCAAACACAAAGGCGGGGACGGAAAATGTTGACGCGCGAAGCGGGGATCGCGCCGCAGTAGGGGAAACCGGCGCCGAACGATTTTGCACTCTTGAACCATTATCTGCGCGAGACGAGGCGAGGCGAAGTTTCACCCGGCAACCGCGAATTGGCCGCCGTATTTGGCTCGAAGCTCGGTTTTGAGCAGCTTGCCGGTTGCGGTATGCGGCAGCGATTCCACGAATATCACATCGGCCGGCATCCACCATTTGGCGATCCGCGTCGACAGGAATTCCAGAATTGACTCCTTGGTGGGGTTTGCGCCGGGTTTGGCGTGCACCAGCAGCAGCGGCCGCTCCTGCCACTTCGGATCCGGGATGGCGATGACGGCTGCCTCGAACACGTCGGGATGCGAGACCACGAGGTTCTCGATCTCGATCGACGAGATCCATTCGCCGCCGGACTTGATGACGTCCTTCAGCCGGTCGGTCAATTGCACGTAGCCATCGGGATTGATGGTCGCCACGTCGCCGGTGCCGAACCAGCCGTCGTCGTCGACGACCTTGCCGCCTTCGCCCTTGAAATAGCCGGAGATCACCCAGTTGCCCCGCACCTTGAGCTGGCCGACCGACTTGCCGTCATGCGGCAGCGCTTCGCCATCCTCGCCGACGAGGCGCAGCTCGACGCCTAACACCTGACGTCCCTGCTTGACCTGCATGTCGACCATCTCCGCCGGTGTCGCGCCATCGTGCTTGGCGAGCGGCGAGCCGAGCGTGACGAGCGGGCTCGTTTCGGTCATGCCCCAGGCGTGCAGCAGGAAGACGCCCAGCAGGTCCTTAAATTTCTCGATGGTCGCGCGCGGTGCAGCGGTGCCGCCGCTGAAGATGAGCTTCAATTTCAGCTTCGAGAAATCGAGCTTGGCGCGATTGTTCTCGATATAGGCGAGGAAGTTGAGCCAGATCGTCGGGATGCCGCCGGCCTTGGTGCAGCCTTCCTGTTCGAGCAGCATGTAGATGCTTTCCGGATCGAGCCGCGGTCCCGGCAGCACGAGCTTGGCGCCGCACATGGCCGCCGAAAACGGCAGGCTCCACGCGTTGGCGTGGAACAAGGGCACGATCACGAGGATCGAATCCTTGGCCGAGAGCGCGAAGCCGTCGGCTGCGCAGGCGGCGAAGGCGTGCAGTACAGTCGAGCGATGGCTGTAGAGAACGCCCTTGGGATTACCTGTCGTGCCGGAAGTGTAGCACAGCGTGCAGGCGGTGTTCTCGTCAAGCTGCGGCCAGGCGTAATCGGGCGAGGCCTGCGCCAGCAGGGTCTCGTAGCACAACAGATTATCGACCTTGACGGCCGGCATGTCCTTTTCTTCACATAGCGCGATCCAGCCGCGCACCAGCGGCAAGTGCGGGGCGAGCCGTTCGACGAGCGAGGTGAAATCGGGATCGAAGAAGACGTAGCCGTTTTCGGCGTGGTTGATGATGTAGACAAGTTGCTCGGAGAACAGCCGCGGGTTGACCGTATGCAGCACACGGCCGGAACAGGTCACTCCGTAATAGAGTTCGAGATGCCGCCATGAATTCCAGGCGAGCGTCGCGACGCGATCGTCCTGGCCGACACCGAGCGCGGCAAGCGCGTTGGCGACGCGTTTGGCACGCGCCGCGACCTGCCCGTAATTGGAGCGGTGCATGACGCCCTGAGGATCGCGCGAGACGATCTCGGTTTCTGCGTGCCAGGTCGCGACATAATCGACCAGGTTCGAGATCAGGAGCGGCCGGTTTTGCATTAACCCAAGCATGAGGATCCCCCGTTTCGAATGATCTTCGAAATTATAGGAAAAGCAATCCTGTATTTCTTGTCTTCCTCACTGGGCGAAAACCCGCCATCGGTAATGTCGAGGGGGGTCCGAT
>Ga0209736_1000157_pt1 | contig 21532 bp, 17 predicted proteins | sample BlaSpr_A8_Ref_M3_FD_187992 | JGI IMG/M metagenome (GOLD analysis project Ga0209736, IMG submission 187992) | Forest soil microbial communities from Thunder Bay, Ontario, Canada - Black Spruce, Ontario site 2_A8_Ref_M3 (SPAdes) (version 2) | ecosystem: Environmental > Terrestrial > Soil > Boreal...
TGCCGCGATCTCGGCGGGCAGCATCCGAATCTGACGCCCAGACTTTAAGGGTCAGTAAAGATTGGGCCGCACCAGCTTGCCGGCCGAAGTGAACTTGAGGGCTGGCACGAAGCGCAATATCGCGGGTACCTTGTGAGCCGCCAGGACGCTGCGGCAGGCGGTGAGCAGGTCGTCCCTGACGACATCCGGCGCGTCCGATGCGGCCGGGTTTGCAGGAGTTGCCAGAACGACGTCGGCGACCACCACCGCACCGGTGATGGGATTGCGCCGCCCCCGGACCAGGGACATGCGGACCCGAGGATCGGCGTTGAGCACCGATTCCACTTCTTCCGGATACACCTTGAGGCCGCCGACATTGATGATGCCGCCCATCCGGCCCCTGAAATAATAACGACTCTCTACCAGCTCGACCACGTCGCCGGTATCGACGTAACCGTCATCGCTCACGAGCACCTCCGGCGCAGTGCCTAAGTAGCGGGCGGCGGTGCGGCCCGAGCGAATTCGCAGGGTGTGATCCACGACTTTCAGCTCGATGTTCTCCCCGGACAGATTGTCGACCAGCGCTTGCGGGAATCCGGCGAGGCCATCGTTGACTTCGAATGCCACGCCCGCCTCGGTAGAGGCAAAGGCGTGTGCGACGAGCGCATTCGGATAGACCGCGCGAAGATTGTCCAGCACCGCCTGATCGGCGACCTCACCCGACAATCTGACGTACCGCGGCTTCAGGGCAGCGGCCTCTCCGCTCATGAGTGCGCGCCGCCAGTGGGACGGAGTGCCCGAGATGTGAGTGACTCCCGCCGCTGCGGCGCGTGCGAGGAAATCGACGGTCGGTTCGCCGGCACTCGAGAGTACCAGGGGCGATCCCGACAACACGGCGCGCAGATAAATCTGCAGGCCGCCGTAGCGGCGAATATCGTAAAAGGTGCTCCAAATAGACCGTGTACCCGATGGCGGCCGGGTCGGCAGGGCGCCCCCGAGACTTTGCAGGGTATGGACGACGAGCTTCGGTGCGGCAGTGGTCCCAGAGGTCAATAAAATCCATTCCGTCGCCACGCTGCCTGAGCGATTGACGAGTCCCGGAATGGGCCGCAGGGCCGGTGCATAGGGAGCAAGCCCGGACGTGGTTGCCGCCGACGCCGTGTCCACGACGATGGCATCGGCTTGCGCGGTTTGCGCAAGGCGGGCGAGCTCAACCGGTGTGAGCTCGGGCGTGCAGAGAACGATGCGCCGTGCGACCCCGTCGAGCTCGACCAGTGCGAGCGCCGTCGGTAGTTGCTCACGCGTCGCAATAAGCACCGAGCGGCCGCGAAGCGATTCGAGACCAGTCCCGAACGTGGATCCAGCCGCCAATTCCGACAGCGCGACCGAAGCGCCGCGGCCATGGAATTCCATGGCGGTCTTCGCGCCGGTCGCTGCGATGGAATCCCACAGACAGGTCACGCGGCTCATGCAGCGTCACTGTACGCGAAATCGCCGCAATCGCGAATGCTCAGACAGGCTCCCAGGGATCGCGCGTCAATAGACGCCCAAGGTCACCGTGTCGGTCAAGTCTTCGGTCAGGAAATCGACCGGCACCGCGATCACCGGAACCCGCTCCCTGCCTTGGAGCCAGCTCTCGAATGCAGGGAGCGGCATGGGTTTCGCATACAGATATCCCTGCGCTATATCGCATCCGAAATCGCGCAGGCGAGCTGCCGCCTCTTCGGTCTCGATTCCTTCGGCGACCACCTTGAGACCAAGGCCGTGACCCATGTCGATGGCGGATCGGATAACCTGCGCGAATTCCGGATCCGATTCCAGGCCCTGCACGAAACTGCGATCTATTTTGACCTCGTGAACGGGCATGCGGGCTAGATGGCTGAGTGAGGAATAGCCGGTGCCGAAGTCGTCGATCGAGAGGCTGACGCCCAGCGCCGCGACGCCCTCGAGCATCCGCAGCGCCCGTATGGGATCTTCGATGAAGCCGCTCTCGGTGACTTCCAAGGTCAACAGCGCCGGCGGCAGCTGGTGCCGCGTCAGCAGGCTCGCGACGCGAGAATCGAGCCGCACGTCGCCGACGTCATCGGCGCTGATGTTCACGGCGAGTCCCAGAGCTTTGCCCGCTTGCTGCCATAGGGCGCCCTGTGCGATGGCGTGATCCAGCGTCCATCGCGTCAGTCGACGGATGAAGCCCGTTTTTTCCGCGAACGGGATGAAGTCTGCAGGGTAGAGCAGACCGCGCGTCGGATGCTGCCAGCGGAGCAGGACCTCGGCACCCGCCACGCGGCCGGTTCTGAGTTCGATTTTCGGCTGAAAGAACAGGCGCAGCTCGTCGTGCTCGACGGCGTGGCGGAGCTCGCCCAATAGCGACAGCTGATCGCGAGCAGCGGGCTTGAAAGCCTCGTCGTATAGCGCGAGCGGGCGCTTTTCGCGGCGAGCGTGCTCCAAGGCCAAATCGGCGCAGCGCAATAGTTCATCGGCCGAGGCGGCGCCGCCGGTGGCGAGAGCCAATCCCACGGTCGCATTGATGTCGATGGGCTGCGCTTCGACGAATACGGGATCGGAGAGCGCCATGACCAGCGAGGTTCCCCACGCTTGCAGGCCCGCTGTGTCGCGTAACTGCGCGAAGGCCGCAAACTGATCCGCCGCAAACCGCGCCACCGCCGAATTCACGGACGGCACGGCCGCAAGACGCGCGGCCATCTTGATGAGCACGGCGTCGCCCACCGAATATCCGAGATGCTCGTTGATGCGCCGAAAGCGGTCCAAATTGATGACGGCGACGGCGATCGGCGCGCCGCCGGCGTCCGTCAATGCCCGGCCCAAGGCCGCGCCGAAGGCAGTGCGATTCATGAGACCGGTGAGCGAGTCTTCATACGCCAGCCGCCGGATGGATTGATCGCGGGACTGAACCGCTGTTTGCATGAGCTGCAGCCCTTCGGCAAGCACACCCAGTTCGTCGCGCCGCTGCACGCTCAATGTCACGCCATAGGCGCCGCTCCGCATCTGATCGACGGCTTGCGTCAAGTCTTGCAGCGGCCTCGTGATATTGCGCGCGAGCCAGAAGGCGGCCAGGGCGGACGCGATCAAGCTGGCTGCGGCGATCACGAACAGCACGTTCGTCAGACGTTCGAAGGGCGCACGCGCGTCCGCCAGCGACCGCGACAGAATCGCGACCACCTCGGTGTTGCCCCACTTGGACATCTCGATGCGCCGGGTGACGACATCGGATTGACCGGCTGCCCCGGCCGGCACCGTGCTCACGAGGTCCGTCCAACGGCCGCCGGAATTCACCGACAGCGTCACTGCCAATCCGGTGATGTTCGCCAATTCGCGCGCCGCCTCGAGGTCGAGTTCGAAGCCCATGGAGATCAACGCCACCGGCAGCGGGCTGCGCACGGGCACGGTTACGAACTGGTAAATGCGGCCGTTGTCGACCACCAGGCTGGTCGCGCCTTCGTCGGCCATGCGGTTTCTTTGCACGGGCGACCCGGGAAATTGCGTGCCCGCTTTGACCTGCAATCCGGACGCGGCAATGACGTCGCCGTCAAGCGACGTCAGGACCACCATGCCGGCGCCGATGCGTTGCCCGCTGTTCTGCAGAACCGAGACCAGCGTGTCGGTGTCGCGCGTCGAGACCGCTTCGCGGAATCCGTAGTCGGCGGCGACCGCCTGCGCAGCTTGCGTCAGCTGCCGGCGATTGGTCTCCAAGAGGCGCGAGAATATCGAGGCGCCGACGGCCAGCTGGCGCTGCACCTCGCGTTCAGCATTGCCGTGATTGGCCGCCGATACCGCGCCGAGTGCCGCGGCCAGCACTGCGGTCAGCAGCAGAAGAAAAGTCACCGCAATCCGGGTACGCAGCGCCATGACCGGTTACTCGGGCCACACCGCGACGCGCGGCAGACACCGTGATCTCTCGAGAGCGTTTAGCACCGCTCCGCGGTATGTGACAGCCGTCATACTAGACGTAGACCCTGTAAAGACTCAGGTTAAACGGGCTCAGGGTTTAAGGCTGTGCGCTTGGACACAATATTCCCCAGCTGGTCACCCTAATCTTGGCGCGACCCCGCTGTGGCTGGGTTATTGATGCGAAGCCGATTAATATACGCGGCCTCATGCCCATCGTTCGCCTCGATAAAGTTTCCCTAAGCTTCGGACGGAAGCCTCTGTTGGACCGCGCCGACCTGCAGATTCGCCGGGGCGAGCGCGTTTGCTTGCTCGGCCGCAACGGCGAAGGCAAGACCTCGCTGCTGCAGCTCATCACGCGTCAAATCGTCCCCGACGGCGGTGAAGTGTGGGTTCGCCCCGGTGCGCGGGTCGCGAGCCTGGCTCAAGAAGTGTCGCCCGCGAGCGATGTCCTGGTACGCGACGTGGTGAGGAGCGGCTTCGAGCCGGGCGGCGTGCCGTCGGGCGCCGCGGCGCACGGCGATTGGCAGGCTGAACTGCAGGTGGATCAAGTGATTTCGCGTCTGCACCTCGATCCGGAAGCGGCCATGGACGCCTTGTCGGGCGGATGGCGGCGAAGAGCGATGCTGGGCCGCGCGCTGGTCGCCGCGCCGGATCTCTTGTTGCTGGACGAGCCGACCAATCATCTGGACATCGACGCCATCACGTGGCTCGAAGAGATGATGCTCGACTTCGACGGCGCGCTGCTGTTCATCAGCCACGATCGCTCCTTCGTGCGGCGTCTGGCGACGCGGATCGTGGAACTCGACCGGGGGCAGCTTCGCGCCTGGCCGGGCACCTATGACGGCTACGTTGTGCTGAAGCGCGCGGCGCTCGAAGTCGAGGCCAAGCACGCCGCACTGTTCGACAAGAAGCTGGCGCAGGAAGAGGTCTGGATTCGGCAGGGCGTGGAGGCACGGCGCACGCGCAACGAGGGACGGGTACGAGCGCTCAAGCAGCTCCGCATCCAGCGCAGTGAACGCCGTGAACGTATCGGGCAGGTGGAGATTCGAGTGCAGGATGCGGCGCCGTCGGGCAAGCTGGTGTTCGAAGCGGTCGACGTCACTCACACTTTCGGCGCGGCGCCGGTCATTGCGGATTTTTCCGCCCGCATCATGCGCGGTGACCGCATCGGTATCATCGGCCCCAACGGCTGCGGAAAAACCACGCTGATTAAACTGCTGGTCGGCGATCTCACACCCACCTCGGGCGAGATCAGACGCGGCACCGGTTTGCTGCCCGCCTATTTCGATCAGCAGCGCGAACAACTCGATCCCAAGGCCTCCCTCATGGACAACGTCACCGGCGGCAGCGGCGACATGGTCACCATCGATGGTCAGCCGCGGCACGTGTCGGGTTATTTGCGGGATTTCCTGTTCCCGCCGGAGCGATTGCAAGCGCCGGTGAGCATGCTGTCGGGCGGCGAACGCAACCGCTTGCTGCTGGCGCGGTTATTTGCGCGGCCGAGCAATCTTCTGGTGATGGATGAACCCACCAACGATCTGGACGTGGAAACGCTCGAGCTGCTGGAAGAGATGGTTGCGAACTATGCGGGGACTCTGCTTCTCGTCAGCCACGACCGAGCCTTTCTCGACAATGTGGTCACCAGCACCCTCGTGTTCGAAGGCTCGGGCCAAGTCAACGAGTATGTGGGCGGCTACAGCGATTGGCTGCGCCAGGGCAAGGTCACCGCGCAACTTGTGCCACGCGCGCTTGCAGCCGCGGCGCGCGCCGCCCCCGAACCCGCCTACCCTAAGACGGCGTCCGCCCCATCGAAGGCGCGGCGACTGTCCTACAACGAGCGGCGCGAGCTCGCGGCCATGCCGGAAAAAATTCAGCGGCTCGAAGCGGAACAACTCGAGCTGCAGGCGGCGATCTCGGATCCCAATCTCTTCAAGGATGATCCGCCGCGGGGCGCTGCTGCCTTGCAGCGCCTGCAGTCGCTGTCAGCGGAACTCGAGACGGCTTACTCGCGCTGGGACGAGCTGGAATCTTGAGGCATCCGGCAGCCTGCCGCTGGAAATTTAGCGCCGCGGCCGTCCACGGCCGAGCAGGTCGCCGGGATTCGGCAGCGCTCCGCCTGCGGCATCGGGAATGACCAGGGATGATGCCTGTTCCCGGCGTATATCCTGCAGTTCGCGCATGGTTTGTTGAACGGCCTGCTCCGCGGCGACGCCGAATTTTTCGATCGCCGCATTCAACGATGCGGCATCGAGCTCAAAACTGATCGGAACCGCCCCCATCGGCGTCATGACCTGCGCCTGCCCGACAAAGATCACCGGGCGCACGGAATCTGCCGAGCCGTCCGCGGCCACCGGCGTCAAGCGGCGGATCGTGCCGACCTTGCGGTCGGTAAACGTATCTTCACGATAAATCTGTGTCGAGTCCATGGTTGCCTGGCGGCTATCGGTGCTGGAGCTCATGCGCGGAAACCTCTTCTGATCGATTTGGAACGGCAAAGTCCAACCTTAGCAGTCTGCCGGGCTTAACTCCAAACGCCTCTGCTACGATAGCTTGCTTGGCACACCCGGTCACAGCTCGCAAGGTCCCCGCGTGGACCACTCTCCTTGGCGTTGTCCTGTTCGGGCTGGCGCTGTTTTGGCTGCATCACCTGCTCGGTCAATACCGCTGGCGGGATATCCTCGCCCACGTACACGCCATTTCCAACGCCAAAGTCCTGCGGGCGGCGCTGTTCACGGTCGCCGGATACACCTGTCTGACCTTGTACGATGCGCTTGCCGTGCGCTTCGCCGGTGCACGCGTGCCGTACCTCCGCATTGCCTTGATCTCGTTCATGGGGTACGCGATCGGCCATAACGTCGGCTTGAACACGCTGAGCGGGGGTGCGGTTCGCTATCGAGCGTATACCGCACTCGGCCTCGGTGCGAAGCAGATCGCCACCATCATCGGGTTCGGTTCGGTTACATTTTTGTTGGGCGCGGGTTTGCTGCTCGGGCTTTCGCTGCTCACGCAGGCGGGCATGTCGGGATCGGCGCTGCATGTGCACGCCTCGCTCGCCATGCTCGCCGGCGTCGCGCTGCTCGCGGCCGTTGCGGCGTATCTGTGGATGGTGTGCACGCGGCATGAGCCCCTGCGGTTTCGCCGCATCGAAGTTCCCATGCCCACTCCGCGCGTTGCGTTTGCGCAGGTTGCGGTGGCATGCGCCGATTTGCTGTGCGCGGCCAGCGTGCTCTATGTGCTGCTGCCGCAGCAGGCGGCCATCAGCTTCGCGGCGTTCGCGGGCTTCTATCTGATCGCGATTGCCGCCGGTGTGATCAGCAATGTTCCGGGCGGAATCGGAGTATTCGAAACCGTCTTGCTGCTGCTGCTGCAGTCCGTGCCGAAAGACCGCTTGCTGGGAGCCTTGGTCGCCTATCGCGCCATCTACTACTTTGCTCCATTCGCTCTGGCGCTGGTATTGCTGGGTGCTCACGAGCTCTGGGTGCATCGCGGGCCGGCGGTGCGATTGGTGCGGCTCGGACGGACGTTTCTCATTGCCGTCACCCCTCAGGCCGTTGCCGTCGCGGTGTTCGTCGCGGGCGCCGTGCTGCTGTTCTCGGGCGCCACGCCCGGACTCGGAAATCGCCTGGATCTTCTGCGAAATTTCGTGCCGCTGCCCATCCTCGAGTTATCGCATTTGCTCGGCAGCGCCGTGGGCGTGGGGCTGCTGGTGATCGCCCATGGCTTGTACCGGCGGCTCGACGCGGCGTGGTGGCTGACGATTTGGCTGCTGTGCGCCGGAATTCTGCTGTCGCTTCTCAAGGGATTCGACTACGAAGAAGCCACGGTGCTGGCGGTCGTCGTCATCGCCTTGATTTCGGCTCGCGGCCGCTTTCGCCGGCGTGCGTCCCTGGTCGAACAGCATTACTCGGGCCCCTGGATCATCGCATTGATCCTGGTGCTCAGCATGGCCGCGTGGCTGGTTATATTCGCCTATCGGCACGTTCCGTACGGCAAAGATCTATGGTGGCAATTCGCGTTCCACGCGTCGGCACCGCGCAGCCTGCGCGCTTCCTTGCTCGCGGCGGTGTTTGCCGCGGCCTATGGATTGTGGCGCCTGTTGCGGCCGGCGCCGCCGCCGGCGGCGGCGCCCAGCGAGGATGATATGGCGCGCGCCGCTGCGCTGATCGCCGAGGCAGACGATACCACCGCCAATCTGGCGCTGCTCGGCGACAAGACCTTGCTGTTCAACAAAGAGCGCACGGCGTTCATCATGTACCAGCCATCCGGCCACAGCTGGGTGGCAATGGGTGATCCGGTGGGGCCCCCCGAGGCCTCTGAACCGCTGGCGTGGGAATTCCTGGAGAATTGCGACGTGATGGCGGTCTCGCCGGTGTTCTACCAGGTAAAGCCGCAGAATCTGCCCCTGTACATCGATCTGGGATTGAATCTCAGCAAACTGGGCGAAGAGGCACGGGTGCCGCTCGACACATTTTCGCTGGAAGGCGCCGCGCGAGCCGACTTGCGTCAAGCCCACCGGCGCGCGGGCCGTGACGGTGCAGAGTGCCAGATCGTGGCGCGCACCGAAGTCGGCGCCATACTGCCGGAGCTGCGCGCGGTGTCGGATGCTTGGCTTGCGGAAAAGAACACGGCCGAAAAGCGCTTTTCGCTTGGCTTTTTCGATGAGCGTTATCTTATGAATTTCGATTGCGGCGTGGTGCGCCGCGGAGGCGCCGTCGTCGCCTTCGCGAACCTTTGGCGCGGGGGCGTGCGAGAATTATCCGTGGATCTCATGCGTTACAGCGGCGATGCGCCGAAGGGCGTCATCGACTATCTGTTGGTCGAGTGCATGCTGTGGGGTAAGGCACAGGGCTATCAGTGGTTCAATCTAGGGATGGCTCCGCTCTCGGGATTGGAGGAACACGCGCTCGCCCCGGCCTGGCACAAACTCGGCCGCATGGTGCAGCGCTACGGCGAGACGTTCTATCCCTTCGAGGGACTGCGAAAATACAAGGAAAAATTCCTGCCGGTTTGGAGTCCGCGATATCTCGCGGCGCCGGATGGCCTGGCGATGGCCGGCGCGCTGCTCGACGTCACTGCCCTCATTTCCGGCGGCGTCGGCAAGGTCCTGAGAAGGTAGTACCGGTGCCCGGGAGCCAATACGGAGACAAGCTCTTAGAATTCGGCTTCGATCTTTTGCGCGACCTCGCGCATCTTCGGCAGGAACTGCTCGACGGCCGTGCGCAGCGGAACCGCCGAGGCGGAATAGCGAACGGTGACGGTCGCCAGTATTCGATCCTTGGCGCGGACCGGAATGGCGAGACTGGTTTCCTCCGACACGCGCCGGGCACGGTGGGCAATGCCGAAGCCTTGCGCGCGAGTCTGAGTGAGCAGCCGTTCGACCTCGGGGCGGCTGCGCGCCATGCGATCTTCGGGCAGCGACGAACGCGACAATAGCTCGAGCAGTGCATCGCGTTCCGGGTCACCGCAGAACGCCAAGTAGGCGCGCCCGGCGGCGGAGCCCAACATGGGGACCCGGACTCCGGCGCCGTATTGTTCCAAGGCAAGAGGGCTCTGCCGGTCGGTGGTCTCACGAATCATCATGGTGGCGCCGGCCGGGGTTGCGACCGCCACCGGCCACACGATTTGGGCGCCGAGCGCGGCTAGATGCGGTTTGGCAATGTGCGCAATCATGGCTTCATCGTCAAAACCGTCCGATAGGGCGCGCACCATGATGGTCGGCCGGTAACACTCGTCGTGCGGGTCGCGCTCGACATATCCCGCCAGCCGCAGCGTTTCCAAAATCCGGTAAGTGGTGGTGCGCGGCAGCCGGACGGCATTTGCCAGCGTGTTGATGGCGGCGCGTTCCAATCGATTCAGAGCGGTCAGCACGTCGAGCCCGCGGTTCAGCGCGCGGATCGGGCGCGTCGACTCAGGGGACTCGAGGGTTGCGGGGAATGGGCTGACTTTCGCGTGCATGAGCCTTCCTTAGGAGTATTTCATCCGACAAAACATGTACATACCTTTCTTCAACCGACGAACCTCGGCCGCGGCCGCAGCCGCCGAGATCGGGCGGCGGGCCCCACTCTCGTACATAAGTACCATGCGGATCAAATCTGGTTGCTTTCAGCTACAATTTGCGCCCATTTTGGGCCGAAATCGAAGGAATCAGATCCACCATGCCGGAAACCCCCCCAGCGGCGGAAGGCGCCCCCACGCCGGTCGAGACAGTCATTATCGGCGCAGGTCCCGTGGGACTGTTTCAGATCTTTGAACTTGGCCTTCTCGGAATTGGCGCGCACATCGTCGATTCGCTGCCGCAGGCCGGCGGTCAATGCACCGAACTGTATCCGGACAAGCCTATCTACGATATCCCGGCTTTGCCGATTTGCGGGGCTCAGGAATTGATCGATCGGCTGCTGCAACAGGCGAAGCCGTTCCATGCCACATTTCATCTCGGACAGGAAGTCACCGAAGTGCAGGTGCTCAAGGACGGCAAGTTCCACGTCGCCACCTCCGCCGGGACCCGTCTCATTGCCGGTGCCGTGGTGATCGCGGCGGGTGTAGGCTCGTTCCAGCCACGGCGCTTGGGCCTGCCCGGCGTCGAAGAATTCGAGGGCAGGAGCGTTCATTATCGCGTCAAGACGGCCGCCGATTTTCACGGGCGCGACCTCGTGATCTGCGGCGGCGGCGATTCGGCCCTCGACTGGACGCTGGCGCTGTGCGACAAGGCGCGTTCGCTGACGCTGCTGCATCGTCGCGCGGAATTTCGGGCGGCCCCCGCCACCGTCGCGCGAATGCGCGATCTGGTGAGCGCAGGCAAGATGCGGATGCTGGAGGGCAATGCCGCCGGCTTGCGCAGGGACAATGACAAGTTTCTCGGGCTCGACGTGCGCACGGCCGACGGCCGGGACGTGCATTTGCCCGCCGATCACGTGCTCGCGTTCTTCGGGCTGCATCCGAAATTGGGTCCCATCGCCGAGTGGGGCATGGAACTGGAGAAGCGGGCCCTCAAGGTGGATTCCGAGAAATTCCAGACCAGCGTCCCCGGCATCTTCGCCGTCGGCGACATCAACACCTATCCCGGCAAGAAGAAGCTCATCTTGAGCGGCTTTCATGAGGCGGCGCTCGCCGCATTCGCGATCCAGCACCACTTGTTTCCCGAGAAGCGGCAGTTCTTGCAGTACACCACCACGAGTCCCATCATCCAGAAGCGTCTGGGCGTTGCGGGCATCGAATCCGATTCGCATTCAGGCGGGATTTGATGAATCAACTGCTCGACGATTTGATCAAGGTGATGACGCTCGAGAGGCTGGAGATGAACCTGTTTCGCGGCGAAAGCCGGGACATCGGCAGTCCGCAGGTGTTCGGCGGCCAAGTGCTGGGTCAAGCTCTGGTCGCGGCCACCGCAACGGCGGACGATCGCACGGTGCACTCGCTGCATGCGTATTTCCTGCGCCGCGGGGATTTCAATTCCCCGATCGTCTACGAGGTCGACAGAGCGCTCGACGGCAAGCATTTCTCCTCGAGACGGGTCGTCGCCATCCAGCACGGCCGGCAAATATTCAATATGTCGGCCTCATTCCAACTGCCTGAAACGGGGCTCGAACATCAGATACCGATACCGGACGTGCCGCCTCCCGAGTCGCTGCCCGACATGGAATCTCACTATCGCGGCGTGGCGGACAAATTGCCCGCGGCGGCGCGCCGGGTCCTCGAACAAAAGCGGCCCTTCGAGTTTCGCCCGGTGCAGCAGCCCGATCCGCTGCGCCGGGAAAAGTCGGCGCCCCTCAAGTACATCTGGTTTCGTGCGGTGGACAAGCTCGGGGACGACGAGGCCCTGCACCGCAGCCTGCTGGCCTATGTGTCCGACTTCCACCTGCTCGACACCGCCTTGAAGCCGCACGGCGTCCCGATGATCTCCCCGAAGCTCATGATCGCCAGCATCGATCATGCGATGTGGTTTCATCGCAGCGTGCGCGTGGATGACTGGCTGCTGTACGCAATCGACAGCCCGAGCGCCTCGGGCGCGCGCGGTTTTACGCGCGGCAGCGTGTTTGCACGCGACGGACGGTTGGTTGCGAGCGCCGCCCAGGAAGGGTTGATCCGAGTGACGGAGTAGCGAGGGCATAACCCGTGTTCAAAGCCATCCTCATCATCGTTCTCGTGCTCGGCGTCGTGATCGGGGGTCTCATGACCCTGCGCAGCAGCGGCCGGGCGGGCATGCCGGACGATGCGGTATTGAAGCGGGCCGCGAAGCGCGCCCGCGAACAGGCGGCCGCGGAAGACAACGAGGACGGGCAAGCGCCGAAATAGTGCGTGGCCATCACGGGGCGGCGTCGACCCGCGACGCTTCCCAGACCTCGCGCGGCAGCACGAAGAGGTGACAGTCCCACCAGCGATTCTTGGCGCGCCGGTGCTTGCGAAACACCGCCTCCCAGCGCATGCCGATTTTCTCCAGAACTCGAATCGAGGCGCCGTTGTTGACGTCCACCGTCGAGATCACGCGATCGGCGCGCAAATCGAAAAAAGCCGCGTCGATGAGCGCCAGCGCGACCTCGGTCGCAAAGCCCTTGCCCCAAAAATCGATGGCCAACATGTAGCCCAAGTCGACCACGTTGCGCTCGATGAACGACAGGTCGCATGCTCCGATCAAGCGCCCCGACGCGGCTTCCTCGACGGCAAGTTCGAACCGGGTCCGCGGCCGCTCGCGCTGCGAGGCCAGCAGGCCTTCGAGATAGTCGGCGGTGTTGTCTTCGTCGCGGGGACCGAAAAATAGGTAACGAGTGACGCGAGGATCGGACGAATAGGCGTGCACGGCCTGAAAGTCGGATTTGACGAACTCGCGCAGGTTGAGGCGGGCGGTGCGAACCGGAAGGATCAAGGTACGCACAGCACCTTGCCCGGATTCAATATGCCCTTCGGGTCGAGCGCCCGCTTCAATTCGTGCATGAGCGCAAGTTCCACCGGGTCGGCGCGCCGGGCGAATTCAGCCGCCTTCAGCCGTCCGATGCCGTGCTCGGCGCTGATGCTGCCGCCGAGGCTCTCCACCAGATCGAACATTGCAAGCTCGAGCACGGGCCCGCGCGCGACGAAGCTCTTGATATCGGACTCGGGCCGCTGGCTCACGTTAAAATGCAGGTTGCCGTCGCCCGCATGGCCGTACGGGATGACCTCTCCTTCGGGAGCGAGGCGGCGCACCAGCGCAGATCCTTCCTCGATGAGCGCCGGGATCGCCGACACAGGCACCGAGACATCGTGCTTGAGGCTCGCGCCATGGCGGCGCTGCGCCTCCGGCACCGTTTCGCGCAACTTCCACATGGCTTGAGCTTGTCCGATCGAGGTCGCGAGCATGGCGTCCGTGATCGTGCCGCCTGCGGCGGCATCCTCGAGCGCCGCGGTCAATAGGTTGGTCAGTTCCTGCCGCGGATTCGGCGAGGAGAGTTCGATGAGAAGATACCACGGCGTATTCTGGTCCAACGGATCCGCGACCCCCGGCACATGCCGCACGGTCAATTCCACGGCCAAACGCGGCATCAATTCGAACGAGGTCACTTGATCGCCGGCCGCGGTGCGCAGGCGTGCAAGCAGATCCAAGGCGTGCTGCGGGGAGTCGATGCCCACCAGCGCCGTTGCCGTATCGGCCGGTTGCGGGAACAGTTTCAAGCACGCCGCGGTAATGACGCCGAGCGTGCCTTCGGCCCCTATGAACAACGATTTCACGTCGTAACCGGTGTTGTCCTTGCGCAGGCTCTTGAGAGCGTGCAGTACCCGGCCGTCGGCGAGCACCACCTCGAGGCCGAGTACCAGGTCGCGCATCATGCCGTAGCGCAGAACCGCGGTGCCTCCCGCATTGGTCGACAGATTTCCGCCGATCTGCGCCGTACCCTCTGAACCCAAACTCAAGGGGAACAGCCGGTCGGCCTCGCGGGCCGCACCTTGAGCTTCGGCGAGAGTGCAGCCTGCCTCGATGATCATCGAATAGTTGGCGGCGTCGATTTGCCGCACGCGATTCAGGCGGCGCAGGGACAAAACGATCTGTGAGCCCGATTCATCGGGGGTGGCGCCGCCGCAGTAACTGGTGTTGCCGCCATGAGGCACGACCGCCACCGACTCGCGGTTGCAAATGCGCAGGATCTGCGCGACTACGGCGACATCGCGCGGCAGCAGCACCAACGGAGTGGCGCCATGGTACAGGCGGCGAAAGTCGGTGAGAAACGGGTCAACGGCGTCCGGAGCCTCGAGCCAGGAACCGTCGCCGGCAGCGGCCTTGAGTTCGCCTAAGGTTTTAAGGTCCGGCGGGCGCGGCATGGACGGCTGCCTCGCAATGGCACATCAGAAACGCTTGCCGCCCCCATCCCGCACCGCCGCCGGCACGGGCTTCAAGTCCCAGATCAGGCCGCAGAAAGACATCAGCTTCAACATGTAGAACGTGATGTCGAATTCCCACCAATAGAAGCCCTGCCGCACCGACGCAGGGTAGTGATGGTGATTGTTGTGCCAACCTTCTCCCAACGTGATGATGGCCAGCCACAGGTTATTGCGGCTGGCGTCGCCGGTCTTGTAGCGCTGGCGGCCGAATACATGCGACAGCGAATTGATGGTATAGGTCCCGTGATAAACGGCCACCGTCGAGATGAAGAAACCCCACACCAGCATCTGCCAGCCGTCGGTGCCCAAGCCCGGCGCGACGTGCTTCAGCAATACACCGAGCAGGAAGACGCCGACGCCGAGAATCGTCGGCACCGCGATATCGAAACGGTCAAGGAAGCGCAGCTCGGGATATTTGAGCAGATCCTTCACCCGTGACAGATCCGCGGCGAAATGCTTGTGCGACATGAACCAGCCCATGTGGCTCCAAAAGAAGCCGTGCTGCACCGGTGAGTGCACGTCTTCCGGCTTATCCGAGTAGACGTGGTGGTGGCGGTGGTGTGCCGCCCACCAGATGGGCCCGCGCTGCACTGCCGAGGCACCCAGCAATCCGAAGATGAATTGTCCGACGCGCGAGGTCTTGAAGCTGCGGTGCGAAAAATAGCGGTGATAGAAACCCGTGATGGCGAACATGCGCACCACGTACAGCGCCAGCGTGACGAGGAGCGCGACCCAGCTGAAGCCCACCCAGATCACGGCCAGACAGGCGGCGTGCATCAGCAGGAAGGGGATGACGCGAGCCCAGTCGGTATGCCTGCCCGATTCCCGAGGCGCCGCAGCCGGGATAGTCCTCGTCGCAAAGTCGCTGTTGCCGAACCAGCGCGACAGTTCCCTGCCCACGCGCTCCGCCGTCGGCGGCTCGATCACGATTTCATTTTCTGGAGTCATCAGCTTTCCTATGGATTATCTCGCTCGTGCTGCCGGTGCCGGCGAGATCGGCAATGATACGCGCCAGGAATATGACGAATGTATTTAACACACCTTGCAATCGGGCAAGAGTAACCATATCACCGTTCGCCATCTAGGCTGAGCCAAGGCCTGCACGGCCAAATTGGTCGCGAGGAACAGGAAAATACGCCTTCTAGCCTTTTCTTTGGGCAAACCACCGCAATATGGTAACGCGGCTTAAGACTAGGTCGGGACGTTCCTGCCCAATTTCAAGCGTGGCAAGGCTGCGACCGTGGTTCCCTAGCGCGGGTTGGGGCGACCGATGCGCGGACAAACGCGTATGTGCTGGTAATATCTGGGATTAATCTCGCAAAGGCTGGGCATGCAATATAGGGATTATTACGAAGTTCTTGGTGTGACCCGCGGCGCCGACGCGGATGCGGTGAAGCGAGCCTACCGTAAGCTGGCGCGCAAATATCATCCCGACGTCAGCAAGGAAAAGAACGCCGAGAGCAAGTTCAAAGAGCTTCAAGAGGCCTATGAGGTGCTGCGCGATCCGGACAAGCGCGCTGCCTACGATCAACTGGGACGCGATTACCGGACGGGCCAGCAGTTCCGGCCGCCGCCGGACTGGTCGCAGCGTTTCGGGCACTCCGGCAGCCAGCGGTTCTCCGATCTGAATGGGTTCAGCGACTTTTTCTCAACCCTTTTCGGCGGCGCGGCAGGGGCGCCGCCGCCCGAGGCGGATGCGGGTCACCTGGAGGTCACCGTGGAGGAGGCCTTTGCCGGCACGAAGCGCCGGGTCACGCTCAACGAGGGCGGCCGTGCCCGCTCCGTCGATGTGCAAATCCCGCCCGGGGTCAGCGAGGGCCAATCGCTGCGCATCGCGGGCGGCGGCGGCGCGTCACTGATATTCCGCGTCAGGCTGCGCCCCCATGCGCTCTATGTCCCGCAGGGTAAGGACGTGCAGATCGAACTCCCCTTGGCTCCGTGGGAGGCTGCCTTGGGGGCGAAGGTGGCCGTGCCCACGCTCGGCGGGACCGTCGAATTGACGGTGCCTGCAGGGGCACAATCCGGGCAGAAACTCAGGTTGCGCGGGCGCGGTTTTCCCGGCACTCCCAGCGGCGACCAAATCGTCAGCATCAAGCTGGTCACGCCGGCGGCGGGGTCCTCGCAGGCGAAGGCGGCATACGAGCGGATGAAAAAAGAATTCAATTTCGATCCGCGAGCCGACTGGCCATAGAATGAGCGGCCTCAGCCGTCGCCGACGCCGTCCGGCGTCATGCCGCTGCTGCCTTCGTCTGCGCGCTGCGCCGCAACCAACACGCTTTGCGGCTTGACGAACAGCGCCTTTACCTCCGGGTGGGCGCTGCGCACGCGAGCCTCCAATTCGACCACTGCCCGCTCGATGTCCGGGGCGCGCAAATTGTCGAAGAAATCGAGGCTCAACGTCGCGACCACGTTATTCGGCGCCAGCTGCATGGTCACGATGCTATTGGCGCGGCACACGCCGGGGATAGCCGACGCCGTGCGCATGATGGCGTCGCTCAAAGCCGGGTCGGCGCGTTCGCCGATCAGGAGCTCCTTCGATTCCCTCGCGAGCAATCCCGCGACTCCCGCCAGAATGACCGAGATTACTACGGACGCCACGCCGTCCCAGCGGCTATCCCCGGTGAGCAGCGCCGCCGCCGTGCCCGCGCCCGCCGCAGCGATGCCGAGAATCGCCGCGGAGTCCTCGAAAACCACGATGAATGTCGGCGGATCCTTGGAGCGTCGAAACGCCTCCCACCAGCCCAGGGAGCGTTTGGCGGTGCGAAATGCACGCATACCGACCAGCCAGGATGCGCCCTCGAAAGCCAGCGAGACGGCAAGCACGACGAAGATGACGGCCGGGTGCTCGATGGGGGCCGGATGCAACAGCCGATCCACGCCCTCGTACAGGGAGACGCCCGCGCCCAGGGCGAAGATCAGCAAGGCGACCACGAAGCTCCAGAAATAGAGCTCGCGGCCATAGCCCAAGGGGTGCACACGATCGGCCGGACGCACGGAGCGCGCGATCCCATAGAGCAGCAGGAGCTCATTGACCGTGTCGACCAGGGAATGCACCGCCTCGCTCAGCATGGCGGCCGATCCGCTCACCGCGGCGGCCACGAATTTCGTCGCCGCAACGAGCACATTGCCCGCCAGCGCCGCCCAGACAGCCACATTGGTGCCGCTCTTCGCCATCTTGAAATTTGCGATCCTGGGCGTACAAGCTGTCTTGAAGTATGGGGCGAGAGGCCCCACAACTCCCAAGGCAAGCGCCGCGTAGGCTCCCCGTAAAACAAACAGATTGTAAGGCCATGACGACCGAAACACAGCCGCAGATCAAAGAGTTCCAGGCCGAAACCAAGCAAGTCTTGCGATTGGTAATCCACTCGCTGTACTCGCACAAGGAAATTTTCCTGCGCGAACTGATCTCCAACGCCTCCGACGCCTGCGAGAAGCTGCGCTTCGAGGCGCTCGCCAAGCCCGAACTCCTCGGCGCAGAACCTCTCTCGGTGACCCTGGTTCCGGATTCCGCGGCCGGCACCTTGGTCCTAAAGGACAACGGCATCGGCATGAGCGAAGCCGAAGTGATCGACAATCTCGGCACCATCGCAAGTTCCGGCACCAAGAGATTCCTGGAGAACTTGAGCGGAGATTCCGCCAAGGACGCGCAGCTGATCGGCCAGTTCGGTGTGGGCTTCTACTCGGCGTTCATCGTCGCCGACAAGGTCACGGTGCTCACGAAGCGCGCCGACACGCCCGCGGTACGCTGGGACTCGGACGGCGAAGGCCAGTACCGGATCCAAGCCGACTCCAAAGCGGACCGCGGCACCGAAGTGATCCTGCATCTGCGCGATGAGGACAAGGAATTTCTGGAGCCGGCCACTTTACGCCAATTGGTGCGCAAGTACTCGGATCACCTGAGCCTGCCCATCGTCCTCAAGACGGGCGAGACCGAGGAGACCGTCAACCAGGCCAAGGCATTCTGGACACGCCCGAAATCCGAACTCACCGATGAGGACTACCAGGCGTTCTACAAGCACATCACCCACGATTCCGAGGGCGCCCGCGCTTGGGTGCACAACAAGGTCGAAGGCAACATCGAATATACCTCCTTGCTGTATCTGCCCAAGCGTGCGCCGTTCGATTTATTCGAGCGCGAGCAGAAGGGCGGCGTGCAGCTGTACGTCAAGCGCGTGTTCATCATGGACAAGGCCGCCGAATTGCTGCCGCCCTACCTTAGGTTCATGCGCGGCCTCGTCGATACCGCCGATCTGCCCCTGAATGTGTCGCGCGAACTGCTGCAGAACAATCGCACCGTCGAGAAAATCAAGTCCGCGCTGGTCAAGCGCTCGCTCGACTTGCTCGAGGATTTGGCCGCCAACAAGCCTGAGGAATACGCGCAATTTTGGCAGACCTTCGGCGTCGTGCTGAAGGAAGGCATCATCGAGGACCCGGGCCAGAAAGAGCGCATCGCGAAGCTGCTGCGTTTTCATTCCACGGCGGCCGCGGGCGATGCCCCCGTGGTCACGCTCGATCAGTACGTATCGCGCATGCAAGCCGACCAAAAAGCCATTTACTATCTGACTGCCGATACGCTCGCCGCCGCCCGCAACAGTCCGCATCTGGAGGGTTTTCGCGCCTTGGGGTTGGAAGTGCTGCTGCTCATCGACCGCATCGACGAGTGGGTGGCGGGTCATCTCCATGAGTTCGAGGGCAAGAACCTTGCCAATGTCGCGAGCAGCGCTGCCGACGTGGCATCCGCCATTGAAACGCCGGAGAAAGCCGCTGCCGAATCGGACTTCAAAGGCACGGTGGACCGGCTGGGCAAGATCCTGTCCGGCAAGATCGCGAGCGCGCAAGTATCGGCCCGGCTGACCGATTCGCCCGCAGTTCTGGTCGCCGGAGAATTTGGCGTGAGCTTACGTATGGGCCGCATTCTCAAGCAGGCGGGCCAGAAGAATCCGTTTGCCACGCTGCCGGTGCTCGAGTTGAATCCGAAGCACCCTCTGGTCCAGCGCCTCAAGGATACGGCCGATGACGCCGGCTTCGCGGATCTGGCGCATGTGCTCTACGACCAGGCAATGCTGGCGGAGGGCGGCGAACTGGATGACCCGGCGATCTTCGTGCGTCGCGTCAATCGGCTCATCGTGGAAGGCTGCGCCGCGCAGCCGAAAATCATTCTGAGTTGAGCATGCTGTTACCGCAGTGGGTTGCCAACGACAATGCCGGCGAGGAGCCCGCGCAGCACGACGCCTCATTGCTCGACGCGTACTCCGGTGCCGTGATCGGCGCCTTGGAACGGGTGTCGCCCGCGGTGACCTTCATCGAGGTGAGCGCCACGCCGAAGGGGCGAGCCGCGCGCGGCTTGCGCCGTCCGGTGCGCGGCAGCGGTTCGGGATTCCTGTTCACACCCGACGGCTACCTGCTGACGAACAGTCATGTCGTGCAGGGCTCCGCGGAGATCAGTGTACGGTTGAATGATGACACGCGATTCACCGCCGACCTTGTCGGCAATGACCCGGATTCCGACCTGGCGGTGCTGCGAATCGGGTCGCCGAGTGCGCTGCCGTACGTCGAGTTCGGCGATTCGGCGGCACTCCGAGTGGGCCAGGTGGCGATCGCCATCGGCAATCCGCTCGGCTACTCCAAGACCGTCACCACGGGCGTCATTTCGGCGCTAGGCCGCACCCTGCGCGCGACCTCCGGCAGACTCATGCACGACGTGATTCAAACCGACGCCGCGCTCAATCCGGGAAATTCCGGCGGGCCGCTGGTCGACTCCAAGGGACGGGTGATCGGCGTCAACACCGCGATGATCCCGCAAGCCCAGGCGATCTGTTTTGCCACGGGAATCAACACGGCGAAGTGGGTGATCGCGCAGTTGTTCGCACACGGGCGGGTGCGCCGTGCCTATATCGGCGTCTCCGGAGCTACGGTGCCGATTGCGACGCGGGTGGTGCGGCATTTCGGCCTGCCCCGCAACCGGGCGGTGCATGTCTCGGAGGTGGTGGCCGGCAGTCCCGCTGCGCAGGCGGGCGTTGAGGCCGGCGACCGCATGATCGCACTCGATGACACGCCGGTCGACGGGATCGACAGCCTGCAGCGCCTGCTGGACGCCGATTGGATCGGGCGCGAAGGCGAGTTGCAGCTGCTGCGCAGATCGAGTGTGATTCGTGTGAAAATCCGACCGGTTGAATTGCCCGCGCAGCCTTAGGGGAGCCGACTCAAATGTGCCCGACCTCACACCCCATCAGCCTGGCGGTTGCGCTGGAACCCACCGACCATATGCTGGGCTCCGAACATGCGCGGGTCACCATCGTCGAGTACGGCGACTTCGAGTGTCCGAGCTGCAAGGTGGCGGCGGCGACGCCGAAGCTGCTGCTCGAGCGGTTTCCGAGCAGAATACGTTTCGTATTTCGGCACTTTCCGCAGCAGGAAGCGCATCCGCACGCGTTGATGGCAGCGGAAGCGTCGGAGGCGGCCGCGGCCCAAGGGAAATTCTGGCCCATGCACGATGTGCTGTTCCAGAACCAGGCCCATCTCAAGGACAAGGATCTGCATCGCTATGCGGCGGATCTGGGCCTCGATATGGCGCGCTACACGGCGGAAATGGATGATCACATCTACTTGCAGAAGGTTCGCGAGCACATCGAGGGGGCGCGCCGCAGCCATATTCGCGCGACCCCGACCTTTTTCGTCGACGGTGTCGTGCAGGACATCTCCTTCGGCATGAAGGCCCTGCACGACGCGGTGGCGGCCGCCGTCGGGCGCAGCGCGTAAGAGCCGGTTAGCTCCAGTCGCCGCCGCCGCCCGAACCGCCGCCGTCATCCCAGCCGGAGCCGGGGTCGTTCACGCCGAAGTCGGAGCCGCCCATGTCGCCATTACCGGAGCCCGACTCACCCGCCTCAGCCGTGGGGACAACGCCGCCGCCACGACCGCCATCCAGGAAGTGATGAGCCAGCTCTTCGCCGGCAACCACGCCGGCGCCCACCGCCAACCCGGAGGCGAGTCCGCCCGCGATGCCGGAGCCGATCCCGCCGCCGCCCATCGGTTGGGGACCGTAGCCGCCGGGTCCGTAGGTTCCAGGCGCGCCGCCCATGCCGGGCCCGGCCGCAGGATATTGGACGGGGGCTCGGCGCCGGAACAGCATCAGCAGGACGCCGACCACGGCCGCCAGAATGAGGACGGTGCCCCAGGGAAATCGGGGGGAAGCGGGCACAGTTCTGACGCCGGCGGGGTTGTATGCGCCTGCGGTGAGCCCAAGCTCAGATTTGAGCGCTTGCACCGACCGGGGATTGGCAAAAGGCAGGCCTGGCTT
>Ga0209736_1000158_pt1 | contig 21524 bp, 16 predicted proteins | sample BlaSpr_A8_Ref_M3_FD_187992 | JGI IMG/M metagenome (GOLD analysis project Ga0209736, IMG submission 187992) | Forest soil microbial communities from Thunder Bay, Ontario, Canada - Black Spruce, Ontario site 2_A8_Ref_M3 (SPAdes) (version 2) | ecosystem: Environmental > Terrestrial > Soil > Boreal...
TGATTACCTGGGGGATCGTGGCTGCGGCGACCGGCCTTGTGCGGGGTTTTGCCCTGCTGCTGTCGATGCGGCTGATTCTCGGCGTTGGGGAATCCGTTGCCGTACCCGCTTCATCGAAGATCCTGGCGCGACATTTGCCGGAACACCATCGAGGGTTCGCCAGTGGCGTCGTCATGTCGGCGTTGCGCTGCGGAAATGCGGTGGGCACCTTCGGTGCAGGATTCCTGATGGCAAAGTTTGGCTGGCGGCCTGTGTTCATCGCGATCGGGTTGGTCAGCCTATTGTGGCTACCTGCGTGGGCGAAGTATATGCCGCGCGACAGCCGCGTCATCGGACAATCTCTCGCGGCAGCCCCTGGTTACGCTGAAATCTTCAGGCAAAGGTCTTTTTGGGGCACATCTGCCGGCCAGTTTTGCTGTAATTACCTGTTCTATTTCATGATTACTTGGCTCCCCACCTACCTTGTGTTCGAGCGCCATTTGTCCATGACAACGATGGTTCGGGTCGCCGGTACGTACTACTCGGTGGATGCTGCATCAGCCATCGCAACCGGCGTGCTCCAAGACTTCTGGATTCGCAGAGGCTATACGCCCACCTTTGTGCGCAAGTTAGCCATGGCAATCGGATTCTCTATTGCGGCAGTCGCGATCATCGGCTCCGCGGTTGCTGGTCCGCACACGTATGTGCCCTGGCTGATGGCGGCAGGCATCGGCTGCGGAATGACGTCACCAGGCATCTTCACATTCTGCCAGACGCTGGCCGGACCACACGCGGTCGGAAGATGGTACGGTGCGCAAAATGGCTTCTCCAACTTCGCGGGCGTAGTAGGGCCTGCTCTGACGGGATTCGTTCTCGAGCGGACCGGGAATTTTCTATTGCCATTTGCGATTACCTCAGTGCTGTGTGTGGTGGGCGGTCTCGCCTGGGTGTTTATGGTCGGACGCATCGAACAAGTAAGTTGGCTACCCAAACGCGAGGCTTCCATCGCGCAGCCAGCGCTCAAAGCTAGAAGCTAACAGTGACCTCGACTGTCGAAGAGACTGACAAACCACCTGAGCACAAGTGGTGTCAGGTGTTAGGTTCGGAATTCTCTTAAACCCGCTTATCACCAACAATCACTATTCCGAAACCGGCGTTCATCGTCCAAGTGGATTACATCCGAGTGGCCCGTCATCCGTCCAGAAACTTTCCAGAACAGGACTTCTGGACAGCTTCGCAGAACTGCTACCCAGTGCATAGTGAGCGCATCAAAGAGGAAGGACGCTCCGGACGATTCTCATCCGGAGGTTTCATATCATTTCAACGCTGCTTGGGACGCTTGCACGGCGCAGCCATTGCCCGCTCCGCATGTGCCGAATCCAAGACTGAGGGGCGAGAAGTACACCTGCGAACCGCCTGCCAGCGTTCCCGTCGGCACAACGTTATCGACCACGATGCCGCTGGTGCCGCCGTTAACAGCCAGCCCAAAGTTGGCCATTGGGCCTCCGTTCCTCCACCTCAGGAGCGCGTCATTGGTGACGCCGCCGATGGTTGTGTTCCATATCGGGGGGAAGACTCCAGAAGGCACGCCGCTGTTGATGGATAGCTGGCGGTTGCCATTGCTGTCGATGATGGGAGTGCCTTGCGAAAAAAAAGTAACGGCTTGCCAAGGCGCCGGAGTGGCCGTCGTATCGAATCCGGAATTAACCCACGTGACCGTGCCATCGGTGATTTCCATACCATCATCCGTCAGCAAGACGTCAGGCCACGCGGGAGGGCTGCCACTCTTGGATATGCCAGCGGTCACCACAACCATCAGGTTGTTATTGGGAGTGATAATGCTTTGGCCCACCGCGTAACTCGTTGAAGGCTGCCAGCTGGTCACGATCACGTTCATGATGCACCCGTTGCTGCTGCAACCCGCTGCCGATCCACTCGACGCCACACTGGCAAAGATCCGGTCTGTGCCTCCTGCTCCTGCTGCAGGACTGAAGACCTCCGTCACAGGTGAGCACGGCACGTTGCCGGTACCCAATCCTGCTCCGAATTGGGAAGACGCGCTCATGGTGCCGGCGCTGATCGGGATTCTATGAATCATCGGTTCCGCTGGAAAAAATCCTGGAAACCCTTGGCCGCACACGTAGAGCGTGCCGGTGCCGTCGGCTGAGGTGTAGTAAGCGTTGTCAAAGCTTCCGGCGTAAAGCGTTATGCTTCCCCCAAACCCCACGGCGGTACTGATTCCTGTCCCGGAAGTGAAGCTGGAGGCAAACTGATGGACGGCGCCGCACGGCCCGGAGCAATTGGTGCCGCCGTCGTTTCCCAAAAACACATATATCTTGCCTGCTGTAGGATCCACGACCGGGCCGTCCGCGATCCCATTCCCTTTGCCTAACGGTGAACTCGTCCCCACAACTGCCCCCGTCGAAGAATCGACTGCAAACAGCTGCGCTCCCGAAGTCCCATTGTACAACGTGCCCGCAAATACTCTTCCCGTCACAGAATCAAATACCGGGCTGTCTAGCTTGTTCGCTCCACTTCCAAGAACGACCGGCCAGGGACCTGCAACTTCAGCCGGCGTTCCAAGACCAAATACGGGATGAAACTTGTGCAGGCTGCCGCCGTCGTCCCCCGCATAGAGAGTGTCGTTTGCGAAGTCATAGAAGGGCGACGAATTCGTGTCGTTGGCGCCGCCACTGAACGCCAGCGTGGTCATGCAGGGCGCCGTGCAAGTGGGATAGGCGCTGGCGCTCACGATGTTAATCGTATCCGGACTCGTGCTCGTGGCGCCGTCTGCAGTCGGTTTCCATTTCAGCAGGACGAGATTTGCGATGGAAGCCGTGGTGGGGGTCTGAACGAAAGCCACCTGCGAGCCGTCCAAGGAGAGTGTCACCGAGGTAACCACGGAGCCGCCTGTATTGTAAGACCAGTAGGTCGACGGGACGAGGCCGCTGCCGTTGCAACCGCTATAGAGGTTGTCATAGGCCACGATGCTTGCTTGGCCGCCTGTCGCTACACTCGTATTGAAGACGACGAAGTCCGGCTGGGCCGCGCTGGCGCAGTTTGCCGTGGTTATATCAAACGAAAATTTAGCCGGAAAATTGCCCGCGCCGACCGTGGCATTCGGCCCCAGTGAGATGGCCCAGTCGCGCTTCAACGGATTCCGAGGTGTCGGCGGCCTGCGGTGTCTCCCATGAAACCAGCCGAACCAGCCAAACCAGTCGCCATCAACCCAAGGCAAATTCTCATCCTGCTCCCGAGACTCGTCGAAAGCAGATTCCGCAGTCGGAATAGCTTGATGTACGTTGCGCCGGTACCATTGATGCCAGAACCGGGCATCCTGTCCGACGCGCAAGGACTGTTCTAGTGTGGTGGGATTCGAAAATACGACGCGGCGGTGGCTCCAGTCGTGAGGCATGGAGATTCTGGCATGAGGAGAGGAAGGCTCCTGCCCCCACAGAAAAACCCCTATGGTAATCACACCGATGAGCCCGACACCAGACGCCACTATACGCGAAGAGTTAAGCTGCATCCGAGAGCCCCCAAGCTCACCGCGCGCTAAGTCTACATTCGGCAATTTTGCTAGCCGGTGAACAGCGCTCGATTTGCTTGGCAAGTGTGCCCAACTGATACACCCCGCAGCCCCTTTCTCGGAAAGAAAAGATGCGAGCGGTTCATTGCGAGCTCTCCGAGGATATTCCTGTTTATATTGCGCTAAACTGGCTCACGCCAAATGAATCAATCTTTATCCGGTGCCGCGAAGCAGACTTCCCCGCTGTAGCGGAATACCGTCCCGTTGACTAAATCGACTTCGCCGATGGCGTTCATATCTCCCGTAGCTCCGGCGAACCGGCCTGTGCCACCCGTCAGGTGGAGGGGATAGGTGGCGACCGCGAATAGAGTCTGCGAAAGTGGAACAGTCGTGGCAGTCGCCGGATCAAAAGTGAGCGTGTCTCCCGATTCGGTGACCCAGTGATGTTGGACATGGAACACGAAGGTGTTACCCACCTGCTGAGGGGTGCCTAGGAGGGTTCCACTCACGGCGCCTCGCAAATCTCCTGTTGCTACGCCCATCGTGGTGTTCTGATCGATAGCGCCGAAGTTTGTCAGGATCATTCCGCCAACCGGCCCACAGTGACGATCGGAACGTTCCGGCTGTGGCTGAGCCGCCGCAGCCCGGCGTCCTCCGCTGTTGGCAATAAACGCGAAGAGCAAACCCGCGATGGAAACCAGGAATGCAATGCGGGTGATCCTTTTAACTGTCATGACAGCCTCCTTCTTTCTTTGGTGCGCCGAGATCATGCCAGCGACCCTGGGCCTTCGCTTTTCCGAAAGAAACAGGTCCTTTGGCGGGCGCTGGACGCACAGACTCCCTGAAGTGCGGCAAACGATCAAGAACCTTGTAGGTGGTTTGTTGGTTCCATGGCAAGTTGTTGATTCTCTTTGTCTAGTTCCGGTAGGTTCCTGTAGGCACTTAGCCGGGTCAGCGGCGAACCGTGATACACTGCGCTCATTTGCGACTAGAGCGGGCGAATGATCACCATGCCCAGCCAGCCACGGATAATAAAGTTCGGGGTTTTTGAAGTTGACCTGCTAGCCGGTGAGGTTCGCAAGGCCGGCATCAGGCAAAAGCTCGCTGGCCAGCCCTTCCAAGTGTTACAAGTCCTGCTCGAACATCCCCAGGAAATCGTCACGCGCGAGGAGCTCCGCCAGCGCCTCTGGCCGGGAAATACCTTTGTCGATTACGAGCTGGCGCTTAAGAAAGCCATCAACCGCCTGCGCGAAGTGCTAGGTGACTCCGCCGACAGTCCCCATTTCATCGAAACCGTCCCCCGCCGCGGTTACCGCTTCCTGGGTACTGTCGAAGCAGTGGAACGACACGCGGCGATACCGATAACCCCGGCTCCCACCACCAGGATGAAAATCCCTTGGGCATTGACTGGTGGTTTGGCTCTCGCGGGGATCGCTGCGCTGCTGTTTGGGTTTAACATCGATAAGCTTCGCACCCGCATCTTTGCCAAGTCCCGCTCACTCGAGATTCGCTCCATTGCGGTACTTCCGCTGGAAAATCTCTCCAAAGATCCGAACCAGGATTATTTCAGTGACGGAATCACGGACGCCTTGACCACGGAACTCGCTCAAATCGGCTCTTTGCGGGTGATTTCACGAACTTCAGCGATGCATTTTAAGGGCACTCGGGAAACGCTGCCAGAAATCGGCCGCGAGTTGAACGTGGACGCAGTCGTGGAGGGCTCCATCACGCGTTCGGAGAACCGCGTGCGAATCACCGCGCAGTTGATCGAGGCGCAGACCGACCGCCACCTCTGGGCCAAGAGCTACGAGCGGGATCTGAAGGATGTGTTGGCTCTGCAAGATGAGGCGGCCCGCGACATCGCAGACGAAATCCGCATCAAGCTGACGCCGGAAGAGCATACCCACCTCGCAGTCGCCCGGCCTATTGATCCTGGGGCTCACGAGGCCTACCTCAGAGGCCGCTTCTTCTGGAACCTGCGCACGGAGAAAGATCTCAACAAAGCGAAGGAATATTTCGAGCAAGCCATCGCCAAGGATCCAGGCTATCCGCCCGCCTACTCTGGTCTCTCCGATACCTATTTCTATCTAGGCTACGTGTGGGGCCATATGCCTCCCCGCGAGGCTATGCCGCTCGCCAAGGCGGCCGCTTTGAAAGCTCTTGAGTTGGACGAAAATCTGGCGGAGGCCCACGCGTCTCTAGGAGTTGTCAAATTCAGCTATGACTGGGACTTCCCAGGCGCGGAACAGGAGCTCAAACGCGCCACAGCCCTCAACCCGAATTACTCGAACGCCCATCACGCATATTCGGTACTGCTAGGCGTGCTCGGTCGGCCCGACGAATCGATTGCCGAAATCCGCAAAGCCGTGGAGGTCGATCCGCTTTCCGTCCCAGTGAGAAACATGCTTGCAAGCAGGCTTTCATCTTACGGTCGCTGTGATGAAGCCATCAAAGAAGATCACAAGACTCTGGAACTCGACCCGAATGCCACGCACTTGGCAATGCTGCATGATAGACTCGCCGGTTGTTACAAAAGCAAGGGTATGAACAAGGAGGCTCTGGAGGAAGAGGTCCAAGCGCGAATTGCCCGCGGCGCGACTTCCAAGGAAATCGAAGCATTTCGCGAAACTCTCGCGGCCAGCGGGCGGAGAGGCGTCTTGCTGAAAGATCAACAGGTCGCTCGCGCACGCTGGGAGAAGAATCATTGGCATGTCGACGCTTTTGAGATCGCCATGCGCTACGCCGATCTAGGCGACAGAGACCAGGCCTTTGCGTGGATCGACAAAGCCATTGAGCTGCGCTCAACCACCTTATTTTGGCTCTATGTTGGCGACAACCCGTTGCGCTCCGATCCGCGCTTTGCCGACGTCAAACGCAAGATGGGAGTCCAGAACTAAGATTCCTTGCGAGCTACTGAGATTCCCCGACCCGCCAAAAACGCAGTATAGGACAAAATTGTGTCCGACCGGAACGTATCTGGAACGCGGAATTATCATCTTTACATCGCTCTAGCGAAGTCTTCCAGCGAAATAGGAGGGTTGGCGCAGCGGTTAGAGTTTCGGGGCAAAGGTATTTCGCAAAATCGCAGACGGAATACGAGACAAGGAGAGAACCTCGTCCACGGCACCGCGAAGAATGGCTTCTCGCGGCATGCCGAACACCACGCAACTAGCTTCATCCTGGGCAATTGTTAACGCATCGGCCTGTTTCATCTCGAGGAGGCCATCCGCGCCGTCGTCGCCCATACCGGTCATCAAAATGCCTACCGCGCTGGCACCGGCAGCTTGGGCCACGGAGCGGAACAACACATTCACGCTGGGGCGATGGCGTGACACAAGCGGGCCGTCACGCACCTCGAGAAAATACGTGGAACCAAGACGGCGCACAAGCGTTTGCCGATTCCCAGGAGCAATATAGGCTCGGCCGGGAACAACTTTGTCGCCGTCCGCGGCTTCTTTTATTTCGATCCGGCAAATGCCGTTGAGCCGCTTCGCGAAAGCCGCCGTGAAACCCTCAGGCATGTGTTGAACCGCGACAATTCCCGGACAATTCTCGGGCATTTGTTCGAAAACCTGGAGCAAGGCTTCCGTACCTCCGGTGGACGCCCCGATAGCAACAATCTTTTCTCTTTGATGCGCGGACGCAGGCAGGACCACGGCAGGAATCACAACATCGGCGAAGTGATATTTCGAGGAATGACCACGGAGCCTGCGAAACTTGCTTACCCGGGCCGTCGCTGCCGCCCGCACCGTGTCTTCCAGCAGAACCGCGGACTCTTCCAGGAATCCGCGGATGCCGATCTTCGGTTTGGTGATGATATCAACCGCACCGATCTCCAGGGCGCGGATAGCGGCTTCGGTTCTGGGGCCGGTCAATCCGGAACACACCACGACGGGCAGTGGATTTTGAGACATGAGCTTCTCCAGAAAAGTCATGCCATCCATCCGCGGCATCTCCAAATCCAGGAGAATGACATCTGGCGGGAACTTCTTCATTTTATCCATGGCGATGAGCGGGTCGGCCGCCACAGTGACACGGAATCCACGCTTCTCCGAAAGTACCGCCATAAGGACCTGGCGTACGATGGCCGAATCATCCACCACAAGAACATTCAATGGGCCGGAGTTATCCGGCGCAGGGGCGGAGAGGGTCTCAGCGAAATCATGGTGCTTATGAGAGCTCACATCTTTTCCTATTCATGAAATCCCGCGTCGTATGCGTGCCGGGACTTCAAGCAATCCCATCAGTCGCGAACTACATTGTCGCGCCGCTGGAGAATGCAGAGAGCGCCCGTGCGGGCCATGGGAGCCTTGGGCGACGGGAAGACCTTCGGTGCGACGAACTGTAACTTGTCCGCTACGCCGTGCAGGCTTTCTGCATGGCCGAGAAACAGATATCCATTAGGGGTCAAGAATTTTCCGAGGCGGTCAACTACTTTGATCTTCATTTCCCATTGAAAATAGATGAGAACGTTGCGGCAGAAAATCAAGTCAAACGAGCCCGTGACTGCATAGGGTTCTTGAGTGAGATTGAGCCGTTGAAATCGAACTATCCTGCTAAGTTCCTCTGTAGCTTTTATTTTGCCCTTCTCCGGCCCGAAGCCTTTGAGCAGGAACTTTCTCTGATAGTCAACCGGCACGCCGGAGATTTTCTCGGCGGGCCAGATGCCGGCCGAAGCGTTGGCCAGCACCTTGGTCGAGAGATCAGTGCCGAGAACCTCGATGTTCCATCCAGCGGATGGCGGAAAATGCGTCAAAATTGTCATGGCCAGCGAATAGCATTCTTCGCCAGTGGAACACGCCGCGCTCCAGACCCGCAGCGTCCTGCCCCGTTTGCCGGCATCAGCCTCGGCCACCCATTCAGGGAAAATGCGGGTGCGCAGACACTCAAAGGCGGCAGGTTCACGGAAAAAATGCGTCTCATTGGTACAAATGCAATCGAGCATGCGCACCATTTCTAGAGGATCAGCCTTCACTCGGCGGTAGTACGAAGAGAAGGAGTTCAATTCCAGAGCACGCAGTCTCTTCCACAACCGGCTAATCAGCATGGCGCGGTTTTTTGCTCCCAGGTGGATTCCAGATTCGCGAAGGACGAGGGCCTGGAAAAGATGAAACTCCTCCGCCGCGAGATCCGGAATCGGTTTGGGCAACCCCAGCGGGGAGTGCGCCGTGGTTTCTCCGGAGGCCATTACGCTTCCAGTTGCTCCCCGGAACTATTGTCTGACTCCCTTTGCGCATCCACCCTCGGGGCCTGAAGAGTGGAAACGGCCAACAGTTCGGTGTTGCTCAAGACGCTGTCGATGTTCAAGATGAGGGCAAACCTCTTGCCGAGTTTGCCCATCCCGAAGAGATATTCCAAACGCACGCGCGCGCCGAAGGCGGGAGGTTCTTCGATATCTTTGGGGGCGAGATCGATGACCTGATTGACGGCATCCGCGATCACGCCCATCACGGTGCGCTCGGAGTCTTGCTCGACTTCGACGATGACGATACAGGTTGTCTTACTTACCGGGCGCTCCTTGAGTCCGAAACGCACCGTAAGGTCCACAACCGGTACGACGTTGCCGCGCAGGTTGATGACGCCGCGAATCCACTCCGGCACTTTTGGCACCTTGGTGACCGTCGTGTACTCGATGATTTCTTTTACGCGCTGGATATTGATCGCGTATTCCTCATCCGCGAGGAAAAAGGTCAGGTATTGCTGCTGAACCATTTCTTCTTTTTCTTTGATTTCCATGAGTTTCCTCCGCGGCTTAGATCCGGGCAAATGACTCGGCGTGATCGCCGTTCGGCTTTCCTGCGTGCGTGGAGGAGCCATGGTTGTCGTGGTCCATGGTGTCCTGGAAATGGGTCTTGTCGGTCTTCCGTTTCTTGCTCGCGCGGTGATCGCCAAGACTCACGCGGAAGAAACTGATCATGTCTTGCAGAGCTTCGGCCTGCGACGCGAGTTCTTCGGCGGTACTGGAAAGTTGCTCGGCGCCGGCGGCGTTTCTCTGTGTGACCAAGCCGACCTGACTGATTGCTCCATTGATCTGGCTCACACCAGCGGCTTGTTCTCTGGAGGTAGCGGCGACTTCTTGCACCAAGTCTGCGGTCTTCTGAATCGCGGGGACGAGTTCGGTCAACAATCCGCCCGAGCGCTCCGCGACCTGCACGTTAGCCGCGGCCAAGCCGCCGATTTCCTGAGCTGCCGTGCGGCAGCGTTCCGCCAAGTTACGCACTTCGCCTGCGACCACGGCGAATCCACGGCCGTGTTCACCGGCGCGGGCCGCTTCGATCGCCGCATTCAATGCCAGCATGTTGGTCTGATAGGCAATCTCTTCAATGACGGCGATTTTTTCTGCAATCAATTTCATCGCGGAAACCGCTTCCTGGACGGCCTGACCGCTTTGCCCGGCGTCTTGCGCGCCTTTGCGCGCCGTCTGTTCCATCTTGCGGCTGTTTTCGGCGTTCTGCGTGATGGAAGCGCTCATCTCTTCCATGCTGCTGGTCACTTGCTCCACTGCCGCCGCCTGTTCACTGGTTCCTTGAGAGACGACGCTGGCGGAGGAAGCCACCTGCGTGGCCGCGGTACTCACCGATCCAGCACCCATACGCACTTCCCCAATCATTTCGTTGAGCTTGCCAGACATCTTTGCCATGGCTCCGAGCAAGCGACCGACCTCGTCCCCGCGATCTGCGTTGATGGTTTTGGTCAGATCTCCGGCACTGATGTTCTCCACGACCTCCAGCACGTCCTGGATAGGCTTGGTGATGCCGCGGGAGATCAAGAGAGTGACGACGATGCTGACGAAGATAGACACCACGGAAAAAATAACCAGCGTGGTGGTTGTGGTCTTGGCGATTTCTGTCACCGCAGGTACCAGCACTTCGGCGTGACGGTTGGTCAGCTCGGTGGCCAAATCTTCCAGCCGATGAATGGAATCCTTGTACTCATTGATCTTGGCGTTGCACTCTTGTGGCGTGTGGAGCTTGCCCTCTTGAATCATGCCGAGGACCTTGGTGTAGCCGTTCTCATAGATATCCAGATCCTCGCGCATGGAGCGAAGACCTGCCTTGTCGTCTGGTGAGAGCGAAAACTTCTCGAGCTCGCTGAAGCCGTCCCGCAGCTTCTGCCGCTGCGCATCCCACTTGGCCGCGTACTGGGTTCTGATCTGGGCCTCCTCGACATTGAGGAAGGTATCCTTTTCGAACCGGCGCAATTCCAGTGTGGTTGCCTTGGCGCGGGCGGCAAGCGTCACGACCTTGGCGTCCCCCTCCAAGACCTTCAGGGTTTCACGCGTGATGGCCTCGAGTCCCCAATAGCCGCTGAGGCCCATGGAGATGAGGAGTAGAACGATCAAGCCAAAACCGATCGCTAACCGCTTTCCAATCGACATATTCTTCAACATGAATCTCTCCTTCGAACAATATTCCGAATGCGGCCCTGCGCCGCCTCACACTTTCGACAAATGGCCCTACTGTGAAATCAGTTCGGTGCTCCGCTGAATCGCTTCTCCACAAAGGGCAGGCACATCGAGAATCAGCGCCACGCGCCCATTGCCAAGAATCGTTGACCCGGAAACTCCGCGAATTCCCTGGAACAGCCGTCCTAGTGGCTTGATCACGGCCTGCTGCTCACCCAATAACTCATCGGCGGCGAGACCGGCACGGCCGCCGTGGTACTCGACCACGATGATCTTTTCCCGAGCCGGGGCGGCGCCCTCGCATTCGAACAGATCGCGGAGTCGCACGTAGGGCAAAGCTTCTCCCCGCAGATTGATAACGCCGCCTTCGTCTGAACAATGCTTCTCCGCAGGCAGCTCGAGGCACTCCTGCACGGAGCTAAGGGGGATCACGTAAGTTTCCGTACCCACTTTCACGGCAAAGCCATCAATGATGGCCAAGGTGAGTGGCAGGCGGATGGTGAAGGTGGACCCCTGGCCTTTGCGGCTTTCCACCAGAATTGCGCCGCTCAAGGCGTTTACGTTTCGACGCACTACATCCAGACCTACGCCGCGGCCGGAGAGTTCAGACACCTTGTCCGCAGTCGAAAAGCCCGGCTGAAAGATGAGGTTGTGAATCTCGGCTTCGGTGAGACGGACACCATCTGGAACAATTCCCTGTGCCCGCGCGTGTTGGAGAATGCGCTCGTGATCGAGCCCCGCCCCATCGTCGGAGATCTGCACGATGATGTGGCCGGAGTCGTGGAACGCCTGCAGGACGATCTTGCCGCTGGGGTCCTTTCCCAGGGCGCGGCGGACATCAGGCGTCTCTAATCCGTGGTCCACCGAATTCCGGATCATGTGCATCAGCGGGTCATGAATATGCTCGAGAATCGTGGTATCAACTTCAACGTCTTCACCCATCACGAGCATGCGCGCAAGCTTTCCGCTCTTCCGAGCAGTGTCGCGTACGCTTCGAGCAAAGCGGTGAAACGTCGGGCCGACCGGGACCATGCGAATCTTCATCACCAATTCTTGCAATTCGAGGAATAACGCTTCCAATCCATGATGTGACTCAAGAAGTTCGGGCCCGCTGGCCACCAGGCCAACTTTTTCCTCAAGCATGCGCCGCAGGCGGCCTTGGGCTATCGCATATTCCACCGTCAGGTTCAGCATGCGATCGAGCTTGCCCACGTCGACGCGCAGATTTTGAATGGCGCCTTTGGATAACGCGGTGCCAGCCGAGGCGTCAGGAATAGATGCTGCTGAAGTCTCCAGCGTCGCCGGTGTCTCGGCGGTTTTGAATTCAGCGGTCATCTCAGCAAGGCGTACGCTCAACGCCTCGTGCTGCGGAAGAAGGCTTTCTTCTCCCTCCACCGCTCGCTTGGCCATTTGCCGCAGGGCGTCCACGGACTGGAGCAATATATTGATCACCTCTGGCGACAGAACCACAGCTTGGCTGCGGCAAAGATCCAGGAGATCCTCAACATGGTGCAGGAATCGCGCGAGAGCGTTGAACTCCAACAAGGAAGCATTGCCCTTGATGGTGTGCGCTGCGCGGAACAGAGAAGAAATCAGTTCGCGATCTTCAGGATGCGTCTCCAGCGCCAGGAGCAATTGCTCCATTTGCGCGAGGCATTCCTCGGTTTCTTCCCGGAACGACTTCAACAGCATTTCCCGATTGATTTCCATGATCCCTCTACAAGATCGTGACTAAAGCGTCGCCAGTATCCGTGCGAAAAACGATGCGTTGACCCCGATCCAGTCCAACGTCGGTGGAAACAATCGGGATCTGGGCCTTCGCCAGTAATTCCAGCGCGATCTCAACGTTGCGGCTTCCGAGGCGCTGCTCTTTGTTTGAATTCGGTTCGCGCAAGGAATCGAACAAGCAGCCCCCACCGAACACCTTGGCGCAAAGATTTGCACGGTTTGCGCCGGCTTCGAGGAGCTTCTGCAGCAACATGGAAATAGCCACGTTGCCGTAACGTGGGGACGGCCCGCCTCTTCCGTCCCAACTGGGCAGCATGTAGTGGACAGCGCCGCCGATGGCGTTAACTGAGTCCCACAGACACAGTCCAACGCAAGAACCGAGAATGAGAACAATGGACTTCGCTTGGGCCGAAACGAAAGCCCGCCCGGCATGGAGAAAATGAGAATCTGAGGAAACGGGATCGTGAGTCTCGGCGAACAGCGGCGCCGCGAGACCGGGCGATGCATGTTTCATTGGCGGATGCGGCCTCATGGGGCCACCTGTTTCCACTGCAATCTGTGAAACTGGATGGCGACTGCCGCGTACGTTTCCAAGAATTTCAACAATTCATAATCGACCCATTCGAGGCAGTTCTTCTGCGGGAGAAGACCAAAGATAGCGATGAGTCCGACAACCTCGCGGCTGGACTTCAGAATTACGCAGGCCGTCAAGTTTTTCTCGAAGGGCAGGCAAGTTGTTCCTGGCTGTCGGTCTTGAAATTGGCTCACGCCCTGCTGGACCGCGCGGCCGAACATGCTGGCACCACACAGGAAGGGCTGCAGGGTGCTTGCTTCGACGCCCCACGACCAGGCTAAGGAGAAGTTTTGATCGGCGGAGCAATAATCGAAAATTGCAACTTCCTCCGAGCCAATCAGATTGCCGATTATTTCTGCGATGGCTTCAAATACTTCGCCGCGGTCAAGGCTTTGAATAAGCCGCGCGCTCGCGGCGTTGAGCCGCATAAGGAGAAAATGATTCCGCTCAATCTGTTCGCGGAGGGAGAACTGCTGCACGCGCAAGCCCAGCTCTTCGGCTCCGGTGTGAATCGATGAGTTCCCATCCGCTGGTTCGATCCGGCACCTCGCCTTAACAGGCGGACGGTTTCCATTCCATGTGCCCATTATGTTTTCCCCTCGTAATTCCTGAGTGAGTTCTGCATTTGGATTGCTCGTTTTTGAATTACTCGCCGAGGTACGCTTTCAACAGATCGAGAAGCTCGGCGTCATTCACGGGCTTCGTAAGATAGTCGCTGCACCCGCTAGCGTATCCTTCTTGCACATACTGTTCTTCCCCGCGCGTGGTTAGCAGGATGACTGGGATCTTCTCTGTCTCCTTGTCCTGTTTCAGGACGCGGCAGGCTTCGAGTCCGGTCATCCGCGGCATCACGATGTCCATGAGAATAAGGTCGGGCTTTTCCTGCCGTGCCCTCTCCACAGCTTCCTTTCCGTCAATCGCACTAATCAGCACATAGTTCGATTTCTGGCTGAAAATCATCCTGCTCACCAGGCGGGCGGTGTAGGAATCGTCCACGAGCAGAATTTTCTTTGATGACATTACGTCTTCTCCTTTTAGCTTTGCCGAGCTGACTCCTATCGAGGATTGTCGTCTTCGGTCACACCGCCGAAGCGGTGCATTAGGCTCAAGACTTTGCAACGGACCCGGCTTACTGCGCCTGCGTGTCCTCAATCACACAGGCGTCAAGTAGCCTGCGGTGGGTCATCCAGTACTTGCCGGACTCTTCGCGAGAGAATCTCGCGAGTGAAGGGTTTTTCGAGGAGAACCACTCCGGCTGACAGAATTCCTGAGTTTGCTATTCCGTCGTTCGGATATCCCGACATGTACAGCACCTTCGTCGACGGGCGAATACTCATCAGCTGCTCGGCGAGTTGCTGGCCTCCCATTCGCGGCATGACAACATCGGTCAAAAGCAGATGAATCGGGCCGCCAAAAGCGCCTGCAATCCGGATGGCCTCATTGCCGTTCTCGGCCTCCAGAACCGTATACCCACCAAATTTCAGGAACTCCCTGATCAGAGCCCGGAGTGGTTCGGCGTCTTCTACCAGCAATACAGTTTCCGTTCCCTTGCAAGCATCCGTCTGTCGTTTGCTCGGACGCAGGGACGTGACTGAATTCTCAACGCGCGGAAGATAGACTTTAAAAGTTGTGCCACGGCCATGTTCGCTATACACCCAAATGAATCCGCCACTCTGCTTAACGATTCCGTACACCGTGGCCAAACCCAAACCTGTTCCCTTACCAAGCTCCTTCGTTGTGTAGAAAGGTTCAAAGATGCGGCTCTGCGTTTCTTCGTCCATTCCACAGCCCGTGTCGGTAATGGCCAACATGACATAGTTGCCAGCAGGTATAAGCGAACGCTTTGACTCATGCTTCTCTTCCAGATCGACGTTCGAGGTTTTGATCGTGAGTTTTCCTCCTTGCGGCATGGCATCACGGGCGTTAAGAATCAGATTGACAAGGACCTGCTCGATTTGGACGGGGTCTACACGCACGTTCCTTAGCGTTGGATCTAAGGCGGTGAAAAATTCGATATGCTCGCCAATCAATCGTCCGAGAAGCTTTTCTGATTCAACGACGATAGCGTTCAGGTCCAGCGTTTGAGGATGAAACACCTGCTTGCGGCTGAACGCAAGAAGCTGGCGAGTTACAGAAGCGGCGCTATCCGCGGCCTTCTTGATCTGAATGACGCTCTTGATCGCCGTACTTGTCGGCTCGAGCTGCTCGGACAACATCTCGGCATGTCCGTTAATCACGCATAGCAAATTGTTAAAATCGTGGGCCAGCCCTCCCGACAGGCGCCCAATCGCTTCCAGCTTTTGGGATTGCCGGACCATGTTCTCCAGGTGGCGGCGTTCCGTGACGTCGCGGGCGATCCCTTGCACCCCCTCTTTCTTTCCATTCGAACGAATGAGACGCGCGCTGGCTTCCAGGAGCGCCCTCCGACCGTCCTTCCGTAACATGCTGATCTCGAAATGCTGCAAGGGCTCCTCATTCACGATGCTTCGCATCATCTGGCCGCAGAGGCCGAAATGCTCGGGGGCCACGAGACTCTTGATATTTCTTTGGAGAGCTTCGCTTTTTGACCAACCCATTACTTCCTCAGCCGATTTGTTCAGAGAAGTAATTCTTCCTTCCAGGTCGAGTGTAAAAAGAATGTCCTTGGCGTTCTCAAAAAGGTCATGGAATCGCTCTTCGCATTGGCGGGTCGCGCGTTCTGCTCGTTTGCGTTCAATGGCATACCTTAAAGCCCTCTGGAGCAATTCCGGGCTGAGAGTTTCTTTAACCAGGTATTCAGCGGCGCCTGTGTCCAGAGCCTGCTTCCCAAGCGTTTCCCTCTCTTTGGGAATCAAGGCGATGATTGGCAAGGAGTTGAATTGAGAAAGAATCTGGGGCACACCAGAAAGCTCGCTGCGGTCGGGAGAGTGAAGATCCAGAAGTAGCACATCAATCTCCGATGCAAGCTTCGGCAATCCAGTCTGTAATGATTTCGCGCACACCATTTGGAATGTGCAATCCGAGCTGCCCTTCAACATGTCCCAGATGTTTTGAGCAGTTGCGGAATCGTCCTCAATGAGTAGAATTCGATAAAAAGGCGATAACATGATTTTGTTCTGCTTATCCTTGCAAACCGTCCGGCTGCCTGCGGGGCGGGAGCGAATCATCAACCTATCTTCGGCTTGGCCGTGATCCGTGTTGCCCGGCGCCAGAAGCCCTTCGAAAGACATCTTCGTTGGAAAGGTTCGTTCGTGGTTCATCCAGCTACGGATTCCTCGGAAAGAGCCTGTGAACCTCCTCCATAAGTTTTTCGGGCATTTGGCTCTTTTCCACAAAGCCATCGGCGCCACACCGCAAGCACTCCTCGCGGAGTGAAAAACCGTTCAATTCTGTCAAGATAAGAATGCGAAGTTCAGGAAATGACTTTCGCAGTACCATCGTCGCCTCCAGCCCGCTGATTCGAGGCATGCTCAAATCGGTGAGCACCAGGTCGGGGCGGAAGCACTTGGCCTTGTCCAAGAGATCCAAGCCGTCGGCGGCGGTTCCGAGGACTTCGAACTTCCCCTCGAACTCAAGATACCGACAAACCGACAGGAGAGCAGTTGGCGAATCATCGGCGACCAAGACTCGAATGCGGCGATTACTGGGGTCCATCGCACACTCCTGCTGAACACTAGGTGCTCAAGATCTGGAGCGTAGTGTGCATCGTTCCAAGATGAAACGGAATTCGGCTGATTCCCTACGGGATTAGCTGTAGGTTCGGGCAGGTGGCCGTTAGCCTTGGATGATCTTATTGCGAACCGCGTAGCGGACAAGCTCGGTGATGGAATGAAAATTGAGCTTGAGCATGATGTTGGCGCGATGTTTCTCGGCCGTTTTCACACTGATGTGCAAGAAACCGGCGATTTCCTTGTTGCTCTTTCCTTCTGCAAGAAGCTGCAAGACTTCCCGCTCGCGCGGGGTGGGGCGCCTCCGGCCTGAGGCGGAATCGTCGCCAGGCGACAGGACGGTTTTGGAGAATACTTCGGATACCCGCGAGGATAAGTACGGCTTGTGCTGGCGGAGGGCATCAACCGCGGCAATCAAGTTACGATCCGCATCGTCTTTCAGGATATATCCTCGCGCTCCGGCCTCCAGAACCTCTTGGATCAGCACTTCCGAATCGTGCATGGTCAAAATCAACACTTCCGTTTTCGGAGATAGCTTGCGGATTTGCCGCGTAGCCTCCACCCCGTTTAGCATTGGCATCCCAATGTCGAGTACCGCCACATCCGGCCTCAGTTCTCCCGCCTTCTCCACAGCTTCCCGGCCATTGGCGGCTTCGGCGCACACTTGCCACCCGCGCTCGGTCTCCAGAAGAGTGCGGAGCCCGGTTCGTACGACGTGATGATCATCCGCCACGAGAATGCGAAGGGGCATTAGAAACCTCGACCATCACAGGAATGGCAGCCCGCACTATGGTTCCCGACGACTTGGATTCCACTTCGAGTTTTCCTCCGAGTTGCGTCATCCGTTCGCGCATGCCAAGTATCCCCACACCCAAGCGAGTTCGCGCGCTCCTGCCTCGCTCGACCGCCGTCTGATCGATTCCGCGGCCTCGATCGCTCACTTCCAGTTCGACGCGAGTTGCATCCCCGCGTAAGCGAATCTTGGCCGTCTGGCTGCCAGAATGCCGCTGGATGTTCGACAGGCTTTCCTGCACAATCCGGAAAAAGGCTGTCTCCGCCTCTTGGCTCAGTCTCCCAAATCCCGCCTGAAGGTCTACCTCCAATTTAATCCCGCTCCTCTCGCTAAATCCCCTGGCATACTCCTTGATCGCCGATGTCAGGCCGAGTTCATCCAGCATCGGTGGGTGCAACAGGTACGAGAGCGTGCGAATTTCGCGCGACATTTCTTGGAGCACACGGCGCGCCTCGGATATCGCTCGTAGCGATTTTTCGTCGAGAGGAACCGAAGCGCGCGCGACCTGCGCGAGATTCAAATTCACCGCCAACACGCTCTGCGCCAAACTGTCGTGCAGTTCCCGCCCCAGGCGACGCCGCTCTTCGTCCTGCAGCTGCAGCAGGCGCGTTGACAACTGGTGCAGCGCCTCTTCTGCCTGCTTCCGTTTAGTAATATCGCTAAACGATGAGATCAACTTTTCCAGCTGCCCATTCTCGCCGAACATCGGTACGACCTCGCCAAGAATCCAGAGCACTTCATTCGAGTCTCGGCGTCGCCAGCCCATGACCTCATTGCGGACTGCCTTCCCGGTCGCCAAAGCTCGGGGACCCGGACGCATCGAGAAGGGCATTTCCGTTCCGTCTTCGTAAACAGCAACCAAGCCAAGTTCCGAAGAATTCTTTCCAAGGACGTCTTTAATTGGCATGTCGAACATCTGCTGGGCTGCTTGATTCGCGAACAGAATTTCCGCCCCCGGTCCCAGCAGCACGATGCCCACGTGCAAACTTTCCACGACAGTCCGAAATCTCTCCTCGCTGCTGCGCAGCGCCTCCTCTGCCCGCTGCCGGGCGGTGACGTCGCGAACTACAACCAGCGCATGCAGCCGGCCATCCAGTTCAATCAAGGCTCCTGAAAACTGACCGATTCGGATCTCTCCAGACTTCGTTCGGCAACGAAATTCTTCCTCCCGGACTTCCCCCTCATCTCGTAGCTTGGCCATGACCTTCGCTCGATGCGACACGTCAACCCAGAGATGCATTTCATCCGGAGTTCTCCCAAGCGTCTCTTCGCGCGTATGACCGGTAAAGCGGGTAAAACTGTCATTGACCTCCACAAAACGGCCTTCTGGGACAAGACTTATGCCAACGGGGTCGGGGCTCAGACGAAAGGCACTAGAAAACATGTTTTCCGATCGCAGCAGGTCCGTCTCTGTTCGAAGCAGATCGTCTGCCATCCGCCGCTGCTTCTCACTGGTTAGAATAAGGCGCGTTGCAAAAACGACAAACGAAGCGGCAACGGCAAACCACGCGATCGTGATCTCCTCTGTGGCGATCCGCCGGCCCATAATGAGGACGAGCAGAGGTATACCGACCGGCAAAAGATGCGAAAGCCCTGCCGAGCGTGGCCTCCGGGGCACCGCAGCCGGAACGAGCTCATCTTTACGCTTCCAGGTAGCTGCGACCACCACCACAAACAAGTATGGCGCGCACCATCCGATGTCGTTCCAGCCTGTTTTGCCCGAAGTTGGACGTGAGCTGAAAAAATAAGCTAACTCGGAAGCGCTGGCTAAGACGAAAAAAAAAGACATTCTGCCAAAGAATGCTCGTACTGCCGGTTCTGAGACCCTTGCAGCCCAAATCGAAAACCCTGCGGCAAGCGCAGCGTCGCGAAACGTTTGCAGCTGCAGAACCTTCAGAACCATCTTTGGCCCTTCGGCTTCCCAACGAGAAGGAACGTAAAAAAAATATAGATATGCGGTAAGCCCCACCACGACCACCTGAACAAAATCCAAAACCTGCTGCCAGTCGATCCCGCCGGATTCTCCCGCTGGCCTCGGCAAAAGCATCATCACGCATGGCATCACCCACAGAATGAACAGAATGTCAGACGGCCAGGGTGCGACTGCCGGCAGATGCGAAATATTTTGATAGTACGTTTCCAGCGCTTGTGCGGCCGCCGCCATAAAGAGCGCAACAGCCAAAAGCATCCAGAGCCGGCGCAAGTAGCCCAAGGAAGGCAGGGCGACACGCAAGGCGCAATAGGCGGCCCACAGCACGATTGCGGTTTGCAAGAGATCCGAATACAGGAGGCTTGCCGCAGGCGAGCGAATTCCTTCGACGACCAAGACCAGGAGTGCGGTCAGTGCGGCCGCGACTGTGAGGGCAAATCTGGAAAACTTGCCAGAGGGAAGCAACAGCGACCTCGCAAACTTGGGTGTAGTCTATGCTGGCTTAACTTTGCAGACAACCGCGACGGACTCAAGCGTCAACATGGGTGTCCTTGGTTTCTCGATCCGATTGTGATTCCTTGGGCCGTGTAACTCGATGAGTTGATGCCTTTTCAGCGGTGCCGCATTCTTTGCACGTGCCGAACAAACCTAACAAATCAATAAGGGTTCACCGCGGCAGTCGCAAATCCAGCTGTTCCAAGACTGGACCAAAAGTCTATCCGATTGTTTTGGCTTACTTCGTCAGTGTTTTCCACAATTTTGGGAAAGTGCGGAGTCACTCGCGTTGGACACAAGTGGAATATGCAAACTGGATATTCTGCTTAATCTAGTTGATTACATGGGCGTTGAAATGGTGGATGCGGGGGGGGCGGAATAATTCAGGGATACTGAAAACACGCAACTTATTGATTTTTTGAGACGCCAAAAACGGGGAAAACGGCAAAATTGCATACAACTGGAACGTATCTGGAACGCGGCTCGCGAAAAAGAGGAGCGGCGTGGCCGCGTAGTTGTGACAACTTTTCAATCAAAGATGAGGCCGCTCACCGGGGAGTATTCTGAGTAGGCCACGCCATCCCACATTTCTCAGAACCGGACTCCTGCTTATCACTTGAATGTGACGATGTCCATTGCATAGTTTTGCGCTGTGCTGGCGGTGACGGATGCTTGATACGATCCGGTGGCCGAGACGATACGATCGACCAAGCACACCGTCGCTCCGGCCGGATCATTCGTCTGACTCTGAATCGTCCAGCCGCTGGGAGGACCCGAACAGGTAGGATTAGAGGCTCCCGTGGCAGCCCAGGAAAACAGATATTCGTTTGCCGCTGTGGTGGTGACCGTGGCTGAGGACCAAGCCGTGGTTGCCGAGAGGGAGTCGTGGAAGCCGAATTGATCCAGCGGCGCAGCGGGATCGAGCCCCGCCACCTCAGCCACGGCTAACAACAGATAGGTGCTGCCGCCGCTGAAGTTCAACGTCAGTGAGGTGGTTCCCCCGGCTGTAGACTTGGCGTAATAGAAGTTGTTGTACGTGGAGCTGCCTGGGACATTGTGGTAGATCGAAGTTGCCAGGCCGCGCGTGAAGGTATCTCCGGAACCGTCGGTCACACTGCTGATATCCAGGGGCCAGAAGCTCACTCCCACGATCAAAGTGCGCCCAGCTCCGGTGGGTTGGGGCAGCGTAAGTGTGACCGTTCCGCCGGAAGTAGGCGCACGGATGAAGGTGGCTTTCTGGATCAGAGAAATGGCGGGCGGAGTGGTCACCGAGAAACCATTGGTCAGAGTGCTGCTTTGGTTGTCGGGATTGCTGACGGTGACGTTGTGCGTGCCTAGCGTAGCGGTGGAGCTGATGGTGATGTTGGCGGTGAGTTGAGTGGCGGAGTTGAACGCGCAGGAGTTAACGGTGATGCCCGCACCAAAGCTGCAAGTGGCCCCGCTC
>Ga0209736_1000159_pt1 | contig 21496 bp, 14 predicted proteins | sample BlaSpr_A8_Ref_M3_FD_187992 | JGI IMG/M metagenome (GOLD analysis project Ga0209736, IMG submission 187992) | Forest soil microbial communities from Thunder Bay, Ontario, Canada - Black Spruce, Ontario site 2_A8_Ref_M3 (SPAdes) (version 2) | ecosystem: Environmental > Terrestrial > Soil > Boreal...
TGCCATCTCCCGCGCTCGCGCCGAAGCCTGCGCCGTCATCAGATTCGCGACGTTTGCGCAAGCGATCAGCAGCACCAATCCCACCAGCACTCCGAGCACCGCGAGCGGCCGCCGCGTTTCGGACTGCAGTTCGGAAACTCCGGTTGCCGCCGGCTCAAGCAAAAGTCTCTGGTTCAAGAAATTGTCGATGTCTTCTTGGCGCATTCCATGAAAACCTTTGGCTCGCTCCTCTTCAAAAGCACGGGAAGTTGCCTCCAGTTTTTGCCGCATTGGTTCGAACGCCGCGCCCGGCTTAACCGCCGCCAAAGTCCTGTGCCAGGTCCAATCCTTGTGCGTGACTCCGGGATGCATCATGGTGGGCACAAAGATGTCGACCATCGTACCCGGCTCGGTTCCGGTGAACGGTGCCTCGGCAACGCCGGCGATCTCGTAGAGCTCGTTGCCCATTCGAAACGTCTGCCCGATCACATTCGGGTCCTGCCCAAAGCGATGCGTCCAATAGTCGTGCGACAACACCGCATACGGATGCCCGCCGGGCTTCAGGTCGTCGTTTTCCGTAAACACCCGCCCCAAAGCTGGCCGCAATCCCAGCGTCGGAAACATCCAGCCGGAAACGTATTGCAGATACGCTTTCTCAATCTCTTCGTCCGATTTGTACGTCAGATCCACCGGCTCGGCGTAGGAAACCGCAAACAATTCGGCTTGATCTTTCACCGCGGCACGCATTAGCTGAAAAGCCGGATAAGCCCAGGCATCGAATGTCTGAGGCTTGCCCTCGGGACCCATCGCTTGGCGCGACACATCGTAGAGTCGCTCCGGATTCGCCACTGGCAAAGGACGCAGCAAAAGCGCGTCAATCAACCGGAACGCCGACGTGCAAGCTCCAATCGCCAAGGCGAGCGAGAGAATTGCCGCGGCAGACGTAACCTTGGTTTTGACAAGCTGCCGCCAGCCGAAAACAGCGTCGGCGCGCAACGATTCCAGCCACGACACAAGCCTCACGTCGCGGCTTCCCTCACGATGCCGCAGCGCTGAGCCAAGCGCCTTCCGCGCCTCGACAGGATCGCGCCCCCGCGCAATCGCTTCAGCAATGTGCGATTCGAGTTCCTCGTCAATCTCTCGATTCAAGCGATCCCCGCGAAACATGTTGGCGATCCTGGTCCACAGCGACATCTCAAGCCTCCCGCAAAACGCGATTCACAGCCAAAGTCACCGCCTGCCACCGCGACTCCTCCGCCCCAAGTTGTCTCTTTCCCGCCGCCGTTAACTCATACAACCGCGCCCGCCGCCCCGTATCCTTCGTAATCCACTCCGCCCGAATCCACCCGGCTTCTTCCATGCGGTGCAAGGCCGGATACAGCGACCCTTCCTCAACGCGCAGCACCTCTCCAGAAATGTCCTGAATCGCGGACATGATCGCGTAGCCATGCAACCCCGGCCGCCGCGAAAGTATCTTCAAAACCAGCAAATCCATCGACCCCTGCAGAGAGTCAGCCTTAGCCATACTCAGACCTCACCATACATAGACGTCTAAGTAAGGGAAAAGTTCCGTCAAATAATCAGTCCGAAGTGCTCAAGATCCCTGTCCGGTTCCGCGACAGCTTTTTCCCGCAAGCGGACAATTCCGGTACCGCACCTCCCTGGCGACAGGCACTTAAGCTCAGACAACAAAGGGACTTAACAAAGACCGGGTTCGGAAGGAAATTTGCGCTTAGCTCAGCAGATTTCAGGGGTGCACCCATGCAAATATTTTGGCAGGACTTGCGGCAAGGGCTGCGAATGCTCGCGAAGTCCCCCGGCTTCACGATCGTTGCCGTGCTCACTCTCGCGCTCGGCATTGGCGCGAACACGGCGATCTTCAGTATCGTGAACGCGGTTCTCCTTCGTCCGCTGGCGTACAAGGATTCGCCTTCGCTGGTCAACATTTGGGGAAAATTCGAGAAGGACGGCATTCCGCAGAACTGGATCTCCGAGCCCGAATACTGGGACTTGCTCGATCACAACGAGTCGTTCTCGCAGATTGCCGCATACTCGCTCGGAGGCCGAGCAAATCTAACTCGCGCGGATGCGCAACCTGTGCAAGTTTCCGCAGCCAACGCCACGGCCGGTGTACTTCCGCTTCTCGGCATTGCGCCCGTCCTCGGCCGCACCTTCGGCGCCGACGAGGACCAGCCCGGCCATTCTCACTACGCCCTTCTAAGCTACTCCCTTTGGCAAAGCCAGTTTGGCGCCGACCCGAACATCATATCGGAACCGATTCAGCTCGACGGCGAGACGTACAGCGTTGTCGGTATTCTGCCCAAAGGATTTTCTCTTGGCGGCAAGCAGGACCTCTGGACTCCCCTTGGTCTGGATCGGACCAGGTCGGGCAACCGCGGCTCTCACTATCTGCACGTCGTGGCACGCCTTAAGCCTGCCGTGGATTTTGCGCAAGGTTCGGCAGCACTGACGCGGTTCGCGGACGATCTCCGTCGGACGTATCCCGGCAACTATGGCCACGGACCCGAGAAAAACTTCGATATGTACATTGTGCCCGTGAAGGAGCAGTTGGTCGGCAAGCTTCGACCGGCCCTGTTTGTCCTACTGGGTGCCGTTGCATTTGTGCTTCTCATCGCCTGCGCCAACGTTGCCAATCTTTTGCTCGCGCGCGCTTCCGCACGCGAAAAGGAACTCGCCATTCGAGCGGCGTTAGGGGCGGGACGCGCGCGGCTTGTGAGGCAATTACTCACGGAAAGCCTGATTCTAGGGTTTGCCGGCGGCCTGCTGGGGCTTGCGCTTGCCTACGGGGGAGTTGATGCGCTCCGCGCGCTTGCTCCGGCGAACACTCCGCGCATGGACGAGGTCCAAATTGACCCTCTCGTGCTTGCGTTTACGTTTGCCGTTTCGCTGCTAACCGGCCTGGTCTTCGGCCTTGCGCCGGCATGGCACGTCGCACGCACCGATCTGCGCGAATCGCTGAACGAAGCGGGCCGCGGCACCTCGGCCGCGGGAGGAACCCTCAACCTGCGCGCTTCGCTTGTAGTCTCAGAGCTTGCCTTGGCAGTGCTGCTGCTCGTCGGCGCGGGCCTCTTGATCCGCAGCTTCAGCCGTCTGCTTGACGTTTCTCCCGGCTTCCAAACACAACACTTGCTCACGATGGAGCTCTCACTGCCGGAGAAAACTTACCCGGACGGCGCGCCGGTGCAGAAGTTCTATACGCAGCTCATGGCCAGCGTGAAAACAGTTCCCGGGATCCAAGCCGCCGGCGCCGTTTCGCAAATGCCGCTCGCCGATTCCTATACTTCCGGCTCCGTCTTCTTTGAAGATACGTCGATTCCCGATATCCCAAAACTGCCGGAGCTGGGCAATCTTCCGTATATGGAAATCGACCAACGCGCGGCTACACCCGAATATTTTCAAGCAATGGAGATTCCGCTTGTCCGGGGGCGGCTGCTGAGCGATGCAGATGACGCGAACGCCCCGCTCGTCGCTGTGGTGGATGCGAATTTCGCTCGCCGCTTTTGGCCACATCGCGATGCCATCGGTCAGCGCGTGGCCATCGATACCATTCCTAATGTCAAACCGGCGGCGCCGCGTTGGCGCACCATCGTGGGGGTAGTCGGGCACGTGAAGCACTATTCGCTCGACGTCGAAGGCCGCGAACAAATTTACTTCCCGCACAGGCAGCCGCTTTACGGGGTTTTTGCCCCTCGCGATATGACCCTCGCCGTGCGCACTTCGATCGATCCGGCCAGCGTGACCAGCGCGATTCGCGAGCAGGTCTTCGCCATCGACAAGGGCCTTCCGCTCTATAACATTGCCACGATGGATCAGCTCGTCTCGAATTCCGTCGCTCAGCCGCGGCTGAATCTTTCCCTCCTGGTTGCCTTTGCTGTACTGGCGCTCGCCCTGGCGGCGGTCGGCGTGTACGGAGTGATGGCCTATGCCGTAACGCAGCGCACGCAGGAATTCGGCATCCGCATGGCGCTCGGTGCGTCTCCCGCGGACGTCTTGAAACAAGTGTTCCTTGAAGGAGGCCGCCTCGCCGCTTTAGGGCTCGGCCTCGGCCTCATCGCCGCGCTCGCGCTCACTCGTTTGATGGCCAGCATGCTTTACGGCGTGAAGCCCAGCGATCCGCTGAGCCTTGGCGTGGCCGCCGCGCTTCTCGCCGTCGTCGCCCTTGCCGCCTGCTACATCCCCGCGCGTCGCGCCACCCGCGTCGATCCCCTCGTAGCTTTGCGCTACGAATAACTTCGGACTTCGCGCTTCCTGTGGTGCTCCGCTTTGGAGTTGACATCTTATCCAAGCCGGGCCTGCTCGAAAAGCGAGAGGACCATTGGCGATGTCTCACCAGACGTAGAGAACGCGACAGCGTCGCGGATTGTGACTGTCAAAGCCAATGATAATAATCGTGTCGCCAAGCTAGTGCTTGAGTTCTGCCGGCCAGTTCGTCAGCAAGCTGATGGAGCTCGATTTCGTGCGGTCGGCCGTGACACGGTAAATCACGATGTTCTGCGTTTTGCCGAAGAGGATAGTGCCATCCGGGCCCCAGGCTCCGCCGTAATCGTCGGTGTCCTCGGCCAACACTTGCGGGTCACCCCCATTCACGCTGATCTTCTTCAGCTTGTGATCGGCCTCGAAGCCGAGATGCTGGCTATCGGGGGACCAGAATGGCGCTGCGGCATCCTCCGTTCCCTGCAGCATCCTTGCCTGCTGGGCACTTAGGGCCCGCACCCAAAGGTTGGTCACGCCTTTCTCGTCAACGGCAGAGAACGCCAACATCTTTCCGTCGGGCGAAATCGCCACTGGCCCGGCATCGAATCCATAGGCGCGAAAGGAGGTTCCCGGCGGCGGAGGAATATACGCCCGCACGGTGAACACCGGTGCTCCTGCGCGCCGTGAGAAGGAGAACGCAGCAACTCCTATCACCAGCAGGAACGCTACAGCGATCGCGGCGAGCGCCCATCACGGGAATGGTTTGGTCGCCGAAGCGGTGGGTTTTGCGAGTGAGATACCTTTCAACTGCAGTCGTATATCGTGCGCTTTTTGGAACCGCTGCTCGCGGTCTTTGGCAAGACAGGTTGCAACCAGGTAATCCAGACTTGCGGGAGCAATTGGATTGTGATGGCTGATCGGTTCAGGATCATTTTCCAGGATCGCCGATGCCACAGTAATCTGGGTTTTTCCCTCGAAGGCGCGCCTGCCAGTGGCCATTTCGTACAGAACTGCGCCGAAGGCGAAGATGTCGCACCGCTCGTCGACCTCGAGGCCTTCAATCTGCTCGGGAGACATATAGTGAATGGTGCCCACAATTGTTCCGGCGGTCGTGAGAGGGCTTAGCGGAGATGGTCCGCTGATCGTGCGTGCTGCCGATAATAGTGGAGCGCCGTCACCCGGAGAGGCAGCTAGTGCCGCCGGTTTCGCTAACCCGAAATCCATAAGCTTTGCGCCGCTCTTGGTGAGCATCACGTTGCCGGGCTTCAGGTCGCGATGCACGATGCCGGCGCGATGCGCCACCTCCAGTGCTTCGGCGATCTCGATTCCGACTCTCAACATTTCGGGGAGAGGCATGGTGCCACGCCGCAGACGATCAGCAAGCGTTTCGCCCTCGAGAAATTCCATCACCAGGAAGTCGGTGCCATCCTGATTGCCGATGTCGTAGAGGTGGCAGATGTGCGGATGATTCAGCGAAGAGATAGCTCGAACCTCGCGCTCCATCCGCTGTTTCAGTTCAGGCGAGGAAGAAAGGTGGGAAGGCAGAACTTTAACCGCTACAGTGCGATCCAGGCGGACGTCCCTCGCACGATACACCTCACCCATCCCGCCTGTACCCAGCGGAGATTCGATCTCATAGGGCCCAAGTTTGGTGCCAGAGGTTAGAGCCATCCGTGCGCGTAATTATAGACTGACTAGCCACAATGCAGCTGCTGCGGCAATTCTGGACGTATTGCCGGCGATCCTGAAAGTAATTCAGATGGGCATCGAGCGGATAAGTAACGACAAGTCGGCTTGTAGCAAGTGATCGCGATTCCTCCCGGTTGACGGCGTAACTGGAAGTTACGCGTCCCCACCCGCCCACCAAGCGCACAACTTGGCTTCGGACCTGCGAACCGCTGCGCAAGCCCGCTCAATGATAGCGGTCGCGTACCCCCGGCCAGCGAACCGCTTTTCACTCCGCGTGAACAACCTTCTGCTGGCTCACGTTTTGACCGTCCCCGCTTTTTAATTTGCTGAAAATGACGGTCGACAAAATCGTGAACACGCCGAGAACAAGCAATGCTTCGTGAACGCCGTGAATCATTTCCGCCGGATTGGAACGAACACGAGGAACGAAAAACGCCGTCGCCAGGCCCGCCGTTGCGACCCCAAAACTGATGGACATTTGCTGCATTGTGCTGGCAATCGAGCTCGCGCTGCTTGTCTCTTCTTCGCTCACGTCGGCATAGACCAGCGTGTTCATGCTCGTATACTGCAGCGAAGTGAAAGCCCCATAGCAAAACGCCTGAATCACGATCAGCCAGACCGGTGTGTGTTGCCCAATGGTCGCAAACAGCAAAAGAAGCAGGCCGAGGACAATTGTGTTTGAAATCAGGACGCCGCGGTAGCCGATGCGGTTTAAAATCTTCGGCAGCAGGAATTTTGTGCTCATCGAGGCGAGCGCCTGCGGCATGATCAGCAACCCAGACTGAATGGGTGTGAATCCCAGCCCCACCTGGTAAAGAAGCGGCAAGAGAAACGGCACTCCGCCGATACCCAGCCGAGTGAAAAAGCTGCCGCTCACCGCCGCGCTGAACGTGCGAATGCGAAATAGACTCAACCGCAGCAGGGGAAATTCGATCCGGCTCGCATGAAGCAGGTAGCCGCCAATCAGCGCCAGGGAAATCGCCAGCAGTCCCAGAATTTCGCCCGTACTCAGCCTATGTTCGCCGAAAATCTCTAGTACGTAAGACAGCAGCGCGATTCCGGAACCAAACAGAATGAGGCCGACAATATCGAGCGGGTTGGTCTTTTCTTCGCGATAGTCGGGCAAATGCAGATACACCATCAACAAACCGATCAGTCCTATCGGAATGTTCACGAAAAAAATAAATCGCCAGTGCAGGTAGCCGACGATCAGTCCGCCCGCAATCGGTCCCAGCATTGGGCCAATCAAAGCGGGAATCGCCACGAAGCTCATGGCCCGAATGAGCTCGGATTTGGCAAACGTTCGAACCAGCGTAAGCCGGCCCACGGGCACCATCATGGCGCCTCCGCATCCCTGAAGAACGCGGCACGCCACCAGAAAATGGATGTTGCTCGATATGCCGCAGAGAAACGATCCAAGCGTGAAGAGTCCAATCGCGGATGCAAACACGCGCCGCGTTCCGAAGCGATCCGCCATCCACCCGCTGATCGGAATAAAAACCGCCAGGCTCAACGTATAACTCGCCAGAACGGACTTCATGCTGAGCGGCGTCACCTTGAGCGCCTCCGAAATGGCCGGCACCGCTGTGTTCAGAATCGTCGTGTCCAGCGACTCCATGAAAAACGCCACAGCCACCAGCCACGGTAAAAGCCTCTTGCTCGAAGCGGACGGCGTCGATGAAACCGGAGGCGAGTTTGTGGAACTGACGGGGCTTATGGCCATGGAGTCGAAGAATTACTTTACTAACGAATGGAAAGATTTGCTCGAATACCCCGCGACTCTGCAAATCGCCCCTCAATACCTTGGATTACTTTCCCAGGCGGTTTGATCCGCTCCCCCTCGTAATCATTTGTACAAAGGCGCACCGTGCGGCCCTTTCCGTTGCTCTTTATCTTGCTACGATAAAAAGACCCTAGGACATACCTCCTTTTTGGAGTTGGAAGCGCTCGCCTGCATAAAGCGAGAGTCGTTTCTTAGATCATGTCGCCTTTCATGGCGACCGAGGAGTCTGACGTGAAAACTGCATCTTTTTATCTCGCAATGACGGGCATGCTCGGCATTCTTGCCGTGCCCGCGGTCGGCCAGGCACACCCAGCTGCGAACGCGCAAAGCCGGATTTCTACTTCTCCGGCCGCGAGCACCTCGCCGGCCTCTGCTCCCAGCACCGTTTCTCGCACTACCAAAGCCGTGAATTATCGCCGCGCCGGAGGCTCTACCAAAATCGATTTTCAGGGCACCGAACTCATGCAAGGCGCTTCTGGCGAAGCCAGGGTCGATAGCAAAAGCAATCGCATGGAAATTGAAGCAAAATTTACCGGCTTCGAAAACGCCACCAAATTTGGCCTCGAATATCTGACCTATGTTCTCTGGGCCGTCTCCCCGCAAGGCCGCGCCGTGAATCTCGGCGAACTAGTCCTCAAAAACGGCAGCGGCCAGGTCAAAGCCATCTCGGACATGCAAACGTTCGGCATGATCGTAACCGCCGAGCCGTATTTTGCGGTCACGCAGCCGGGCAACATGGTTGTTTTAGAAAACGTTCTGGGCCCCGCCACGCAGGGCAAAATCGAAAACATCGACGCCCAATACGAATTGCTCGGACGCGGCATCTATTCTTCTTCGAACACCAAAATTGAAAACGCCATCTTCGGTATCGACCGCAAAACGCCTCTCGAGCTGTTCGAAGCGCGCAACGCTGTTCGAATCGCCCGCATCGCCCAAGCCGACAAATACGCCGCCTCTTCACTATCCAAGGCGGAACAGCAACTCAGAAGCGCGGAAGAAGTTTACAGCCGTAAGAGCGAGAAAAAATCCGTTGAAGCCGCCGCCCGCGAAGTCGTCGAAACCGCCGAAGAAGCGCGCGTCATGGCCGTAAAACAAAAAGCCGAACTGGACGCGCAGGCCAAATCCATAGCCGACAAGAAAGCGGCCGAAGAACAAGCCGCCGCGGAAATAAAACGCCGCCAGGATGCCGATCAGGCTCGCTTGCAAGCGGAAGCTGCCAAAGCCGAAGCCGTTCGAATGAAGCAAGAAGCAGAAAAAGCCGCCGCCGATGCCGCACGCCAAAAACAGGAAGCCGAGCAGGCCACCGCCGCCGCCGTCGCGCAGCAGCAAGCCGCGCAAGCCGCCGCCGAACAAGCCGCGCGAGACAAGGCCGCCGCGGTTGATCAACAACGCGCCGCGGAAGCCGAAGCGGATAAAGCGCGCCAAGCCGCCGCGAGAGCCGAATCCGAAAAAGCGGAATTGCGCGCGCAACTTTTGAATCAGCTCAATTCCATTTTGCAGACGCGCGATTCCGCGCGCGGGCTCATCGTCAATATGTCGGACGTACTGTTTGATACCGGCAGCTACACGCTCAAGCCGGGCGCGCGCGAAAAGCTCGCGAAAATTTCAGGAATTCTGCTCGCGCATCCTGGCCTGACTATGCAGATTGAAGGCCACACGGACAGCGTGGGCACCGACGATTTCAATCAGCAGCTCTCCGAGCGCCGCGCGGATTCCGTGCGCGATTTTCTCGCGGAGCAGGGGGTGGCTGCGTCCTCGATCACCGCGCGCGGCTTTGGAAAAACACAGCCGGTCGCCACGAATGATACCGCCGACGGCCGTCAGCGCAACCGCCGCGTCGAGCTCGTCGTAAACGGCGCCGCCATCGGAAACGCCGCCGCGGCGAACATCTCAAGCAACCGATAAGTTTTCCGCAGCTCATTAAAAAATTCGAGCGCCTTGCTTTCCGAGCAAGGCGCTTTTGAATTTCTTGACGCCGACTCGTTTCACGGAGACTCCCGATAAATTGACGGTCTGCGTGACAATCCGGTACGGTGTTTCTGCAACCGCGGTTCGCACAGTCCGCTCGATGCGTTTGAAGCCGGAGGTCATCGATGTTCTTCGTTCTCTTGGCGCTCACCTTTCCTGCGTGGAGACCTCACTTTTCGTTTCTTGAAAATCCGCTGGCCAACGAAATGATGGTTTTGCGCTGGATGCATCTTATCTTCGGCATCATCTGGATCGGCCTGTTGTACTTCTTCAATTTGGTTCTGACGCCAGCGATGAAGCAAGTCGATCCAGCGGCGCGCGTGAAAATTTATCCGGCGCTGATGTCGAAAGCGATGGGTTGGTTTCGCTCTTCCGCTGTGGTGACCGTCCTCGTGGGAATCCGTTATTTTCAGCTGCATCTTTTTGCCGACGCGGATGCAGCCGGCCATCATTCGCTGGCCGTTCAGTGGCTGGGTTGGTGGCTGCTGGTTTGGTTCGTCGCATATATTTTTATTTACGCGTTGCAGCTCCCTGCAAAAGGATTTCGGAATAGTCCCTGGGTGCGCGGCATCGGAATCGCGATTGTTGTCGTCGCTGCGTCGTGGCTCGTGATGGCATTGAACGGCGGAGCAAATGTTTCCAATGCGCACCTGGCGATCAGCGTCGGCGGAGGGCTGGGTCTGGTCATGCTGCTCAACACCTGGGGCGTGGTGTGGCGCGTGCAGAAAAAGCTGATTGCGTGGGCGCGTGCGAGCGCGGAACAAGGTGTGCCGATGCCGCCCGAAGCCGAGCGCCTGATGCGCTGGGGCTTCCTGACTGCGCGCGTTTCGTTTTGGCTATCGTTTCCCATGCTATTTTTCATGGCCGCGGCGAGCCACTATCCTTTCCTGAGCACGATCGCGCGATGAAGCGAAGAAATAATGAAGTAACGATGTAATGACGCAGCGGTCGCAGAGGGGTACCCTCGATTGGCATCAAAAACGACTATTGGGAAGGCATTGACAATACGCTGCGGCCGGTTCGCACCGCGCTCACTGAGCTGACGCACAGAAGCGACGAGGAACTTCTTAACAATCCTCGCCGTTAGCGCGTGAGGGGACCGTGGACCTGCCGCTGGAAACCAGAGTTTGAAGTTCAAAGTCGATGAAAACCTTCCGGCGGAGCACGCCGCGATCCTTCGCGAAGCGGGCCACGAGGCGGATACTGTCGCGGACCAGGAACTGTCCGGCGCGGACGACTCGGAGCTTTCCCAACGCTGCCAGTCAGAGGACCGAATCCTTCTGACGCTTGATCTGGATTTCGCAAATGTTCAGGCGTATCCCCCGAAATCTCATTCGGGGATGGTGGTCTTTCGGTCCAACACCCAAGACAAAGTAACGCTTATTTCGCTCTAAAGCGGATGCTGCCTGTGCTGGCACGGCGATCACCAAAACAGCAACTCTGGATTGTTGAACAAGACCGCATCCGATATCGCGAAGATTGAGAGAGTGCGCGGCGAGAAAAAAAAGAGGAGGCGGGCCAGGTCGTCCCGCCTCCTCGCTCCCCTTTCGGGGATGGTCCGGCCAGCCTGACGGAGGGCGGCTGGTCGGTCGTGTGTTGGCCTACCTATATAATCCCGGCAGAGCGAAAAAAGTTCCTGAGAAAATGGAAAAAGTGACTAGAATCTTCGTGGAAAGAAAGCTCCGTTTCGGGGTGCTTACCACTTATGCCACGTCCTTCCTCGCTGAGCCCAGATAACATATTGCGTTTTCTGCAAGTTACGAAAGATGCGGCGTCTACGAACGAGATTGCCGCGGCTTTGCACGTGGGGAAGAGCGAGCGACGACCTCTATTTAGCATGCTGGTCAAATTAAAGAAGCGGGGGGCGATTGAGGAATTGCCTGGAGGGCGCTACTGGCTTGGGGGTCGAAAGGGCGCGGGAATATCGGGAGGCGAGGCGGCTCGTTCCACGGAGGATGGCGCTGGGGTTGCTGGATCTGCGGGGACTGGTTCCACGGGGAACATTCGGCGGGCGGCGGATACGCAGTCGATGGCGCGCGATGAAGTGCGGGGACGGCTTGTTTTGCATCACGATGGTTACGGCTTTGTGGTGCCCGATGTGCCGATGCCGCAGCTGGATGGCGACGTGTTTATTCCGCGCGACGCGGTGGAAGATGCGATGCACGGCGATCATGTGCTGGCGAAGCTGCAGCGCGTTAGTGATTTTCGTGGCGGGGGAACGCGCGGCGGACAGCGGGCGGAGGGGCGGATCGTGCGCGTGCTGGGGCGGGCGCATCCTTCGGTCGTGGGATTGTTTCGCTATGGGCCGCGGGGGAATGTTGTGCTGCCTTACGACAATCGGATTCAACATGAAATCGAGATTTCGGCTGGCGATGAGCTGACGGCGGCGCTGCGTGAAAAGTTGGGCGCGGGCGATGCTGGCGGGCGTGGCGGGAGAGGCAGACGGCTGCCGCAGCTCCCGGAACTGGATGGCGCGGTGGTGAACGTGGAGCTGCTGCGTTATCCGCGTGGCGGAGCGGCGGCGATGGGACGCGTGATCGAAATTCTTGGGCGGCCGGGGGATCTCGGCGTGGACACCGAGATCATCATTCGCAAGCATCATTTGCCGCATGACTTTTCTGGGGCGGTTTTGGAGGAAGCCGAACATCGCGCTGCGCCGGTGAGCGAAGTGGAGCGCGAAGGGCGCGAGGATTTTCGGCATCTGCCGATTGTGACCATCGACGGGGAAACGGCGCGCGATTTTGATGATGCAGTTTACGTGGAACGCCGAGCGGATGGTGGCTGGCGGCTACAGGTGCATATCGCCGACGTGGCGCACTACGTTCGAACGGGGACGGCGCTGGATCAGGAAGCGCGGCTGCGCGGGACGTCGGTCTATTTCCCGGACCGTGCTGTGCCGATGCTGCCGGAGGCGCTTTCGAATGGGATGTGCTCGCTGAAGCCGCGCGAGGAGCGGCTGGTGATGAGCGCGTTGATGGAGTTCGACGCGGCGGGCAACATGCAGAGCTCGCGGATGACTTCGGGCGTGATCCGCTCGGCGGAGCGGATGACTTACACGGACGTGAACAAAGTGATTGAAGGCGACGCGGATGCCTCGGTGCGCTATGCGGGCTTGGCTGGACATTTTCGCGACATGAAAGAGTTGGCGCTGCTGCTGAACAAGCGGCGCAACGAACATGGCTCGATCGATTTTGATTTGCCGGAGCCGGTGATTGAGTTCGATGAGCAGCAGCGCATGACGAACATTGTGCGGAGCGAGCGGAACATCGCGCATCGGCTGATTGAAGAGTTCATGCTGGCGGCGAACCGCGCGGTGGACGGCTATCTTTTGAAGCGCGGGATTGCGGTGTTGCACCGCGTTCATGAAAAACCGGACGCGCGCAAGGTGCTGGAGTTCGAAGAGCTGGCGCGCGCGTTTGGTTATTCGCTGGGTGTTGCGGATTTGCATCAGCGAGAGGTTGCTGTGCGGCACGGCCGCGTGCCTGCGCCGGCAAAGGCGGGGCGGCCGGATTCGTATGGTCACGGACGGGAGCGCGGCATGAAAGTGGCGCTGCCTGGAGCCACGGAGCTGCGGATTACGCCGCAGCATTATCAAAAATTGCTGCGCAAATTAGTGGGCAAACCCGAAGAGCGCATCGTTTCTTACTTAATGCTGCGCTCGCTGAAGCAGGCGCGCTACGCCGCGGAGCCGCTCGGACATTTTGCGCTGGGCTTTGACGAGTACACGCATTTCACTTCGCCGATCCGGCGGTATCCCGACCTGATCGTGCATCGCGTATTGAAGTGGGCTTTGGAGCATCCGCAGGTTGCCGCACCTGTAGGCAGCAATACGGCGCGCGGTCTGGAAGCGACGCTCTATTCGCAAAGGCAGCTTGAAGAGATTGCGTCGGAAACTTCGGAAGCGGAACGCCGAGCCAATGGGGCCGAGCGCGAGTTGATGGACTGGAAGACGGCGCAATTCATGGAAGCGCATCTCGGCGAGGAATACGAAGCGCTGATCATTTCGGTGCAGAAGTTTGGATGTTTTGTCGAGCTGTTCGAAGTTTTCGTCGAGGGACTGCTTCCCCTCAACGCTCTGGAAGACGCTGCGGGCACGCGCGTCGTCTTTCGCGAACGCGATCACGCCATTGTCGCGTTGTCGGGAGGCGATGGCCGGCGCGGCGCGCCTGGATCGCGTAGTGGGCGCGGCGCAAAACCCAAAGAGCTTGCCTGGCATCTCGGCGATCGCGTGCGCGTGCGGGCGGAGCGCATCGACCCAATGCGCCGCCGCGTCGAGTTCGCCATAGCAGAGATCGCCTAGACGATTCGAATCCTGCAGAATCGCATTTCTGAACGGTTGAGAGATTCTGTTATTCTGAAGAGCCATGTAAACAGCGGCCGTCCAGCCTTTGCGGCTCCGCAATATTCGAGATAGAGAGGAACCATTCATCGTGAGTACGTCCACAGCTTCAGAACGCGCCGTGAAGCGCGTGCACAATTTCAATGCGGGGCCAGGGGCTTTGCCGCTTCCTGTGCTTGAGCGGATCAAGGAAGAGCTGCTTGACTGGCGCGGCAGCGGCATGTCGGTGATGGAGATGAGCCACCGATCGCCGGAATTCGAGAGCATTAACGCGGCGGCGGAGGCGGGGTTGCGCAAGCACCTCGCGATTCCTGATGACTACGCGGTGCTCTTTCTGCAAGGCGGCGGGAGCATGCAGTTCACCATGGCGCCGATGAACCTATGCCTGCCAGGAAAACCCGTGGACTTGATTCACACCGGAACTTGGACGGCGAAGGCGCTTGGCGAATTGAAAAAAGGCATCCTGCACAACGTCGCGGCTTCGACGGAAGCGGAAAAATTCACCCGTCTGCCGCGCAAAGATGAAATTAAATTCTCGCCTGATGCTTCGTACGTGCACATGTGCACGAACAACACGATTGAAGGGACGCAGTGGACTGAGTTGCCGGAGACCGGTAGCGTGCCGCTTGTCGCGGACATGTCCTCGGACATCGCTTCACGCCCCATCGAAGTGAAAAAGTTCGGGCTTATTTTCGCAGGTGCGCAGAAGAACCTTGGGCCGAGCGGCGTTACCGTTGTGATTGTGCTTAAGGACCTCGCCGAGCGCGCGGACAAGAATCTGCCGACACTTCTGCAATACCGCACGCACATCAAGGAAAAATCGCTGTATCACACGCCGCCGACGTTCGCGGTGTACATCGTCGGGCTGGTGATGGAATGGATCGAGGCCGAAGGCGGGATCTCCGCGATCGAAAAACGCAACAACACCAAGGCGAAGCTCCTTTACGATACGCTCGAAGCCAGCAACGGCTTCTATCGCTGCCCGGTTGAAAATTCCTCGCGCTCGAAGATGAACGTGGTTTTTCGCGTCGCTGGCGGCAACGAAGATATCGAAAAGCAATTCGCCGTAGAAGCGGCCGAGGCGGGTCTGGTCGGCACGCCGGGCCATCGGTCCGTCGGCGGCATGCGCGTATCGCTGTACAACGCAGTCACGCTGGGCGCCGTCGAAGCCCTCACGTGCTTCATGCACGAATTCCAGCGGACGCGCGGTTAGGCTGCGCGGCCGGGGCAAGCCCCGCCCATACAGGAGCGTACGAACCGGCGATTGTTCGGGGTTTTTTCCGGGACGCAAAACCCGTACCCGCGGGTGATCTGAACATACGAAGCGGCGAAGCGGGAAACTTCTCGGCCGCAAATCACTTCTACTTACGAATGAGTCTTTCCCCTTGCACTTCTACAAGAGTGGGGGTATTGTCTCTTGTCGAAGCGACAGGGGAATCCGCTTATGGCGAAAAAGAGAATCGAACTTCCGCAGGGCACGCTCGACCTTTTGATTCTGCGCACGCTGGCATTAGAGCCGCAGCATGGTTGGGCCATTTCCGAGCGCATCCAGCAGATTTCGAGTGATGTTCTACTGATCCAGCAGGGTTCGCTGTATCCCGCGCTGCACCGGCTCGAGCGACGCGGCCGGATCAAAGCAAAGTGGGGCACGTCGGAAAACAACCGGCGAGCGAAATACTACGAACTCACGAAAACCGGGCGCAAACAGCTCGAACTCGAGAAGGATACCTGGAAAAAACTGGCGGCTGCCGTCGCGCAGATTCTAGAGACGGCGTAGGAGGGCTTCGTGTTCAACGATATGTTTTTCCGTCTTCGTTCGCTATTCCGGCGCGATGCGGTCGAATTGGAAGCGGACACCGAGTTGCGCTTTCACTTCGATCAGCAAGTTGAGAAGTACGTCAAATCCGGCCTCACGCGCGAGGAAGCCAGGCGTCGCGCCCGACTCGACTTCGGCGGGCACGAACAGCTCAAGGAGGAGATCCGCGAAGCGCGCGGCGTAAATCTCATCGAAACACTTTTTCAAGATATTCGCTATGGGTTGCGCATTATCGGCCGCACGCCGGTTATCTCCTGCATCGCGATCCTGTCGCTTGCTCTCGGGATCGGCGCCAATACCGCGATCTTCAGCTTGATAGACACCGTCCTGCTCCGAATGCTGCCCGTGCAGAGGCCCGAGGAATTGGTCCAGGTGCTGAGATTGAATCCTGCCCGTGGAGGCGGCATTGATCCGAGCTTTACGAATTCCCTTTGGGAACAAGTGCGCGATCACGAGGATGTCTTTTCCGGCGCCTTTGCCTGGAGCCAAGAACAATTTGACCTGGCGCAAGGGGGCGCCGTTCAAAATGCGAAGGGCATATTTGTTAGCGGTGGATACTTCACCACGCTAGGCGTGCCTACAGCCGCCGGTCGGTTATTCACAAAGGCGGACGATCAGCGCGGGTGTCCCGCTCTAGCCGTTCTGAGTTACGGTTTCTGGCAAGATCATTTCGGAGGCGCACAGAGCGCCATCGGGAGCGCTCTTTCCATCAACCACCAGCGTTTTCAAGTGATCGGCGTCAGTTCGCCTGGGTTTTACGGAGTGGAAGTAGGAAGCAAGTTCGACGTCGCCATTCCCATCTGCGCCGCTGCGGTCTTCGATGGAAAAGAATCGCGCCTGGACCGCCGTAGCTGGTGGTGGCTGAATATTATGGGCCGCGTGAAGCCAGGCATCAGCCAGAATCAATTGAAGGCTCGCCTCGGCGTACTGTCGCCGCAAGTATTCGGCGGTGCCGTTCCGGATTGGGCGCCCGCCGATCAGCAGAGTTTTAAACAGCGTGTTTTGTTGAGTGTTCCAGCTGCAACAGGAACTTCCGATCTGCGCCAGCAATTCAAGCAGCCGCTCGATATCCTGATGGGTGTCGTAGGACTCGTGTTGTTGATCGCGTGCGCCAATATTGCGAGCCTGATGCTGGCACGCGCGTCCGCTCGCCATAAGGAAATCGCTGTGCGCAAGGCTTTGGGCGCTTCCCGAGCGCGGCTGATTCGCCAATTGCTGACAGAATGCGTGCTGCTTTCCACCGCCGGCGCTCTGCTCGGCATCTTATTTGCACGCTGGGGAACTTCTCTTCTAGTGCGCTTTATCTCCACGGGAAATAACAGTGTTTTCCTCGATCTATCTTTCGACTGGCGGATCCTCTGTTTCACGGCTACCGTCGCCGTCTTCACAGGTTTTCTCTTTGGAGTGCTGCCCGCCTTCCGTTCGACGCGCGTATCCCTGACGTCGGCGATGAAAGGCAGCCAAGCCGTTGATGCGGAGAGCCGCGCCAAGTTCCGCCCAGGAAAATGGATTGTCGCTTCGCAGGTGGCCTTGTCGCTCGTGCTGCTCGTGGCCAGCGGCCTCTTTCTGCGCAGCCTCGTGAAACTTGTCACCATGGATGCGGGTTTCGATAGGAACAATGTCCTGATCGTTCACGCGAACCTACACAACGCAAAAGTTGCGCCTGAGCAGCAGCCTGCAATGTTTGATGAAGTCGAGAACCGATTGCGCGCGCTTGCCGGGGTGGTCTCCGCGGGCCGGTCGGTCATGACTCCGGTCAGCAATTACATTTGGAACAATCTTCTCCAGGTGGATACGCCGAACCCGCCGACAGGAGACGCCGCGCTGGCGTTCTTCAACTTCATCTCACCCGGGTACCTCGGGACGATGCGCACTCCGCTCCTCGCGGGGCGCAACTTCAACGATGGAGACACAAAGGCGGCTCCTCTTGTCGCCATCGTCAATGAAGCTCTCGCGCGAAAATTCTTTCCGAATGGGGACGCGCTTGGGAAGTATTTCCGTGTGCAGCCGGAGCCAGGTAAGACTGCTCCGCCCATTCAAATCGTGGGACTGGCCAAAGATGCCAAGTACGAATCGCTGCGCGAGGAGGCTCATCCCACCGCCTACTTCCCTGTTGCGCAAATAACGGACCTCACGGAAGAACAAGTATTCGAAGTGCGAACGGCAACGCGTCCATCAGCCCTTGTCCCCGCCGTGCAGGAGGCCGTGGCAGGCGTGAGCAAAACGATTCCACTCGAGTTTCATACTTTGGCCGAGCAGGTTGACGATTCGCTGGTGCAGGAACGCCTCCTCGCTACTCTCTCCACTTTCTTCGGTGGCTTGGCGCTGTTGCTGGCGATGATCGGGCTTTATGGCGCGCTGAGTTATCTGGTGGCGCAGCGTCAGCCCGAATTCGGCATCCGCATGGCGCTGGGTGCGCCGCGAGGTTCCATACTTCGGTTGGTGATGCGCGACGTGGTCATCGTTCTCACCGGTGGATTGACGGCGGGTGCCTGTCTCGCCTTAGCGACCGTTGGCGTGCTGCAAAAAATGTTGTTTGGGCTTGCGCCTCATGACACTTTCACGTTCATCGCCGCGATTGGCGTGCTTTCCGCCGTCGCAGTTGTCGCTGGTTATCTGCCCGCGCGGCGCGCCATGCGTATCGATCCGATGGTGGCTTTGCGTTATGAGTAGACGGGCAACGGCCAGCAAGTTTTCGGAACGCTCCAGGAGTTAGTTCGCCATGTTTAGCGATCTGTTGTTTCGTCTTCGTGCCTTGTTTCGACGCGGCGCGATGGAGGCTGAGATGGACGAGGAACTGCGTTCGCACTTCGAGAACCAAGTGGCAAAGCATGTTGCCTCCGGCATGACGCGCGAAGAGGCAGTGCGGCGCGCGCGTCTGGAATTCGGCGGCTACGAGCAGCTGAAAGAAGAGTGCCGCGACGCGCGCGGGGTCAGCCTGGTCGAAGCAATTCTTCAGGACGTGCGGTACGCCTTCCGGATGTTGCGCAGCAGCCCCGGTTTCACCGCTGTCGCCATTCTCACTCTTGCTCTCGGCATCGGCGCGAACACCGCCATTTTCTCGGTCATAGATTCCGTGCTTCTTCGCCCATTGCCCTACGGAAATCCCGGCAGTCTGGTGATGATCTGGGAAACCAGCTCGGAGCCAGCGAATCTCCACAACGTCGTCTCCCCTCCTGATTTTCTCGACTGGCGCAGCCAGAACCGGGCCTTCCAAAGCATGGCTGCTATCTTCGACGAACGTGACAACCTCACCGGAACAGGCGACCCTCAGGAAGTTGTCTCTCAAGGTGTGTCCGCGAATTTCTTCTCCGTCCTGGGCGTGAACCCCATCATGGGTACCGGCTTCACCGCCGAAAATGAACAGGAAGGTCACACCCGCGTCGTGATTCTAAGTTACGGCTTTTGGAAAGAGCGCTTCGCCGGTGATCCCGCGATCGTCGGAAAGACCATCGTGATGAACGGTCATCCGCAAGCCGTAGTCGGTGTGGCCCCCCAAAATTTCAATTGGTTCATCAAAGACGGCACGCTGACGGGCGCAAAACCGCAAGTGTGGTTTCCCTATGTCTTTCCACAAAATTTCCATGAACGCAAGAACGTCGGCCGTTTCTTAACGGTGGTCGCGCGCTTGAAACCTGGCATTACTCTCCCGCAGGCGAAAACGGAGATGAACGCGATCGCCGCGCGGGTCGCAGAAGAATATCCCGACTTTAATAGCCATTGGGGTGTCAACGTGGTGCCTGTGCGGGATCAGATCTCTGGCGAGTTGCGTCCCGCTCTTTTGATTTTGTTTGGCGCTGTCGCCTTTGTCCTATTGATCGCTTGCGCCAACGTGTCGAGTCTCTTGCTGGCGCGTGGCGCTGCGCGCGAAAGAGAAATGGCTGTGCGCACTGCCATCGGAGCCAGCCCCTGGCGCATCGCGCGCCAGCTCCTCACGGAAAGCGTTGTTCTGGCGCTCATCGGAGGTGGTATCGGCGTGGCACTCGCCGTTTGGGGCGCGAACCTTTTGCTGGCCGCGAGTCCGGAAAATCTTCTCGACTTACGCTCGATCCCTATCGACTGGCGCGTCCTGGCATTCGCTGCTGGCTCCACTTTGCTCGCCGGCTTGCTGTTCGGCTTCCTGCCTTCCTACATCTCCGCGCATTCGGCTATTTCAGAAACGCTCAAAGAGGGTGGCCGCGGCTCGTCCGCCGGGAAGCGCCAACGGATTGCGAGAAGCGCTTTCGTGGTCGCGCAGATTTGCCTCGCGCTTGTTTTGCTTGCCGGCTCCGGCTTGCTGATTCGCAGCTTCATCCGTCTTGCTGGCGTAGACCCTGGCTTCGACTCCACCCACCTCCTTACGTTCAAAGTGTCTCTTCCTTCTTCAAAATACGGTACCGACCCTGCGCTCTTGGCTTTCTTCCGGCAGCTTCTTTCTCGAGTCTCCGCGCTTCCCGGCGTGCGTTCCGTCTCGATGAGTAGTTTCCCGCCGTTTTCCGGCATCGGCGCGGCCACCGGTGTTCACCTCCTGGGCCAGCCAGTGCGATCGGTGGCGGATCTTCCCGTCGCCGCAGTTCGCGTTGTTGGGCCGGATTTTTTTCACACGTTGCAAATTCCCTTGCGCGCAGGCCGTACATTCAGCGAGGACGAACTGGCCCAGGAGCGCCACGTTGTCATCATCAATCAAGCATTTGTCGACAAGTATCTTTCCGGCGCGAATCCGCTTGGGCAAAAAGCAGTGATCTTCATGAAGAGCCTCGAGGAGAGCCAGAACACACCCTCAGAGATCATCGGCGTGGTCGGTGATGTCCGCCAAATGGGGCTCGACACGCCTGCCGAACCGACGGTTTATTGGCCGCATCCGGAGCTCGTCTATTCCGAGATGACGATTCTTGTTCGCACCGCAAACGATCCTCTCGCGCTTGTCTCCGCTGTGCGCAATGAACTCCACCAAATGGACGCGGAACTCCCTATGGCCGCAATGGCGACCATGGACCAGCTTGTTTCTGGCTCGCTTTCGCGGTCACGCTTCACGATGCTCCTGTTAGGTATCTTCGCTGCCATTGCTCTCCTACTGGCATCCGTCGGCATTTACGGCGTGATCGCCTACAGCGTCACGCAGCGCACGCAGGAATTCGGCATCCGCATGGCGCTTGGCGCGAATCGGGGCGACGTCCTCCGCCTCGTCCTAGGTCAGGGAACTCGCCTCACTCTTCTAGGCATTGGTCTCGGGATCGCCGCTGCGCTTATCGTCACTCGGCTAATGGCCAGCCTGCTCTACGGTATTAGCGCGACGGACCCTCTCACCTTCAGCGCCGTCGCTTTGCTTCTGGCGCTCGTCGCTCTCGCTGCCTGCTATATCCCCGCGCGCCGCGCCACGCGCGTCGATCCTATCGTGGCTTTGCGTTACGAATAATCCGCGGCAACAAAAACGCGCAGAAGCTGCCACTTACAAGCAGTTCCTGCGCGTTTCACTTTACAACCGTTGCAGCCAGGTTTATGCCAAGTCGAAGAGCAGGACTTCGGCGTTGTCGACACCAGTCAACTCGACGGCTTTTTCTTTCGAGATGGCCGCACCATCGCCCTCCTCGAGCTTCGCGCCGTTCAGCTTCACGCTGCCGCGGGCGACCTGCACGTACGCGTGCCGCTCCGGCTTGAGCTCATGCTTTAGCGCCTCGCCTTTGTTAAGCACCGTGGCGTACAATTCGTTGTCCTGGCGGATTTTGAC
>Ga0209736_1000160_pt1 | contig 21403 bp, 23 predicted proteins | sample BlaSpr_A8_Ref_M3_FD_187992 | JGI IMG/M metagenome (GOLD analysis project Ga0209736, IMG submission 187992) | Forest soil microbial communities from Thunder Bay, Ontario, Canada - Black Spruce, Ontario site 2_A8_Ref_M3 (SPAdes) (version 2) | ecosystem: Environmental > Terrestrial > Soil > Boreal...
AGGCGACGCAAGGTATCGACCCGCGAGCCAGGAGACCTGCCGTCAGCCGTGGTCACACGCGAAGATGTCGGTCGGGGAGTACAGACATTAGCTTCACCAGGGGTGCGCTGAGCACAAAGGGTGAGACTTGGTTCGCTGTGACGTGCCACTGACGTCATACCGAGGTCTAACCATGTCTTCCATCGCAACAGCCGCCCAGCGGCGTCGCACCTGTCTATATGCTTCAAGCTTTCTTGTGCCTGTTCTCTCGTTAGGGATTTCTGCGGCCAACGCGCAGCAATCGGCGTCTCCCAGCCTGCTCCCGAGCATCGAAGTCGAGGCGCCCGCGGACAAGAGCAGGACCGCATCGAAGCCGGCCTCCCAGCCGGCTTCGGCATCCCGCCGCGTTGTCCCCACGGCGCAGCAGGCGCCGCCCGACGCCCAGCAATCGGGTACGGCGGGCAAGCCGCAGCTGGTTGTGGTCTCGCCGACTGCTATCGTGACCCCGATCGACCAGGTCGCCAGTTCGGTCACGGTGATCACCGCCAAGGACATCGAACGCGATCAGCGCCGCACCGTGCCCGATGCGCTGGCCACCGTGCCGGGGCTCAATGTGGTTCAAAGCGGCGGTCCGGGCGGGCTGACCTCGGTGTTCATGCGCGGCACCAACTCGAATCACACGAAATTCCTGATCGACGGCATCGATGTCAGCGATCCCAGCAACCCGAACCGCGTGTTCGACCTCGGCCAGATGTTGACCTATGACATCCAGCAGATCGAGGTACTGCGCGGACCGCAAAGCGGCCTCTATGGCGCGGATGCGCTGGGCGGCGTGATTTCGGTGATCACCAAGAAGGGCGAAGGCCCTCCCCGCGCGACGGGGATGATCGAAGGCGGCTCGTTCGGCACCTTCAACCAGACCGCCGGCCTGAGCGGCGCGCAAGACCGGATCAATTACGCCTTCAACGTCGCGCATTTTCGCGCCACCGACATCCCGGTGACGCCGCTGGAACTGCTGCCGCCCGGGCAAAAGGCGATCGGCAACAACTACGACAACATGACGTATTCCACCAAGCTCGGCGCGGAGGTCAGCGAGAATCTGACTTTGAACACGGTGGTCCGCTACACCGACGCGACCCTGCGCTTCACCGGCGATACCTTCGACCCGGTGACGTTTGCGAGTTTTCCGGCCGCGGCCCAGAGCACGCAAACGGTGCATCAGCTGTTCGCGCGCGAAGAAGCGGTCTGGTCGCTGCTCGACGACCGCATCAAGAACTATTTCGGCATCAATTTCACCAATCACTGGTCTTCCAACATTTCGCCGGGCGACGTTGCGCCGACGATCACCACCGGCGATCGGGTGAAATACGACTGGCATACCGTCACCCAGCTCGCGCCGTACCACACCGTCATCATCGGCGCCGAGCACGAGACCGAGACGCTGCAGACCTCGACGGTGTCGGCTCAAAACGTCAACAAGGCGGCCTACGTCGAGTTGCAATCGCAGTTCGCCAACCGCCTGTTCCTGGTCGAGAACATCAGGCAGGACGACAACGACCGGTTTGGCGAGCATCCGACCTACCGCCTTGCTCCGGCGCTGATCGTTCCGTTCACCGAAACCAAGCTGAAGGCAAGCTACGGCACCGGATTCAAGGCGCCGACGCTGAACCAGCTGTTCGTCAGCTTTCCGGCGTTCTTCTTTTTCGCCAACCCGAACCTGAAGCCGGAGGAAAGCACAGGCTATGATGCCGGCTTCGAACAACCGGTGTTCAACGACCGGGTCCGCTTCGGATCGACCTATTTCCACAACGGCATCACCAACCTGATCCAGAGCGTGGTCGATCCCGCGACGTTCAGCAGCACCAACGTCAACATCGGACAGGCGATCACGGAAGGCACCGAGAATTTCGTGGCCGCCACCATCACCGACCGCATTCGGGTTCGCGCGGACTACACCTTCACCCGCACCGTCGATGCGACGACCGGACAGGAGTTGCTGCGTCGGCCGAAGGAAAAATGGAGCGCCAATGTGATCTGGAATCCGATCGATCCGCTGACATTATCGGCGACCGTGCTGCATACCGGCAGCTTCATCGATGCCAATCGCGATTTCAGTATCCCGCGACTCATGGCGCCGGGTTACACCGTGGTCAATGTGGCCGCTGACTATGCGATCAACGACCAGATCAAGATCTTCGGCCGCGTCGATAATCTGTTCAACGTGCATTATCAAAATCCGATCGGGTTCCTGCAACCGAGTCTTGGGGTCTATGGCGGCATCCGCGTTGCCAATTATGGGGTGAACTAGACCCCCAAATGCGTCCGAGCCTCGCGTTCCCGGCGGTCTGGCTGCCGGGAACTGGTCCGCGGCGGCCAGATCCTGGTGCCGCGGCCGGTCCCAGATCGGGAACCGGCGGTGCCGCCGGCCTTCACCACGATTGTCGAAATCAGCCCGAAATCAGTGCTTTGTCCGGCCAAACGGCCTAAAGTTGCCTCCCGTGGGGCGATGCATGGTAGGACTCCGTCTCCAGGTCGCCGCCCGATCATGCGCGCCGAATTTTGAGGCATCCGATGAATGAAGAAGAACCGAAAAGTGCAGCCGAGCTCAAGGAGATCAGGCTGAACCGCAAGCTCGCCCAGGATGCCGAAGGCATCAAGGCGATGGCCGATATCGCGGCAGCCGACATTGCGATCCGAAAGCGAACCGAGAACCTGCGCGCCATCCGGTTGGCAAAGGAAGCCGCCGACCGCGACAAGCCGGCCGAACCCAAGGCCAAAGCCAAGCCCAAGAAAAAGAAGGCGATCTGAATGTCCAAGGAAGATCGCACCCGCGCCGATGCGCGGTTCAACAAGGCCAGTCAGACCAAGAGCAGCCTGGTCGATCGCGACGTCGCCACCAAGGCGGTGCTCGACAACATGGCGAAGCTGAAGGCATTACGGCTCGCCCGCGAAGCCGCCCAACCGCAAGCTCCGGTCGCGGCGAAAAAGGCGCGCGCCAAATCACCGAAGAAGTCGGGAGAAAAGGCTCCGGCCCTGGCGGATTGGCTTGCAGGCCAGCAAAGCGGCGGACGCAGGACCTAGTCCGGCATCAGACCGGCGCCGGCCATTCGATCATCGATCGGGTCTTGGTCGCGGCATCGTAAACCTGCACCTGAAGCATCTGGTACTGATTCTTCAGCGCCATGCCCGCCTCTTCGGCGGCTTCGACCGTATCGTGGTGCGATTTGAAGTGACCGTCCACGACCAGCGAGTAGCCTTCGGTCGGCGCCTTGTCGGCGCGGATGACTCTGCGCGGCTGCTGCTCTTCGGCTTCGATCTTCGGCTTTTTCATGATGGCTCCTGGATGCGCCTCCCTTTACACTGAACACAGGAAAAAGGCAGGAAAGATTCTGACGCGTTTTTTCGGCGCGAAGCGCCATCCACCCCGGATCACGTCCGGGGCAGGCTTTCGCTCGAAAACGCTATAACGCTAATGTGTCCGTCAAAGGCGGTGAGATTTGCGTCGATGTACAGATGTGACTGCGTTGGCACCGCGCAAGACGTCGGTCCATCCGATCAAAGGAAATATTATGGGCGGAACCGGCAAAAACGGCGAGCTTCCCGGCAAGGACGAGGGCAAACCAAAAAAGCCGCCGCCTCCGCCGGTCGAGGATGACGATTACGAGGATGGCGACTTCGCCACGCCGAAGCGCGATCGCCACGGCGATGACGATCAACCGCTGTAGCGTCGCGCCGGATCTTTGATGCCTCCGATTGAAGCATTGCTGCGATATCGCGACAAATGACGCTGCGCCCCCTCTCCCGTTGGGAGAGGGTTGGGGTGAGGGGTTCAGGTCTATCGATAGGCCGCAACCCCTCACCCGAATTGCTCCGGAATTCGACCTCTCCCAACGGGAGAGGTGGTACGGAGCACGCCGAGCCGACAATTCCAAATCCGTGAATCAGACACTACCCGAAATCATCGCGCTCGATCTGACGGATGCTTGCGGCATCGAGCAGAGGCGCGCCCCAGCCGCCTCTCGCCGAGGTAGCCGCGAGTTTCGGGACGGCCAGCAGGGCTAGCGCCGTCATGGCTGGCGGCACCGCACTGATCCAGTCCAGCCGGAGCGAGCGGCTTTGTCTTCCCATTTAAGGACCTATTCCGCGCTGCGGCGGCCGTCCTTGAAGGCTGCCATGCAACCGTATTCATGGACAAATAACCCTCAGCCGGTAATTTCGGCCCGCGCCCTGCCGGGCCTTACATTCAACGGGGTTTCGAAGCTCGCATGGTCGACGTTCTGGCCGCACCGCAACAAGCGAAGTCGGATGCCTCGCTGCGCACGCTGGTGCTGATTTCGACGGCCCATTGGGTCAGTCATTTCCATCTGCTGGTGCTGCCGATGCTGTTCCCGTTTCTGAAGCAGCAGCTCGGCGTCGGCTATATCGAACTCGGCTTCGCGCTGACGCTGTCTGCGGTGATATCAGGGCTGACGCAGGCGCCGATGGGCTATCTGGCCGACCATATCGGCGCCCGTAAAATCCTGCTGATGGGGCTGACGCTCGGCGGCTTCGCGCTGATGATGCTCGGCTTGCACCTTAGTTACTCCTGGCTGATCGCGAGTGCCGTGCTGCTGGGACTCGCCAACAGCGTCTATCATCCGGCCAATTACGCGATCTTGTCGGCCCATATGGACGAGGCGCGGATGGGCCGGGCGTTTTCGATCCACACCTTTGCCGGCTTCCTCGGCGGCGCGGTCGCGCCCGCCATCGTGGCAGCCCTTGTGACGACCACTGGAGGCCTTGGCGCCCTGATCGTCGCCGGGGCAGTCGGCCCGCTGGTGGCGCTGCTGCTCGCCGTGGTCGGCATTCCCGACGCCAGCGCCGCCGATCGCCACGCGGACGGCGTGCCGGCCCCCCGGCAAGGCATCATCACGCCGGCCCTGATCGTGCTGACGATCTTTTTCATGCTGCTCAGCCTGTCCAGCGCCGGAATCGGGAATTTCGGCGTGGTGGCGCTGATGAGCGGCTATGGCGAATCATTCTCGGCCGCCAACATCGCGCTGACGGCGTTTCTCGGCTTTAGCGCGGTTGGCGTGCTGGCCGGCGGCCTGCTCGCCGATCGCACCCGGCGCCACGGCCAGGTCGCCGCCGCCTGCTATGCCATCAACGCCGCCATCGTGCTGGTGATTGCCGCCATCCCGCTGCCGTCGCTGCTGTTGACGGCGGCGATGGCGGCGGCGGGATTTCTCGGCGGCGTGATCGCGCCCTCGCGCGACATGCTGGTGCGCAATGCAGCGCCTGCGGGTGCTGCGGGGCGGGCCTTTGGCATCGTTTCCACCGGCTTCAACCTCGGCGGCATTGTCAGCCCGCTGCTGTTCGGCTGGATCATGGACCAGAATTCGCCGCAGTGGGTGTTCGGCGCTTCGGTGGTGTTCATGATGCTGACGGTCCTGCTCGCGCTGGTTACCGACCGCGGCCCGGAAGTGAGCTCCGGGGCGCCTGAGCCAAGGCTAATGCAGCCCTGAACCCCGGCCACGGCGGTTGACAGCAAGGCGTGGCGTCCCATGATGCGGCAACAAAACAACCTCGGGATGAAACGCCATGGCCCATGATCCAGATCTGGTAATTCGCGGCGGCACCATTGCCGATGGTTTGGGGGGCGAAGTGTTCGAAGCGGATGTCGCGATCGCCGACGGCCGCATTGTCGAAGTCGGCCGCGTCACCGCCAAGGGCAAGGAAGAGATCGACGCCCGCGGCAAACTGGTCGCGCCGGGCTTTGTCGACGTCCACACCCATTATGACGGCCAGGTCACCTGGAGCCACGACATCACGCCCTCCTCGCAGAATGGGGTCACCACCGCGATCATGGGCAATTGCGGCGTCGGTTTCGCGCCGTGCCGTCCGTCCGATCACGTCAGGCTGATCCAGTTGATGGAAGGCGTCGAAGACATTCCCGAACCGGTGCTCAGCGCCGGCATCCCCTGGGCCTGGGAAAGCTTTCCGGACTACATGGACTGGCTGTCGAAGCGCAATTTCGACGTCGATGTCGGCGCGCAATTGCCGCATGCGGCCCTGCGCGTCTACGTCATGGGCGAACGCGGCGCCCGCCGCGATCCGGCGACGGCCGAAGACAACACCGCCATGGCGGCGCTGGCGGGCGATGCCGTGCGCGCCGGTGCGCTCGGATTCTCGACCTCGCGCACCCTCAACCACCGCACCTCTACCGGCGACTACACGCCGACGCTGAAGGCGGGCGAAGACGAGTTGACGGCGATCGCCGGCGCGATGCACAAGGTCGGCCGCAGCGTGCTGCAATTCGTGCTCGATCAGGCCAGCATCCATGAAGACCTGCCGATGATGCTGCGGGTGGCTGAAAACAGCAAATGCCCGATTTCGTTTTCCATCACCCAGGCCGACAAGGCGCCGCGGCGCTGGCGGCAGACGCTGGACACCATCGGCGAAGCCTCCGGCCGCGGTCTGTCGATCACGACACAGATCGCCGCGCGCCCGGTCGGGCTGCTGCTGGGACTGGAGCTGTCGCGCAATCCGTTCCAGACCCATCCGAGCTACCGGGCAATCGCCAAACTGCCGCTGGCCGAACGCCTGGTGCGCCTGCATCAAGCCGATGTGCGCGCCGCGATCCTGAGCGAGACGCCGACCACCACCGACGATCCGCTGTTCTTCCGGCCGAACTACGACAAGATGTATCTGCTCGGCGATCCGCCCGATTACGAGCAGCCCCCGGAAAATGCCCTGGGCGCGCAGGCCCGCCGTCAGGGGCGGCAGCCGGAAGAACTGGCCTACGACGCGATGCTGTCGGATGACGGACGCGGCATGCTCTATGTGCCGTTCCTGAATTATGCCGACGGCAATCTCGATGCCGTCCGCGAGATGCTGAGCGATCCGCATTCGGTGCCGGGATTGAGCGATGGCGGCGCCCATTGCGGCATCATCTGCGATGCCAGCTTTCCGACTTATCTGCTGACGCACTGGACGAGAGACCGCACGCGCGGCGAAAAGCTGTCGATCCCCTTCGTGGTGGCGGCGCAGTCGCGCAAGACCGCGCTGTCGGTCGGTCTGTACGATCGCGGCGTCATCGCGCCCGGCTACAAGGCCGACGTCAACGTCATCGACTATGACCGGCTGCATCTGCACCCGCCAAAGGTGCACTACGACCTCCCCGTAGGCGGCCGCCGCCTGCTGCAGCAGGTCGACGGCTATGACGCCACCATCGTCTCGGGCGTGGTGACGCAGCGCAACGGGACGGCCACCGGCGCGCGCCCGGGGCGCCTTGTGCGCGGCGCGCAGGGCAGCCTGCAGTAGGTTTTAGCCAAGCGCTCACGCAAAAACCCCATCAGGGTCGTCCCGGCCTTGAGCCGGGACCCATACGCCGCGGCTTATCAATTGAGCGACGCGAGTAGACGGCTTTGCTTGCAATTAACGGCGGTGGTTGGGTCCACGCCTTCGCGGGGACGATGCGGAAGTGCGCCGTTCATCCGGCAAAACAGGCCGGAAAAATGATTTCTTGCCGAAGTCCCTTGGGCGACCGGTTCTGCAGCGTCAGTTTGCCGCCGTGACGCTCGACAATCTCCTTGGCGATCGCGAGGCCAAGGCCGGCGCCGGGTGCAGACTTGCGCCGCGCCGGATCGACCCGGAAAAACGGCTCGAAGACGCATGACATGCTTTGGTCGGGAATGCCCGGTCCTTCGTCATCGATGGTGATCAAGGCGGTGCTGTTTTCCAGCTCCACCGTGACAAAGGCGCCCCCGCCGTGGGTGGCCGCGTTGATGACCAGGTTTCTGACCGCCCGCGTCAGCGCCAATGGCGCCGACAAGATCGTCACCGCCTCCGTTTTCATGATCGTCACCGACGCCTTCATCGATGCGAGATCCTGGCAGATTTCGGTGATGATTTCATCGACCCGGAGCAGCTGGCTTCTTTCCCGTTGGGTTTCCTCGCGCACCAGCTGGATCGCGCTATCCGCAATGCGGTCAAGTTCCTCCAGATCGCTCAGCCACAGCGAGCGATCCTCCTCGTCGAGAAACTCGGCCCGAAGACGCATCCTGGTCATGGGGGTCCGCAGGTCATGACCCGCTGCCGCGACCAGTCGCATCCGGCTCTCGGCAGCGTTCTTCAGCCTGGCCGTCATGGTATTCAGCGCCCGCGCGGTCACCCTCAGTTCGGCCGGTCCGGTTTCCGGCAATCGCGGCAGGATGCCGTCGGCGTCAATCGTCGCCGCGACGCGTTCCAGAACCGCCAGATGGCTGGTGATGCGGTAGGCAAACCATAGCGCCACGCCGACGGTCCCGATGGCGACCAGCAAGAACCAGCCGGCGAGCGCGAACAGAACGTCTTCCCGGCGATGGCGATCCGGTATCGGAATGGCAAGCCAGCCCGCTTGCAATTTGATCGACGCAACCGGATGAGCGGCTCCGGTCGGCCGTGTCACGACAACCTCGAGATCGGATCCGGCACCGCGCAATTGAGATTGCAGCAGGTCGGTGAGTTCCGGGCGCGGCGTGCCGGATACGGGGCCCGCCCCCAAATGCGCGTCGCTGTCCTTTGCGTCGCCGCGGAACAATGGTGCGATCGCCAGGATCGCTTCAGAGACGAATTGTGCGTAGTCCTGTCTTTCCTTTTGGGCGTGCCCCTCCCGCGCCCAAAATAATGTCGCGGTCGCTATGGCGACAACGCAGATGATCGACAGCACCAGCGTCAGCACAATGCGAGCCCGCAGAGAGTTCATTCGGCGGCTCCCACCTTCTCGACATGGGCGGTAAACACGTAGCCTCCGTTTCGCACGGTTTTTATGATCTGGAATTCGATGTCGCCGAGCTTGCGGCGAATCCGGCTCAGCAGCACGTCGACGGACCGATCAAAGGCGTCGCCATCGCCCCGGTTGGTCGCGTCCAGCAAGTATTCGCGCGAGAGCATCCGTCCGGACCTGGCTACCAGGGCATACAACAGATCGAATTCGGCCGAGGTCAGGTCAAGCAGCCCGCCGCTCGAGTTAACGACCCGCCGCAATCCAGGCTGCAACTTGAAACCCTCGAAACGGTATTCCCGGGGAAAATGCACGATCTGGTCAGCGTCACTTTGACGGCGAAGCACCGCTCGAATCCGGGCTGCGAGTTCTCGCGGATTGAACGGCTTGCCGAGATAATCATCGGCGCCGATCTCAAGACCGATGATCCGGTCGACATCCTCCTTTAGTGCGGTGAGAAGAATGATCGGGATATGCGAGTTCGCGGTTCGCATGTCCCGACAGATTTCCAGGCCGGATCCATCCGGCAGCATGACATCGAGCACGATCAGCTTGATGTCGTTGGACTCCAGCGCGGCGTTAAGGGTGCGCTTGTCGGAAGCCAGCGTCACCCGAAATCCCTGCTCGGCCAGATAGCGGCCAAGCAGTTTTCGAATCTGGAGGTCATCGTCGACAATCAGGATATGCGATTCGAGGTGCACGGGGTCGCGTCCTCATCGAAATTGTATTGGATCGAATAAAGCACTTGCCCCGGTCGTTCAACGCGGCAGCAGCCGGATCCCTGTTCTAGCAACATTGAGACACATTGCAGCAGGGTACGGCAACGTTCGGAAGCTGACGGCCCCAATTTGGAGATTGCCGTGCGATAAAGCCGTCATCAATGCTTCGGATACTCGGCCGGTACGCGAAAGTGAGAAGTCGTCATGCTTCCGACAGACTGTGGCCGACAAAAGAACACACCCCCGGCGGTTTCATTGCGGCAACCGCTCACCGCAGCTTCTGGCCTGCGCAAAATTCCAGCCTACCTTTAGGGCAAGAATGCCAATTCCGCGGCCGCGTCAGATGTGCACTGAGCCACATGGGTGGAAGCTCTGGAACCAGACAGCGCGTTTGGTGCCGACGATGACTTTCGCTATTTACTTCGGCGAACTTGGTTTCGCGATTGCCGCTGCAATCGCCTTGCTCGCGCTCTCGGCTGGTATCTCATCGGTTACTGCCATCCTGTTTCTTTGCGGTGCGCTGGCATGGACGCTGGCTGAATACATTACGCATCGCTTTGTCTTGCATGCCATCGCCCCGGTCCAGCACGGGATTCACCACAGGCGGCCGCAGGATGCGATCGACAAGGTGTTCTGGCAAATTTGGCTGGCCTTCGCCGTCGTCTACCTGATCGCGGGAGACGCCGTTCTGGCCGGCGTTCTCGTCGCCTATGCCTGGTATTTATTTGTGCATTATTGCGCCCACCACAATTTTGCATTTCTGCCGGCTTCCTTGCTGAAGCATCACCGCGACCATCACCGGTTTGCGAACCGAAACTACGGCGTCACGACAAGGTGTTGGGATCGTGTGTTCGGAACGATGCTTCGATAACGCGGAGCGGGAGCCGAACTAACGGCCTCGCGACGGCAATCGGGATCGAATTCCGCTCGGCGCGACGGGGTCCGGGGCACAATGTGTCCGCGGTGTGCCGAACAGATGAATGGGACGGTTCGGGCAACATTGGGAAATAGAGCCGCAAGGTTTGGAACAAGCTTCGGTCGCAAAAGACCGGCAACAAAACCGGTGAAGCCAGTCCTGGTACCGGTAAGGAAGATGCTCAAGATAGTTCTCCTAGGCAATGATGATCCTGCAAGGCAAGCGGCCGAAGCATTCATCAAGAGCATCTACACGGTCCGATACGGCGCTCGGCTGGGGGCCTTCCCTTCCCGCATCATCGCCCTTTTGGACGATCGCGATGAAATCCTCTGCGCGGCCGGCCTTCGTTTCGGCGACGACGGGTTTTTCTCTGAACGCTATCTCGATATCCCGATCGAAGATGCCGTCAGCGCCATCTCAGCCAGGACCGTCGATCGGAGCGCAATCTTCGAGGTGACAACGCTCGCCAGCCGCGCACCGCTGGCAACGGCAGAGTTCATCTCGGAAATTGGCAATTTTGGCGAGAGGGCGGGATTTGAATGGTCTTTCTTTACGCTCACGCGCCGTCTTCATCTCATGGTCAGGCGGCTTGGCATTGCACTGACTTATCTTGGTGAAGCCGACCGTCGGCGCATCGCGGATTCCGAGCGATGGGGGACCTACTATGCCTGCCAGCCGAAAGTATATGCCGTTGCCAACCGGCGCATGACGAACAGTTCGGACTGCGCTGAAGGAGCGGAGCGGTATGCGGCAGCTGTTTGACTCCATGCGACGGCTTGTCTTGGAGGCGGGCGACTTGATCGCGATCAGCGACCGGCACGGTCAAATGTCTCGCCGCGAACTCTTGGCCGCAATTGCCGGTCTTGCCGCGGAGCTTGCGGGCCGACCGCATACCGTCGGCATCTACGCGCCAAACGGAATCGCGTGGGTTATTGCGCAGCTCGCCTGCGCCTTTGCCGGAAAGATCGCGGTGCCTTTGCCGGCGTTTTTTTCCTCGGCGCAACTCGGGCACGTCGTTCGCGATGCATCGATCGAGCTTATCCTTGCCTCCGAGCAAACCAAAGCGCTCGCCCTTCAATCAGGCGTGCCCACCCATGTGATCGATATCCAACGGGTGGCAGCGGGGTTGCCGGATGTGATCGATGGCTTCGGCCAGATTATCTATACCTCGGGAAGCACGGGTCAGCCCAAGGGTGTCCGCCACGAGAGCGGGCAGATCGCTTGGTCGGCCGCCGCGTTGGGATCCGCGACCGGAGCAGCCGCAACGGACTCATATCTCTCCGTTCTTCCGTTGCCGCTGCTGCTGGAGACGATCTGTTCGATTTTCATTCCAGCGCGGCTCGGGGCTTATGTGCATTTCGATACCGGCCTGGCAGAACGGGTCGGTCGCGGCGATGCGACCGGCATTGCCAAGGCGTTCGAGGCGCATCGCCCGACGGCGAGCGTGTTGGTGCCGCAGTTGCTGAAGCACTGGGTAGCGGAACTGCAGGCGGTCGACCAGGCCGCGCCGTCTTCCCTTCGATTCGTCGCGGTGGGAGGAGCGCCGGTCCCGAACCAGGTTGCGAATGTCGCCTGGAGCCTGGGAATTCCCGTCCACGAAGGCTACGGCCTTTCGGAATGCTGCTCGGTGGTTACGGTCAACCCCCCCGGAGAACGTCGCTCCGGCACGGTTGGCCGGCCGTTAAACGGGCTTTCTGTGTCGATCGACAACGGCGAAATCGTCGTCGATGGACCTTCGATAACGGACGGGTACCTCGGGCAAGACCCCGCACACGGGCCCTGGCGGACAGGTGACCTCGGAGCCATCGATCGGGACGGCTTTGTTACCGTGCATGGACGCAAGGACAGTCTGCTCGTCACGTCATTCGGCAGAAACGTCAGTCCCGAATGGATTGAGACAATGCTGCTGGCCGATCCTCGCATCGCGTTCTGCGCTGTGGCCGGCCACGGCGAGCCGCAGTTGACGGCCCTGCTGATCCCTTCTCCTCAGGGCGCGGCCTGGTTCGCCAAGGCAACCAGCACGGAAATCCTGGAGCTGGTGACCGGCCTCTGTTCGGACGCCCCGGAATATGCGGTACCGCGCGGCTGCGTCGTCGTTTCCCTGGCGGAGGCTTTGAGCAACCAGTTGCTCGGTAACGGCCGGCCCATTCGCAAAAACATCGGCAAGTTCGTCCAGGACAGAGCGGTCACGCTCGCGCCCCGTTAAATCTTCACTCTCAACCTGAAGGCCCAAACATGAGCTTCTACCAGCAACTGGTCACCCAGACCGCCGACAGCCGTGATGCTTTCCTCTCCATTCCACTGGTACGGAGCACGATCCGGAATGGGGCGTCGCGCAGCCTCTACCTCGATTTCCTGACCGAAGCCTATCACCACGTCAAACATACGTTTCCCCTGCTGGCTCTGGCCGCGTCGCGCACTTCGGACGAGCGCTATCAAGATGCCCTGGTCGAGTACATGGAGGAAGAGCGTGGTCATGAGAAATGGATTCTCGACGACATCCGCGCGCTTGGCGGCGACCCGGATACGGTTCGCGGCGGCCAGGGCGGGCCGGCCTGCAGGATCATGGTCGGTTACGCGTATTACGCGATCGAGCATGTAAGCCCCTATGCATTCCTCGGCAGCGTGCACGTGCTCGAGGGGATTTCGGTATTGCTGGCGGACAAGCTCGCAGATGCCATGAAGGCATCCCTTGGTTTGGAGAGCGATAGCGGATTTAGCTATCTTCGAACCCACGGATCGCTGGATTCCGAGCACGTCGCATTCTTCCGAACGCTGGTCGATGGCTTCGATGATCCGGACACCCAGCGTATCATCATCGACCATGCCGCGATCTTCTACCGATTATACGGCTCGATCTTTCACGATCTCGGCGCGCGTGCGGAGCTGAGCAATGCCGCGTGAACAAAAATACGTGCTGATAACGGGGGCAGGCTCCGGGATAGGGCGCGCTTTGTCGGTGGAGGCGGCAAAGCGCGGAATGGTCGTTGCACTATGTGGGCGGCGGCAGACAGCCCTTGAAGCAACCGGCGCGCTTCTCGGTCAGGGAAGTCCGCATCTGATCATTCCGGCAGACATAACCAGCCCCCAGGACCGCCGCCGGGTCGTCGAGATCGTCAACGATCAATGGAAGGCACTCGACGTCCTCATCAACAATGCCGGCGTCGTCGAGGGGGGCGCTCTGGAAAAATTCGACGATGACGCGATAACCAGAACGTTTCTCACCAACGTCATGGCGCCGATGGCCCTGACGCGCGATCTGATGCCCTTGCTGGTCGCTGCAAGGCCATCAAGGGTGGTCAACATAGGTTCTGTTTTCGGCGACATCGCCTACCCGCAGTTTTCCGGCTATTCCGCCTCGAAATTTGCGCTGCGCGGGTTTTCGAATGCGCTGCGCCGGGAATGGAGGCAAACCGGCATTGGCGTAACCTACGCGGCTCCGCGCACAACCCGGACCGACGCAGCCGTCGCTTTCGACGACCTGATCGCAAATGCGAAGATGAATGTCGATACTCCCGCGCAGGTCGCCCAGCGAATATGGCGATCGGTGGCCAGCGGCCATGATTCGATCTACGCGCCGGCGCCGGAACGCATCTACGTTCTCATTCAACGGATTTTCCCGCGAATCATCGACTGGGCGCTCTCGCGGCAAGCCGCCTCGCATTAGAATAAATCCCCGGATCGAGAACACGCATCGAAACGACAAGAAGGCGAACTATGTTCCTGAAATCGCGGATATCACTCTTCTCATTCATCGCCTTGCTTGCCACCAGCCCCCACACACTTTCCAGCCAGGCGGCAGACACACTGTCTCCGGAAGTCCGGCGTCTGCAGACAAAGTGGGAAGCGATCAAGTTCAGCGTTCCCGAAGGCGACGATCAGACCAATCAAATGAACGCGCTAGGCGAAGATGCTGACGCCGTCGCCGCGCGCCTTCCGGGCACGCCCGAGGCCTTGATTTGGGACGGCATTATCACCAGCGAGCGCGCGTCGATGGCAAGCACGTTTCACGCGCTCGGTTTTGCCAAACGCGCCCGCGACATTCTCGAACAGGCCTACAGCCTCGATCCCGCCAAATTGGATGCAGGCGCGACGACCAGCCTTGGCGTGCTTTATTACCGCGTTCCCGGTTTTCCGATCGGATTTGGCGACAAGGCGAGAGCACGGCAATTACTCGAACAGGCCGTCAAACTTGCCCCTAATGGGCTGGACGCCTGGTACTTTTACGGTGACTTCCTCTACTCGCAGAACGAGTTGTCAAAGGCCGACGAAGTGCTTCGACACGCACTCAAGATACCGCAACATCCGGACCGTCCGCTATGGGATAAGAACCGACGTCTCGTGATCGAGGAATTGTTGGACAAGATCCAGGCGAAGAGGTGAAACCTCTTCGCCACCAATCCGCGATCGGAAATGGGAGGTCCCGCTCAGGTGTGATTCGGCGAATCTGGCACGCCTTCGGTTCTCAATTGCGAAACCCCACAGGCGCCACTGGAACGATCGTCGGATGGCTGATGGCCATGGTCAATGACGAGCCCAATCGGCTGGCCATTGATGCCTTGCACCTTGGCCCGGGTGAAAGAGTTCTCGAACTCGGCTTTGGCCCTGGTTGGAGCTTGCGAACCATTGCAGCCCGCACCCGCGGCGCCCGTGTGTATGGATTGGACCAATCTGCGCGGATGGTCGAACAGGCCAGGCGCATGAATGAGGTGGCGGTAAATTCGGGTCGAATGGTGTTGGTGCAGGGCCATTTCAGTCCGCTTCCCTGGATCGACGAAATGTTCGACAAGGTTTTGCTGGTCAATGTCCTCTATTTCTTCGATCCGGACGGCCGGGATATTTCAGAAGTTTATCGCGTGCTGCGATCGGGCGGCCGTCTTGCGATCTACGTGACTTCCCGCGAGACGATGCGGAAATGGCCGTTTGCCGCAACCGGTACGCACCGAACATTCGACGCGCACGATCTTGCCAAGCTTCTCGAGCAGGCTGGATTTCGTCCCTCAGACATAAAAATTACGAACGTAGAGCTTGCGCTGGGCGTCAAGGGCCTTGTCGCTGTCGCGGAAAAGACGGTCGGATCCGCAGCGCTGAGCCGACCGAGAAGCATTGCATGACTGCGGCAACATTCGGAAATATCGGCCGTGGTTCGGAACAAGTTTCGGTCGTAATGACCGGCAAAAAGCTGCATGAATTTGGTGCGATTGCCGGTACGCAAGATGTTCAAGACGCTTCTGACGAATGACGCTCTTCCAGGGGCCGCGGCCGAACAATCCATCAGGAAACGCGACGCGGTTCGAGACCAGAGCCGCCCAGCCAGGAAACGCCGGCACACCAACCGCGATTTTCTATGCACCGCGTTGCTGGCGCTAATCCTCGTGCCTTCCGCCGCAGCGGCGGAGCCTTTGGTCACGTTGCCTGCTCCGCCCTTCGAATTGCCGGTTCTGCCGCCGGTGTCCGGCACCTGGACCGTCATGGTCGGCGTGGGAGGCGAATACAAACCCGATTTCGAGGGTGCCAAGCGCAGCATGCTCAGCCCGATCCCGATTTTTTCGATCCGTCGTGCCGGCTCCACCGAACAGTTTCGCGGGCCCCGCGACTCGGCCAGCATCGCGCTGATCGATTTTGGCGACCTTCGCGCCGGCCCGGCCGGCAAGTTCGTGACGTCGCGAAAGGCCAACAGCTATTCCGAACTGAATGGCCTCGGCGACGTCAAGACCACAGTCGAACTCGGCGGCTTCGTCGAATATTATCCGGTCGACTGGTTCCGCACGCGCGGCGAGCTGCGCCAGGGGATTGGAGGCCACCACGGCGTGGTCGCCGACTTGTCGGCGGATTTCATCGTGCCGCTGATTCAACGGTTCACCGTCTCGGCCGGGCCGCGCTTCACATGGGAAAGCACCCAGGCGACCTCGCCCTATTTTGGCATCGATGCCGTGCAGGCGATGGCGACGGGGCTGCCGGCGTTCAACGCCAAGGGCGGGCCTCACTCGGTCGGCGCCGGCGCCCAGGTGTCCTATCGGATCGATCCGCAATGGGAAGTCCATGCCTATGTCGAGTACCAGCGATTGCTTGGCGACGCCGCGAAAAGCCCGCTGGTGACGCTTCGAGGTTCGCCGAACCAAACCACCTTCGGCCTGGGTGCTTCCTACGCATTCGACGTCAGAATCCGGTAGCAACGCCATGCGCCCCGGCAGTCGATGCGTAAGCTTCGCGACGATTGTTCTTGTTGCGGTCAGCGTCAGCGCCTGCGCGATGCTTGAAACCCGCGAGACGAAGTTGCAGGGGGTCAAGACCGTCGGCATCATCTCGGCGGTCGGCGATGAAATCACCTTCGCGAAGGGAGGGCTGACCGGGCTCGACAACCGCAGCCAGCGCTTCCCGATCGGGTCCTGGGGCCTCGATGAGTTGATCGTCCAGCAGATAACGGCAGCCTTGAGCGGACGTTTCCAGGTGCAGCCGGTCACCTACCAGAGAGAGGCGTTTGCGGCGGCGGAGAAGGATTCCGTCATTACGCCGGTCAATGTCATTCGTGGCGACCCCTTCAAGAAGCTGGTTCAAACCGAAGTATCGCCGCAGGGCCTCGACGCCTACATCGTCATCACCAAGGCAAAATCGACATTCGGCGGCGGCGGCCGAAAGCTCGAAGGGATCGGTTTCCTCAACTACGGCACCGTATTGGCCTCTTACAGCCAGATCCATGCACTTTACGAAATCAGGGTGTTCGACGGAAAGACCTTCGACGTCATCGAAAAGATGACCGCCCCGCCCCTGGACGATGTCGGGGCGGTCAGGATCGCCGGCCCCAGTCGAATGCTCGACGAAAGTTTCGCGCCCGGCGCCGGCGATCCCGCCCAGAACGAAAAGCTGCACGCAGCGATAACGGACCTCGTCGCGCGCAGCCTGCCGCCGACCCTGAGCGACATGCATCTGGCAGATGTCCGTTAATCGGGAACAACGACGAGGAGAGTGTGATGAAAATTATACGTCTCTGCCTGGTTTTGATGGTATTCCCACTGACCACAAGCCCCAGCCTGGCCGACGAGATCTTCGGTACCTGGTTGCGCGACAATGGTGCTGAGCAAGTCAAGTTTGAACCATGTGGCGACGCCATCTGCGGGGACATCGTGTGGTTAAAACCCGGTTCGGGCCTGAACGCCAAAGTCGGGAAGCGTCTGTTCTTCGACATGCGGCCCAGTGGAGCGCATTCCTGGACCGGCAAAGCCGCCAGTTCCGACACCGGTTCAATCTATTCAGGGAAAATGTCGATCGAAGGATCTACGCTGAGCACCTCGGGCTGCATGGTCGGTGGCCTGATTTGTAAATCGGCGAATTGGACACGCGTGCCGTGACATCAGGCCGACCCAGCCTGTCGGAAGCGGCATTGGTGAAACGCCAACCAGGACAATGACAATCGTGCTTGCAAGGACAGCCTCCATGTTTCGGAATAGAGCCCTCATTTACCGGATACTGCGATATTCGCTGTTGATCACAATTCACGCCACCGCACCGGCTTACGCCGAGCAGAGTTTTGATACGGTGGCCGGTTCATGGTCTGGCGGCGGCTCGATGAAGCCCTCGGATGGACCGCGCGAGCGGGTCCGCTGCAAAGTCGACTACACCGTCAAGAACACGGGTCAGTCCGTGAAGATGAATGTGCGCTGCGCCAGCGATGCCTACAAAATGGATTTGAGTGCCAATATCGATCAAAACGGCACCGCCCTTTCGGGCAACTGGTTTGAAAGTCAGTATCGCCAGGGCGGCAAGGTTTCGGGGCAGAACGTCAACGGTGTCATCGAAGCGAAAGTCGAGAGCGATACCATCACGGCCTTGCTGACGGTTCGCACCAAAGGCAGCCGCCAAACATTCGTGATGGAATCGCCGGGAGCCTGGATTTCGCAGGTTTCGATCGATCTGGTTCGAGACCCCAAATGAATGTGCCGGCGCGGCAGGCCTTAATCGGCTGATCGAGGGGAGTGATAGATCAAGGGGCTCCGATGAATCGGTCATCTCGAAGCTGAGATTTGCGCGTGGGGTCGGGCGTTCGCCCGCCCTCACGCGAACTTCGGCTGCGGCACCTCGCCCATCAGGCGCGCCCGCTCGGTATTGGGCCACAGCAGGGCAAGGCCGAGCAATCCGGACGCCACCATAATGACGGCATTGATGGTGAAGCCGGTCAGGTAGCCGTCGAGCGGCGACGCCGCGCGCTGAATGACGCTGCCCATCACCATCGGGGCAATGATGCCGGCCAGCGTAAAGATCGCGCCATAGATCGCGAGCACGGCGCCGCGCTGCGACACCGGGGTGAATTCGCCGAGCATCGGCGCACACACCACATAGATCGATCCGCATAGCCCGGACCCGACCACGAGCAACGCGATCATCAATCCTCCGACTTCGACATGGGGCATAACGGCAAGGATCAGGCCGCCTACGATCAGGGGGACCGCGCCGAGTACGCCACGCGCGCCGCGGGTCGAGACGCCGCGCGCCACGAGCACCTGCGAAATCCAGCCGGTGAGCAGCACGACCGCGGCGCCGAACACCCATGGCAGGATCGAAATCCATCCCGCATCCTTTTGCGAGAAGCCGAGGCCCTTGATGATGAAAGGCGTGAACCAGGTCAGGCCGATCGACAGCACCCAATAGGCGCCGAAAGTCGCGCCGCAGCAGCCGATGAAGGTCCGCGAGGTCAAGAGCTGGAAATAGGGAATGCGCGGATCGGCCGCCGCCTGTGCGGTGGTTTGAACCAGCGGGCCTTCCTTGCCCATGACCAGCCACGCTACCGCCCACATCAGCCCGACGACGCCGAGCGCGCCGAATGCATAGTGCCAGGTGTAATTGACGATCACCCAGTTCAGCGACGGCACCGCGAGGATCACGCCGAACGCCGATCCCTGCGACAGGATGGCGGTGGGCAGCGTCCGCTTCTCGTCGGGAAACCATTTGTAGACCGAATGCACGGCTACTGAACTCGCCGGGCCTTCACCGGCGCCGAGGATCACGCGGCAGATCAACAGCGTGGTGAAACTGACCGTGCCCACCATGGGAAACTGCGCCAGCGCCCATATCACGGCCAGCGCCAGCAACACCCAGCGGGTGGCGATGCGATTGACGATGAATCCCACGACAATGGCCGCGATCGAAAACAGGAAGAAGAACGAGGAGCCGAGCAGGCCGAACTGCTCCGGCTCCAGCTTCAGCTCGGCCATGATCGGCACGCCGGCGAGGCCGACCACGATCTTGTCGGCGAAATTCACCAGCATGAAAAGAAACAGGAGAAACGTGATCTTCCAGGCGCCCTTGGGCGTCGGTTGCGCGGTCATGGTTACTCCCCGATTTTTTGCTGTGCCGGCGCCGTTGATCGGCCTGACCCAATGCTACCCGTGGGGTGTCCGGCAATGCAACAGGGCATTTTGACCGCACCTGTGCGCTGCAACTCGACATTCCCCCGAGGATGCCGCCTGACGCTGTTTGCAAGCAACCTGCAACCAGATCACGATCGCGTCGGCGGCGGCATTGAGGCCGTGATCTCTCAGCCCAGCCTTGATATGTTGCGCGGCAATCCAAGGGGGATTTTAAAAAATGAGCCGATCCATTCACCGCCATAAGCGCGCCATCGGCGCGCTTGCTGTACTTTCGATGTTCGCGGCCTGGAACGCCGCTTCCACCTCGGCGCAGGACGCCAAGGCGCCGGACTACGACGCCATCATTGCTGCGCCGGACCGCAGCGATGCCGACCGCCAGACCGATCAACGCCGCCAGCCCGCCAAGATTCTCGCCTTCACCGGCGCGAAGACGGGAATGAAGGTGCTGGATATGGGGGCCGGCGCCGGCTACAGCACCGAACTGCTGGCGCGCGCGGTCGGCCCGAATGGCGCCGTGTATGCGCAGGAATCGGCTGCGGTGATGGAGCGGGTGAAGGACAAATTCGATATCCGCGCGCAGAATCCGGCCATGAAGAACGTCGTGCATGTGATCCGGAATTACGACGATCCGCTTCCGCCTGAGGTCGGCGGGCTCGACCTGATCACGTTCTTCTTTGCCTACCACGATGTGACCTACATGCCTGCCGACCGCGCCGCAATGAACAAGAAGATGCTCGCGGCGCTGAAGCCCGGCGGCTATCTGGTGATCGCCGACCATTCCGCGCGTTCGGGCGAAGGCACGTCAGTGGCAAAGACGCTGCATCGCATCGAGGAAAGCACGCTGCGCCAGGAAATCGAGGCGGCCGGCTTCAAGCTCGCCGCCGAGGCCGATTTCCTGCGTCATCCCGAAGATCCGCGGGATGCTGCGGTGTTCCGCCCGCAAGTACCGGTCGATGAATTCGTGCTGAAATATCAGAAGCCGTTGTGAGACTTCGCATACGCCTGGCATGGCAACCGGCAATCCAATCGTGCTGAGCGTTCGCAACCTGACCAAGACCTATCGCTCCGCTGGCGAACAGATCGAGGTGCTGCGCGGCGTCAACCTCGGCATCGCGGCCGGCGAGCGCGTGGCGCTGACCGGCGAATCCGGCAGCGGCAAGAGCACGCTGTTGCATCTGATCGCAGGCCTCGATCGCGCCGATGGCGGCGAAATCAGGCTCGCCGACACGGCGATTGCCGATCTCACCGATGCCGGCCGGGCGGCGCTGCGGCGCGACCGGCTCGGCCTGGTGTTTCAGCAGTTCAACCTGATCCCGAGCCTCGACGTCGAAGATAATCTGAAATTCCAGTCCCGCATTGCCGGCCGTCACGATGCCGCCTGGCATCGCGAACTGGTGGAGCGGCTCGGGCTCGGCGCTCTGTTGAAACGCTATCCCGAGCAATTGTCCGGCGGCCAGCAGCAGCGGGTCGCGATCGGCCGCGCGCTGGCGGTGAAACCGCTGCTGCTGCTCGCCGACGAGCCCACCGGCAACCTCGATGAAGCAACGGCGGATCATGTGCTCGCGCTCGCCCGCGACCTGGTGACGCGAACCGGCTGCGGCTTCCTGATGGTGACCCACTCTGCGCGGCTGGCCGCCACGCTCGACCGCCAGATCCATCTTAGCGCGGGACTGATCGCATG
>Ga0209736_1000161_pt1 | contig 21310 bp, 16 predicted proteins | sample BlaSpr_A8_Ref_M3_FD_187992 | JGI IMG/M metagenome (GOLD analysis project Ga0209736, IMG submission 187992) | Forest soil microbial communities from Thunder Bay, Ontario, Canada - Black Spruce, Ontario site 2_A8_Ref_M3 (SPAdes) (version 2) | ecosystem: Environmental > Terrestrial > Soil > Boreal...
CAGGGACTTTCTACGTTCCTATTGTCGGCTATGATGGGCGGAAAACCCTGGAACCTGCAGAACTGAGGTCATTAGGGTCCGGAGGGTTTGAAATTGGGGCCCACGGAGTTTCTCACAACGTCTTGACAGGGCTGAGCCCGAAAGAGCTAGTTCGGGAAGTTCGAATTTGCAGGACAAGATTGGAGGATATTCTCGGCGCATCGATGCAGATGTTTAGCTACCCGAAGGGTAAACATAATGCGAAGGTCATAAAGCAGGTCAAGGACGCTGGCTACAAGGGTGCTCGAACAACTCACATGCTGGGGCAAAGACTGGATTTCGATCCCTTTCTGATGCCTACCAGTCTTCTCGCTAATGCCGCCTCAAGAAAGGTGTATGTGAAGAACCTGGTCAGGGGTCGGAATTCTAGGGGGCTACTCGATTATTTGACACGATTCATCCGCCTCGATAGCTGGGTCACCATGGGCAAAGCTCTGTTCGACCAAGTGCTCAAAGAGGGCGGAGTCTGGCATCTTCACGGACACTCCTGGGAAATTGAAGAACTTGGACTCTGGGACGAGCTCAAGCAGATGTTGGACTATGTGAGCAACCGCGAGGGCGTCACTTATGTATCCAACCGCGGCGTTCTGAACTTCCTTCCTGCAAATAAGGCTCCAGTTTTGGCGAATCATCTTATTTCCTCCAAATGAAGATCCTCCTCGTTCACAACACCTACCAGCAGCCGGGAGGAGAGGATGTCGTGTTTGATCAGGAGCGCCAGCTTCTGGAACGCGCCGGGCATCATGTAGTGACCTACCATCGCAGCAACAGGGAGATTGGAGAGGCTTCTGCTCTGAGCCGGCTGGGGCTCGCCAAACACATGATCTGGGCGACGGACACGCGACAACAAGTTGCCAAATTGATTCATCAGGAGAAGCCCCGGCTGGTCCATGTCCACAATACCTTCATGATGGTTTCGCCTTCTGTTTATGCGGCTTGTAGGCACGCCGGAGTTCCGGTTGTGCAAACACTGCACAACTACCGGCTTGCTTGCCCCGAGGCCAGGTTTTATCGGAATGGAGGTGTCTGTGAAGAGTGTCTTCAACACAGCTTGTGGCGAGGAGTCCGGCACGGTTGCTATCGAGGGTCGCACATTGAGACTGCGGGGGTGGCCTTGATGCTTGAAGTCCATCGCGTATTGCGCACTTGGCAAAAGATGGTGGATTGCTACATCGCCCTCACGGAGTTCTCTCGTCGAAAATTCATCGCGGCCGGGCTGCCTGAGGATCGGCTTCTCACCAAGCCGAACTTCATCCATCCCGACCCTGGAGAGCGCATGGGAAGCGGAAAGTATGCGCTGTTCGTCGGACGCCTTTCACCAGAGAAGGGGCTGCGGACGCTGGTGGCTGCTTGGGAAAGAATCGGGTGCCGCATCCCGGTTCTGATTATCGGCGATGGGCCGGAGCGCCCGGCACTAGAGGCCCAGGTGACCGAGCGACGACTCTGCAACATCTCCTTTCAAGGCCGACTGACGCGAAGCCAAACCCTGGTCGCGATGAAGGATGCCAAGTTTCTCGTCCTTCCGAGCCAGTGCTACGAGAACTTTCCTATGAGCATCGTCGAAGCCTCTGCATCTGGAATACCTGTCGTCTGTTCGCGGCTGGGCGCCATCCAAGAACTCGTGACTGATGGGCGAACAGGGCTGCACTTCACGCCCGGCGATTCAGAAGACTTAGCCGCCAAAGTCGAGTGGGCATGGACTCACCCGCGCGAGATGGAAGAAATGGGGCGCGAGGCGCGGGCGGAATACGAGGCCAAGTACACCGCCGAGCGCAATTACGAAATGCTGATGGGAATTTACGCCAAGGTCATCGCGGCGCGGGGCCAAGGCGTGTTCGCTGAGGTGCGAGACGGCGGATTCGACCTGCGATCGGGCGTGGATGCTGAAGTGAAGTAGATAGGTGGACGTCGCTCCTTGGTTCGCAAGTAGCTGGTGATGAGCACCGATTCTAAGTTTGCCTGCCTCACCTACCACGCGATCGGCAATGAGTTCGCGCAATATGTAATCAGTGAAGACCAGCTGAGGAACCAACTGGAGTTTCTAAGCCAGGAAGGTTTTGTAGTTGAGGGATTTGAAGAACTTGAGTTCAGGCTTCGTGCAAATAGCATTTTCCCAGGGAAATATGTGCTTCTCACTGTCGATGACGGGCACGAAAGTGCACTCAGAGTCGCAGATTTGCTCGAAAGCTGCGGGTGCAACGCTACATTCTTTCCGACTCGGGACAGAGCTCTGGGAAAACCTGGTTACCTCAGGCCCGAGGAAATGCGTGAGCTCCGACGAAGAGGCTTCTCGCTCGGAACGCACGGCACTACACACCGGAACTTAACAGCTATGTCAGAACAGGCGTGTGAGGCAGAACTGGGAGGAAGTAAGAAGTGGCTGGAGGATGTGACCGGCGAGGAAGTCCGCTATATGGCGGCTCCTGGTGGATTCGTCAGCCGTAGAGTTCTGCGTCTGGCGTATGGCTTCGGGTACAGGTTGATCGGTACTTGCAGGGAGTCTGTCAACCCCGTGAGTACGTTGAATCTACCAGGGACGCTGAATCGTGTGAATGTACGGCGGCATTTCTCCCTCGCAGATTTCCGGCGCATAGTTGAGAACGACTTCGGATTCTACTTGCGGCGGCGGATCCGATCTAGCTTACTGTGGCTGCCAAAGAAGATTCTCTGTAGGTGATCTCCTCGGCGTTCTGCATGAATCGAAGGTGTGCCTCGGCGGCTGTATCGTCGGGGTTCTTGGCTCCCATGGCGCGGGCAAAATCGCTGTGAAGTTGCGGTTCCTCTAACACAACAGTGTGACTTGCCACGGCCTGCGTGCCGCGCAGCCAATGTGATCGCTCGATGTATTGTGAGCAAAAAGCAGAGGAAGTACATCGAACACCTGCTGTTTTTAGGGTGTTGGGCGTGCAATTGCATGCCCTCCAGATACCCGATGTGATTCACCAGATGGAAGCGTGGATTTCGCACCGATGTGGCTCGCATTTCATCGCTGTGACCAATGTGCATGTGTTGATGGAAGCCCGGCACAGCCTCTCCTTCAGGAGGGTGCTCGACTCCGCCGATTTGTGCGTTCCCGACGGCATGCCGCTAGTTTGGATCGGTCGCTCGCGCGGCTATTCGCTCAAACAGAGGGTGTATGGGCCGGACCTGCTTCTGGATTTTTGTCGGGAGACGAATACAAAAGGCTATCGGCACTTTTTCTACGGCGGAGCCCCGGGCGTTCCAGAGGCCCTGGCCGCGAAATTGAAGTGCCAGTTTCCGATGCTGGAAGTTGCCGGCACCTACTCGCCTCCGTTTCGCCCCCTGACGCCGGAAGAAGACGCCGGGGTCGTGGAAATGATCAACCGAGCGGAGGCGGACGTCTTTTGGGTGGGATTGGGCTGCCCCAAGCAGGAATGGTGGATGTACGAACACCGCGAGCAGCTTCGCGTGCCGGTGCTGGTGGGTGTAGGGCAGGCGTTCGATCTCCACGCAGGCCGATTGAAGCAGGCGCCCGCCTGGATGCGCGAGCACGGCTTGGAATGGCTGTTTCGCTTGCTGGCGGAGCCGCGACGGCTCTGGCGGCGATACCTGATTTACAATTCGGAATTTGTGTTCAGCGAGTTGTTGGAATTCTTGGGTGTGAAAAAGTTCGACTGAAGAGGCGGCTATGACCAAGCGCGCTAGTGAACAGTCCCGCCCAAAACCAGGTCTCGCGCATCGCCATCACCGGGGTGGTCAATACCCCGGTCGTGGGTACGAATACATGCTCCCGTAAGGACTTTGTTGTCACGGATACGACGGCGGATGGGGGTGTCCAATGCAAAAGCACTTTCACCGCTGGAACTGTCTTCGGAAAGTCGACTGCGGGCTCGGGCATCGGAGTGGGTTCCGCCGTCTCGATGATATTTTAGTCCGAATAATAAACTGACAGCAGGGTGCAGAGGGTAGCAAAGGATGGCACCAACAGAAAAATTCGGTGCCGAGTCTGGTCTGTTGGATTGTCACTGCACGCCAATACTAGAGCAGAAGCTGGAGGATTAGCGAATGGCGCAATGGCTGTTGGGAACTATGGCCCAGAGGCTCGAATCGCTGGTTCCCGGCCATGAGCGGTTGCATTACTTGTGGCAGCTTCATATCACCAAGTCTCTGCGCCTTAACCCGACTAAATTTCAGGCTAGACTCAGTGGAGAGTTCCGCCAACACCTCCAGACCTGTTTCGCGGCGAAGGCGGACCAAACCACGGCACCGAACGTTCTGGAACTCGGGACCGGTTGGTACCCGATTGCCCCAATCGCTTTTTATCTCTGCGGCGCCTCAAAAATCTGGACGTTCGATCTTCGGCCTCGTTTGCGTGCGGCCACCGTTCGAAGGGTGTTGCAGCTTTTCATTGAAGCCTCGGAGCGGGGCGAGTTGAAAAAGGCGCTGCCGTGGAACCACGAGGATCGAATCGAAAACCTCCGAAGGGCCTATGAGAGCGATAACTCGGCATCCGCAGCGGAAATCCTCCGGAAGCTCAATATCAACGTGGCAGTGGGAGACGCTACCAATACGGGTCTTCCGAAATCTTCGATCGATTTCTTCTTCTCCAATGTAGTCCTCCAATATATTGGCGAGAACGAATTGTTGGCGATCTTTGCGGAATTTGAGAGGCTTGCCGCCCCTGGTGCGATGATGTGCCACCACATTTACCTCGGAGATCAAAACGCCTGCTCTGACCCAAGCATAAGTCCTTTTAATTTCTTAAGGTTTTCTGATACTGCATGGCGGCTTCTGGACAGCCCTTTGCGACTCCAGAACCGCTTTCGCATTTCCGACTATCGTCGGATTCATCAGAAGGCGGGTTGGGTAATCCAATCCGAGGAAAACATCCAGGGCTCGCTTGACGACCTCCGAAAAATTCCTCTCGCAAAGAAATTCCGCCAATCCTCCGAAGGGGACCTTCTTACATTGCGCAGCATGATCGTTTCACGCGTCTCGACGAACAGCGGTTAGCCCCTGCAAATCGTGGAACCGGCTAAATGAAATTTTCAACGCCAGCCGGAAATCCTGACCCGCGGCCTCTTCAGCAACAAGGCCAGGGCCCGCGGCTTCTTCGGCGACAACGGCCAGGAATCGATTGCCGGCGCCCGCGAAGTCCTTCGCCGCGCATCTCACCGGTTCGAATCTCACGAAGTGGCGCGTGGAGACTCTTCTCTTCGGCCAGGAGCCTTTCTCCTCGTAGGGGCACAACATGTTGTGCCCGCTCTTTGCTTTTACCCTCCCTTCCCACTTGTAACGTCCAACACCGAACCTCTAACTTCTAGCTCCCACGTGCCGAGATTCTTCTCTGTGGGTCTTACTTTCAACTGTCAATCGGAGATCCCGACCGGGTCGGGACTTTTGACTTTGAACTCATGCTGCGTGCTGAAATTCCGCTCCGAAGCCTCCCTCCTAACTTACAACTCAAAACTTACGGCTTAGAACTCTTAGCTTCTGTCGCCCGGGCCACTTTGCAAGCCTACTCCGCACACCATCCCGCAGCCCGCCTCTGGATCAACCAATCCTTCTCCGCAAAGTAACCGGTAAGGGGACTTTAAGCTCCTGTCCTTGTCTTCCCTCTGTGGTCTCGCTCTTCCAGACGACTCACAAGAGAAAACGTACTGGTACCAAGATTTTTTCTCCCTTTTTCCCTTCTCGATGTTCCTTAGATAAGTAGGGGGGAGTTGCGGCCGAAATACCCATCCCGGCTTGGGCCGCGCAAAAAAGTTTGAAATTCTTTCTTACTTTTTCCTGTTTGGATGTTCCTTAAATAAGTAGGAGGCTGTTGCAGGGAGTTATCTTCCAGTCTGGGACCCATTCGAGGGATGAAAGTTTTTCCTTACTTTATCCCGACTGGATGTTCCCTAGTAAGTAGAGGGCCTCGGTGAACTTCTTACAATGAAGCGGCTCCGCTGCGGTTTCTTGTAGGTTAGGCGGCTAACGTTGCTATTGAGCTTTTTCATTTTCGAGGCCTCTTAATGTTGTGGGATGACTATTTCAAAGAGCCTGGGTCGCTATTTGCAACGTGGGAGGGTGACGGGTGCATGAAAGACACAGATCACCATGGGCGGCTCGCCCGCAAAAGAATGGGGTCGCTCCCGCCCGATCTGATGTTTTTTTCTGTGTCACTTTCTCCTTCTCGTGTCGTTTATTTCCTCGTTTTCCCGTGACTTATGCGCATCGTTGGAGAGAAGACGTGATTCGGCCTGACGGTAATCTAGGACGTATACAACGTTCGATTGTGATTGGACTTGTCAGCGAGGTTCCAACTCGCCGGCAGGCTCAAATTCAACTCGACCAACATCTGCAGATGTTGAACCAGGGCCGACGGCCCCAGGCAGCAAAGCTTCTGCAGGCTTTTGTTGAGTGCGAATGGACGACCCTTGTCTTGTCGACTCTAAAGCTCTCGACGCAGCGTGGATATGGAATAGTGTCGGCAAGCACGTGTTGCCCTGCTTTGGTCAAAGGCGTCTCTGCGACATTGCGCCGAAAAAAAATTAACTTCAGTACCGTCTTCGCCGGCCAGGCGGTCGGCATCAAAGAAGTTCACGACGGGATCTGGCTGGTCAGCTTTATGGATTATGATTTGGGGTATTTCGATCTCGACACTCGAGTGCTGCAACCGCTCGAGAATCCGTTCGGCCCGAAGTTGTTACCTATGTAGCCGGTACGTTCTGTAACCTATGTCTCCGGGCCGGACCCCCGAGAAGCTTGGAGGCGCGGGTGGGATTCGAACCCACGAATGGAGGTTTTGCAGACCTCTCCCTTGGGCCACTTGGGTACCGCGCCAAACTGCTAAGTATAGCAAAATTTTTGCCGGGGCTCGGAAACTGGCGGTACGCAGCGCGCGGACTCCGCGCTATTTTTTTGCGGGTGCTACCGGCGACGCGATTTTGGCTTCGCGCAGGAAGCGGGCGGATTCTTCGGGCGGCGTTGGGTTGATGTAAAAGCCGGTGCCCCATTCGAAGCCGGCAACTTTGGTGAGCTTGGGGATGATCTCGATGTGCCAGTGATAATGATCGTTGATCTCTTCGCCGATGGGGGAGGTGTGGATCATGAAGTTGTAAGCGGGGCGGTCGAGGACGGAATCGAGGCGCATCAGGGTGTCCTTCAACATGCGCGCCAGGCTTGCGTACATGGTGCTCTGGTTGTTTTCGTAGGAGGAGCCGTGCACCTTGGGGAGAAGCCACATCTCGAACGGAAAGCGCGAGGCATACGGGGCGAGCGTGATGAAGTGATCGTTTTCGCCGATGACGCGCTCGCCGGTGTCACGTTCCTGACGAATGATGTCGCAGAAGATGCAGCGCTCTTTCTCGTCGTAGTAGTGCCAACTGCTGTCTACTTCTTCGCGCACGCGGCGCGGCACGATGGGCAAAGCGATCAATTGCGAGTGGGTGTGCTCAACGGAGGCGCCCGCGGCTTCGCCATGATTCTTGAAGATCAGGACGTAGCGAAACCGTTTGTCGTTCTTGAGATCGAGCATGCGGTCGCGGTAAGCCCAGAGGACGTCTTCGAGGGCGCGCTCGGGTAAAGAGGCCAGAGTCGCTGCGTGGTCGGGCGTTTCGACGATCACTTCGTGCGCGCCGACGCCGTTCATCTTGTCAAAGAGACCTTCGCCCTCGCGGTCGAGATCGCCTTCGATGCCGAGCGCCGGGAATTTGTTTGGCACGACGCGAACGGTCCAGCCTGAAGTGTTTGCACCTCCGTTGTTGCGGCCGTAAACGAGAATCTCCGGCGGCGTCTTGGCTTCGTGGCCGGGGCAGAACGGGCAATTCTTGCCGTTGGGCAGCGGAGAGACGCTTTCGCGCAGAAAGTCGTTGGGGCGCTTTCCACGCTCGGTGGAAATGATCACCCAACGGCCAGTAATAGGATCTTTTCGCAACTCCGGCAAAGCAATCCTCCTCGAAAGGGGTCAAAGATTTGGGCACGAGAAGCGCCCCCTGGGCTCCGATTGTACCGCGTCTGGCGATGCTGAGAAGGCGTTCCGCGGGATTTTCCTGTGGAATTCTACATTTGAGGGCTGAAGGCGTCCTTATGCAGTCGGACAACCGGGGACTTGTCGGGGGAATTATCGATGGCGACGACATCGAACCGGCCGGGGCACTTGGGGAGGTGGCGCTCCGAAAGGAAATGCTGGGCGGTGCGACCCAGGACGTGTTGTTTGCCTGGCATGACGCTTAGCTCCGGCAAAGCGGACATTCAATCGCGCACGGTGCGCGTGCGGACTTCGACGAAGGCGAGAGTTTTGCCATCGTAACCGACCATATCGATTTCGCCTTTTGAAGCGCGAGGAGTGAAATTGCGGGCTACGAGAACGTAGCCATGGCGGCGGAGATACCAGTAGGCGTAGGTTTCGCCGCGAATACCGGTTCGGCGGGCTGCGTGTTTTTTTTCTTCAGGAGACGGAGCTTCTCTCTCGCGCAATCCTTTTCGCGCGGCCCAGTGAACGACATGGAAAATCAATCGTGAGACGCTCGGCATCTACTCTCGCCGAAAGAAGCGGTATCACGCGCAGTATAAACAAAAATCCCGTGGCCGCCACGAAACTCTTGTGACAACCACGGGATTACTGCAATTTGATCTGCTCGCATGCTGAGAGCCTGCGGCAGTGCGTTAAGCTTTTTTCTCCGCTTCGCGAATGCATTCTTCGAGAGTGCGGACGGCGAAGTCGGCTTGTTCTTCGTCGATCAGAAGCGGCGGCGACAACCGAACGGTGTTCTCGCCTGCTCCGAGAATGCAAAGTCCCTTGTGGAAAGCGAGGTCGACAATGGCGTTGCGGAGATCAGCGGCTTTTTCCTTCGTGCGCTGATCCCGGACAATTTCAATGCCGATCATCAAGCCGCGTCCGCGAACGTCGCCGACGATCTTGAACTTTTTCGTCCAATCGGACAGACGGCCGAAAAGGTACTCGCCCATGCGGCTGGCATTCTCGAGGTATTGGCTTTCGATCAAATCTGCCGTAGCCAGAGCCGCCGCTATGCAGACAGGATTTCCGCCAAACGTTGTTCCGTGGGCCCCCGGCTTCCAACTCATGATGCTGGCTGGTGCGAAGATCGCTCCGAGCGGCATGCCGCTGGCGATGCCTTTGGCGCTGCAGATAATGTCCGGTTCGATGCCGGCGTATTGATGCGCCCACCATTTTCCGGTGCGGCCCATGCCGGACTGCACTTCGTCGGCAATGAGCATGATGCCGTGCTTGCGGCAAATGCGCTGCAGTTCCTGCAAAAAGAAATTCGGCGCAACGACGTAACCACCTTCGCCTTGAATCGGCTCGATGATGATGCCCGCGACTTCCTCGGGATCAAAAAGGCGCTTGAAAAGCTGCTGCTCAAGTTGTTCGAGAATTTCCGCGCCGCAGGTCTCCGCGGTATGGCCGTGGGCGCAGCGATAGGCGTACGGAAAAGGAATGTGCTCGACGCCAGAGAGTAGAGCGCCGAATCCCTTGCGCTGCGTGGTTTTCGAAGCGGTCAACGAAAGCGCGCCCATGGTGCGGCCGTGAAAGCAGCCATAGAACGCGATCATTTTGTCGCGCTTGGTGGCATAACGAGCCAGCTTGATGGCGCCTTCGACGGCCTCGGCGCCTGAATTGGTGAAGAATGCTTTTTTCGGCATGGCGCCGGATAAGGTGTTCACTAGACGCTCGGCGAGGAGCGGCATGCTCTCGTAGTAAAAATCCGTGCCGGACATGTGAATGAGCTCGGCGGCCTGGTGCTGAATGGCGGCGACAACCTTGGGATGGCAATGCCCCGTGGAACAGACAGCTATGCCGGCGGCGAAATCCAAAAATGCGTTGCCGTCAACGTCCTCGACAATAGCGCCATGGCCGCGCTTGGCAACCAGCGGGTAGTCCCGCGTATAAGACGGCGACATGAACTTCGCATCGCTTTCCACAACGCGCCTGGCGTTGGGTCCGGGCAGCGCGGTAATGAGCCTCGGTAGTTTCGTTTCCATTGTGACAATCATCTCTTCCTCCTGGGGAAAATGGTCAGCGGTGGATGTGGATGGGCTACCGCAAAGCAGGTTTGTGTGCGTACACCAATACCGAGTGCGCGCCCTGCCAGGAGAAGGATTGCTTAGTCTACGCCGAAGAGGTTGGGACGCAGCTCGGCCGGGGAGAAATTGCAGGGGAACCGATAGAGACTAGAGAGTTTCATTTGCGTTTCCAACGGACGCTGCCGTCCTTTGAATCTTCAATAAGTATACCACGATCCGCGAGTTCCTTGCGGATGCGATCGGAAGCGGCGAAGTCGCGGCGCTGGCGCGCAGCCTGGCGATCGGCGATGAGTTTTTCGATTTCTGCGCCGCTCGGGCCGCTCTCTTCAGCGCCAAAACCCAAGGCCCGCAGCTTTTCCGCATCGTTGTCGTCCATAACGGCGAAGACGCGGTCGAAGTTCGCAAGGAATTCCTGGGCGGCGGCTAGGTCTCCACTGCGAAACTCGCCTTTGTCCATGGCAATATTCGTTTCGCGCAAGAGGTCGAATGCAGCTGCCAGAGCGCGGGCGGTGTTCAAGTCATCAGATAGGCCGGCGTCAAATTCTTCCGCGGCTTCGGCGATTCGGGCGGCCATGGCTTTCTGCTTTCCCGCGGGAAATTTGCCCTGTGCAAGACGCGCGGCGAAGTTGCGCAGTCGCTCGACGGAACTCGCCGCCTGCTGCAATCCGTCAAACGTGAAATTAAGCTGCTTGCGGTACGGCACGCTGGCCAGCGCGAAGCGCAACGCCGAAGGCTTGTATCCCTTCGCGAACAAATCGCGCAGCGTATAGAAATTGCCGAGCGACTTGGACATTTTCTCGCCCTCGACGAGTAGATGCTCGGCGTGCATCCAGTAGCGCACGAAGGGCTTCCCCGTCGCGCCCTCGCTCTGCGCAATTTCGTTTTCATGATGAGGAAACGCGAGATCGATCCCGCCGGTGTGAATGTCCAGCGTCTCGCCGAGATACTTCATCGCCATCGCGGAGCATTCGATGTGCCAGCCAGGGCGGCCTTTGCCGATCGGCGTCTCCCAGAAATGCTCTCCCGGCTTTGGAGCTTTCCAGAGAGCAAAGTCGCGAGCGCTCTCTTTCTCGTAGCGGTCCACATCGACACGCGCGCCGGCCTGAATTCCCGCGACGTCAATATTCGAAAGCCTGCCGTAGTGCGGAAATTTCGCGATGCGGTAGTAAATCGAGCCTTCGCTAGGATAGGTGTACGTCTTTTCCTGTAAGCGCTGGATGAGCTTAACCATGTCGTCGATGTGGTCCGTGGCGCGAATCCAGCGCTCGGGCGCCTCGATGCTGAGCGTCTTGCAATCGTCAAAAAAGGCCTGCGCGAATTTTTCCGTATAGTCGCGAATGCTCACGCCTGCGGCCGCCGCGTTCGCTATGATGCGATCGTCCACGTCAGTCAGGTTCATGACGTGATTCATTTTGTAGCCGCGCAGCTTCAGGAATCGCCGAAGAATGTCCTGAAATACGAAGGTGCGGTAATTCCCGATGTGCGCGTAGTCGTACACCGTCGGCCCGCATGTGTACATGCGGACTCCGTCACTTTTTTGCGGGGCGAAGGCTTCGATCTTTCCGCCCAGCGTATTATGGAACCGTATCTCGTGCATCGCAGCCCAGACGGCGTTTGGCTCCAAAGGATAAACGTCAGATTGTATCCGAGGCTTCCAGACAGCCGCAATGAAGAAGGACTTGCCATGTATTGGATTGCGAATGTGCGACCCAGCTAGTCCTAATTGACGGTCTTCGCATCCGTCGATAGAGTCCTAGGTTCTCACTGGAGAGGTGCAGCGATGAACCGTTTCCTATTGAGCAGTGGTCTTCTCGGCATTTTGACGTCCGCCGCGATAACCGTTGCGCAGGAAAAGCCAGCGGCGGACGCGGCCAAACTGCTCACGCCCGAAGCTTCGCTCAACTTGCGCTCGATTTCCGATTTGCAATTCTCCCCGGACGGCACGCGGGTGGCCTTCGTTGTCACGGAACCGCCTAAAGACGAACGCCGTGCGCGCCATATCTGGCTGTATGAGAAAAAATCGGGGGTTGCCCGGCAATTCACATTTTCCGCGAAGGATGAAACTTCGCCGCGCTGGTCTCCCGATGGAAAGCAACTTGCTTTTCTTTCAAATCGCGAAGATCAGCAGCAGATTTACCTGATGCACAAAGACGGTGGAGAAGCCGCGGCTCAAACCAAGGGCAAACGAAGTGTGCGTAGTCTTGCGTGGTCTCCCAACGGCAAGCAGATCGCCTATCTTGCTCCCGACGCCAAGAGCGACGCCGAAGAAAAAAAGGACAAAGACAAGGATGACGCGCGCGTCGTGAATAAAGACGACAAGCAACCGCGCTTGTGGCTGCTCACTTTAGCTACCAGCGAGGCCAAAGCACTCACGGACTCTAGGTGGGAAATCAGCGAACTCGCGTGGCTGACGACTGGCGACCGCCTAGTCGTCAGTGCGACGGATCATCCCGAATCCGACCAGGAAACCCATCGCATTTTTTCGATCTCCGTCCCGGACGGCTCGCGAAGGCTGATTTTCGCGCCGCACGGACCGTTTCACGACTTGCAGGTAGCGCCGACCGGTGCAACTGTCAGCTACGTTGGCTGCCGCGTGGATGGTCCCTCGCCGCACGACCTCATGCTTTTGGATATCGACAAGCGGGCCACACGCAATCTCACCGGCGCGAGTCTCGATCGTGCCATCTCTGAACATCGATGGATGAAGGACGGCTCCATGCTGGCACTCTATGAGGATGGCTTCCGAAACAAACTGGTCGGTTTTTCTCCGGAAGGCATGAGCAAGAATCCGGCGAATCCGCTGACCAGCAATGTTAATGCCTTTGCGATTTCTGACTCCGGCGACGTTGTTTTCGCGGGACAGTCCGCCACGACGGCTCCCGAACTCTGGCTTTGGGATCAAAAGAATTCGCCCCAGCAGGTTTCTCATCTCAACGATTCCTGGAAGCCGTTCACGCTTAGCACGCCTGAATTCTACAAATACAAATCCTTTGACGGTCTCGAGATCGAAGCTGCCTTACTGAAACCTGCCGGAGACGCCCCAGCCTCAAGGGGAAAATTGCCGCTCATCGCATTGATTCATGGAGGCCCGACGGGCAATTGGCAAGATTCCATCGAAGTTTGGGGCCAACTCCTAGCAGCGCGCGGCTATGTAGTTTTTTATCCCAACATTCGCGGTTCGGTCGGCTACGGCCAAAAATTCATCGAAATGAACCGCGGCGATTGGGGCGGCGCCGACTTCAAGGACGTGATGTGGGGCGTCAAGGATCTCATCAACCGTGGAATCGCCGATCCCGCGAAACTTGGCATTGGCGGATGGTCTTACGGCGGATATATGGCGGAGTGGGCTGTCACACAAACAAACGATTTCAAAGCTGCCGTCTCCGGCGCGGGCCTGTCCAATTTGATTTCCGAGTACGGCAGCGAGGAGCATCCTTTCTACGACGAGTGGTTCTACGGCGTTCCTTACGAGCCAGATAGCCTCGTAAAATATTTAAATAGCTCTCCGTTCACGCAGCTCAAGAATGTGAAGACGCCGACACTCATTCTTCAGGGCGAGGCGGACACGACCGATCCTCCCGGCCAAAGCCAGGAGCTTTATCGTGGACTAAAGCACTACGGCGTGGAAACCCAACTGGTTGTCTATCCGAGAGAACCGCACGGTCTCCGTGAGGAGAAGCACCTTCTCGATCGTCTCAACCGCATGCTCGCGTGGTATGACGCACACCTAAAGTAGCAACACGAGATTCAAACTTGTTGGATTACGAGGGTGTGTTGCTCCCCTGAACCGGTTTATTGCTGGCTACCAACGGCCTGGAGATTCGAAAGCCTCGTGAGTTTCCCAATCGGCGGATAAGATTCCAGCAAGGTCACCGTTCGCTCTGGCACGCTTGCGCCGGTGCGCAGCGCGTTGGCCATCAGTTGAACGGCCTGCCCGGTCATCGGCGGGGTGACGACAGTGGCCGCTAGTAAGCCGTCGCGTACCCAAGCTTGTCCTGTCTTCGGCAACCCATCTGATCCCGTAAACGGCAGGCTCAGCCATTTTGCCCGTTCTTGCGGATTGCTGATCTCCCCGAACGCTTTTCTCGCGCCGATAGCCATCGCATCATTCTGTGCGGCAATGCCAACAATACCCGCTTTGCTCGAACCTCCCAATTTCAACCAGGTCGCCATGCTGCGGTAGCCGCTCTCTTCCGTCCATTTGCCTCGCAGCAGCGTGACCCGCAGATTCTTTGGGCATACAGCTTCAAACCCCGCCTTGCGGTCTTTCACCGTGGCAGTTTCCGTCGGACCGAGAAGGTACAAGATGGCGCCACCATCAGGAAGCAACGCACTTAACTGCCGCGCCTGAATCCTCCCGATCTCGATGTGATCGCTTGTAACGACAAACATGGCGATCTTGGAGCCTCGCCGCAACTCGGAGACGTATTCCGCGTCACGGTTAACAAGTGCCCAGGCCACTCCCGCCTCGATCGCTGCCTTGGCCACTTGCGGGAGTCCTGTTCCACCAGCCGGTTCGACAATGATGCCATCCGGCCGTAGGTTGTGATGTGCTTGTATGGTCTTGAGTATTTGCGTGCTCTGCGTGATCGTGTCGCCGTCCGCGTACACAATTTCGAGGTCAATGCCCAACTCTCGCGCGGCCGCCTCCGCAGAAGCCGCCTGCTGAAGCTGGTAATCGTTGTCTTTGGTTATGAGCGAAACGAGAAATCGCAGCTTTTTCACATGCAGGCGCCCCCAAGTCGCGCCCGGCCGTTCGCTTTCTGCTTGCTCGCATCATACGGGGATTACTCATCATCGGCTCAAGAAACAGCACCCTGGTTACAACTTGGATAGCCCCAGCCGGGGCGACGCAACTCAAGCCTCGGACATTCGCAATGCCCCGGATTGTGGTCCGCCTCAATCCAACACAATCTGTTGCGTAGCCCTTTACACTCAATAATGCTCGTGGTAATCTTTTTTCCCGTACCGCCATCCACGCGCCAGGCGGCTGGGCCTCTGACTGAGAACCTGCCACACGTTTGTCTAAGCGACCGGAAAACGGTCGACTTGTCGCTCGAAAGACCCTCCCCACGAGGAACAAAGCGTCGTCTCTCTGCGCGCGTTTTACCTCCGGCCCATGCCTTGCATAAGATATTTGCGGGCCGGATCAATGCCTTCGAGGCTTTGGAAAGGCGAGTTTGGTTTGGGGCAAACGCGAAACGGCTAACGCCAAGCGAAGCCGTGAAGAGATTGACGACAAAAAGGGGACATCTTGCTTAAGCTCCGAAAAGTGGAAATCGTTGGCTTTAAGTCGTTTTGTGACCGCACCGTGGTCACCTTCAGCGGCTCCGGTACGACGTGCATCGTCGGGCCCAACGGTTGCGGCAAATCCAACGTGGTCGACGCCATCTCCTGGGTTCTGGGCGAGCAGAGCCACAAGTCCCTCCGCGCCGAGCGCATGGCCGACTGCATTTTCAACGGCACGACCAAGCGGCCTCCCCTGGGAATGGCGGAAGTTACTATCACGATGGAGGACCCCGATCTGGCGGAAGCGGCCCGGTTCGTCCTCGAAAGCGCGCAAATCGAAGCCGCCACAGATGCGTCTGCGCTTTCCGCTCCCGCCCTGGAGAACGACGCTGCCGCGACTTCTGACCCGAACGTACAGATTCTCTCGCTTGACCACGCGTCGGTCCCCGAATCGGAACTAGTAGCAGTGGGATCGCAAGACTCTGCGTTACATCCTGACGAAGCCTCTGCGGCCGTTCCCGAGTTTCTGAAAGGCAAGCGCCGCAAGAAGGGCGGCGATAAGCCGGTCCTCGCCACCAAGCCAGGCGAAGTGGTAGTGACGCGCCGCTTGTACCGCTCCGGCCAAAGCGAATACCTGATCAATGGCCGCATCGCCCGCCTCCGTGACATTCAGGAAATGTTCATGGGCGTGGGACTCGGCCCCGATTCCTACGCGATCATCGAGCAGGGCCGCATCGGCCTGATTCTTTCCACCAAACCGATGGAGCGCCGCGCCATCATCGAGGAAGCCGCCGGTGTCACGAAATTCAAAACCAAGAAGCGCCTCGCCGAAGCGAAACTGGAATCTTCGAAACTCAATCTTGCGCGCGTGAACGATATCGTCGTCGAAGTGGAAAAGCAGCTTGGCTCGCTGAAGCGCCAAGCCTCCAAAGCCCGCCGTTACACCGAAATTCGCGACCAGATGCGCGGTATCGTTCGCCAGATGCTCGCCGGAAAAGCCCGCGAGCTGGATGCGGAAGCGGAGCGCATTGCGAAGCAGCTCGCCGAACTCACCACCGCGGAAACGCAGCATGCCCAGACCATTCAGCAACAGGAAGGCGAACACGACCGCCTCAACCAGCGCGTCTACGAACTGGATGCAGAGATTCGCCAGAATCAAAATGTTTTAAATCTCACCGCGCTGGAAGTCGATCGCACCGAGAACCGCATCAGTTTCAACACCCAGCGCGGTACAGAGCTAGGCTCTCGACGCACGCAAGTCTCCGCCGAAATGGCGGAAGCGGCCGCGCAAGCAGCGGAGTGGGAAGCCCGCAGCACTGCGCAGCAGGTTGCGGTGACTTCTCTGCGCGAAGAGTCCGGCGTTCTCTCCAGCCGAGTGGAAGGGCTTGCGACGCGAGCGGAATCGCGCGCCAATCAAATTCAGGAATCCGAAGCGCGCATCGAAGCACTGCGCCGCTCCGCATCGGAAGCCGGCGAAAGCCTGCTTCGTCTGCACGGCGAGCAGAAGCAAGCGGAAGAAGCACTTGTCCATCATGTGGAAGGGCTTCGCAAACGCGAAGCCAGTGAGCATGAACTGCTTGAGACTTCCATTCGCATTCGCGACGAAGCCGACCAAGCCGCCTACGACTGGGAAGCCGCAAGCGGGCAGCTCAACGCGCTAACCCAAAACGCAATCGCTCTGCAGGCGCGCATCGCGGGCTTACGCCAGCAACGCGAGTTGACCACGCAGAAGGCTGATGTTTTGCGCGATTCGCTCTCCGGCGTCCGCGCGCGTCATGCGACGCTCACCCAAATTCTCAATGACCGCTCGTATACCGCCGATGCGGTGCAAAAGCTCTTCGCCGCCAACGAGCGCGGTGGCGGCCAGAACTTCCACGCCGTCGGCGTGCTCGCGGACTATGCCGAAGTCGAAGAACAGCACGAAGCCGCTATCGAACAATACCTCCGCGACGAACTCGAGTACGTGGTAGTCGAAACTTATGATCACGCGCGCGCCGGCGTTTCCCTGCTCCGCGATGAAGTCGGCGGCCGCGCCACTTTCTTCGTCGATTCGCTGCGCAATTTGCGCCTGGCTGAGTACGAGCCCATCATCAACTTCCGCATCGAAGACGGCGTAATCTCCCGCCTGGACAAGCTCGTCGGGTTCCGCGATCCCCTCGGCGCCGCCGCGAAGCAATTTCTTCCGCGCCTGCGCTCTGCTTATTTGACGGATAGCGCAACGTCCGCCGAGACTCTGGCGCGCGACAATCCTCAGTTTGCTTTCGTCGCGCCGGATGGCACTTGCTACCAGGGCCGGATGGTCACAGGGGGCCGCGCGGATGAAGCGGGCCCGCTAGGCATGAAGCGCGAACTGCGCACTCTCGACGCCGAAGTCCTGCAACTCGAACATGAAATGAGCGAAGCGCAAGCCACGTTGGCGCAAGTGAACACGGATCTGCGCGAGACAGAGCAGTCACTCGAACAAATTACGGCGCAGCAGCGCGATGCCGAACGAAGAGTTTTCTCTGCCACGCACCGCCACGAGCATATGCAAAGCGAACTCGCTCGGCTCGGCCTCGAGCTGACGGTTTGCCAGAACGAACTTCTGCGCCTGCGCAAAGACTCCGAAGACGCAAGAATGCGTGCCGAGCGCGCGAAGAATCAACACACTGCCGCGGCCGTCAGCCGCGCCGACGCGGAAACCGAGAGCACGCGCCTGGTAAAGGAGTTGGCGCAGCTTCGTGGCTCGGTTCAGACCGAACAGAACGAACTCGCTACAGCGCGCGCAGAACTCGCGGCGCTGAATGAACGGCTTTCCGCGGCCGAAGCGCTTGCCGCGCGTCTGCAAGAAGAGCGCGCAGAACTCGACCGGCGCGAAACCGCTCTCCTGCAGCAGGAATCCTCAATTTGGGACGAGACCGCCGCCCTCGCCAAGCAGAGTGAAGAACTCACGCAGCAACTCGAAGGCCTCCGCGGTGAAAAACTTCGCCTCGAAGTCCGTCAGCGCCAGCTCGAGCGGGAATGGGAAAGCGGCCGGACTCGCGTAACGCAAATGGAAGATCATCTGCGCATGGGCCGCCAGTCGCTTCAAGAACTTCGCGAACAACGCAGCCACGCTGAAATAAACCACGCGCGCAACGATTCAGACCGCCAGCATTTCCGCGAGACCTGCATGACGGAAGTCAACGCGCAGCCCGAGGATCTGATCGCCACGGAAGCTGCGTTCATGACTGGCGAAGAACTCGCCACGGCGGAAACGAACTACCGCGAGATGAAGCAGCGCATCGAAGCCATGGGCCCCGTCAACATGATGGCTTTAGAAGAGTTCAACGAGTGCGAGCAGCGTTTCACATTCCTCTCGCGCGAACGCCACGACCTGCTCCAATCCATCGCGGACACACAACAGGCCATCGCCGAACTCGATCTCGTCTCCCGCGAAAAATTTGAGCAGGCTTTCAACGCGATTAATCACAATTTTTCCGAGGCTTTCCACACCATCTTCGGCGGCGGCATGGCGGAAATGCGCCTGACCGAACTCGACAGTTCCGGCGACGCCGGCATCGACGTGGTTGCTTCGCCTCCGGGCAAGCGCATGCAGAACGTCCTCCTGCTCTCCGGCGGAGAAAAGGCCATGACCGCGCTCGCACTACTCATCGCCATCTTCCGCTATCAACCGAGTCCCTTCTGTATCTTGGACGAAGTGGATGCCCCGCTCGATGAGGCGAACGTCGGCCGCTTCACTCGTCTCGTCGGCGATATGAGCGGCCAAACACAGTTCATCATCGTCACACACAACCGCAAGACCATGGAGACTGGCTCCGTCCTTTACGGCGTCACCATGCAGGAGCCGGGCGTCTCAAAGCTAGTCAGCGTCCGCTGGGAGGGCGACGAAGCGCCCGCGCCCAAACAGAAAGCAGCCTCAGCCGCCTAAGCACCAATCAGCCCACCACCAGATGCAATGCGCAAGTGTTTGCGCTAGAATTCTTTTCCGCGGCGCAGAAATCGTAAGCACGCGAAAAATAAATCATTGGCCGCACAATTTTCGCAAAAAATTTCCTCAACGCACTGCTTTCCCTCGACGGAGCGCTGCGCTAGAATGCTCCACACCTTTGGGGAGAAACTTTTCCGTGGCTGCAAGTCCCGTGACGCGCATCATTCAAGAAACGCATTTCGCCGGCCTCACGCCCGCGGCGCGCGGCAAAGTCCGCGATATCTACGATCTCGACGATAAGCTGCTCATCGTCGCCACCGACCGGCTCTCCGCGTTCGACGTTATTCTACCCACGCCCATTCCCGACAAAGGCCGGGTCCTCACGCAGCTTTCCCTTTTCTGGTTCAATCTTTTGAAGGACGTCATCCCCAATCACGTTCTCAGCGCCACGGACTTCCCCGCCCCGTTCGATACCTATCGCGACGACCTCGCCGGCCGCTCCATGGTCGTTCGCAAGACGCAGCCGCTTCCCATCGAGTGCGTAGTGCGCGGCTACGTTTCCGGCTCCGGCTGGAAGGACTACAAAGCCACCGGAAAAATCTGCGGCATTGCGCTTCCTGCAGGTTTGCGCGAGTCCGATCGCCTGCCCGAACCCATCTTCACTCCCGCCACTAAAGCCGCCACCGGTCACGACGAAAACATTTCTTTCGAGCAAGCCGCATCCCTCATCGGCATGGACCTGGCCGAACGCGTCCGTTCCATCAGCATCGACATCTACCGCCACGCCGCCGCTTACGCCACACCCCGCGGCGTTCTGCTCGCCGACACTAAATTCGAGTTCGGCCTTCTCAACAGCACGCTCGGCTCCCCCGGCGCGGTCAACTCCTTGATGTGGATCGACGAAGCGCTCACTCCAGACTCCTCGCGCTTCTGGCCCGCCTCTCAGTACCAGCCCGGCGGCCCGCAACCCTCTTTCGACAAACAGTTTGTACGCGACTATCTCGAGCGAATCCGCTGGCCCAAAACCCCGCCTGGCCCGGAACTTCCGCCCGAAGTCGTCGCTGCCACGCGTGCCAAATACCGGGAGGCGTATCGCATCCTGGCAGGGCACGAGCTCGACCAATAGCTGCAACCGGCCCAGAACAACCTAGAAAAACTTCTGCGGAGCGTGCGATCGTGAAAGATCAACTCGAGGGGCTTGTCATTCAAATGGTGGACAGGGGAATTTTGTTCGATGAGGCCGTCGGAGAATTCGAAAAGCGTTTCATCAAGCGCGTCCTGGACCGCACCAACGGCAACCAGTCCCGCGCTGCGCTAGTTCTTGGCATTCACCGCAACACGCTCAGCCGCAAGATCGACGAATACAAGCTGGCATCGGGAAACCACCGCTCCCGCTAACGGCGCTACCATTCCGCTGCAGCGCATGTCGCGTTTTCTCAAATGAGAGAAACTTGTCCAGCAAAAGAAAAACGGCTCTCTGGCAACGCCGGAGAGCCGTTCGTAATTTGCTTCCCGCTTGCCTGCTCTAATGTGCCGGCGGCTTCTTGCGCGCTGGCGCTTTCTTGGGCGCGCCCTTTTCCTTCGGAATGTCCTCCGCGTTCACTTTGCCCTTTTCCCAATGCAGCATGAACGCCGGGTCCGGATCGTAGGAAACCAGCGTCCCGGTAAAGTGAATCGCGCTGTCCTTCTCGACACGAGCCACTTCCGGCTGACCCACTATTTTTACCTCCATGTTCGGCGTGGTCGCGGCATCGAACTCCGCGTCGCTCGTCACGAAGGCTACCTTAAGCACGATGGGGTCTCCGGGAACGTTTTCAATCACCTTGCCAGGCACGCCAGGAAACTCCAGTCCGCACGCCGCGAGCCAGGTAACTTTGGACTTATCTCCGCCTGCCTTCAGCTCCTCCACCACAGACTTGATGGTCATGTCTTTCCGCACCGCATCCAGGTCTGCGCTACTCGGCAGGTTGTAGCTCGCCGGGCGCTCCGCCGAACTGCCTGCAAGTTGCAGCAGCTCCGCTAGCTCCGCATCGGTTAAGTTTTCACAGGTGGCCTGCTGGTAGTTCACGATCAATTTTCGCAGATAGTCCTTCACCTTCTTGGACTGAGCTTCCGTCGCCCCCTTCGCCGTAACGGCTC
>Ga0209736_1000162_pt1 | contig 21300 bp, 18 predicted proteins | sample BlaSpr_A8_Ref_M3_FD_187992 | JGI IMG/M metagenome (GOLD analysis project Ga0209736, IMG submission 187992) | Forest soil microbial communities from Thunder Bay, Ontario, Canada - Black Spruce, Ontario site 2_A8_Ref_M3 (SPAdes) (version 2) | ecosystem: Environmental > Terrestrial > Soil > Boreal...
AGTCCGCCGATTAACGGCCGTTCGCCTTCAACTCATCCCACCAGCGCACGAAAGAGGACTCGGAGATGAAGAGCCGGAAGCGAGGCCGCTTGTTGCGGGTCTCGCCTCTTCCGACGCGGCCGACCTTGGGATCATCGCGGAACCGCCGCCGCACCGTGTCCTCGCTGCAACGATCTTGGCGATCTCCTGCACCGTGTACTTCAAATGCGCTCATGCTGCCCCCTTGCAACACTCCGAAATTGGTATCCGAATATCGGATATTGGGACAGAATGTACTACACCAAGAGGAGGATGCGTTAGACGAAAGCAAACTACTGCTCTGTCGGGCGAAAAGACGACTTTCCGCGCACACTGTGCGTACATAAATTTTGCGAGTTGTGCAGGTTGTGCGAATTGTGCGAATTGTGGAATCAGTAACTTACACATTCTATTAGCGCAGGCAGGCATCAACTCCGTCCCTGGCCACCACATTTCAAAGCACTTATTAGGAATCCCTCGATTTGAGCTAGCCCACAATATGCCCACAAAACGAGGGTTTGCGCTAAACAACGAAGCTCGTTGCCGGCTTCTTCTCCGCCCATGAGCCCTTCAACAGTTCGGTCAGGAACATCCCCTGCGCCTCCAGTTTGGCCAACGGCGACGGACAGTCGCGCGGCAGCGCGCATCCGAAGTGGACTTTACAATCGCCAGTTTCCTTGCGAGCAGAAAGTGAGCGTGACAGGTTGGTCTGCGCAAATGTATACGGCCTTTGTTAGAGGTTATCAACTCCTGGTCAAGTAGCGAGATTCGGCATAGCTAAATTTGGACCTCAGTTGACGGTAATTCTATTTCTGATGGCACCAGCGAACGAAAAACAGCAGGCGCAGCCAGGGAACGCGACAGCGGGCCGGTCATCACCTGGATGGCGGACCAAACATTCCGAGTAGTCCTTGACTCGGGCCGGAACCCGGTCGGCATTCCATTGGAGTCAGGTTATAACACCGCAGGGCTCGGATGCCTCTTCCAGCGCACATTCAGCGCGGATGCTGCACCACTATGATCAGAGTGATTTTGAGTATCAAGACCAGACGGGCCGCAATTCACCAGATGGAGTAGGCTAAGTGACTAGTTGACTATCATTTTGCTCGGTGTACATACTGTACCGTTTTGAACTGTGTACTTGGGCTTGGAATGGCGACAGCGACCAACCCGAGCCATGAAGGGAAGATTCCGCCTACCGGGGTTGTAGTACCTCTCTGCCCGCCGGGGCAAACCGCCCCTGCGGATTCCCAGCAAGAACCATCGCAGCGCAACACGTTGCAGGCGTTACTGGCTTTCTCGGCGCTGCACGAGCAGGTGCGCCGGAGGAAAACCCTGGAAACTCGCCGGACCGGGGACGACGGGGCTGTTCCCGAGGCGGAGTTTGAAAAAAGAGAGCAATTCACTCTGGATGAGGTACTTCAACTCGTCGCAGCCAGAGCAGTAGCGATCACCGGTGCGGACGGCCTGGCGATTGCGCTGGCGGAAAACAACGAGATTGTTCTACGGGCGGCGGTGGGCACGGTCCGGCCCGACTTGGGCGCGCGCATCGACCGCGATTCGGCCTTCTCCGGTGCCTGCTTCCTCACCGCTCGGATCGTGAGCTGCGACGATACCGAAACGGACGCGCGGGTAAACCGGCAAACGTGCCGACGCTTGGGCGCACGCTCCATGGTTGCGGTGCCGCTGCGCGGGCGGACGCGCGGGATTGGGGTGCTGCAGGCGTTTTCAGCGCAGCCGTTCGGATTCAACGACAGTGATGTCCGCAAACTGAGCCTGCTGGCCGAATTGGCTCTGGGCGCGCTCACGCCGGAGGATGAGTACCGCTTGGCAGAGTCCGCGCAGGTCGCGGCAACGAAGTTGGAATCAGCTCCAAGCGAGCCAGAAGCCGTGCCCGACGCTGAACCCGAGATGCCAGCCGAGGAACCGGATCGCGTGAGCCGCCGGACGGGCATGCTGGTTCTGCTTGTGTCCATTGTCATTGCCTCAGCATTAGCGGGAGGAGTCTGGCGGAAGCTGAAGCCGTCGCAGTTGGCCAACAAGATGGTGCAGACCGAAGATATGGCGTCGAAACCCATGGGCACCGCGGCGCAGGACGCGCCGGCTGCTCCATCCGCCGGGACGGCAGCGAGTCCCGCCCACATTAATCCCGGCGCGACTTCCAATGGAAGCCAAGCGGCCAATTTACCTGCCAAGCCGCGGGAATTGTCGAAGTTTCCCATGGTCACCGGAATCCAGCACTGGTCGTCGGCGGATTCGAGTACGGTAGCTCTCAATCTTGAAGATCAGGTGCAGTATGAAGCGCACCGCCTGGCCAATCCTGATCGCATCTATTTCGATCTGCACGATACGCAACTGGCTTCCAACCTTGCATGGAAATCAATCGAGGTGGGCGATGCACTTGTCGAACGCATCCGCGTGGCTCAGCCCGTGACCGGCATGACGCGCATTGTGCTGGAGACGAAGGCGAGAACAGATTTCTCGGTGAGCCTGGAGCCGAATCCCTACCGGCTAGTGGTCGAAGTGCGTAAGGCCGGGGCGAGCCCCAAGGGTGCGGTGAATTGGTTTCCGAATGCGATCGCGGAGATAAACAAACGACCAATCGTGGTGCCGCCAGTCCAGCTTCTGCCGCCGTCGCAGCAGGATTTGCAACTGCAGCGGCGAGTGTCCAAGATGCGCATCGTGGTCGATGCGGGCCACGGTGGTCGGGACCGAGGCACGGTGGGACGCGACGGCCTGCTCGAAAAAGATCTGGTGCTCGAGATTGGTCAGCGGTTGGGCAAGTTGCTCGAAGATCTGGGAATGCAAGTAATCTACACGCGGCGGGATGACAGCTATATTTCTCTGGACGAACGCGCCAGCATCGCCAATCAGGCACAAGCCGATCTATTCGTTTCCGTGCACGCCAACTCTAGCGATCTTTCTTCGGCGCGCGGAGTGGAAACGTACTACACACACCTCTTTATTGTGCCGGCTTCGAAAGATGTGGATATGCGGCCAGGCGCAGGCGGCGCCATGAATGCGGTGACAACACCCCTTTCGCCTGCCGACTTGCAGGAGCGGGTTGAGCAGTCGCGAAGGCTGGCGGAGAGTGTGCAGCGTTCCCTGTACCGGACACTGTCGGCGCAGAATCCCGGTCTGCGCGACCGCGGCATCAGGGAAGCCAGCTTTGTGGTGCTGACGGAAACCGCGATGCCAGGGATCCTGGCGGAAGTTTCGTTCGTCAGCAGTCCCACCGACGAGCAAAAGTTGCGCAGCGATGGCTACCGCGAACAGGTCGCCGAAGCGCTGTACCAAGGCATTGCGCGGTATGCCGCTGGCTCCCACGGCATCAAGGTCGCGAGCGCGCAACGATAGTGTGCAATCGCGATGGCTTTCCGAAATGCTACAACGAGACCATAGTTATCGATGATGTCGTTGTTCCACATCTCCGTTCTCATGCCCTTGCCCCGCCTGGATTTTCTCTCCCTCCACCCCGTAATAACGCAGCAGCGCAGCGTAGCGTTCGGTGAACTCTGCCGGCGTCGTCATATTGTTCACTGCCGTCGACAGCCGATCGGTTCGGTGCCGCTGCGGTACTTTTCCGAGTTCCCAAACTGCGTTCTGAAATCCTTCACTCAGACTTTCGAAGCTCTCCGAAAAACACATGGTGGCCGATTCTCAGTTCGAGTACGTCAGTACCAGGTGATAGATGAGGTGGGGAAAGCTCTGCCCCTGGATCGTGATCCCCAGTTCACTCATATGCGTGAAGTCGGAAGCGCTCAGCCTCCCCGGGTGGTGTCGCTGGGCGAAGAACACCTCCTTCACCGGTCCTTCCGTCGCTCGCCATACCCTCACTCGTCGCTGCAACGTGCGCAGTTGCCCATCGGCAAATCGCCCGGCATAACGCCGCTGCAGATACTCAAAGATCGTTTTCGCTTCCAGTCCAGCGTTCACCTCCAGTAAGCTCAGTACTTCTTCCCAGACCTCCTGAAAGCAATCCTCTCGTGTCCGCCACCGCGGTCCGGGCGTCAATTCGCTCGGTACTCGCCCCAGTCGGCGATACTTGCGCGCCGTCTTTGCGTCCATGCCCGCTTTGGCCGCCGCGGTTTCCAGATTCATTTCCACTTTCCCCAAAGCAAACAACCTCCTCACCTGCTTGTCTGTCACCAAATTATGAGTGCCGCCAAGAATCCAAAAAACCAGAGCTTGGCTATTGTCGCTGATCGGGAATTCTAATTGTCGTTGCTCGGGAGTTCTAATTGTCGCCCATCACGCAGGTGAGCGATTTGGGGACGATGGAAACGCTGATGCAACTTCTCGCGGAGCGGTCGGTCGAGCAATTGCTCGAGGAAGTGCAGCAGATCAAACAGTTCGTTCTGCTCTATCCACCTCAAGGCGAGAAGGGTCCAAAACGAGAGTGGTGTCATCCTCGACGGCGCTGGCAATCTGTTTGGCACAACGCCATTCGGTCTTTCCTATGACGGAAATATTTTCGAACTGACTCCCACTCCAAGTGGTCCGTGGACGGAAACGATCCTGTATAGCGCACCCTTACATTCTGGCACTCCTCCCACCTCCGCTCTAACATGGAACGCGGAGCACACTAGTCTTTTTGGCATAGCAGCCACGATCGTGTATGAGATTGCTCCGTAGTCCGCACTTGGAAGTCGGGAAGGCACTGTCGGTATATCCCCTGCCCCGGCACGAGAAGTAAGTGCCGGAATCAAGCCTTGTCCTACCCATGGCGGCTCAAGCCAGAATTCTTGGCAGTCCGAGACGCGGAACGCCCCCGTCTCTACACGAAGTTTTTCAGCAACCCGTCCCTACTGCAGACCGCTCAGCAGCACAACGTCATCACTGGTCGGACCCCACACCACCAGCAATCTCTTGCCGTCCCGCGACCAACGGAAGTCGCTAACCTCGCCTGATCCAAAGTGCGTTATCCGTCTCGGCTCTCCGCCCGCAAGGGGTTTCTCCCACACGTCGGTCCACTCGTCTTCCGCGGAAACATAGTCGAGAGCTTTGCCATCGGGTGCCCAGTAAAAATCCCACGCCCCTAACTTTGCCTCCTCAATGGCATTGACAAGTCCCCCATCGTTCGCACGCAGCACCGAGAGTGAAAGACGGATCTAGCGATGCATTAGCGCCGATGTCGAGAGGTCGACGGTGTACTTTATTTAGACGCAGCGGCCGCTTTCCGGGAAATTGAAAGGAAACCATTCGCCACAGCCTCTTTTTGCAGGGAGGCGAGCTGCAGACGGCCTGCAGCCGTTTTGCCGGAGTTCATTTCGATTTCCCCCAGAGCCAATTTCGCCTCGAGCTCGTAACCTATGAAGCCGTATTTGGTTGCATCGGTAAGAACAGTTTCGAATCGATTTTTCGCTTCCACAATAGTGTCGGTTCTTGCTCTTTGGCGCGCTGCAATAATCTGAAGCTTAAGGCGAGTAGGCGCGTTCTGGCTTTTTGTAACAAGTCTCTGAGCACTATTAATTTCGGCCTGGGCCTCGGCGGTCTTTCGTTGAGCGACAAGAGCGTACGCTAGAATTGCTCGCGCCTCGATTTCGTCGTCGGATAGCCGTTCAGCCAAAAACTCTTCCAGCGCCTGACGCAATAGCGTTTCTGCTTCTTGAAACTGACCTTCTTCGATTAATAGTTCGGCATAGCGAGAGCTGGTCTCGGCAATAGTAGCTTTGTCACCCATTTCTTGTCTTGTCCGTAGAGCATCTATGCAGTGCTCTTTCGCTTTGGGGAGATCGCCTGCAAGCGTGTCGACGTGGCACAGCCCATAACTCGCATACGCTCCAATGTTCTTGTCGCCAGTTTCGCGCGAGAAGTTCAAAGCTTCCTCATAGTTCCTCCGTGCACCGGGAAGATCTCCGTGCACTTCAAGCGCAGACGCGACAGCATTAAGAGCATAGGCCAATCCGTCCTTATCATTGACTTCGTGAAACAAACTCAATGCTTGGTCAGAAATCTGTTTCGCTATGAGCCAATTCCCTAGTTCGGTTGTGACGTTCGCCAGATTAGTCAATGCGAATCCTTCATAATTCTTGTCCCCAACCTCGTGGAACAGTGAAACCGCTTGTTCGTACATCTTTCGAGCACCCGACAAGTCACCGCGCACGAGAAGAACGTTCGCGATATTATTGGTTGCTATCGACATACCGTGTTTGCTTCCAGTTTCACGAGAATTGCTAAGCGCTTCCTGGTATTTCTTTAGTGCTCCTTCTAAGTCACCTGTGCTCATGAGGGCGCTGCCCGTGAGAGTCAGGACACGGCTCACTCCCGTCCGATCCCCCAATGCTCTAGAAATCTGCTCTGATTGCTCGGCTACTCGCATCGCTTCACGCGCCTGTCCGAGATTCTGCAGCGCCCAACCTTCCGAGTAGAGTGAGGCCGCCATAACAAACCTCGCGCCCTGGCGGGCCGCTTTTTCCGCGGCAGCAGCTGCAGCCGATCGTTGACGTTTCAAGTCGCCCAAGCTTTCGGCTGATGCCGCTTCCGCAAGGTCAATACGAGGATTCTCGCTTGCTGGGGGCGGCAGTTTGCGCATGGCTGCTATGGTCTGGAGAGCCTCTGCTTTTCCGGCGTTCGTCTGAGCCGCGGCCAAACGAAGTCCGTAGTCCAAGTTGTCGGGAAATAAATTCCACAGTGTTTGATAGACCTCAACAGCCTTGCTACTTTCGTGGAGGGATTCGCGATAGAGTCCTTCGATCCACAAACGATCTTCGCGAGGAAGACTCGCCGATAGATCGAAAGCTCGTTTGGCTTCCGCTTGCGCCTTCTGATCGTAACCCAAGCTTGACCATGCCTGTGCGAGAGCGGAATGGGCCAATGCGTAGGCGGGATCTTTGACGACCGCCTTTTGTAGTAGATCCCGAGCACCGAGCGAATCAAAGAGGCGCAATTTCGCAATCCCCTCTGAATAGAAGCGGGCGGCGTCAGCGTTTGAAGATAACGAAGCTGTCACGCTAGCAGACTCGTTCGGAGTTATTTGAGCAATGCCTAGTTTCTCCCGTAACTGCTCACCGATGCCGGAAATCAAACTGAGAAACTGTTCCTCAGTCCCTGTTTTTGAGAGTGTCGCGATTGTTTCACCTGAGCTCGTGTCCTGGAGGCGCAGGTCCAATCTAATTTGTCCTCCCGTTTCTTTGCCGAGATCAAGATAGGAACCGAGTACAACATAGTCGCTGCCAAGATTCTTGCGAAGCTTCACAAGCGTTTCCCTGCCAAGGCTGTCCGTCTCGGGAATCGAGAGATCTTTTTTGGTATGTGCTATATCTTCGCCGGGAATGGTACGCAATTTCTCACCTGCCGCTAGTTCGGTGGTCAGCATCTCCGAGAGCGCGGTTGAAAGCCAGGCTTCCTCCGGTTTTCCCGCGAGGTTCTTGAAGCCGAGAACAGCAACAGAACGACGAGGCTTGAGAGGACTGCTCATGCTCGAAGCTGCTGATCCAGAAGTGTCAACTTGGCTCAATTGCTTCAATGAATGCCAGCGGTAGTAGAGGACCCCCACAATTGCGACAGCGACGAGTATCGCGGCGGCTGGAACCAGAACCTTCCGGGGCTTCTTGCTGCCAGCCGCAAGGACAGGAGAGGAACCTGATGCATGCACGAACTGTTGGGCGACAGGCTGAGGCCTACTCTCCTGCGTAATTTGCACTGGGCCGGAATTACTTACTTGGGCTCGTCCCGATTCTGTGTCCCGTTTCAACCGCTGTAGTTCCGCTCGCATCTCCGAGGCGTGCTGATAGCGCAGTTCGCGGTCCTTCTCCAGAGCGCGGCTAATGATTCGTTCAAGTTCGGCGGGCAGGTCTGGATTCAACCGCACCGCCGACGTGGGCGCGGCATCGAGAATTGCCTTGAAGATGACCGCGGAACTCTCTCCGCGGAAGGGCAGCATGCCCGTCGCCATCTCGTACAGGACGGCGCCGAAAGAGAACAGATCGCTTCGCGCATCGAGTTCTTTCGCGCGCGCCTGCTCCGGCGACATATAAGCGACAGTTCCGAGCGCAGAACCAGGGCTGGTCAGGTGCGATTCGTCGATGGTGTCGGTCAGGGTATTCGCCGACGCAAGCTGACTGGGGGAATTGCCCGGGGGTGCGACCTTCGCCAGCCCAAAATCCAAAATCTTCGCGTGACCCCGCTTCGTGACAAAGATGTTGGCAGGTTTGATGTCTCGATGGACGATGCCTTCAGAATGGGCGGCGTCCAGTGCATCGGCAATCTCAATCGCCAAACCGAGTAAAACATCAGTCTCGACGGGCCTTGCGGCGATGCGGTGCTTTAGCGTCACACCGTCCAGAAACTCCATGGCGATGAATGCCTGACCATCCTCTTCGCCGATGTCATAGATCGTGCAGATATTGGGATGATTCAGTGCCGATGCGGCCTGAGCTTCTCGCTGAAAACGGGCCAGGGCCTGCGGGTCGCGGGCAACTTCATTGGGCAGGAACTTGAGTGCGACGAAACGATGCAGCCGTGTGTCCTCAGCTTTATAGACCACACCCATGCCGCCGCCACCGAGCTTTTCGACGATGCGGTAGTGCGAGATGGCTTGGCCAATCACTGGCGCAGAATACGTCTGTGAGAAGGGCAAGTCAATGAAAGCAGTAGCGTTCGCGCCAGCTCAAGAAATAGTTGCTGAAACTCCCCATTTCACTAACAACCCGAGCATCCTACCGAGTCACTTTGAACGCAACGCCAGCGTCGGCCGATCCGCCATAGATGGTGGTGCCATACAGATTGCCAGCGCTGTCCAGCATCGGGCTATCCATTGGCAGATACCCGTCCTTGCCGTTGAAGTTCCAGAGAACTTTCTCTTTGTAGCCGTCCGTGCCAACTGGGCGCACTAGCTCGAAAACAGTTCCCGGGCCGTATTTGCCACCGAGGCACGTGGTGCCGTAAATGTTCCCCGCCGCATCGAGCACAACCCCAGCATCGGGATTGCCGCCATCAAATGGATAGCCCTGAAAGGAGTGGAGCGTGCTGAATGTCCATTGTCCGTTCCCCGCAGGGCTCAGCCGGTAAACCGTTCCATTGTTTTTGTTGCCGCCTTCGTACGTTGTACCGTAGAGGTTCCCGGCCTTGTCGAACACCGGAGTGCCATTAGCGTAGATGTAATGTTTAGACCGAGCACGCGCAAAGGTGTGGATCACAGTCAGATTCCACCAGCCGCTGCCGTTCGGAGAAAGCTCGAATACCGTCGAAATTGATGTGCCGAAGATGTTTCCGGCAGCATCCATAGTCAAACCGGCACTGGTGGATTCGACGTTGTCGATCACTTGCTCCGTCCATCCGCCCCCCGATGGGCTCAACTCGAAGACCGCTCCGGTTCCCCCGCTGCCGCCAAAGGCGGTTGTGCCATAGAGATTGCCCGCCGAATCCATGATCAGACCGTTTACGGGCTTCGCGCCATCGCCCGCGTAGCCACCAAAGCTGTGCAGGACGGTTTCCGTCCAGTTTGCTCCCACGGGACTCAGTTCGAACACGACGCCAAGTCCATACGCGCCACCGAAGAACGTTGTACCGTATAGGTTACCCGCGTTGTCAAATATCACGTGAGACAAGTCTGGCTCCGCCCCGTCCACCCCGCCGGTGAAGCGGTAGATCACAGTCTCGTTCCAGCCTCCGCGGCGGTTCGGCGAAAGCTCAAATATGGTTCCATAGACCGAACTCCCGCCAAATGGGGTCGTACCATAGAAGTTGCCCTTACCGTCTGGGGTCAAGCGAGACTCGGGACTCACGCCATCGCCAATGCGCTTGCCGAAACTATGAAGCACAGTCTCAGTTTGGGCCAATGTTGGTCGAGCGGCAATGAGCAGCAGCGCGGAAAGCATGGCTAGCGTCAGAGTGCCGCGGATAGCCGCGGTTGCCAGTTTCGTCGAGCCAAATGTCGGCCCGGTGTCGGAACTCTTCCGTCGGTCTTTGGTCGTGCCGTTTGTCACTGCTGAATGCATCATCCGATCCCACTGAACTGAATTTCGTTTCCTAAACCCTTAAGACGCCTTGCAATTGTGGTCCCCGCGCCCGTTCGCGTCAATGCGAAACAAAGCTTCATCGGCTACCGCGATGCCCTGTCTATTCGATGACAAAGCCGGTCTTCCGCTGCCCGCACTTTTTACCCGCAGTGTTTCCACCACTAACTATCAACACCTTCTAGCGCCACCGGTGCCACGAAGTCGTTGTAGTCACTGTTTATTTTGGCCCTGAAAAGGCTGGCGTCGGCGGTTCAACTCCGTCCCTGGCCACCACATTTCAAAGCAGTTAGATCGAATCAGCAAAATCCCTTCAGTCCGGACTCAGTCCGTTCTCCTCTAGGCACGTGAGACTGCCGCCGGCATTGTACCCTGCCTGCGAGCAGAGGCGGGCAAGTTCTGAGAGGCGGAATCGCCACAAGTGGCGGGGCCATTGCCAAGCGGATAGCCCGGAAGAGCACCGCGCCGTGCCAACTCAAAGATGCGACGCGGACTCACCTGTAGAAATTCCGCCGCAGTGTCGGCGCCAACCAACGGCTCGATTTCGCCGCCGACTGGGAATGGATGGCCGCTTTGATGGGAAGACACGTCGGAAGCGGGAGACTGGGATTGGGGACTCATACCTGGCTCCGTGTCGCCGAATGGCGGGTTCTCCATTGGTAGCGCGAAAGCCAGGCTCCCGCCGATTTGTCCGAACAGGCTAGGGTCGTTGATATACCGGTTTGGCTGATCGAAGTTCGGATAATTGAACAGGTTAAAGAACTGCACTCCAAGCCCCAACTCTCCCCGCTCCCAACCTGGAATGGCCGTGTTCTTCATGATCGTGAAATCGGTGTTGAAGTACCCGGGTCCGTAGAACTGGTTTTGCCGCTGCGAGCCGTAGGTGGCTGGCGTCTGAGCTACAGGAGAGGAGTCGCGCCAGTCGGCCATGAATTTTCCGCACTTTTTGAGCATCGAGTGGTCCTCCTTCGGACCTTGGTTGTTCGGCTGGGGAGTGTTCACCTACAAGGCGGTGAATTGCAAGGCCACCTTCGAGGTGTCCACTTTGGAGGACACCTTCGGTGGGGTGAGTTACAGGGGAGCGGTCAGTTACAGAGACACCTTCGGCTAGGTGCGTTCCTTGGGAGGGGAAAGTTACAGGGACACCTTGAGTTAGGTGGGTTTCTGAGAAATGGTCAGTTAGGAGAACACCACGAAAGGGGTCGGGTGCGTTTTGTTGCGGTTAGTCCGTAAGCGCGTAGACAACTGAGCTCCGTTCGGAACGAATCGATTCAGAAGTACTCCCGAGCCCTGATTCCCTGTGCCATCGTTGACTGCGTGTGCAGGGCCTAGCGTGGCACCGTTGTTGCGGTGACGCATCATGTCCTGCACCGTATACGACATACACCCGCGATTCAATGCCCCAAAAGCCCAAGAAAGTACCGAGCGCAGCTTAGCCCGTCCGTCATTGCCAGTCAGTCGCTGAGTCGCCTTCCACCGAATACAAACCGAGCTTAATGAGCCGCAGGTGCGCCTGCTGACAATGCACGCGAAATTCCACGTCGGAGTAAGGCACAGACTCGTCTTCTGGTAATATAATCTCAGACACGCGGTGGTTGTAACCTAACCTCGATAGGTCTTTGAGCCCCCCGATCACTCGAGTCCCCCATACCCAACGCCCAAGGTCGCCCCCCCCGTTAGTATCGATGAGGCCAGCACATGCAATTCGCCGGTCGCGCAGGTAGCGCAACGCCAGTTCAGTTCGTTCCGACGTACCCAGAACGAAAACTCGGCGCTGTTCGCCATTACTCAGACCCCACCTGCCCAGAGAACTGCGGAACAGTGAAAATGATTGCCGAATGGCCAGAAGCAAGGCCCACGAAAAAAGCGCGTCCAAAACAAACACGACCCGAGAAAAACCCGCAAACCGATAGATCCCGATGAGGAACAAGAGCGTTGCGGCCTCTCCCGCCAGTGTGGCCTTCGCCAAGCGGTAGGAATCGGCTATGGATCCACGCCACCAGGAGCGACTGTACACCTGGCATCCCCAAAGACAAACAAACTTCAAAGCCATGACAATCGGCAAGGTCCGGAGAAACAGTTCCACATCGCCGTGGGGCACGGACGCGCGAAACCGCAGGAAATAAGCGAGGTAATAACCCAAAGACAAAGCCACGGGATCTAGAACAAACGCCAGTGCGTCACGTGCCAGGAGGCGCCGCAGGAGTGTGTTCGTCGTGTGGTGCTGGTAGTTGGCAGGCGGAATCGTTTCAGACCGGAAAAGATGAATTCCAAAAAGAAGCAGAAAGAGAAACCAGAATCCGATAAGACCAACGGCGCGCGAGGAAAGGATATGCCGTGCCGCCAGGGCGACAGCCCCAGAGGCAACGGAAAGAACGTACAGCAGCAAGACAGCACTGCGCTCGTTTAAGCCCAACTGCACTAAACGATGAGAGCTATGGTCGGTTCCCCCCTGCGAGACAGCCTGCCCTCGAAGGCGTCGAGTCACAGAAACAAACAGGGTGTCGAAGACGGGAATTGCCAGGACAACAACGGGTGCCAGAACCAACGCCGGAACTCCAGAAACATGGGTCACCTCCAGCAGAGACGTCGTTCCCAGGAGGAAGCCTAAGAACAGGCTGCCGGAGTCCCCCATGAAAATACGCGCCGGATTGAAATTGAATAACAGAAAACCAGCTGTCACACCCGCAACGACAACAGCGAGCGAGGTGTAGTCCCACGACCCGCTGCCGCCATAAAAGATGGCAAGATAAATTGCGGAAATGAGTGCCACTCCTGCAGTCAAGCCGTCCATATTGTCCAGGAGGTTGAAGGCGTTTGTAATACCCACGATCCAAAGCAGGGAGATCACGGCATTCACGATTGCGTTCTGCTGTAGCGGGTAAACGATTCCGGAGCCCACTACCAACGACGCTGCCAACAGTTGTCCCGCCAATTTGGTGTGCGGGCGAAGATGCAGAACGTCGTCCGCCAGGCCAAGAAGAAACATCAGGCTTGACACCCCGAGCAGCTTCCACACCACTATGTCCGAGACGGGAAGAACTACAAAGCACACACACACGCACGTCAGCCAGATGGGCACTCCGCCAAATAAGCTGGGCGTGCCGCGATGCCAACGATCGGAGCGCGGCCTGGCAACCCATCCTCGTTTGCGACAGATCCAGACCGTGAGCGCGACCAATGCCCCACTGAGGACAAACGTCCCAGTAAAGACAGCCGCGCTAAACTTCATGATGTTCGCTATCGAACGCATGGACAAGAGTTGAAGCATCTACGAGGCGGAACAGCCATGAACAAGTCAATTGCCTTCGGGCGTTCTTTCTGAAGATCACTAGGATTGGTCAAACTACTGGCGACAGCCTTAACGATCTCACGCAGCCTCTTAGTGGGCGCATAACCGAGTGAGGTGCGGATGCGACTTAAGTTCGGTACCCGGCGTGGCATGTCCTCGAAGTCCTTGCTATAGGCCTGGTCATAAGGGATGTATTGCAGGGGTGAACTGGAGCCAGTCACCTCTATCACGATTTGAGCAAGCTCATTGATCGAGACTTCCTCGTCCGACCCTATATTAAACAGAAGGCCTTCGGCGGCTGGAAGCTGTGCCAGCTTGACCAAAGCTCCCACTACATCGCCTACCCATCCGAAACAACGTGTCTGAGTACCGTCTCCGTAAATTGTAATCGGGTCGTTCCGCAACGCCTGTGAAACGAAACGCGGCAAGACCATTCCATACATGCCGGTCTGGCGGGGCCCAACTGTGTTGAAGAGCCGAACGATCACCACTGGCACTTGACGCTCGCGGCTATAGGCAATGGCGAGGAATTCATCGAGGGCCTTGGAGCAAGCGTAACTCCAGCGCCCGCAACTAGGCGGTCCAATGACCAGGTCGTCACTCTCTTCAAATGGGATGTGCTCCGACTTTCCATAAACCTCGGATGTAGAGGTGATCACAACCTTCTTTTTCTTTTTGCTCGCTGCCTCCAATACCAGTTCGGTGGCCCGTACATTCGTATGCAACGTCCGTACGGGCGACTCCACGATGAGACGCACGCCCACAGCTGCTGCAAGATGAAACACTATGTCGCAATCATCTACCAGTTCCGCCAGCAACGGGCGATTCATCACGCTTTCAATGACGTATTGGAAACCTGGCTCACGCTTCAAATGATGAATGTTCGTCATGGAACCGGTGGAAAGGTCATCGATTACCGACACCTCCCAACCCGAACTGAGTAGCTTACCCGCTAAATGGGAGCCGATAAAACCGGCACCACCCGTAATTAACGCGCGCATCAACTCCTCCTTTGGGACTTATAGGGCATTGGTGAGGGTTAAGAAACGTTTCCTGTGGGCTGACTTCAAAGACTCGGTTTAGATAACTGCTGATTCAAAATGGGAGTCACTTCCACGCCTTCTGCCAAGCACTTCTTTTTCCGCGCGAGCTGTACATAAAGGCGCTCCAAGTCGGCAGCAAGGCGGTGCTGTGAATAGTGGGTCCGCACAAATTCCCTTCCGGCGCTGCCCATTTCTCGACGAAGCTCGGGCCGCGAGAGCAGGTACTGAGCAGCTTCCGCAATCCGGCGCGAGTCGCGGGGCACCAGGATGCCATTACCGAATCTCTCCCAACCTTTTTCTGGGCGAGCGATTCCGACCATGAGATCGCGTACACCGCCAACATCGGTGGCAATAAACGGTCGCCCTGACGCCATGGCTTCCAGAAGCGTTAAAGGCGTTCCTTCATTGATAGAGGTGAGCAGCAGCAGGTCCAAATCGGAGTAGACAGAAACTAAGTCCCGCTTCCAGCCTGCGAGAACTACGCTGTCTTGAAGCCCCCCTCGGCGAATAAGCGATTCACAGTCTTGGCGAAGCTCGCCATCACCGACCATGACAAACTTCACGGACGCCGATGCGGCGAGTATTCGACGTGCGGACTCGAGGAATAAGTCCGGCCCCTTGATAGCAGTCAGCCGGCCGATCCATCCCACGACAACCGCTTCCCCGTTACATCGCACACCGGCGCGTAAAGAACCTTCCTGTCCGTTGACCCGTAAGAACGGATCGAGATCAAAGCCCAGAGGAATTGTAACCACCTTGTCCGGCAGAGCGACCTTGTAAGTCTCCACAAGGTCCTTCCGCTGAGACCGGCTCACAGCGATGATGCAGTCGGTATGGCGCCCAAGAAAGCGCTCAATGGCGAGAAATATTCGCGTCAAGCCCCGCGAAAAGTAGCCCTCAAATACGTGACCGTGAAATGTATGCACGCGAACTGGCACCCTAGTCAACATTGCAGCCAGCCGTCCGAGTGTGCCCGCCTTCGCTGTGTGCGTGTGCACAATCATGGGCCGCTCACGACGAAAAAGTTGTATCAATCGCCACAACGATTTCAAATCAGCCCCGGGGGAAACTTTGCGGGACAGTGTATTGATCTTGATAGGTTGTAAGCCTCGTTCGTAAGCCAGAGTTTCCATGCTGCCTTCCCCCGGAGGGACCTCCCCGGTCAGAAGTAGCGCCCGATAACCTTTTTTTTGGAACGCCTCGGTCATTAGGATTGCTTGCGTCGCTGGACCTCCTACGTTGAGGCGGGCTATTAAGCGGGCGATGGTGAAGCTTCGTGTGGAATTCACGTCAATCTCCACATTCGCCGTTCGAAAAGATTCCAATAAAGCTCCTGGTAGGCCTTGACCATAGCTCCGAGAGAGAACTCCGTTTCCGCCAGTCTGCGGCCGTTCATGCCCATACTCCTTCTCAACCGCCCGTCCACGAGGAGAGAATCAGCCCGCTGGGAGAGGGCAGCCCCGTCGCCTGGAGGAACCAGAAACCCTGAATGGCCATGCCGAACCGCCTCCGGGTTTCCCCCAACGTCGGTTGCAATGACCGGTGTCGCACACGCCATCGCTTCCAGGATCACGTTGGAGAAGCCTTCTGCTTCGGAGGTGCAGACGTAAACATCCAGTGCGGCAAAGATTGCTTCCGGTGACGGACTGTCGCTCAGCACTTTGACTCTCGCGCCGAGATCAAGTGCATCGATCTGGCGCAGTATGGACGGTTTTGCCCCGTAATCGGCCCCAGCCAGGATGAAACGCGCCCGAGGATGCCGCGGCGTCAGCGTTGCTGCCATTTCTACGAAGTCCGGGTGCCTCTTGCAGGAACGAAAGTTCGCTACCTGACCAAGAACAACCTCATCTTGTGTCCAACCCAATTGCTGCCGGATGGGCGATGGAACACCCGGACGGAACCGCTGCAGATCGACGCCGTTGCGGACCGTACCGCACTTGTTTGCGGGGCACCCCGCAATCCGGATCATCTCCTGAGTTACGGCATTGCTGTTTCCCAGGTTGAAATGAGCCAGATTGAAGGCCGCCGTATCGGCCCAACCGGCGGTCCGGCGACCCGCGCGATATTGACTCGGTAAGGAGCGCCTGCTGCCCACGATCAACGGAATTCGCGCCATGCGCGCGGCCATCCCTCCCAGGATGCACGGCCCGGGCAGGAATGCATGCACAATATCGATTTGAAGATGCTTCATGTATCCCTGGGCGCGCATTACTGCCTTTATTAGCGACGTACTGCGGAAAAACCACCGGGAGTTTCCCCCTTGTGGAATCCCGAGCACGAAACATTGGTCGGTCAACCCCCGAGATCGTTCCACATTGGCGTCTTCCATCAGCATGAGGGACGGCTCAAAACGGTCCCGGTCGAGGTGCCGAATCAACTCGAAGACCTGCCGCTCAGTGCCTCCGTCCCGGAGCGAGCCCAGAACGTACATGACCTTCAGCGGAGTTTTTTGCGATGCGAGGTCTCGGGCAAGAGGCGCGCCGGGTTCCTCAAGTAGTTCGGTCATCACGCTGTTCCTCGTGTCGGGGCGAGCAGGGACAACACCGTGGAATGTGCGAACGCATAAGCACCATCCAGCAAAGTATGCCGCCGCAGGCCATACCTGGAGGAAACGGCGGGCAAATTCGTGATCGCATCGCGGTACGCCGATACGTCGTGCTGGAACCGGGTAACCTGCGGTCCCGTCCAACCATTGTGGTGATAGCAAACGGTCCAAACACCAAAGGGCCGCCAGCGGAACTTCCAAAGTTGCTGCGGGACCCACAACAGACCGCGGGAATCCGTATGCGGAGCAAGCGCAAAACCATCGCTGATGGTTGTAATACCCAGCTTTTCCAAGGCGATAACGGTATTCCAGTCAAAGGAGTGAGCGGGAGCAATCCAGACTTCGGGCCGCACACCATTGCTTCGGAAGATCTCTACTGCTCGTAGTAATTTCTCCTCCTGTTCGGCGGGAGGCACGCCGGCAAATTCGCTACGGCGTTGGATCCCCACCATGCCGGGCTCCTGCGTAACGAATCTGTGCTGATAACCGTGGAGTCCGATGGTCCACCCCCGAGCTTGCCACTTCCGGACCTCTTCCCAGAAAGACAAATGCGCGGGTGCATAGTGGAGCTTTTCGTCCAGGTTGTCCGGTATCACCGCGAGTAGCGGATTGATTTCTCGATCGAGCAGGACCGCTTCAATCCTGGACCACATTTCCCAGTTCATGGTGGGGCAGAGGTCATCAAAGCGAATTAAATAGCTTGCCGGCATGGTCTTTGATACTTCCGGAAGTTGTCAGTGCGAGTGTCGATTCGGTGGCGGATTCAGAGCCTTGGTGAAAACGACTATGTCGCGCAACGAAGAAGAATAATCCAGCGTCATGTGCGACAAACGATGGCGCTGTAGGAGTTTCGCGACCCGTCCGTGGGGTGGCATGGGGTGGCCGACCTTCAACCACAGATAACCGTTCAACCAATACTGCAACTTTCGCCATCCCTCAGGCTGGGAAAATGCTGGTGTGGGGCATTCGACGTAGCCCACGCCGCCAGGCTTGATCAAGGAATAAAGAAGTCCGGCGAAAGCCCGGTCGCCGCGAGCGTAATACCAGCAAACCCGGCAGAAAAGAAGATCGAACTGTTCCCGGAAATGCCGCACTTCCTCCAGGTATCCCAGCGAGTAGCGGAGGTTCACGCCGGCCGCGGCAGCGCGTTCCCGAGTGACCGCTTCGTACTCACGGCTTATGTCGTGCCAGGTTACGTCGGCTCCCCTTTGTGCAAAGAGCACGCTGTACTGGCCAGGCCCGCCGCCCAGATCGAGAACGCGCTTTTTGGCGAGCCCACCCAGACGAATCTCCATGTCTTCTACGATTTTTGGACTACGATCATTCCAGGCAAATTCGGCGTAGGAAGACGCATATGCTTTCGGGATCGGATCCCATCCGTCCTCAACCCGGTGCAACAAGCTGTGTAAGTAATTAATCGGCATAAAGATCGCTACGGGCAAAGCGAATACTCCACCTTCGCGGTCTGTGCGCGGGCCGAATTGGTTTTAAGCCAACTCTCCAGCACCAACAGTCGCCACACTTGAACATGCCAATTGCGCTTCCCAGTGGCATGCTCGTCCAGCATCATTCTAATTTTCTCTGGCCGGAGGAGGCCGCTGATGCAACTGTTCGGTGATAGAAGAGTATCTTCGGCCAACACCCGTAGATCGTTCCGGAGCCATTGTGCCAGGGGCAGACCGAAGCCTGCTTTTCCTCTACGAATTATCTCCGCAGGCAGTTCCTCCTGGAAAGCCTGTTTGAGAATGTATTTTTGTTCAGTTCGCTTGATCTTGAGCCCAGAGGGCACACGGGCACAGAACTCGACCAGTTTGTGATCGAGAAACGGCGAGCGTACCTCCAAACCGCACGCCATACTCGCCATATCAACTTTCCCATTAAGGCATTCCGGAATATAGCCCACAGTATCGCTGGCGGTCGCTCGGCTCAGGTCATCCGGCATAGAAGGCAGGCTCCACCCTCGAAGAAAGCTCTCCGCGTCAGCGTCGCTCTCGATCGACTCCCGGAAACCGTCGGTGTAACATGCAGTCCACTGGTCTTCTCCCATCATCCCCAGAAGCATCGCCCGGTATTGCTGTACTGGGGCGCGGCCGACTAGTGATAACAACTCCCTCACGTAACGTAACTTGCTGCGCTCGACGGAGTCGTACGGCAGGAGTACGCGTAGAGCGCCCAGACTCAGTCGCCCTGGTACTCTCGAGAGCCAGCCCAGTACTTTCAGGGCGAGATAGCGCTGGTACCCTGCAAAAGCCTCGTCCCCGCCATCGCCGCTGAGCGCCACCTTCACATGTTCGCTGGTGAGCTTGGCAAGGTAGTACGTCGGTATCGCCGCGGCGTCGGCGAACGGTTCGTCGAACAGCGCGGCCATTTCAGGCAACAGGTCCATCACGTTCGGCGTGACGTGGAATTCGTGGTGTTCGGTCTCGAAGCGCTTGGACAGCAGGCGCGCATAACTGGATTCATCAAACTCGTGGCTGCCAAAGGTGACAGAAAAGGTTTGTATCTTGCCGTAGTTGGTTTTGCGTGCCGCGGCCAGCACACACGCGGAGTCGATTCCGCCGCTGAGAAAAATTCCCACCGGCACATCTGCAATCAGGCGTAAGGTAGTCGCTTCTTGCACCAGGCTGCGCACCTGCTCCGACAGCTCGTTCGCTTTCCTGATGATCGGTTGACCGTAATCCAGGTGCCAATACTTTTGAATGGAGATTTCGGAGCCGGCCTGCCAGGTCAGAACTGAAGCCGGTGGCAGCTTTTGGATTCGGCGAAATCCAGTTCGTGGGCTGGGAATGCACTGCCACAGCAGGAATTGATGAAGGCTGGTCAAGTCTGGTTCCGAATCAATTTCTCCGCTGCTGAGCAGCGCCTTAATCTCCGAGCCGAACAACAATCCGGAGGGAGTGAGTGCGTAGTGCAGTGGTTTCACACCCAGGCGGTCGCGAACCAACATCAACCTTTGAGACCGGCGGTCCCAAATGGCAAAGGCAAACATGCCTCGCAGTTTATTTACACATGCTGCACCCAACTCTTCGTAGAGGTGGAGAATCACCTCGGTATCAGTACGCGATTTGAATCGGTGGCCCGCAGCTTCCAAGCTGGGGCGCAGGTCCCGGAAGTTGTAAATCTCGCCATTGAAAACGATCCAAACGGTTTCGTCTTCATTGCACATAGGATTGCGCCCGCTGGGCGACAAATCAATGATGGAGAGACGGCGATGTCCCAGTCCAACGTTGCGCTCGGTCCAGATGCCATCATCGTCCGGCCCGCGGTGCCGGACAGAATCCGCCATCTTCCGGATCTGTCGAGGATCGACCGGATGCTCAGGATCGAAATGGATCTTACCTACAATGCCGCACATGGGAAGGTCACAACACCTTCGGTTTCTCGTAAATCCCGACAATATACGGTGAATTCAACCGCGACTCCCGGTCGAGATGCAAGGCGTGCAGCGACCAGCAAGCTAGGTGCTGGACCAACCGGATGGGCGGAAGCAGGAGCCCCTGCCACGATCCAAAGTCGACGACACCCGGGCCGAAACAACCAAAAAAATGGGCTGGGGCAACCGCCCTCATGCCGACCGCGAGGTGGGCGTCGTCGAGCATCCCAGTGGTCATGATCACGTGCTTGTCAAACGTTGCCGGATTCACGAACTTCTGGATGCTGCCATACGCGCTCAGAAAGTTTGGAACTAACGTCATCACTCTCCCTCCTGGGCGCAGAATCTGGAGCATGCGGCGAGTGACCAGCTCGGCTTCGTTAAAGTGCTCGATAAACCCATGCGAGTAGATGAAGTCAAAATACTCGCCCGGAAGCGCCGACTCATCGAAGAAGTCTCCAGCTACCAAATGCACACTCTGCCTTCCTGCATTACTTCTTTGGGTAATCGCAAGACCTTCCGGCGAGTAGTCGATTCCCCAGGTGTCGCAGTGCAACCAACGATCAAAGTATCCAATCCAGCGGGAACCGCCACACCCGATTTCAATCACTCTGGATCCAGGCGCGACAAGAGGTTGAAAAACCTTCGACAGACGGAAATCGTAGTAGTTCAGGGTGGAAAATCCACGTACTGAGCCAGTCTTCTTCCACACGGACTCCCAATGGCTAACACTCGCGATATCAGTTGGTGATTTTTCCACCGTTCTCATCGAAGAACCTGGGTACCTTCCTAATGTGCAGATTGGCGTTCGAAGATGCCGTACATGGAAATGAGTCTTATACCCCGACCGATGCAGCCAACGGATACAACCGGCGAGCGGTGCGAGGACCGACCCAACACAGAGTCATCAGGAGCAATGTACGCAGATTGATGGGATCAAGCTTCCAGGCACTTTGAGCGTGCCGGAGCGCGCAACCGCTGCGCCCAGCCATGATGCAATAGAAAGCTGTCTTTTGATGGAGAGCAATCAGTTTTTCCTTGTTGATGCACCGCAGGTCGTCGCCAAACCG
>Ga0209736_1000163_pt1 | contig 20938 bp, 23 predicted proteins | sample BlaSpr_A8_Ref_M3_FD_187992 | JGI IMG/M metagenome (GOLD analysis project Ga0209736, IMG submission 187992) | Forest soil microbial communities from Thunder Bay, Ontario, Canada - Black Spruce, Ontario site 2_A8_Ref_M3 (SPAdes) (version 2) | ecosystem: Environmental > Terrestrial > Soil > Boreal...
CGCGTCATGGAAATGGGAGCCGCGCGGTTTTTGCGTACTCCCGCGAAACCCTTCGACATCGTGTTTCTCGACCCGCCCTTCGGGAAGAACGCCTTGGCAGAATACGTCCCGATGCTGGATTCCGGCAACTGGCTTACCCCCTCCGGCCTGGTTTATTTGGAGAATGAGCGGAATGCAGGCCTCCCGCAGCTGCCCGCGCACTGGGAATTGCTCAAATCGAAGTCGGCGGGCGAGGTGGGGTATCATTTGGCGCGCGTCGATGCGCGGGCCCAAGTGAATGCATAAAAGAACAGCCGTCTATCCAGGTACCTTCGATCCGATCACCAATGGCCATCACGACTTGGTGCGGCGAGCGGCCAGTATTTTCGATCGCCTGGTGGTTGCGATCGCAGCCAATCCCAACAAGGCGCCGATGTTCAGCCTGGAACAACGGGTCGACATGGCCCGCCGGGTGCTCACCGACGTGCAGAATGTCGAGGTGATGGGCTATGTGGGCCTCACGGTCGACTTCGCGCGGCAAAACGGCTTGTCCGTGATCGTGCGCGGCCTGCGCGCCGTGTCGGATTTCGAATTCGAATTTCAATTGGCCAACATGAGCCGCCACCTCACGCCTGAGATAGAGTCGGTATTCATGACGCCGCAAGAGCAATACACCTTCATATCCTCGACTCTGGTGCGCGAAATCGCAGTGTTGGGGGGCAATGTGTCCGAGTTCGTTCATCCGATCGTCGAGATCGAACTGAAACGGCATCGCAAGCTTTGACTGGCTTGCGCACAACTGCCGGCCCGCGCGGCGCGCGGCGATTCTTCGGCCTGGTATTGGCGCTCGCTGCGTTCGGCTCTGCGCCGGCTGCGCTCGCCGACGAGCCCGCGGCAGTCAAGCACGCGAAGCCGGCAGCGGTTCAAGCGCCGGCGATTGCGCACAAGACAGCCATCGCGAGTGCCTATCCGCTGGCGAGCCAAGCGGGGCAGGAGATTCTCGCGGCGGGCGGCAACGCCTTCGACGCCGCGGTGGCGGTGTCGGCGGCGCTCGCCGTGGTCGAACCGACGAGCTCCGGCCTCGGCGGCGGCGGCTTCTATTTGCTGCACCGGCAATCCGACGGCTACGAAACCATGCTCGATGCGCGCGAGAAAGCGCCCGGCGCCGCGTCGCGCGATATGTATTTGGACAAGGCCGGCAATCCCATCGAGAACGCGTCGATTGCCGGCGCGCTGGCGGCGGCGATTCCGGGCGAGCCGGCGGCGTTCGAATACTTGGCGCGCAAATACGGCAGGCTGCCCTTGAAGCAAAGCCTGCAGCCCGCGATTCGTCTGGCGCGCGAGGGTTTTCCGATGTATGCGCGCCTGCAGGGCGCCATGCGCTACAAGCAGAAGGTCTTGCTGCGATCTTCCGATGCGGCGAAGGTTTTCCTGACTGGGGACGGCGGAATTCCGGAGGTGGGAGCCGTCATCAAGCAGCCGGATTTGGCGAAGACCCTCGAGGCCATTGCCGATCAGGGCGCCAAGGGCTTTTACTCAGGAAGGGTTGCGGCCGATCTCGTGGCCGGTGTGCACGCGGACGGCGGTATTTGGACGCTCGAGGATCTGGCGGCGTACCGCGTCGTCGAGCGCAAACCCCTGATCGGCGACTATCATGGCGCGCGCATCGTGTCGGCCTCGCCGCCCTCCTCGGGCGGCATCGCGGTCATCGACGCCCTCAATATCCTGTCCGGCTTCGATCTGCACCGCTACGATTCCGCAACGCGTAAACACCTGGTGATCGAAGCCCTGCGCCGCGTCTACCGCGACCGGGAGATTTACCTGGGTGATCCGGATTTCATCAAGGTACCGCTGGCGCTGCTGTCGAGCCCGGACTACGCGACGGGGCAGCGCAACAGCATTCGCACCGACAAGGCCATGCCGTCCGATATGCTGCCGGGGCTCGAATCGGAGCCGGCCGGACTGCAGACCACTCATTTCTCGGTACTCGACGCCGACGGTAATCGCGTCGCCGCGACGATTTCCGTCAACCTGTTTTTCGGCACGGGCTACATGGCGCCGAAGACGGGAGTGCTGCTCAACAACACCATGGATGACTTCTCCATCAAGCCCGGCAGGCCGAATGCATTTGGGTTGGTGGGTGGCACCGCGAATGCGATCGCGCCGAACAAGCGCAGCTTGTCCAGCATGTCGCCGACCTTCGTCGAAACCTCGAAAGGCCTGATGATCGTGGGCTCGCCCGGCGGCAGCTACATCATCAGCATGGTGCTCCTGGGCACGCTCAATTACCTGGATGGAATGAACGCAGCGGACATCGTGAAATATCCGCACTACCACCATCAATACCTGCCCGACGAAGTCGACTATGAACAGGGCGCGCTCACGGACGCGGAAATCAAGGAACTGCAGGCCATGGGACATACGCTCAAGGTGTCCGGCCGGCAGTGGGGCAATATGCAGGTCGTCACCTGGGATTTCGGCACCGGCAAAGTGGAAGCGGCATCCGATCCTCGCGGCGAGGGCGTGGGCCTCGTGTACTAGGAGACACTCTCCGTTGGGCGATTCGCTGCGGGCCAAGCGGCCGCAGTCAACGCTGGCAGTTCGAACACCAGTACGTGGATCGCTGACCTTGCACGAACTGCTTGACGGTGGACCTGCACACGCGGCAAGCCGCTCCCGCGCGTTCATACACGAATAACTTCTGGCGGAAATATCCGGGCGCACCGTCGGCATTGACGTAATCGCGCAGCGTAGTGCCGCCGATCTTGATCGCCTCGCCGAGCACGTCCTTGATGGCCTGTGCCAGCGCCTTCGCCTCCTTGAGGGTGAGGCGGCGGACCGCGCGCCGCGGCGCCAGCCCTGCGCGAAACAACGCCTCGCTCGCGTAGATATTCCCCACCCCCACGACGACCTGGGAATTCATGATGAATTGCTTGATGGCGACGCTGCGTTTGCGGGTCACGCGGTGCAGGTACTCGCCGTTGAACTCCGGGCTCAAGGGCTCCGGCGCCAGATCTTTAAGCAGCGGGTGCAGCGTGGGATCGGTTTCGGTCCAATGCAAACTGCCGAAGCGCCGTGGATCATGAAACCGCAGCACCCAGCCGTTATCCACTCGAATGTCCCAGTGATCGTGGGCCTTGGTCGGAGTGTCCTGCTTGACCAGGCGCAGGCTTCCCGACATTCCCAGATGCAGGATCACGGTGCCGGCGTCGAAGCGGATCAAAATGTATTTCGCGCGCCGATCGACGCCGCGAACCGTCTGACCGCGAATGGCGGCTTCGAAGTGGGCCGCGATAGGCCAGCGCAGTCGCCGTTCGCGCACGACGACATCGACCACCCGCCGCTCGAGCAGAGCGGGTGCAATGCCGCGTCTCGTCGTTTCTACTTCAGGAAGCTCGGGCGTGAGTCAAGCTCGGGCGGAGTTATTTGATCTTCGATTCTTTGTAAGGGACGTGCTTGCGCACGACCGGATCGAACTTCTTCGTTTCTAATTTGTCCGGATGCAGGCGCTTGTTCTTCGTCGTTGTGTAGTAATGCCCCGTGCCCGCCGAAGAGACCAATTTGATTTTGTCGCGCATGATTGCTCCTTAAACCTTGACGCCCTTGGCGCGCAGATCCGCGACCACCACGTCCACGCCGCGCTTCTCAATGGTGCGCAGGCCCCGGGTCGACACCCGCAAGCTCAGGAACCGCTTTTCAATTTCCGACCAGAAGCGGTGAGTATGCAGATTCGGCAAAAAGCGGCGCCGTTTGCGATTGTTCGCGTGGGAAACCGTATTGCCCGTTTTGGGCCCCTTGCCCGTGACTTGACAGACTCGCGACATGGATAAACCTATGACTTCAAGAACCGTGGAACAGCCGCGCTTTATACCAGGGTCATCAAAGCGGGGCAACACGCCACGCCGGCTGTCGGGCTCACGACTGTTCCCAATGTGCCGGCATGAAGCGCCACTTTTCGCCGACTCGCTCCCACTGGTCGGCAACCCAATGCATATGCCGGCGCTGCACCACCCAACTGCCGCCGACCCAGTTGTACGATTTGCCGCTCCAGGCCCAGTGTCCGGGAGCCCAGACATAGCCGTCGCGCGGTGGCGGGGCGTGCTCGGCTCGCGGGGGTGGCGGCGCCACGTCGGAATCGATTTCGGCGCCCAAGCCGGGCGGCACCATGATTTGGGCGCTGACTAGGATCGCGAGGGCCAAGGGATTGCGCGAGGTCTTCATCGTTCATCTCCCATTGTCGAGAATGAACGAATCATACGATATTCGTATGATTTGTCAACAACCCCCAATCGGCTCAGCCGCAGGCCGCTAGGCGGATCTCCTTGATGCCAGGGCCCGGGCCCCGGCAAGGTGAATGGCTGAAAAGGTCCGCAATTCAGCTTCCATGGCAGCCACCGTCTCACAGCGGGTGGCCAGCTGTCCGCTGCCAAAATACAGGGCTCGAGCAAGCTGATCGGCACTCGGCGCAAACTGCGGGTCGGTCGACATCGCGTTGCTGAGCAGCCGCAGAATGGCGGCATCCAGTTCGCTGAAAATGTCGCCGGCCATGGCGTGGGTGTAGGAGAACAGTTCGGCTGCGTGGGGCGAGCCTCGCACCAGGGTAAAGATCAGCCGATGCTTGGATATGACGGCTTCGGTCAACCGATCATCCAATGGCACATCGGGCTTTGCCAGTGCCTGCTCCACGCCGCCGCGCAAGATGCGGGCCATGCGCGCGGATACGGCGATGAACAGCTCGTCCTTGTTCTTGAAATAACTGTACAGCGTGGCCTTGGCGACATTGGCCTCGCGGGCAACCATTTCCATGGTGACTGCCCGAAAGCCCACCCGCTTGAACATTTCCTCCGCGGCCCGAATTGCGCGCTTGTAGCGGACGTTCTCGTCGGCGGGGGCGGTCGGCGCGGTTTCAGGCATGAACGAATCATACGACAATCGTGCAGTCTGCGGCGCCGCTCGCGGATGGGAGCCTTAAGCGCCTAGGGCGCGTTCGGGGGCGCTAAGGGCAAATGGGGCCCCAACGCTTCGCGGCAAGAAGCTGCATCCGCACTCCGCGCGCCACAGTACCGCCTCCACATATTAGACAAGTCCACGTTCCGCCAGTGACACGCTGGCACCGTCCCCGATGATGATGTGATCGAGCAGGCGGATGTCGACCAGGGCGAGCGCTTCCTTGATGCGTTGGGTAATCAATTCGTCGGCCTGACTCGGTTCGGCGACGCCGGAGGGATGATTGTGCGCGATGATGACCGCGGCCGCGTTGCGCTGCAGCGCCAGCTTGACGATTTCGCGCGGATGCACACTCGCGCCGTCAATCGTCCCGCGAAACAATTCCTGAAATTGAATCAGGCGGTGGCGCTTATCGAGGTAGAGACAGCAAAATACTTCGTGCTCGAGGTCGCGCAGCTGCGAGGAGAGAAAATCGCGGGTGGCCCGTGGGCTCGCGAGCGACGGGCCGGCGCGCAAGGTCTCCGACAGCTGCCTTCTCGCGATCTCGACCGCTGCCTGTAATTCCGCGAACCGCGCCGGCCCCAGTCCACGCTCGGCGCAGAATCTCTGACGATCGGATGCAATCAACTTGCGCAGGGAATGGAAATTCTTGAGCACGTCGCGGGCAAGATCGAGCGCCGAGTGACCGGGGGTTCCGGTGCGCAGCAGAATGGCCAACAGCTCCGCGTCGGATAGCGCCGCGGCTCCCTTGTCGAGAAGCTTCTCGCGCGGTCGTTCTCCGCTCGGCCAATCCCGGATTGCCATGAACGCAGCATGGCGGCGGACGGCTCAACTCACTAGACGCATATCTTCGGCGAGCAGAGAGATTCAGCCGTGGCCCGAACTCCCGAAGCCGCCCGCGCCGCGCGCGGTCGTCGAGAAATCCTCCACGACCTCGAAGTCCACGTGAACCACGGGCACGAACACGATTTGCGCGATCCGATCGCCCGGGTTGACGGTGAAGGCTGCGGCGCCGCGATTCCAAACCGACACCATCAGCGGCCCCTGATAGTCGGAATCGATCAGGCCGACCAGATTGCCGAGCACGATACCGTGCTTGTGGCCGAGCCCGGAGCGCGGCAGCAGCACGGCGGCGAGTTCGGGGTCCGCGATATAAATCGAAATGCCGGTCTGAATGAGTTCGGTGGCGCCGGGCAGGAGCGCGAGGGGAGCCTCGATGCAGGCGCGCAAATCCATGCCGGCAGAGCCTGCAGTCGCGTGATGCGGCAGCGGGAATTCCCGGCCGATGCGCGGATCCAATATCCGCAGCTTGACCGTACGCTGCACCTAGCGCCGCGCCCTAACGCCGCGCGCGACGCGCGCGAACTCGATCGCGCGGCAGGGCGGCCGCCGTGCGGCGCTTGCGCGAGCCCCGCCGTGGGCTGCCGTCGGGCGGCGGTAAGCGCTGGGCGATCAAGGCAATGAGTTGGCGCGCGACATCGATTTTCGGTCCGCGGGCGACCTCGGCCTTGCCGCCGGGCCAGATGACGGTGAGCGCATTGTCTTCGCAGTCGAAGGCGATCCCTTCGCCGACTTGGTTGGCGGCAATCATGTCGAGTTTCTTGCGTTTGAGCTTGCTGCGCGCATTCTCTTCCACGTCATTGGTCTCCGCCGCAAATCCGACCACAAAGGGGCGTTTGGCCATATCCGCGACCGACTTGACGATGTCGGGGGCGGGTTCGAGATCGAGCTTGACCGCGACGCCTTGTTTCTTGATTTTCTGTTTGGCGACGGTCACCGGCTGAAAATCGGCCACGGCCGCCGCCGCAATGAATACGTCGGCATCCGCCACTTGGCGGTGAACCGCGGCGTACATGTCGCGCGCACTCTCCACGTTGATGCGCGTAACGCCCGCCGGCGTCGGCATTTGCACGGGCCCGGTGACGATGGTGACATGCGCACCGGCTTCGCGTGCCGCCGCGGCAACGGCGAATCCCATTTTTCCCGAGCTCCGGTTGGTGAGATAGCGCACCGGGTCGATGCGCTCCCGGGTCGGCCCGGCAGTGATCAGAATATTGAGCCCCGCGAGCAAGCCGGCGTTGGCCGGCGGCTCCAACAGGCTTTCGGCGAGCTTTACCGGTTCCCACATGCGGCCTTCACCGACCTCTCCGCACGCCTGATTGCCTGACCCCGGGCCCAAGATACGTATGCCGCGGGCAATCAAGATTTCCACATTGGCTTGGGTGGCCTTGTTCGCCCACATGACCCGATTCATCGCCGGCGCGATGGCGATCGGCGCTTCGGTAGCGAGGCACAGGGTGGCCAATAGATCGTCGGCGCGCCCGCCGGCCAACCGCGCGATGAAGTCCGCGCTCGCCGGCGCAATCAGCACCACCTGTGCCCAGCGCGCAAGCTCGATGTGCCCCATGGCGGCTTCCGCTGCGTCGTCCCACAGATCGGAGCGCGTCGGCCGGCCCGACACCGCTTGAAAACTCATGGGCGAGACGAAACGTTGCGCCGCGCCCGTCATGACCACTTGCACGTCCGCGCCGCGTTCCATCAGTCGACGCACCAGGTCAGGACTCTTGTACGCGGCGATGCCGCCAGTGACGCCCAGTAAAATTCGAGTCTTCGGCGTCAATGGATGCCCTTCAGCTGTTTGAAGCGATCGATGTCGCTCTCGAATTGCTTCCTCATCGTCGCTTCCTCGCTGCGCTTCTCATGCAGATTCTGCTCTTGCGTGCGGATGTCGTTCCCTACGCGCACCAGGTCCTCGGCGATCTGGTCCGGCATGGCCGGAGCGGCCGGGTCACTGTTATACGGTTTGAAGCGCATGCTGCTGAGGCGCAACTTCTTCAGTCTGCCGTTCAGCACTTCGAGAAATTGCGACGTGACCTTGACCTGATCGGCCACCAGCGTCATCCGCTGATCGCGCAGGCGCTCGATTTCCTGGACCGACCCATAGGTATTCAGCAAGTTCCGGTCCCGGTCGCGGGCTTGCTGTGTATCGAGTTTCTTTTGTTCCTCGGCGGCCAGCTGCTCGGGGGTTTTCTGGGCCTCGAGGCGGCTGATCTCGACGCCCTGAGCGTTGATGACCTGTTGTTCTTGCGCCGCGTATTCCGGCGGGATGTGATCGCCGTAGTGGGTAACCCCGTGTTCGTCCACCCATTTGTAGACGGTCCGGCCGGTGCCGGCCCCTGCCGCAACAATCGCTGAGGCGAGCAAACCTAAGGCGCAAACCGTCGAAGCGAAATTCTTCAAGCGCATATCCTCAGAGGGAAGCGGCCGACATTGTGAGGGGAGCGCCCCGCCTTTTCTAGGGCCTGTGCCTCAATCTGCAAGCCCATAGCGTTCCCGGTAGGCTTGCATCCGCGACAGCTCGTCCTGGCGCCCCAGCAGCGACACATGGTGCATCAAGTCGGCCAGATTGACGACCGCGACGACCGGAATTCCATACTGATCACGGACTTCCTGCACCGCCGACAATCGGCTTTGCGGGGCACGTTCCTGGCGGTCCAACGCGAGCAGCACCCCGGCCGGACGCGCACCCGCCGCCTGGATGATATCGATGGATTCGCGGATCGCCGTGCCCGCGGTGATGACGTCGTCGACGATCAGAACTTGCCCGCGCAAGGGGCTGCCGACGATGTTGCCGCCCTCACCGTGGCCCTTGGTTTCCTTGCGATTGAACGCAAACGGCAGGTCGCGGCCCGCGTGTTCGGCGAGCGCCGCCGCGGTGATGGTGGCCAAGGGGATGCCCTTGTAGGCCGGCCCGAACAGCATATCGAATGCAAGACCGGAGGCGGTGACCGCCGCCGCGTAGGCGCGCCCCACCGCGCCGATGGTGGCGCCGGTGCTGAACAGTCCGGCGTTGAAAAAATACGGGCTTTCGCGGCCCGACTTCAACGTAAAGCTGCCGAATCGCAGAACTCCCTGCCGCACGCACAAATCGATGAAATCGCTTTGATATGCCAAGGTCATGGGCCCTGATACTATCGCGCGCCATGCGCATCGTCATGCTGAACGTGAGTCGTGGGGACGGTCCAACAGCGGGTCCTGGCGTTTGACCGCAGCGGCGAAGAAGCTCACGTTGCTGCAAGCGCTTGGCGACAAGCGCATGACGGCCGTGCTGTTCTTGAGCTTTGCCTCCGGGCTGCCGTTCAATCTGACGAATTTCACCCTGCAAGCGTGGCTGGCTTCCGCAGGCCTCAGCATCAAGGCCATCGGGATTTTCTCCCTGGTCGCGCTGCCCTATAACATCAAGTTCTTGTGGGCACCGTTGCTCGATCGCTACCTGCCGCCGATTCTCGGCCGGCGGCGCGGCTGGATCTTGATTTTTCAGGCTTGTCTGGCCATTTGCATCGGCGCCATGGGTTTCAGTTCCCCGACAAAAGAACCCTACGTGCTCGGCGCCATTGCCGTCTTTCTGGTGTTTCTGTCCGCCTCGCAGGATATCGTGATCGACGCGTATCGCGTAGACACCATTCCGCCCAGCGAGCGCGGCCTGGCCGCCGCCGCGGCGGCGTTCGGTTATCGCACGGCCGCGATGCTGGCGGGCGCGGTGCTGGTCTATGTTGCCGCGAGCGTCGGTTGGCAGCTGGCATTTCTCTTCGTGGCCGGCCTCATGGCGGCCACCATGCTGGCGACACTCTTCGCGCCCGAGCCGGATACGCCGGGCCAGGCGCCGCGCACCTTGGCCGATGCGGTCTGGCATCCCTTGCGCGCATTGCTCAAGCAAAAAGGCATGTGGGGCTTTCTGGCCCTCGTCCTGCTCTACAAAGTCGGCGATGCTCTCGCGCTCAGCCTGTACAGCACTTTCATGATCCGAGGCGTCGGGTTTTCCCTGCATGAATTGAGCATCGCCGGCAAAGTCAACATGACGATCTCCACCATGATCGGCGTGGCGTTCGGCGGCTGGGTTTATCTACGCTGGGGAACGTTCCGGTCCCTGCTGATATTCGGCATCGGCCAGTCGCTCACGAATTTGCTCTATATGTGGCTGGCGCTCGCGGGCAAGAAAGTGTGGCTGCTGGTGCTTGCAACATCGTTGGATACCATGGCCGGCGGCATGGGTCAGGCGGCGTTCGTCGCCTTCTTGGTGTCGCTGTGTTCGGCGGATTTCAGCGCCACTCAATACGCGCTGTTGTCCGCTCTCGCGACCTTGCCGCGAAACGTCACGGGCTGGATTGCAGGGCATCTAGTCCCGGTGATCGGATGGGCGAATTTTTTCGTGGTCACCTGCCTGATTGCGGTGCCGGGGCTGATCTTGCTGGTGATGTTGCGCAGACCCTTACAAGAACTGGGTGCCCGCGAAGCCGCAAAAGGTTAGCGGTGTTTTAAGGGAATTCAGCGGCGCAGCGAGCGATCGTTCGGCAAGGACCACAGCGTGCGCGCGTTGTCCTCGAACTCGCGATCCAAGTCTTCGGCTTCCATATCCACCGCGCCCGACCAGTCCTCCGGCGCGTGGGCCGCGTCGATGAGTTCGTCCAGCAGCTGCTCGTTCCAGGAATCGAATTCCATTTCAGCGACGGTGCCATCGAAGTATTGAATTTCAATGGTCTGGTCATGGTCGTCGATCGCGACCACTTCAAAGAGCTCGTTGGTGCCGCCTCGGTACCATTGACCAACGATCGGCCTGATTACGTTCATTGCCGTCTCCGTCTGCTATGCTCGACTCCATTCAACTCCCAATGAGTGATTCGCGCAATATGTAAATTTTGCGCGCAGCAACATCGCCAGTGATCGAACAGCTCGTCAAATTCTTCGTCGTCTTTTTCGTCGTGGTCGACCCCCTATCGCTGATCCCGTTATTCGCCGGTCTCACGCTGGGCGCGAGCAACCGCTACAAGAAAAAAATGGCCGGCAAAGCGACCGTGATCGCACTCGGGATATGCGTGATGTTCGCGCTGGCCGGCGCGAAGTTCCTGGACATCATGGGAATTACATTGAGCTCGTTCCGTATTGCGGGCGGGACCCTGCTGTTCTTGATCGCGCTCGACATGGTGTTCGCGCGGCCTTCAGGCACCCGTTCGACAACCTCCGAGCAAGAAGAAACCAAGAAGCGCGAGGACATTTCGGTGTTCCCGCTCGCATTTCCCTTCATTGCCGGGCCCGGCGCGCTTGCCACCATTTTGTTGACCGCGGGCGAAGTGGGCGCAAAGCCGCTGCTGTTCGCGGGTTTCCTCGGCGTCGTCGCGCTGGTGCTGATCGTATGCTGGGTGCTGATGCTCGCCACACCGCGTCTGATGAAGGTACTTGGGCTTACCGGCGCCAATGTGGTGAGCCGTCTATCCGGCGTGATCCTCGCGGCCCTCGCCGTCCAATTCATCGTCGACGGTATACGCGGCAGCAATCTCTGACCGCACCGGCGCGGAGGCTGCAGGCGTCACTCCGGCCGTTGCGACTTTGTGTAGGCTAAATCCCACACGCGGAGCCCTAAGCGCGCGCCGCGCCTCTCGAAGCGCGTCGGCGGTCTGAAGTCCGGCCGCGCCACATAGGTCGCGTCGGGGCTCAGCGACTTAAGATGGGGATTGTCATTGCACACGGCCAACATTTGTTCCGCATAGGCCTGCCAGTCCGTGGCGAGCCGCAGCACACCCCCGCGGCGCAGCTTGCCTGCGAGCAAGCCTGCGAACGCGGGCTCGATCAAGCGGCGTTTGTGATGACGCTTCTTGTGCCAGGGATCCGGAAAGAACACGAGAATCTCGTCGACGGAGTCGTCCGGCAGCTTGTCCCTCAAGACCTCGACGGCGTCGTGACAGATGACGCGTAAATTGCGTGCGTTCGCCTGCGCCGCGCGCAGCAGCAGCCGGCCCACTCCCGGGCGATGCACCTCGATGCCTATGTAGTCGATGTGAGGATGATTCTCCGCCAGGCTGCCGATCACTTCCCCGACCCCGAAGCCGATCTCGAGGCAGCGCGGCGCACGGCGGCCGAAAATCGCCTCCAGGTCCAGGGGGTCATCGCTGAGGTCCACGCCGTAGGAGGGCCAGAGTTCCGTGAGCGCGCGCTCTTGTGCGGGCGTCATGCGGCCGGCGCGTAACACGAAGCTGCGAATATGCCGAAGCGGCTGCATGAGCGCAAAGTGTGCCTGATATCATGGCTTGATGCGTAAATCCCGCTCGCGCACATTGCCGGCGATTGCAGCGCTTGCGCTGCTGATGGCAGGCTGCGTCGGCCTGCCGCGGCATGTCGAGAAGACTCGCAGCTCAGCTCTGCCCAATCCTGCGACGACGTCGCTGGGCCGCTTGGTTGCGGCCGAGCAGGCGGGCAGGAATCTGTCGGGCGTGCGCCTGCTGACGTCGGGCGAGGAGGCCTTGGCCGGCCTCATCGCGCTCGCCGACCATGCCGAACGCACGCTCGACATTCAGTACTACATCATTCATCAGGACGACTCGGCGCGGATCCTGCTGCATCATGTGCGCCTGGCTGCGGATCGCGGCGTGCGGGTGCGCGTCTTGGTCGACGACCTCAACACGGCGGGTGAAGACCGGCGGTTCATGCACTTGAGCGAACACGCGAACGTCGAAGTGCGGGTGTTCAATCCGTTTCCCGGCGGTCGATTCGCGAAGTGGACCCGCTTCGTGGCTTCCGCAACCGACATTCGCCGCATCAATCACCGCATGCACAACAAATTGTTCGTTGCGGACAATGCTCTCGCCATCACCGGCGGCCGCAACATCGGCAACGAATATTTCACGCGCGATCCGAAATACAATTTCATCGATCTGGATGTGGTGGCGGCGGGCCCGGTCGTGCCGCAGCTGTCGGCGTCGTTCGACGCATTTTGGAACAGCAAGTATGCCTTCCCGATCGCCTCGCTGGCCGCGCCGGTGAGCGCGGAACCTAAGTCCGCTGCGCCGCCGGAAAGCGAAGGCGCCGGCAATCCCAACTGGCTGGGGCCCGAACTCGATGCGGGACGGTTGCACCTAACGTGGGTGCCCGCCACGGTGCTCGCGGACCGGCCCGCCAAGATCGCGAGCGACGCCTCTTCCGAAGAAGAGGTCACGTTTGCCGACGACTTCGCGACCCTGATGCGCTCCGCCAAACAGGAACTCATCGTGATTTCTCCGTATTTCGTGCCGGGCAAGGAGGGCGTCGCGATGTTCGCCAAGCTCGTCGAGCAAGACGTGCACATACGGATACTCACCAACTCGCTGGCGTCGACCGATTCGCCCCTGGTGCACAATGGATATGCACGCTACCGCGTGCAGCTGCTGAAACTCGGCGTGGAGTTATCCGAGGTCCGGCCCAAGCTCGGCCAGAAACGCGCCCGCTTTCATCCATTCCGCAGCTCCAACGCGAGCTTGCACGCCAAGGCCGTGGTCATCGATCAAAGAACCGTGTTCATCGGATCGATGAATATGGACGCGCGCTCGGCGCGCACCAACAGCGAACTCGGGCTCGTGATACGCAGCGCCGATATCGCCCACCAGGTCACGAGTCTGCTCGATGACATCAGCGCGGACGGAAGCTACCGGCTGCAGTTGGTGGATCACAGCAATCAAATCGAATGGTCGAGCGGCGAGGCGGGATCGGAAAAGACCTGGTTTTCCGACCCGGAAACCACTCGTGTGCAGCGCTTTGCGCTGAGAGTTCTGGCGCCGTTCGCGCCGGAGGAGCTGTTGTAGTTTTAGGAACGCAGCTTTCAGGAAATCCGCAGCGTGCTCAAATAGTCCTTGACCTTGCCGCGGAATCCTTCGCTGCTCGTGACGGTGGCTCCGCCGGCGAGCACCAGGATGAAATCGCCGCGCAGCGTGCGATTCACCTCCTTGACGAAATTCATGTTGACGAGGCAGGAGCGGCTGATGCGCAGCATCGGTTGAGCGCGCAGCGCCATTTCCGCCTGTTGCAAAGTGCTGCGGGCGTGGAAACAGTCCTTCCCCACGCGGATCACGACATAATTGCGGTCCGCCTCGATCATTTCCACCTGAGCGGCGTCGAGCACGTGCAGATGGCCGCCGAATTCCGCGAGCAGACGCGGCCGCTCCTCCCCCGGCGGGCGGGCACTGCGTTCGAGTTGCGCGAGCAAACCGGCGAGAAGCGCCTGGCGCTCATCCGTTCCCGACGTTGCATGGCGCGGCCGCACGCGCTGCAATGTCCTTCGGAAGCGGTCCTGGTCGAACGGCTTGAGCAGGTAGTCCACGGCGCACAGTTCAAACGCCTCGACCGCATAGGCGTCGTAGGCGGTGACGAACACGAGCGACGGCAGCTGCGAGGGCTCCAGCGCGCGCGCGAGTTCAATGCCGTTCAGGGGGCTCATCTGAATGTCGAGGAACAGGAGCTGCGGCTGTTGCAACCGGATCGCGGCCAGCGCAGCGCCGCCATCGGCGTATTCACCGACCACCCGCAGATCGCCTTCCGACTCGCAGAATTCGCGCAAGGTGCGCCGGCCGGCCTGCTCGTCATCGACGATGATGACGTCCATCATGCGCCGACCAACGCCACCGCATGCCGCGTCTCGACCACGGGTGACTCATGGATCGCCGGCATCGTGATCTCACTGCACCATTCCCCGTCGGCCCCCGACGCAGCGAGGCTGGCGCGTCCTTCGAATTGAACCGCGAGGCGTTCACGGACGTTGCTGAGCCCGATGCCCGCCTCACCGGGCAACTGGTCCGGCGCAATCGTATTGAACACGGAAAGCGTCAGCACGTCCTGCTCCATGCGCACGGCGATGCGCACGGTCACGGGACCTTGATGGTCCGCCAATCCGTGCACCACGGCATTTTCGACCAGCGGCTGCAGAATCAGGCTCGGCACCCACACGGCGGGGATCTCGTGCCCTGTGGGCAGAATCACCGTCAGGCGATCCGCGAAGCGCCGCTGTTGCAATTCCAAATACAACCTGACGAATTGCAATTCATCGCTGAGCTTGGAGAAATCGCGTTCGCCGGCGTTCAGCAGCCGCCGCAACAAATCCGCGAGCTGCACGACCATGGATTGCGCCCCTTTGGGATCCCATTCGATATAACCGCGAATCGTGTGCAGCAGATTGAAAAGAGTATGGGGCGACAGCTGCATGCGCAGCGCCGCGAGGCGCGCGGAGCTCCACTCGCGCTCGAGCGCGGCGAGCCGCAATTCGGAATTTCGAAATCGCGTATAGAGCGCCAATCCCGTGATCAATGCCAACCCAAAACCGTAGGTGGGCAGAAAATTGACGAAGCTCGCCATCCACAGCGAGAGAAAGAAGGGGTCCATCCAGGGTTCCGCGACATGTGACATGGCGTGATCAACCCAATCGGGTTTGCCCAGCGTCATTTGGGCGACGATGATGGCCGGATAAGCCAACGCCGAGAATACGACGCCGAGAATCAATTGCAGCGGCAAGATGAGCAGAAGCGGCCGCCACTGAATCCGCAGCGATGCCCAAAAGGACACCAGCAGCACCGGCAGCAGCATGACGTGCTGCAACAGACGAGCATCCCAAGCGACGAACAGCGAGACGTTTGTCAGACGCGCCATTCCGGTGCGCATGCTGTAGGCGTACAAAATGTTGGACAGGGTCACGTACACCCAGAAGAGGCAGGTGATGCCCAGAAACTGCAGCCGCGTCAGCCCGCCCGCAAAGCGCCGCGTCGAGATTTCCGCCATTCCGAGTCCGATCATGGTGGCAAGCCTAGCTTAGTTAAGGCTCTTTTGCGGAGCCCACGGCCCCCCTCGGGGACGAACCCGTCGCACGGCGGGACGATCTCGACGTCGGCCCGCAGACGCGGATGGCCGTCCGCGAGTCTCATAAGCACGTCATTCAACACCGTCACCAAGGAGATGTCATGAGTACTTTCATACCGGCCCGGGCCGCGGGATCGCCCGCCAAATTCACTCTGCTGTTGCTCGGCAGTCTTGCAGGCGTCCTGGCCGCGGGCGCCGCGGGCGCCGCGGGCGCCACCAGCGATGTGCCCGCCGTTTCCGTCAAGTATAGCCAGGAAAGCCTCGCGACCAATGGCGGCGTGTACGACCTTTATCGCCGGATTACGATCGCGGCGAAGCAAGTGTGCCCCGATGTTTCGATTCGAGACCTTAGCGCTCTGCACCAGATGGCAGTGTGCCGCGAACAGGCCGTCGCACGGGCGATAAGTCAAATCGATAACCCCAAGCTCGCGGCATTGCACGCCAGCCGCTCGAAGAACGGCTAAGGGGGTGTTCAGCTCTCAGCGGTCAGCCGCAGGCGGAAGCGATACGGTGCGATGCACCACGGTCATATCGCCATCCTGCGAGCTGATCGCGTTCGGCGGCCTTGCGCGCTGCAAGGTCTGCGCGGGAAAGTCATAGCTTTGATCGAACACCTGGACCGCCATCGGCGAGCGGCCGGCCGCATCGATGCTGAATTGCACGCCTTCGGCCGGCAGCGAGACGAAGTCGATGAGGGTCGCACCGCTCATGAGCTTGCGGAGCTTGACCGGCACCGGGCCCCCCGGTGTCGTCAACTGAAGGTCGGTCACTTGCGCGCCGGCGGGAAAAACCACGAGCGCCTCGGGCGCGCCGCGCAGGGAGCGCAAGCGAAGTTCAATGTGATGGGCGGAAGCCGAAATCGGCGACAGCTGCGGGGCGGCGAGCGCAAGTTTTGGAGCGTCGGCGAAGAACGCCGGCGACCGGATGCCCGCGAAGCGCGGGTGCGGCACGGGGTCGAAATGCGCGGCGTCGGCGAGCGCGGCGGGCAGACGCTGAGAATCGCACCGTGCCAGGTAGTGCGACTCGCCCGTATCGGCCTCCAACCAGTACTCGAGATTGATCCGTTCAGGCCAGTCCGCCGAATAGGTCGGCAGGCTCAACGTGACCAGCGCACCCGCCGCCGCGATCACCGCGGCTGTCGCTAGAGTCCGCTGCCGCGCGCGGCTACTCGCGCCGGCCAGCAGCGGCAAGAGCGTGGCCGCTCCTACACACAGCACCAGCGTCGACAGCGGCCATGCCGGGCTACCGAGCGCCACGTACAGGAATCGCAACAGGGGAAATACGACGGCAAAAAAAACAAGGCAGGGCAGCAGCGCCGCGAAGTCGGTCGCCCATCGCGGCGGCACGGCTGGTTGGGTCAAATCGACGCGGGATCGCGTCAAACTTAACTGTGGCATCGCCCCAATCCCTGCGGCGATGGCCGTCAATAACAGCACAAAGCTCGCGCCCGCGGCGGCAACGGCACCGGCGACGCCGAGCAGCGCGCCGAGCAGGCTTGCCGCTACCCAAAATCCCCAGAAGCCGGCGCGCTGCGCCAGCCACGAGCTCGCGGCGGCCGCGGCGAGCAAGGCAATCGACGCGGCCGCGATGTGCATGGGCACGGGCTGCGAAATCCATGACGAGCTGCCGAGCGGGGGCACCGTGCCGACCGCAATCAGAAAGGCGAGCAGCCCGGCGCACAGCGACACCCCCAAGACGAGCATGCAGAGCGTGCCCAGCCCTCCCCACAGGATCGCGCGCGTATTTGTCGCTCCCTCACGCACCAACATGAGGGCTTCGGCCAGCAGCAGAGCCAGCGACAGGAGCGCCGCCGGCAGAGTGTAGGCAGCCGGCCACGCGATGAGCGTGCGCGCAAAGCCGTCGAAGAAAACCGACTCCCCTCCGGGCGGCCGCAATGTCGGGGCATTCGCGAGTGCCGTCAGGACCGCCAGCGCATTGCCGCCCTGGTGTTGAATGCTGCTCGCGTCGGCGTTCGCCACGCTGTCGAGCGGCGTGTGGTAGCGGCCGACATTGCCGACGAAGGCGAAGTTGAAGCCCTGCATTGCCGCGGACTTGAATACGGTGAAATCGGTGTCGTTCGGCAGCAGCTTGTATACGACGTAGTAAAGCGAATTGGTGACCGGCCGCGTGATCGCCGATGCGTATAAGCCCATGAGCCAGGCATTGGCGGGACCGGTTTCGAACATGAAGCTGGGACCCGAGGTGCCGCGCGCCTCCAGATTGACGGCCGCTTTCACGTGTTTGGAGAAGGGGTGCTCGTGCACGAACAACGACGCACCGAGCAGCCCCGCCTCTTCTCCGTCGGTGAGCAGCAGCACGATGGGGTGTGGCGGCGGTGGCCGGGCCGCCAGAATGCGCGCGATCTCGAGCAGCGCAGCGACGCCGGCGCCGTCATCCGAGGCCCCGGGCCCGGCCGCCACCGAGTCGTAGTGCGCCGCCAACAGGACCGCGTCGTCGTCTCCGGAACTTGATCCTAGCTTCGCGACAATATTGATGGGATTGCCGCACACTCCGCCGCCGCACACGACGCCGGATTGCAATTCGGTCGAGTACCCCAAGGCGGCCAATCGTTTGACGATGGCGTCGCGCACCTGCGCGCCGGCGGGGCTACCCATCGGATGCGGGACGCCGTTACCGACCAATTCCTGGAGGATCGCCTTGGCGCGATAGGCCGAGAATACGCCGGGCGGCGCGTCCGGCCCGAGCGGCGCGGGCGCACGATAGGCGGCGAGGGTAGCCGCCAGCAACAGGGCGATCCCCGCGAGCGCAAGCAACAGTCCGCGACTGCTAGCGGCTGCCATTGTTCGCGTCAGTCGATGGCGATCGAGCGCGGCTCATTCCCCGCAATGAACGGAGAACGGCCGACCGGCGTCAGCACACCGGTCGTGGTATCGACGGCATACACGGAAATGTCATTGGAATTATCGTTGACCACATAGGCGTAGAGACCGGAGGGATCGAGCGCAATGCTGATCGGAAACGTGCCCGCGGCAATCGGCGCACCCGACGGCGTCAGGGCGCCGCTGCTCGCCGCGATGGAATACGCGGCGATCTCGTTCAAGGCAGTCGCATTGGCGGCATAGAGGTAGCGGCCCGCCGGATCGACGGCCAATGATTCGGGGCTGGTCCCGGTGGCCAAGGGCGAGCCGGCAACCATGGTGAGCGCGCCGGTCGACGCGTCGATCGAGTATTCGGAAATGGTGGCGTCCGTCTCGTTGGCCACGTAGGCGAAAGTTCCCGCAGGAGCGAAGGCAATCGACAGGGCGCCGGCGCCGGCGCGGAAGGGCGACCCGGAAATTGCGCGCAGTGAGCCGGTGGCGTAATCGATCGCCAGCACGCCGACATTGCCGTCGCCGAAGTTCGTGACATACAGAAAATTGCCGTTCGGGTCGAACTTGAGCGAACTCGGTCTCGCGCCGACGGCGAACGGTGAATCCTTGAGTTCGGTCAGCAATCCGGTGGAACTGTTGATGACGTAGGCTGACACGCTGTTTGACGCAAGGTTCGCCACGTACAGATACTTGGCCGTCGGATCGATGGCCACCGCCTCGGGCCCGCTGCCGGTGAGGCTCGGCAGCCCGGCCGAAGCGAGCGCACCGGTCGCGCTGTCGATGGAAAATACTGAGATGTCGTTTGAGCCGTTATTCACGACGTAGAGGAACCGTCCGTTCGGATCGGCGACCAGCGACCTCGGGGCCGTGCCGGATGCCGCGAACGGCGAGCCGTTGACGGGCGCCAGGGTGCCGGTGGCGGCGTCTATCGAATACGCCGACAGGTTGTTCGAGAGCTGATTGGCCACGTATGCGAAGTGTCCGGCCTGTGTGCAGGTGACGACGACGTTGGTGACGTCGGCCTTGTCGATGGTGCCGGAACCGTTGCGAACGGTGCAGGTCTGCGACGGATTGGACGGCTGCGTTTTGACCGTGACCGAGTAGGAGTGGGTATTCCTGATGCCGGCCGTAAAGGTGAATGCGCCGTCGGAAGAAACCCGCAAATCATTGCCCGAATTGACTTCGAGCACCAGACCTTGACCCTTAAGGCCGGTTACGGTGCCGCCGACCGAGTACTTGAGCCCGATATTGCAGCCCGCGGTCGCGATCGCGAGCGCGCCTGCGGCGGCCATCATCCATGCGCCTGGAACGGTTGGCATGGATTCATTGTAAACTCAAGGAATCCCGTTCAACAAACATCCGCAAAGGTTGGAGACTGTCGTGCGCTATCACCTACTCGGCCAAACCGGCTTGTACGTATCGGAATTGTGTCTGGGCACGATGACCTACGGCGGCAGCAAGGGAATTTGGGAACATATCGGGAGCCTGCAGCAGGACGCGGTGAACGAGCAGGTGAAGTTCGCGGTCGAGGCCGGCATCAACTTCATCGATACCGCCAACGTATATTCAATGGGCAAATCGGAAATGCTGCTGGGCCATGCCCTGAAAACACTCGGTCTGCCGCGAGAGCAACTCATTATCGCCACCAAATCCACGGGCACCATGGATGAAACGCCCAACGGCCGCGGACAGTCGCGGCACCATATCTTCAATGCAATCGACGCCAGCCTGAAGCGCCTGCAGCTCGACTACCTCGATCTGTATCAGTTGCACGGCTTCGATCCGTTGACGCCGTTCGAGGAATCGCTGTCGGCTCTCAACGATCTGGTGCGTTCGGGCAGGGTGCGGTACATCGGTCTGTGCAATATGGCGGCGTGGCAAATCATGAAATCCCTGGCCGTGTCAGATCAAAAAGGCTTTGCGAAATTCGTCAGCGTGCAGGCGTACTACACCATCGCGGGCCGCGATCTCGAACGTGAAGTCGTACCGCTGCTGCAGGATCAGAAGTTGGGGTTGATGGTTTGGAGTCCCCTGGCAGGCGGCCTATTGAGCGGCAAGTACAAGGGTGTCGACGACAAGGGCCCGAGCGGGGCGCGGCGCACGGCATTTGATTTTCCGGTGGTCGACAAGGAACGGGCGTTCAAGTGTGTCGACGCCATGCGTCCGCTCGCGCAGCAGCGCGAGGTGTCCGTGGCGCAGATCGCGCTCGCATGGATCCTGAGCAAGCCCTTCGTCAGCACCGTGATCATCGGCGCCAAATCCATGGATCAATTGCGCGACAACATCGCTGCGTCGCGCGTGCAGCTCACGGCCGAGGAAATCAAAATGCTCGATGGGGTGAGCCAATTGCCGCAGGAATATCCCGGATGGATGCTCGCGCTCCAGGGACAGTATCGCGCCAAGCCGCCATTCAAGGATTGAGGCTCCGAGCGGACCGCCGCGCTGTCGGCAAGAGGCGACACGCCGGGGGTGGAGTGAACCAATTGACGTGATTCGGTTCCAATGACGGTATAGGAGACGTCATGCCGTCA